>Ga0187849_1000575_pt1 | contig 48307 bp, 42 predicted proteins | sample June2016WEW_4_10_2_FD_132412 | JGI IMG/M metagenome (GOLD analysis project Ga0187849, IMG submission 132412) | Peatland microbial communities from SPRUCE experiment site at the Marcell Experimental Forest, Minnesota, USA - June2016WEW_4_100 | ecosystem: Environmental > Terrestrial > Soil >... | reverse complement strand
CTCGCCCTCGGTCTCGCTCCACGGCCAGAGCCACGCCGCGTCGATGTGCGAATTGCCGATCAGGTGCAGCGTGTCGCGCCTGAGCTCGGCGGCGAGCGGCGCGTACGCGGTCGCGTAGCGGTCAAGCAGGTGGCCGTAGGCCGTGCCGCCCCCGATGGCCGCGAGCCACTCCCGCGGGTCGGGCCGGTCCATGGCGGGCGCGTGACCGGCGAGCCGGAGCGCGTAACCGTAGCCGTCCGCGAACTCCTTGTAGCCGAGGTCCCGCACCCGGACCTCCGGCAGCGTCCACCACGGCCGGCCCGGCTCGAGCCGGATCGCGACGCCGAGCGTGTCGCCGGTGTGGCACGGAGCGCACAGCTCGACCGTGCCCTCGCGCCAGGCGCCGGCGTGCCCGTTCACGGCGTACTGCGCCCGTGGCCCGAACTGGGCGGACAGAAGATCCAGGGAGCGCCCGTCGAAGGCCGACGGTACGATCAGTGTCGTCTGGAGGTGGCGGGTGCCGTCCGCGGACGAGTCGCGCAGCCACGAGCCGACCGCGAGGCGACTTCCCCAGACGCGGAGGAGCCAGTCGGCGTCCACGGCGAGTGTGGCGTTGCGCGTTCCGCCCGGCCACGTGACGGTCGCGGTGAGCGGAGCGACGTCGAGCGCCGCCCGTCGCAGCTCGTCGAAAGTCGTCTGGAAGCGCAGCACCTGCGCATTCGCCGGCGCGAGCGCGGTGACGGTGTCGGAAGCCCAGCTCGCGCCCGGCTGCGTCACGCGCGCGATCACCCCCGCGAGGCTGTCGCGGCCCCAGGCCGTGAGCGCGAGGCTGACCGGAAGCTCGAGGCGATCGCGATTCCAGGTCGCCGCTCCCGCGAGCCGCAGCGCGGACGCGGTGATCGTGCTCGCCGGGTAGACGTGCGTGGCGGCGAGTCCGCTCGGCCGCCGATACGCGGTCCGGATCCCCTCGAGCGGCGGCTCACCGGGGGCGCGCGCGAGGCGCCCGAGCACGCCGAAACCTCCGGTGCGGTTGACGGGCTTCAGCAGCAGGCTGTTCCATCCGGCGGCGAGACGCACCGGCACCGTGTCGCTGCCTGAGCGCAGCCCGCGGGCGACGTCGTTGAACCACACGCGCTGTCCGTTCAGCCACGCGACCAGATCGTCGTCGCTGTCCATCACCAGCAGGACGGTGCGGTCCTCGGGCGCGTACACGTAGGCATGCGCGTAAGCGGCGGCGTGGTCCGTGCCGCCGGCGAAGACCTTGAGCAGATCCACGCCCCCGAGGGAATCGGCGTCGACGGGGACGAAGGCGCCGCCGGCGATCACGTCCCCGGAATCGGGGAGGACGGTCGTTTCCCCGCCGAGATAGTCGCGGGTGAGCCGCGATGCGCCGGTGTCGGTGGGGATGGGACCGCGGACGAGCCAGCGCGTGATGGGCAGATCCTGCGCCCGAGCCGTCGCCGCGATTAACGCTCCGGCGCACGCGAGGCGCGCCGCCCGTGTCAGCCAGGACATCATCGCCGTCTCCCTTCGTCAGGACGCGACCGCACCGCTGCCCTCTCCTGCTCCTCGCTCCCGCCAGCGTCTCGCATCCAGGCGCTTCATCCACACGTCGAACAGGACGGCGAGCAGGATGATGATTCCCTTGGCGATTTCCTGCCAGAAGGACTGTACGCCGAGGAGGTCGAGCCCGTTGTTCAGCACGCCGATGAGAAGCGCGCCGGTGAGCGCGCCCCACGCGGTGCCGATCCCGCCGAACAGCGACGTGCCGCCGATGACCGCCGCCGCGATCGCGTTCAGCTCGTACAGCATCCCGGCGTCGGGCCCACCGCTGCGGAGCTGCCCCACGAGCAGGACCGCCGCGAGCCCCGCGCTCGCGCCCGCGATCGCGTACACGCCGAGCTTGACCCATCCGACGGAGACCCCGGAGAGCCGCGAGGCTTCCTCGTTGCCGCCCACGGCGTAGACGTACCGGCCGAAGCGCGTGCGGGTGAGCACGAAGCCGCCGAGCGCCACGAGGGCGAGCATCACCAGCGCCGGCACCGGGAAGCCGGTCGGCAGCCCCGGCACCGGAATGCGCCCTCCACCGACGGCATGCAGCGCGTCGAGCGCCGCGATCTTCCGGTCGTACAGGGGGTCGCCGGGGTCGGGGAAGCCGATCGGCACGCCGCCGGTCACGAGCCGCGCCGCGCCGCGCGCCGCGGTCATCATCGCGAGGGTGACGATGAACGGCGCGACGCCCAGCCGGGCGACGATGCCGCCGTTCACGAGCCCGACCAGCGCCCCGGCGCCGATCCCCACCAGCGCCGCCACGACCGCCGCGCCGGCGGGCCCGAAGACGTGCAGCACGGTGCCGCTGGTGAGCGCCATCGCCGCGAGCACGCCCGCCAACCCGACCACGGACCCGACCGAGAGATCGATGCCCGCGGTGATGATCACGAAGATGGAGCCGAGGGCCAGGATCCCGTTGATCGAGACGTGGAGCAGGATCGTCGTGAGGTTGGCGCGGCTCATGAAGCCGGGAATGAACACTCCGGCCACCACCACGATGCCGGCGAGAGCGAGCGGAACGCCGAAGCGGGCGGTGGCGCGGGTCTTCATGCGGCGTGGGAGGCCGGCAGCGCCAGGGCGAGCACGCGCTCGGCGGTCGCCTCGGCCGCCGTGAGCTCGCCCGAGACGCTGCCCTCGCGCATCACCACGACGCGATCCGCCAGCGCGAGGATCTCGGGCAGCTCCGAAGAGATGATGAGCACCGCCTTGCCCGCGTCGGCGAGCGACCGGATGACGCGGTGCAGCTCCGACTTGGTCGCGATGTCCACGCCGCGGGTCGGCTCGTCGAACAGAAAGACGTCGGCGTCGGCGAGGAGCCACTTGGCCAGCACGACCTTCTGCTGGTTGCCGCCGGAGAGCGTGCCCGCCTCGCGCTCGATGTCCGGCGGCCGCAGCTCCACGGCGGCCACTTCCCGCGCGGCGGCCGCCCGCTCGCGCTCGCCGTGGACCACGCCCCAGCGCGAAAATCTCTCGAGCGTCGGGAGCGTGACGTTCTCGCGCACGTTCAGCCCGAGGACCAGTCCTTGGGTCTTGCGGTCCTCGGGGAGATAGACGACGCGGCGCCCGATCGCCTCGCGCGGCGAGGCCGGCCGGTACGGTGCCCCCGAGAGCACCATCGAGCCCGCGTCCAGCGAGTCCGCCCCGGCGATGCAGCGCGCCACTTCGGTCCGGCCTGCCCCAACCAGACCGGCCAGCCCGACGATTTCCCCGCGCCGCAGCACCAGCGAGACGTCGGTGAACGCGCGGTGCCGCGTCAGACCGCGCGCCTCCAGCACTGCGGGACCGGGGACGGGAGAAACCGGCGGAATGCGGGCGTATTCGATGTCGCGGCCCACCATGTGCCGGATCAGCGCGGCGTCATCCACCGCCGCGGCCGGACCGTGGAAGACCCGCCGGCCGTCGCGCAGGACGGTGATCTCGTCGGCGATGCGGCGCACCTCCTCGAGGCGGTGGGAGACGAACACCACGCCGATCCCGCGATCGCACAGCCGGCGGATCTGGGTGAAGAGGCGCTCCGTTTCCAGGTGGGACAGCGCGGCCGTCGGCTCGTCGAGCGCGATCAGCCGCGCGTCCCGGGCCAGGGCCCGCGCCAGCTCCACCAGCTGCTGCTCGGCGACCGACAGATCGCGCGCGGGCGTCGCGGGGTCGAAGGTGGCGCCGAGCGCGCGCAGCGCGTCGGCGGCCCGCAGGGCGGCGGCGCGGCGGTCGAGCAGCCCGCGCCGGGCCGGCTCCATTCCCAGGAAGATGTTGGCGTCGGCACCGAGGGCCGGGACGAGGGACAGCTCCTGATAGATCACCGTGAGTCCCAGGCGCAGCGCGTCACGCGGCGCAGCGAAGCTCACCGGCTTCCCGTCCACCGCGAGCGTCCCGGCATCCGGCCGGTCCGCCCCCGCTACGATCTTGAGGAGCGTGGATTTCCCCGCCCCGTTCTCGCCGACGAGGGCGTGCACCTGCCCTGCACGGATGGTGAAGTCGACGGAGTCCAGCGCGAGGACGCCTGGGAAACGTTTCGTGATCCCTGCGGCGACGAGCCGCGGCATCGGGGAGGCGCTGGAGTCCGGCATGTTGCGCGGTGCTACATCGTGCCGAGGAGCCTGACGACCCGGAACGCCAGGAAGATCGCCAGCGCGAAGAGGAACAGCGCCGCCCCGAGGTTGATCTTGCTCATCACGTGGGCCGTCACGAAGCGCCGGCCCCAGGCGACGATACCGGACAGCGCGAGGGAGTACATGACCGCGCCCGCCACCAGCCCGATGAAGAACCAGATGCGGGCCACGTGATGGCTGCGATCCACCCCGAGGCTCGCCATGGCGCCGGACGCCGTCACCGTGAGCCAGAAGATCACCGCGAACGGATTCGCCATCGAGAGAGCCACGCCCACGGCGAAGCCGGTCCGCTTGCGCGGGGGATCCGTCAGGTGGTAGTCCGGGTCCTTGCGGGACTCCCGAAAGGCCTGCCAGGCCACGAACAGCAGGATCACGACCCCGAGTGCCCCGATGCCCGTTCTCAGCGGGATCGACTCGGTCAGCAGGCTGGAGCCGAGGATCCCGACCGCAGCCCAGAACGCGTCGCCGATGACCGAGCCGAGCCCCACCAGGAAACCGGCGAGGAACCCGATCGAGAGGCCGCGCCGCACCATCTCCAGGGTGACCGGCCCCACCGGCGCACAGTACGCCGCGCCGACGGCCACACCGAGAAGGAAGGGCAGGATCGGGAACATAGGGACGGCCAATGTAGCGCTGTTTCGCTCCGACTTGTAGGATGGGCCAATGCTCGGCCTCGTGCTGGTCGCCAGCCTGGCCACTCTGCCCGCGCCGCCCGCCCCGGCCCCCCAGGACACCGGCACCGTCGACGCCCCCGTGTACGAGAATGCGACGTTCGCTGTTTCGATCCCCCGTCCCTTCGAGGACTGGGTATTCGAACCTGGCACCAGCCGCCGGACGGCGACGGTGATCTTCCACCCGAAAGGCACCCCGCTCTCGGATCAACTCTGGGGAGCGCTCATCCTCACGTCCTACCCGGGCGGTGCGACACTCGCCCAGGTTGCCGAGCAACGCCTGCAGGTGGCCTGGAGATCGCAGCTCGGGGGCAGCCTGACGATCATCGCCAGGGACTCGCTGCGGCTCGCCGGCTATCCGGCCGCGCACGTCGCCTTGTCCGGCACCATCGGCCAGGTGGCGTTCCGGGCGGAGGAGTACGTCATCGCCCGGCACCGCGAGCTCGTTGTGCTGCAGTTCCGGTGTCCGGGCGCCGTGGCGTACGACTCGATCGCCGCCGGCTACCGGCGGGTGCTCGACGGCCTCCGCCTGGGCGGCCCACCGGCCGTCCCAGCGCCCCCGCCGCGGGCCCTCGCGGAGAGTCCTGCGCCGTCGCGCGGGCTCCCCTGGTCCCCCTGGCAGGCGCGGTCGTACGACGCGTTGGTGCGCTACGATAGCGCGCGAGTGCGCGCCGACTTCACCGTGCGCATGGATCTCGTCAACGACGGGCCCGTGTCCGCCGACTCGGCGACCGTTTGGCTCTGGCCCGGCTTCGCCTTGGACAGCGTGCGCACCGCCGCGGGCACGGTGCGGCCGGCCGGCGCGAATGGGGTCTCGCACCTGCTGCTGCGGAACGCGGTCCAGCCGCAAGCCGGCGCCGCGGTCACTTTCTTCTATCACCTCGGCGCGGAAGCGGTCGCGCTCCCCCCGGAGCGGGGCGGCTTCGCGCCCGACGCCGCGTTCCTCGCCTTCGACTGGCTGCCGCGCGTGCAGTCTGCGGTGGACACCTCCGGACAGGTCGTGCGAACGGCGCGAGCGCGCTACACGCTCGGCTTCGACGTTCCCGACAGCTGGCGCGCCATCGCGCCGGGCCGGATGACCGCGGAGGTCGCATCGTCGGGGCGAAGGCGAATGACCTGGATGACCGAGGATGTCGCGGCCACCACCCCCGCCTTCGCACTCGGGCCGTATCGGATCGTGACGCGTCGTTCGGCCGGGCTCGGCGTCTCGATCTGGCTGGCGCGCGAGGATTCGGTCTCCACGGCGTCGCTGGACGCGCTCGTCGGCGCGGTGCGCGCCGCGTGGATCTTCTGTTCCCGGGCCTTCGGACGTCTCCCGCTCGCGGACGTGAGCGTCGTCTCCACCCGTCTGGCCGAGACGCGCGGCTTCCTCGGCCTCGTCCTCGATGGCGGCCTGGACACCTCGCGCGATCTCCTGTACCGCGAAGTCGCGCGCAGCTGGTGGGGCAACTCCGTGGATGCAGCGGGGCCTGCTTCCTGGTGGGTCCGCGAGGGCTTTCCCGCGTGGACGGCGATTGCGGCCCGCGGAGCGCTGGAAGGCGACACGGTTCGGCAGCGTCTCGTTCGGGAAGCGGAGCAGCGCTGGCATGCTGCGGTCCCGCGGGACGGCGACGCCGCCCTCTCCTCCCTCGCCCCCGACGCGCCCGGCGCGGAGCTGCTGCGGTTCAAGGGCGCAGCGGCGCTCGAGGCCGCGCGACGCGCATCCGGCGAGGCCGCGTTCCGGGAGGCGATCCGCTCGCTCGCGCTCGAGCACCGCGACGGCTGGCTCACTCTCCAGGCCATCCTCGACACCTTCGGCCCCGACGCCCGGGCGGTGTTGCGCACCTACCTCTTCTGAGATTAGAATTCACTTCGCAAACAAAAGTATTGGTAAAGTTGGCATATCTGACTATTCCACCAGGATTTAGCCGCCTATGACGGGAATCCCCAGCGCACCGACCGGCCTCCGTGGCCCAAGGGCCCAGATCGTACTTGAGATCAAGAGGTCGCAACCCGTTACGGCAAAAAGCCTTAGCGCGATCTTCGGCGTCTCTACGAACGCCATTCGGCGACACCTGAAAGAGCTGGAGCTGGACGGCTCGGTGGTCTTTGTGCGGGAGCAGCGGGGGATGGGGGCGCCGGTGTACGTGTACCGACTGACACCGCGGGGCGAGGCGCTGTTCCCCAACCGCTACGAGGGCGCGCTCAAGGACCTGCTGCAGCACATCGAGGAGAAGGCGGGGCGCGGCGAGATCAGCGTGCTGTTCGCGGACCAGTTTCGCGCGCGCGCGGATCAGTTGAAGACGGAGCTGGCCGACCAGCCGGTCGAAGCGCGGCTGCAGCGGCTGGTGCGGATCCTGACGGAGGAAGGATACATGGCGGAGTGGGACAGCCGGGACGGGGCGATCCGGCTGGCGGAGCACAACTGCGCGATTCGCGCGGTGGCGGAGCGGTACCCTGAAGTGTGCGCGGCGGAGCGGCGGTTCCTCACCGAGGTGCTGGCGTCGCAGGTGGAGCGGCGGACGCACATCACCGAGGGCTCGAATGCGTGCGAGTACGCGATCACGCCCGACGTGCCGGAAGACGGCAGGGTCCCGACGCGCCAGGAGCGGCCATGACGTCGATCGAAACGCAGGTCCTGCAACCCTACAAGTACGGGTTCATCACCGACATCGAGTCGGACGACGTACCGGCCGGGTTGAGCGAGGACGTCATCCGGCTGATCTCGGCGAAGAAGGGCGAGCCCGAGTTCATGCTGGAGTGGCGGCTCAAGGCGTACCGGCAGTGGGTGAAGATGACGGAGCCGACCTGGGCGAACGTGAAGCATCCGCCGATCGACTACCAGTCCATCGTCTATTACGCGGCGCCGAGACAGGCGAAGTCGCTGGACAGCCTGGAGCAGGTGGACCCCAAGCTGCTCGAGACGTTCGAGAAGCTGGGGATTCCCCTCTCCGAGCAGAAGCGGCTTTCCGGCGTCGCGGTGGACGCCGTGTTCGACAGCGTCTCGGTGGCGACCACGTTCAAGGAGACCCTCGCGCAGCACGGCATCATCTTCTGCCCGTTCTCCGAGGCGGTGCGCGAGCATCCGGATCTGGTCCGGCGGTACCTCGGCTCGGTGGTGCCGACGAACGACAACTTCTTCGCGGCCCTGAATTCGGCGGTCTTCACCGACGGATCGTTCGCGTACATCCCGAAGGGGGTACGCTGCCCGCTGGAGTTGTCGACGTACTTCCGGATCAATGCTGCGGCGTCGGGGCAGTTCGAGCGGACCCTGATCGTGGCCGAAGAGGGGAGCTACGTGAGCTACCTCGAAGGCTGCTCGGCGCCGATGCGGGATGCCAACCAGCTCCACGCGGCGGTGGTCGAGCTGGTGGCGTTCGACGACGCCCAGATCAAGTACTCGACGGTGCAGAACTGGTATCCCGGGGACGAGCAGGGGCGCGGCGGCATCTACAACTTCGTGACGAAGCGCGGGAAGTGCGCGGGGAAGAACTCGAAGATCTCGTGGACGCAGGTGGAGACCGGTTCGGCCATCACCTGGAAGTACCCCGGCTGCATTCTGCAGGGCGACAACTCGATCGGGGAGTTCTACTCGGTCGCCGTGACGAACAACCGCCAGCAGGCGGACACCGGCACCAAGATGATCCACATCGGGAAGAACACGAAGAGCACCATCGTCTCCAAGGGCATCTCGGCCGGTCACGGGCAAAACACCTACCGCGGCCTGGTGAAGATCCTGAAGGGGGCGACGGGGGCGCGGAACTACTCGCAGTGCGACTCGATGCTGATCGGCGACCAGTGCGGGGCGCACACCTTCCCCTACATCGACGTGCGTAACAGCACGGCGACCATGGAGCACGAGGCGTCCACCTCGAAGATCGGGGAGGACCAGATCTTCTACTGCCGGCAGCGGGGACTGTCGGCGGAGGACGCGACGTCCATGATCGTGAACGGATTCTGCAAGGAGGTCTTCCGCGAGCTGCCGATGGAGTTCGCCGTGGAGGCGCAACGCCTCCTCGGCATCAGTCTCGAAGGCAGCGTCGGGTAGCGCGTATGCTCGAAATCACGAACCTGCATGCCTCGGTCGAGGGCAAGGAAATCCTGCGCGGCATCGATCTGGTGGTACGCGCCGGCGAGGTGCACGCGATCATGGGCCCGAACGGCTCCGGCAAGAGCACGCTGGCGCAGGTGCTGGCCGGCCATCCGGCCTACACGGTGACTGCGGGCTCGGTGACCTACCAGGGTCGGGACCTCCTCGAGATGGATCCGGAAGAGCGCGCGCGCGAGGGCGTGTTCCTCGCGTTCCAGTATCCGGTGGCGATCCGCGGCATCACCAACGCGTACTTCCTGCGCGCCGCGCTCAACGCGGCGCGCAAGCATCGCGGGCAGCCGGAGCTGGATCCGCTGGAGTTCTTGGATCTGCTGGCGGAGAAGCTCAAGGCCGTCGAGTCGGACGACAGCCTCATGAACCGGCCGGTGAACGACGGGTTCTCCGGCGGCGAGAAGAAGCGCAACGAGATCGTCCAGATGGCGGTGCTGGAGCCGCGGCTCGCGATCCTGGACGAGACCGACTCGGGGCTGGACATCGACGCGCTGCGGACGGTGGCGGGGGCGGTGGACCGGCTGCGGCGGCCGGACAACGCGACGGTGATCGTGACGCATTACCAACGCATCCTGAACTACATCACGCCGGACCGCGTGCACGTGCTGAGCGAGGGGAAGATCGTCCTCTCGGGCGGCAAGGAGCTGGCCCTGGAGCTCGAGTCCAAGGGCTACGACTGGGTGCGCACGGAGGCGGCGGTCTGAGGCCGTGGCACCGGGCCGGATGAAGCAGCCCGCTGGCGCGACCGAGCGGTACGTTGAGCAGTACGACGCGTTCGCGGCCAACGGGGCGCGCCCCGCGCCGCCGTGGCTCAAGGAGATCCGGGCGACAGCCCTGGCGCGGTTCGCGGAGCTCGGGTTCCCGACGACACACCAGGAAGATTGGCGGTTCACCAGCGTCGCGTCGATCGCCGAAACGCCGTTCGCGCTTCCGGCGCGGCGCGCCGGCCCGACGGCCAAGCGGGTCGCGCCGCTGTTCCTCCCGGTGGAGAGTGCCTGCCGCCTCGTCTTCGTGAACGGGCGCTACTCGGAGGCGCTTTCGTCGGCGGACGGTCTGCCGCGGGGCGTCCGCGCCGGGAGCCTCGCGGCGGCGCTCGAGAGCGAGCCGCGGCTGCTCGAGGCGCACCTGGCGCGCCACGCGGCGTACGCCGCGAACCCCTTCGGCGCGCTCAACACCGCCTTCCTCGGCGACGGCGCGTTCGTGCACGTGGCGGCGGGCGTGGACCTCGACGCGCCGCTGCAGCTGCTCTTCCTCTCCGCGCCGGGCACGAAGCCGACGGTCACGCATCCGCGCAGCCTGATCGTGGTGGAGCGGGGCGCGCGCGCCTCGGTCATCGAGGGCTACGCGGCGCTCCACGACGGGACCTACTGGACCAACGCGGTGACGGAAGTGGTCGTCGCGGACGACGCCCACCTCGAGCTGGTGCGCCCGCAGCGCGAAGCCCCGAGTGCGTTCCACGTCGCGACGACGCATACGCTGCAGGAGCGAAGCAGCGTGCTGCGCTTCCATCCGATCGTCCTCGGCGCCGCCCTGGCGCGCCACGACATCGTCTCGGTGCTGGACGGCCCCGGCGCGGAGCTGGTCCTGAACGGGCTCTATCTCCAGAACGGGACGCGGCACGCGGACCACCACACCGTGATCGATCACGCCAAGCCCGACTGCCAGAGCCACGAGTTCTTCAACGGCGTCCTCGCCGACGCCGGGCGAGGGGTGTTCAACGGGCGCATCATCGTCCGGCCCGGTGCGCAGCGCACCGACTCGAAGCAGACCAACCACAACCTCGTGCTTTCCGAGCGGGCGCGGGCCGACAGCCAGCCGCAGCTCGAGATCTACGCCGACGACGTGAAGTGCACCCACGGTGCGACGCTGGGGCCACTCGACGCCAAGGAGCTGTTCTACCTCCAGAGCCGCGGTCTCGACCCCGAGCAGGCCCGCGCGCTGCTGCTCTACGGCTTCGGCGCCGAGATCCTGGGCCGGATACGCCACGCCGGGGTGCGCGACGCGCTCGACCGCCTGGTGCAGGACGCGCTGCAGCCCTCGATCAACGCTGGAGCAACTTTGTGATGTCACCCCGGGCCCGTCCCGCCGCTGCCCCGCCCCGCCTGCGGGACGTGCGCGCCGACTTTCCGATCCTGCGGCAGCCGTCGAACGGCCACCGCCTCGTGTATCTCGATTCCGCCGCGACGTCGCAGAAGCCGCAGGTGGTGATCGACGCGATCAGCGCGTACTACGCCGGGCTGAACGCGAACGTGCACCGCGGTGGGTACGACCTCGCGATCCGCGCCACCGATGCCTACGAGGAGGCGCGCGCGAGCCTGGCCGCGTTCACCGGCGCGCCGGACCCGAGCGGCGTGATCTTCGTCCGCGGGACCACCGAGGGGATCAACCTCATCGCCTCGTCGCTCGGCGCGCTCAAGCTGAAGCGCGGTGACACCATCGTCGTGACGGCGATGGAGCATCACTCGAACCTGATCCCGTGGCAGCTGGTGGCGCAGGCGCGCGGCGCCGAGATCGTGATGGTGGAGCTGACCCCGGACGGCCGCATCGACCTCGCGGACTTCCGGCACGCGCTGGAGCGTTCGCCGCGGATCGTGGCGTTCACGCACGTCTCGAACACCCTCGGCACGATCAATCCGGTGGCGGAGCTGGTCCGGCTGGCGCACGACGCCGGGGCAATCGTGGTCGTGGACGGGGCGCAGAGCGCGCCCCACGTGCCGGTGGACGTGAAGGCCCTGGACTGCGACTTCTACGTCCTGTCCGGCCACAAGATGCTCGGGCCGATGGGCATCGGCGCGGTGATCGGGAAGCCCGAGCTGCTCGACGCGATGCCGCCGTACCACGGCGGCGGCGAGATGATCAACGTCGTCAAGGACACCACGGCGACCTATGCGCCGCTGCCGCAGAAGTTCGAGGCGGGCACGCCCAACGTGGAGGGGGCGATCGCGCTGGGCGCCGCGATCGCGTACTTGCGCGGGCTCGGCATGGAGGCGGTCGCCGCGCACGAGCGCGAACTGGTGGGCCACGCGCTGGAGAAGCTCTCGGCGATCGAGGGGATGACGATCTACGGCCCCATGGACGAGCGCGCGGGCGTGATCTCGTTCACCCTCGCGGACATCCATCCGCACGACCTCGCGACCATCCTCGACCACGAGGGCGTCGCGATCCGCGCGGGGCACCACTGCACGCAGCCGTTGATGCGCCGCCTCAACGTGAGTGCGACGGCGCGCGCATCGTTCTACGTGTACAACACGGAGGAGGATGTGGACGCACTGGTCGTCGCCCTCGAGAAGGCGCTGACGCTGTTCGGGCTCGCCCATGCCTGACCAACCCGATCGCGCGCTCGAGGACCTGTTCCAGGAGCTGATCCTCGACCACTACCGGCGCCCGCGGAACAAGGGCGCGCTCGAGCCGCACACGCACCGCATCGGGCTGACGAATCCGTCGTGCGGCGACGAGCTGGAGCTCGACCTCGTGATCTCGGGCGACACCATCGCCGACGTGCGTTTCTCCGGCCGCGGCTGCTCCATCAGCCAGGCGTCGGCGTCGATGATGACCCAGCTCATCAAGGGGAAGACGGTGCGCGAAGCGCGCGCGCTGGCGGCCAAGTTCAACGAGATGATGCACGGCTCGGCCGAGGCCGCGCGCGACAAGACGCTGGGCGAGGCGCGCTCCCTGGTGGGCGTCGCCAAGTTCCCCGTCCGCGTCAAGTGCGCCCTGCTGGGCTGGAACGCCCTCGAAGAAGGCACCAAGAACAGCCGCTGACCTGCGCGCCGGCGCTCGCCCGTCGGCGCGCGCACGGTTATTGTCCGTCTCCGGTCCCGGAGGCGGCCCATGCCGAAACTGCTGTACGTCATCGCCCCCGAACGCTTTCGTGATGAAGAGCTGCTGGAGCCGCGGCACGCGCTCGAGCAGCACGGCGTCGCGGTGACGGTGGCCTCCACACGGGCGGGCACCGCGGTGGGGATGCTCGGCGCGAAAGTCGGGATCGACTGCACGGTGCGGCAGGCGGACGCGGCCCAATACGACGCCCTGGCCATCGCGGGAGGAGCCGGGGCGCCGGCACATCTGTGGGACGACGCGCCGCTGCTGGAGCTGGTGCGGGCGTTCCATCGCGCGGGGAAGCCCGTGGCCGCGATCTGCCTCTCGGGCGCGGTGCTGGCCCGCGCGGGCGTGCTCCAGGGTCGGCGCGCCACGGTGTATCCGGTGCCGCGCGCGGTCCTCGAACTGAAGAAAGCCGGAGCGACGTACGTAGGGGATCCGGTGGTCGTGGACGGAACGATCGTGACGGCCAGCGGCCCCGAGGCTGCGGCCGCCTTCGGCGCAGCCCTCATCACACACCTCGTGGGAACATGACCAGCGATCCAATCATCCAGATCGACGGGATCACGAAGCGGTTCGGAGACTTCGTGGCGGTCTCCACCCTGTCGCTGTCGGTGCCGCGTGGCGCCGTCTACGGCCTGCTCGGCCCGAACGGCGCCGGCAAGACCACCACGATCCGGATGCTGATGGACATCATGATCCCGGACGAGGGTACGGTGCGCCTGTTCGGCGACGCGCGCGGCGGCCGGGAGCACAGCGCCCAGATCGGGTACCTGCCCGAGGAGCGCGGCCTCTATCGCAAGATGCGGGTGCGGGACACGCTGGTCTTCCTGGCGGAGGCCAAGGGGGTCAAGCGCGACGTCGCGCAGCGCAAGGCGGACGAATGGCTCGAGCGCCTGGACCTCGGCCAGTGGAAGCTGCGCAAGGTAGAGGAGCTCTCGAAAGGGATGCAGCAGAAGGTGCAGTTCATCGCGACGATGCTGCACGAGCCCGCACTCCTAATCCTCGACGAGCCCTTCGCCGGGCTCGACCCGATCAACACTCAGGAGCTCAAGGACGTGATCGTGCAGTTGTCGCGCAGCGGCGCCACCGTGGTCTTTTCGACCCACCAGATGGACGTCGCCGAGCGGATCTGCGACCACGTGTGCATCATCGCGGCCGGGCGCAAGGTGCTGGATGGTCCGTTGGCGGAGGTGAAGCGGGTCCACGGCGGGACGCACGTCGCCGTGGCATTCGAGGGTGGCCGCGAGTTCGCTGCGCCGATCATTGCGGACCGGACGCTGGTGGCCAAAGCGGACGACTACGGAGGCTATGCCGAACTGGCGCTGGCCGACGGCGTCCAGCCGCAGATGCTGCTGGAACGCCTGGTTGCCGCCGCCGCGCGCCTGCAGCGCTTCGAGCACATCGAGCCGTCGCTGAATCGCATCTTCCTGGACAAGGTCGGCGCAGCGGGCGCCAAGCCCCGGAGTCCGGAGGCGTCGCGTGAATAAGGTCTGGGCGGTGATCCGCCGGGAGTTCGTCGAGCGGGTGCGCAGCAAGTGGTTTCTCATCTCGACCATTCTCGGCCCGGTCTTCATGATCGTGGTGATTGTGCTGCCGGCGGTGCTCGCGGGAACGGGCGGCGGCGGGCGCCATATCGGCCTGCTGGACGAAGGAAGCGGGACCCTGGCGGACCGGCTGGTCACGCAGCTCGAGACCGGCAACCAGTTCCGGGTGGACCGCGTCACAACATCGGAGAGCGGGGCCGCCGCGGCGATGGCGGATCTCACCGAGCGGGTGCAGGCGAAGGCCATCGAGGGCTTCCTCGTGGTCACGGGGGCGACGCTGGAGTCGGGGAAGCTCGAGTACCGGGGCCAGAATGTCTCCTCCATCCGGGACATGGCCCTGCTGCAGGCCGCGGCTCGCCAGGCCGTGATGATGGAGCGGCTCACGGAACGAGGCGTGGACCCGGGCGTGGTGCAGGAGTCCCAAGCCCACATTTCGGTCTCCACCCTGCGGATCAGCAAGAAGGGAACGACCGGGGAGACCGGCGAAGCCACTTTCTTCCTCGCCTACATCATCGGCTTCGTCATGTACATGGCCATCTTCCTCTACAGCGTGAACGTGATGCGCAGCGTGCTGGAGGAGAAGCAGACGCGGATCATCGAGGTGCTGGTCTCCAGCCTCCGCCCCTTCCAGTTGCTGCTCGGCAAGGTCGTGGGCGTGGGCGCCGTGGGGTTGCTCCAGATGGGCATCTGGGGAGTGGCGGCCGCAGCCCTGATCCGCTACCGGGCGGCGGTGTTCGCGGCATTCAAGGTGCCGGTGGCGGCGTCGTCGGCGATCCAGCTCCCGGCCATCGCCGGCGGCATGGTCGCCCTCATACTCGCCTACTTCCTGCTGGGCTATCTCCTGTATTCGGCGATGTTTGCGGTCGTCGGCGCGAGCGTGTCCACTGACAGCGAGGCGCAACAGGCCCAGATGCCGGTGGTGATGCTGCTGATTCCAGGAATCCTCGTCTTTCCGGCCGTGCTGAACGATCCGGCGGGAAGCCTATCGCACGTCATGGGGCTGGTGCCGTTCTGGTCCCCGATCATCATGCCGATCCGTGCTGCCGCGTCCGACGTTCCTCCGGCGGAACTGGCGGCGTCGCTGGCGATTCTCGCCGTGACGGTGGTCGCGGTGGTCTGGGTGGCGGCCCGCATCTACCGGGTCGGCATCCTGATGTATGGCAAGCGGCCCGGGATCGCGGAGCTGGTCCGCTGGGCGAGGCAGAGCTAGGCGCCTGACGGGTGTTTCACGTGCAACAGGGCCGCCCGGAGCTGCGGGCGGCCCTTGGCTCGACCCCCTCCCCTGTCCTCCCTCCCCTCTCGCAACTGTCCTGGCTGTGTTGCACGTGAAACATCTCTTGTAGCCACCGGCATTTAGGGGGTAGATTCTGCCCACCCTATGGCCCGTGTCATCGCCATCGCTAACCAGAAGGGCGGCGTCGGCAAGACGACCTCCGCCGTGAACCTCGCCGCCTCCCTGGCGGCGGCGGAGAAGCGCACCCTGCTGGTGGACGCGGATCCCCAGGCCAACGCGACCTCGGGCGTGGGACTGGAGCGCGACGCGCTGCAGCTCACCGTATACGAGGTGCTGCTCGACAACCGGCCGCTGGCGGACGCGATCCGGCGGGGGGTCCACTTCCCTCTCCTCGACGTCGCGCCGGCATCGCGGGACCTGGTGGGCGCCGAGGTCGAGCTGGTAGGGCGCGCACACCGCGAGACCCTGATGCGGCGGGCCCTCGAAGGGCTCCGGCGCTCGTACGACTACGTGCTGATCGACTGCCCTCCGTCCCTCGGCCTGCTGACCCTCAACATGCTGACGGCGGCCGACGCCGTGCTGATCCCGATCCAGTGCGAGTATTACGCGCTGGAGGGGCTCTCGCAGCTGCTCAACACCATCCGGCTGGTGCAGCGCAACTTCAACCCGCGCCTCGCCGTGGACGGCGTGCTGCTTACGATGTACGACGCGCGGCTGAACCTGTCGCGCCAGGTCGCCGAGGAGGCGCAGGAGTACTTCGGCGCGCGGATGTTCAAGACCGTCATCCCCCGCAACGTGCGCCTGGCCGAGGCGCCGAGCTTCGGCAAGCCGATCCTGCTCTACGACATCGGCTCGGTGGGTGCGCAGAGCTACCTGAGCGTGGCGGAGGAGTTGATCCGCCGCACCGCTAGCAAGCTGGGGGCGGACCACCGCGAGCCGGCGCACCGTCCCGCCGAGGCCGCCTCGTGAGCGGCGCAGCCGCCAACCGCAGCCGGCTGGGCCGCGGCCTCGAGGCGCTGCTGGGTGTCGGCACGGTCGAGGACGCCGAGCGCGAAGGACTGGTGCGCGAGCTCCCGGTGGACGGCATCAAGCCGAACCGCTTCCAGCCACGCCGCGCGCTCGATCCGGCCTCGCTCGCCGAGCTGAAGAACTCGATCGGCGTCAACGGCTTGCTGCAGCCCATCGTGGTCCGGCAGGTCAACTCCGGGTACGAGCTGGTGGCCGGCGAACGGCGCTGGCGCGCGGTCCGCGCGCTCGGGTGGAAGAAGGTCCCGGCGGTCGTCCGCGAGGTGGACGACCGGACCCTGCTGACGCTGGCCCTGGTCGAGAACCTCCAGCGCGCCTCCCTCTCGCCGATCGACGAGGCGCAGGGGTACGAGCGGCTGGCGCACGACTTCGCGCTGTCCCATGGGGCGATCGCCGAGGCCGTGGGGCGGGACCGCTCGACGATCGCGAACGCGGTCCGGCTCCTCAAGCTGCCGAAGAGCGTCCAGCAGCTGGTGGCGGACGAGGCTCTCTCGGCCGGGCACGCCCGAGCGCTTCTCTCCCTCGGCGACGGGAAGCAGATCGAGCGCCTGGCCCGGGCGTGCGTGGCCGAAGGGTGGTCGGTGCGTGAGATGGAGCGACAGGCCCGCGGCGCTCCGCGACCCCGGAAGGACGGCCGGGGCCCGAAGCGCGCCGTGCCACCGGAGGCGCGCCGCATCGAGGAAGCGCTCCGCAAGCGGCTCGGCACCGACGCCGCGGTCGTCCTGACGGGGAAGGGGAAGGGGCACCTCCAGCTGCGCTTCTATTCCGAGGACGACCTCGCGCGACTGCTCGAGCTGATCCTCGGCCGGCGGTGGGATGGCTGATGCGTGCCGACGGCTACACGATCATCGTGCACAAGAACGGCGCGCTCGCCTCGCGGCAGCTTCGGATCCCCGGGTGGCTGGCGCGCACCCTGCTGATCACCGCGGTCGTGCTGGTCGTGGTGATCACGGTGATCGTCGCGGCGTACGGTCCGATCCTCACGGCGGCAGCGAAGGAGCCGTTCCTCCAGCAGCGGGTGGCGCAGCTCACTCGCGAGAACCAGCGCGTCGACGAGCTCGCCGCCGCGCTCGCCGAAGCCGAGGCGCGTTACACGCACCTGCGCGGAATGCTCGGGGCGCGGGTGCCGGCCACCTCGAGGGACACCGGCGAGTTCGCGGCGGGCGAAGAGCGGCTCTACGTCGCGCCGCCGATCCTCGCCCGCGCGCCGGCGCGCTCCGCCGATTCGGCGGAAGAGGAAGGACCGTCGACGCCGCATCGCTGGCCGCTGTCGGTGCCGTCGTTCCGGACGCGCGGAATGGTCTCCGGGTCGCCGAGCGAAGAGCTCCACCCCGGCATCGATCTGGCGGTGCCCGAAGGATCCGACGTGCGGGCTGCCGGCGGAGGCACGGTGGAGGCGGCGGGGAACGACTCCTCGTACGGGCTGTTCGTGCTCCTTCGGCATCCCGCCGGGTATGAGACGATGTATGGACATCTTTCGCGCGTGCTGGTCTCGCGCGGCGACGACGTGAGGGCGGGGCAGGTGATCGCGCTCTCCGGCAATACCGGACGGTCCACGGCGCCACATCTGCACTTCGAGATCCGACACAATGGGCGCTCCATCGATCCGACGACGATGGTGCGTGAAGGGGGGACGTAGCCATGGGAATCTTCGGCAAGAAGAAATCCGCTGTTGACTCTAGGACAGCCCAGCCGCGCGGTGCGTCGGCGCCCACCGGAGCGCTGTCCATCATCGGCGCCGGCATGACGGTGCGCGGCGACCTCGACGCGAACGGCGTCGTGAAGATCGAGGGTGCGGTGGACGGGAACGTCCGGGCGGCCGCCCAGGTGCTGGTCGCCAAGGGCGGCAGCGTCCAGGGCGACGTGGACACCACGGAGGCGGTGGTCGGGGGAACCGTGAGCGGGGCGATCCGCGCCCGCGAACGGGTCGAGGTCCAGTCCGGCGCATCCGTGCACGGCGACATCACCACGCGGCGCATCGCCGTCGCCGAAGGCGGAACCCTCAACGGCCTGATCCGCATGGACGAGACCCCGACGACCAGGGACGAGCGGGGTGCCGAGTCGAAAGGGGAGGCGCGTCCGCGCCCATCGCTGCCATCGGGTGGACAGCGACCCTCGATCCCCGTGGCGCGCATTGCGGTCCCGCCGCGCGCTCCGACTCAGCCGTCCTAGGTGATTGACACGGCAATCCACGCCGAATCCCCACTCGGTGACTGCATCGCCGCAATTCTTTGGGGCAATGGCGTTTACAATGTGCACACCGGTTCGAACATTCCAACATACAATCAACACACAGACAAGTCAGTGAGCGGTCAGTGACCAAACATCTGCGAGGCGAGGGCCGTGCGGCTCGATGACCTGGTTCGCTACCTCGACAACTACCTGCGGACGGGCGAAGTCGGCGATGAACCGCAGGCGTTGAACGGGCTGCAGGTGGAGAACGGCGGGGAAGTGCAGAACGTCGCCGTGGCCGTGGACGCGTGCCAGGCAGTGATCGACCAGGCGGCCGAGCGCGGCGCCGATCTGCTCCTGGTCCATCACGGGCTGTTCTGGGGCGGCCTGGAGCCGGTCGTCGGGCGCCATTACCGGCGGATGGCCGCCCTGATCCGGCACGGGATCGCGCTCTATTCCGCGCACATCCCGCTGGACCGGCATCCGGAGGTCGGCAACAACGTGGTGCTGGCCCGGCGTCTGGGGATGGAGGTGCGCGGCTGGTTCGGCGAACACCGCGGGTCCCCGCTCGGCACGTGGGGGGAGATGGACGTTCCGAGGGAGGCGCTGGCGGACCGGCTGGGTGAGATCCTCGGCTCGCCGCCGCGGCTGATCGCCGGCGGGCCGGAGCGCGTGCGGCGGGTCGGGATCATCACCGGCAGTGCGGGCTCGATGATCGGTCAGGCACGGGACGCCGGACTGGACTCGTTCATCACCGGCGAGGGGAAGCACTCGTCCTACTTCGATGCGGAAGAGCTCGGCGTGAACGTGTTCTATGGCGGACACTACGCGACCGAGACGCTCGGCGTGAGGGCGCTTGCCGAGCACATCGCGGAACGGTTCCAGCTGCCCTGGTCCTTCGTTGATCATCCCACCGGGCTCTAGGGTGCGGGTCGCCTGATAGGACCGCTGTTCCGCTCCGCGCGGCACCGGCCCCAGAGTACGGTGTGGCGACCCGGAAGCGCCCGGCGGCTCGAGAACCTGGCGACCGACTGGGTCGAGCGGCTTACGGCGCCGTTCGGCTTCTGGCGGCGCAAGCGGCTGGTGGTGGAACGAGCCGACGTCGCGCTGGCGGATCTCCAGCCCCCGTTCGACGACTATCGCATCGCCTTCCTCACCGACCTGCACTACTCGGCGGTCGTGCCGCGATGGTATCTGGCCCGTGTGGTCGCGACCGCAGTGGAGCTGGCGCCGGATCTGATCCTGCTGGGTGGCGATTTCGTCTCCCACAGCGCGCGGTACGCCGAAGGGCTGGTGGACCTGCTGCAACCGCTCGCCGCGCCGGACGGGGTCTTCGCCGTGCTGGGAAATCACGATCACTACGTGGGCGCTGAGCTGGTGCGCGCCGCGCTGGCGGCGGCCGGCGTTCGCGAGCTCCGAAACACCTCGCTCCTGCTGCGCCGCGGCAGCGCTGCGCTCGCCGTCGGCGGAGTCGGGGACCTGCGCTTCGACGCCATCGACTTCCGCGCGGCGGCGGCGGGCATTCCCGACGACGTGCCACGGATCGTGGTCTCGCACGACCCCGACGTCTTCGCCTATTGGCCTCCGGAGATCCGGCTCGACTTGATGCTCTCCGGTCATACCCACGGCGGGCAGGCGCACCTTCCCCTGCTCGGTCCGCCGTACGTGCCGTCGCAGTTCGGATTCCGCTATCTGGCCGGCCACCTGCGCGACGGCGGCCGCCAGCTCTATGTCTCCCGTGGGGTCGGCGCGATCACGGCTCCGATCCGGTGGGGCTGTCCGCCGGAGATCACCCTGCTCGTGCTGCACCCTCCCTCTTGACAAGACCGGCGTAAAGTACCACTGTATCGGTACAGTGACACAGTGAACGGGGACGTGTTCCGCCAGATAGATCCACGCAGTTCGATTCCACTGTACGTGCAGATCGCCGATCGCATCCGGATCGCGGTGGCGACGGGGGAGATGCCGCCCGGCGGGGCCCTGCCCTCGGTGCGGCACCTGGCGTCGCAGCTCCGGGTGAATCCGGCCACCGTCGTGCAGGCCTACCGAGAGCTCGAGGAGGTGGGCGTGGTCGAGAGTCGGCAGGGAGCGGGGACGTTCGTCCGCGACCTGGCGGAGCCGAAGCGGGACGCCGAGCGCCAGCGCCTGGCGCGGCGCCTCGTGCGCCAGCTGCTGCAGGAGGCGGCGGCGCTGGGGGTGACGCGGGAGGACCTGGAGCAGGCGCTCCGGGTCGAGATGAAGGTGAAGCTCGCATGAGCTACGCGATCGAGACGTTCGATCTGGCCTACCGGGCGGGGAAGCACTTCGAGATCCGAGATCTGGGCCTGAAGGTGCGCGAGGGCTCGATCTACGGGTTCCTCGGCCCGAACGGGTCGGGGAAGACGACGACCATCCGTCTGCTGCTCGGAATGCTGAAGCCGGTGCGCGGCACGATCACGGTGCTGGGCCGGAAAGTGCCGGACGAGATGGCCAGGATCCTGGCGCACACGGGCTACGTGCCCGAGCGGCCGCACCTGTATCCGTATCTCTCCCTTGAGCAGGCGGTGCGCTACCACGCCGCGTTCTACGAGGGATTCGACATGGCATACGCCGGCGAGATGCGCCGCAGTTTCGGCCTCCCGCTGGACCAGAAGCTGTCGCACCTCTCCAAGGGCGAGATGGGGAAGCTGCACATCCTGCTGGTGCTCGCGCAGCGGCCGAATCTGCTGGTGCTGGACGAGCCGACCGACGGCCTGGACCCGGTGGTCCGCCGTGACGTTCTCTCGGCGCTGCTCGACTTCTGCTCCCAGGGCTCGGCGACCGTGTTCATCTCCAGTCACCTCGTGCACGAGCTGGAGCGGATCTGCGACTGGGTGGGCGTACTCGACAACGGGAAGCTCGTGGTCGAGCTGCCGATGCAGAGCTTCAAGAACGGCATCAAGCGGATCCGCGTGTCGGGCGCGCCGAGCCTGGTCGGGGATACGCCGTTCGTGCTGCTGCAGCGGGAGACGACGGGCACCGAGCAGGTCTGGGTGGTGCGCGGGTGGCAGCCGCCGATGGCAGTGTGGTTCCAGGGGGTGGGCGCGGCGGTGAAGGAAGTGATGGACCTGGACCTCGAGGAAGGGTTCGTCGAGCTGCTGCGCTCGTCGCGGGCCCCGGTGTCCTGAGGCAGGGAGGAACGATGTACAGACAGGTCCTCAAGGCGCAGTGGCTGGCGGCGCGCCTGCCGGTGGTGCTGCTGGCCGTGCTCGCTTTCGCGCTGCCGCTGCTCACGGTGACGTCGGGCAGTGGTCTCACGAATGCGCCCGTGGAGCGGGTCGGGCAGTGGCTCTTCGCGGCCCAGCAGGTGGGCGTTCTGATTCCCGGGCTCGCGTTGCTCGCGGGATTGCTCCTGGGCATCGGCGCATGGGTCCCGGACCACGCCGGGAAGCACGTGTACGCGCTCACCCTCCCGGTTCCGCGCTCGATGTTCGTGCTGCTGCGATTCGCTGCCGGCGCGACGCTGCTGGCGATTCCCGTCGTGGCCCTCGGGGTCGGCGCGGTGGTCGCGACGTTGTCCGTGTCCCTTCCCGACGGCGTGCACGCCTACCCGCTGCAGTTGACGGCGCGTTTCGCCATGGCCTCCCTGGTCTGCTTCGCCATCTTCTTCGCGATCTCGATCGCAACGAAGCGAGCCGCACTCGCGACCCTCGGCGTGATCTGCGGCGTGCTTCTCGCCGACGCCGTCCTCGCGTCGCTGAGCATCAAGGACGCGGCGTCGGTCACGGCGAGCGTGTTCTATCTCCTCACCAACTGGCCCGGGCCCCTGAGCATCCTGATGGGGCGATGGGCGCTGTTCGATGTGTAGGACCGTCGTCTCGGCGCTCGCACTGGCCGGGATCCTCGCGGGCCCGTGCGTGGAGGCGCAAGGCGTCCGGGCCGGGGCGGCGAGGGTGCGCACGCTCGCGGCACGGGCGGAGTCGCTCGAGGTCCAGATCGCGAAGCAGGATTCCCTCGCGAAGCAGCGGCGCTACGACGACCTGCGCGCGCGGCGCTTCACCGCGGGCGACGTGACGGTCCTGGTTCCTGGCGTCATCGGCGAGGCCACGGGCCAGCACATCGCCGACGGGGCGAAGCGCTACCTGGACACGCTGGGCGCCGTGCCACCGGGCTTCGTGGCGTCGCTGGTCACGGTCGCCTACCTCTCCGCGGGGTGGGACTCGGTGCTGCAGGTCGACGGGCTCGCCGCCAGGACGCGGATCATGGTGGACATCCCGGCGAACCCGGATTCCCTCGCGGACGGCTGGGGTGTCGCGGCCCGCATCGTGCGCGCCTACGTGGAGACGCTCGACCCCTCGTGGCGTTCCTGGGCGCCGCTGGACCTCGGCCTCGGCTTCATGAAGGGGCGCGACGACGTTGCCGCAGTGCGGGAGCTCGCCGCAGGCGACACCCGGGCGGGCACCGAGTGCCTGGGGGGCAGGGCGGCTGCGTGCCGCAGCTGGCTCGGATTCGACCGCGAAGCGAGTCCGTACACGGCCCGGTACACAGCCGCCGAAATCCGGAACATCGTTTCCCACCGCATGGTGGAGTACCTCAACGCCTCGGCGCAGCAATGCGTCCGGGGATCGGACGATGCCTGCCTGAGATATGCGCAGACAGGGGGCGTCGCCCCCGTGCCGGCCGGCTTGGCCTCCGTGCGGAGCGTCCTGCGTGCGATTCGGGTCCTGCACGGCGCGGAAGCTCTGCGTCGCGCGCTCGCTGACACGTCCGGGGCCATCGGCGACCGGCTGGCGCGCGCGGCGGGGATTGGAGAGGACTCGCTCGTGACGGAATGGCGGGCGTGGCTGCTGACGGGCGGCGGCCGTCCCCGCGTCTCGGCCAGCGCGCGCGACGCGATGCCGGTTCTGCTGTTCGGGGGCCTCTTGCTGTTCGCCGCCGCGAGGAGCGGGCGGTGGCGCTGAGGCGCTCGGGGTGGATCTGGGGCCCTGCCGCGGCCGCCGTGCTGGTGGCCGTGTTGCTCCTGCCCGCGGGAGGGGAGACCGGCAGATCGTTCCTCTCATTCCTGCAGGGTTCCGTGGGCTCGGAGCACAACGAGACCTACCGCGATGACGTTAAGCGGGCGCTGGACGTGCAACGCGCACGGCTGAGGGATGCGGAGCGTGCTGATTCGCTTCTGGCCGCTGTCGGCGGCCCCCGGGCACTGCACTCACGCGACCGCGTCACGGTCGTCTACGAAACTCCACTGACGGTGGCCGCCGCGGGTGCGTGGATGACCGCGGCCGAGGGGGAACTCGGGCGCTATCCCGCCGCTGCTGGCCCGGGCGGGTCGCTGGTGATCGCCCTCTACTCGAATCCCGCACGCGCCCGGAGCCGCGAATTCGGATTGTGGTATTGGATGGCGCGCCGGCTGCCTCCGGACTTCCTGCGGTCCTCGTGCATTGTCGAGGTGAACTTGGTGCCGCACGGTCCGCGCGACCGGAGCCGGGCGGCGTCGCCACGCTCCATCGGCCCGTTCCTGGGTCTGTGCGGCCTCTACCAGCGGTTTGGAGAGCCAGGGTCGGAGATAGCGCAATGGATGATCCGCCGTGGGTGGCGTACGTACGGCCTCGCCGACGGCGGTTGGATGGCCAAGCTTTCCGAGGCGGGGCGAGCGGTCCCGCGGATCGAGATACAGCGGCCGGATCTCAGCAACGACCGCCCCTGGGAGTGGTATTGGGGCACCCCGTGGGTGGCCATCGGGTGCTTGGACGGCTCGTGGTCGCTCTGCGAGCGCAACGTGCGGATCCGTCCAGGCGACTACTACTGGTGGTGGTACTCCGATTCGCACCAGTCGCAGCTGTTGGCGTTCCTGCTCGCGAGCGGCACGCCGGCGCAGTTCGCGGCGTTCTGGCGCTCTCCGCTCGGTGTGGGCGACGCCCTGCGCCAGGCCTACGGGCGCCCGGCGGGACAACTGGCGCATGACGCGCTCAACCACTGGTACAGCACGGCGCCCGGCGGGCCCCGTGCGGGGCCACGGCTGATGCTGGCGGGCGCGTTCTGGGCGGCTGCGGCTCTCGCCCTGGCGCTGGTCGCCGGGCGGCGGTGGACGACGGAGATCTAGCTAGGCCAGCGGCACGACGAACCGCACGATGAGCCGCTCGCGGGACTGCGGGCTCACCACGCAGAAGGACTTTCCTCTCAGCAGCTTCTTCACACCGAGCAGCTCCGCCTCGCCGATGCTCGGCACGTCGCGGAACGTGATCTCCAGCGTCTGACCCGCGGTGAGCTGGTAGCGCACCGGGCGGTCGCGCAGCCGGTGGAACGGATCCACCTTCTCGAGCCCCGCCGCGAGGCTCTCCTTGATCGCGGTGAGGCGCTCCCGGGTGGCGCGGTCCTTCACGCTGCCGGGCATTCGGCCGCGCCTTGCGCACGGGTGTTCTCCAGCACGACAGCCGCGTTGCGCGCCAGCCCCGCCCGGCCCGCCCGCTCCAGCGCCGTCTCGCCGAACGCCTCGTCGAAGGCACGCTCCGTCATGGCCGCGATCTCGGCGAGGGTCGGCCAGTCGGACGCCTGGCGGGCGCGATAACGGCTCTCGTTGGTCTCCGCGGCGAAGCGCACGTTCCACGGACAGACGTCCTGGCAGACGTCGCAGCCGAAGAGCCAGTCGCCGACCAGCGGCTTGAACGGCCCGGGCATCGCGCCGCGCGCCTCGATGGTCAGATAGGAGATGCAGCGCGTGGCATCGAGCACGCGCGGCTCGGGAAAGGCGTCGGTGGGGCACGCGTCGAGACAGCGCCGGCACGTGCCACAGCGGTCGGCCTCGAACGGCTGATCCGGCGCGACAGCGAGGTCGGTCAGCAGGACGCCGATGAACGTGAACGATCCAAGCCCGGGGCGGATCAGCATGGTGTTCTTGCCGATCCATCCGAGGCCGGCGCGGCGCGCCAACTCCCGCTCGGGGAGGGGCCCCGCGTCCACGAAGGCGCGAAACCGCCCCGCGCCCGCAGCGGCCAGCAGCCGGGCCGCGAGTTGCTCGAGCTTGTCGCTCATCACGGCGTGGTAGTCGTCGCCCAGAGCATACCGCGCGATGCGGCCGCGCCCGGGCGACGGCTCCGCGTGCGCCTGGTAGTAGTTGTGCAGGACGACGATGGCGGACCGGGCCTCGGGCCAGGCGCGCGCGGGCTCGCGTCGCACGGGCGCCTGCCGCTCCATGTACCGCATCTCGCCGCTGAAAGCACGATCGAGCCACCGGCCGAGCGCGGCCGCGGCGTCGGACGCGGCGAGGTCGGTGATCCCGCAGGCCTCGAAGCCGAGCTCCTCGGCCGCCGCCTTCGCGGCATCGGCAAGGGCGATGGGGTTCATGTCCGGAGCAACTCCCGGCGCCAGCGTGCCAGCCGGATCACGTCATCGACGGGCGGCACGGCGTCCTCGTCGCCGTAGGCGGTCAGCATCCGCCACCGCACGTACTCTGGCGGCGGGAGCGGCAGGAACGGCGGCTCGCGGAACCAGCGGCGGCGGCGCATGGACCACGCGAGGGCGACGAGGTCCACGGCGATCCGAGGATTGCCGACGGCCCGGGCGCACAGGGCGACGGTGAGCGAAGTCCACGACCGCACAATTCGTGTATATTCTGACCCTCCCACGCTGGCAAGAGGGCTTCCAATGTCGTCAGACGGCGAGCGGCGCAGCGGTTCGCGGCGGCTGGGCCCGACCGAGGACGAGCGGCTCTTCAGCGTTCCGCGCCCCCAGGAACGGCGGCAGGCGTTCACCTCCTCCGATCCGTGGCGCGTGCTGAGGATCATGGGCGAGTTCGTGGAGGGATTCGACACACTCGCGCGCGTCAGCTCCGGCGTCACATTCTTCGGATCGGCGCGCACCGCGCCCGATGACCCATACTACAAGGCGGCCACCGAGACGGCGCGCCTGCTGTCGGCGGCGGGGTTCTCGATCATCACCGGCGGCGGTCCGGGGATCATGGAGGCGACGAACAAGGGCGCGTCCCTCGGCGGCGGACCGTCCATCGGGCTCAACATCGAGCTGCCGTTCGAGCAGGGGACAAACGAGTTCGTGGATACGGCGATGCACTTCCACTACTTCTTCGTCCGGAAGACGATGTTCGTGAAGTACTCCATCGGCTTCGTCGTCTTCCCCGGCGGCTTCGGCACGCTGGACGAGATGTTCGAGGCGCTGACGCTGATCCAGACGGGGAAGATCAAGCACTTCCCGCTCGTGCTGTTCGGGAGCGGGTACTGGCGCGGGCTGCTGGAGTGGCTGCGCCAGACCGTCGCGGCGGAGCGGAAGATCAACGTCAGTGACCTGGACATCTTCCATGTGACGGACGACCCGCAGGACGCCGCGGCGGAGGTGACGCGGGCGCGCGATCAACTCCGGGCGCTGCAACGGGAGTCGACGGAGACGGTCTCGGGCCGTGAGCTGCTCTAGTCTGCGGACCCGGCGCGGCGAGCGCTGACGTGAGCGAGCCCGCCGCCTCGGCGCCGAGCGCGCGGTATCTCCGGTATGCGCTGGGGCTGCTGGCGTTCGGCACCCTTCTCAACTACCTCGACCGCAACATCATCCTGGTGCTGTTCGAGCCGATCAAGCACGACCTTCACCTTACCGACACGCAGCTCGGATGGCTGGGTTCTTCGTTCGCCATCGCGTTCGCGCTTGGCGCGCTCGGGGCCGGAGTGCTGTCCGACCTCAAGTCCCGGCGCGCCGTGATCGCCGGCGGCCTCGCGGTGTGGAGCGCCTTCACGGCGCTGGGCGGTCTGGCGGGTTCGTATTGGCATCTGTTCACGACGCGCGGCGTGGTGGGCGTAGCGGAATCGTCGTACCTGCCGTCGGCGCAGGCGCTGCTCGCCGACTACTTCCCGGACAAGGGTCGCGCCCAGGCGATGGGGATCTTCTGGATCGGCCTGGCCGTGGGCGGCGTGATGGCGGTGTGGGTCGGTGGCCACCTCGCAACCGCATTCGGGTGGCGCGTCACGCTGGTCGTGGTGGGACTGCCCGGTCTCCTGTTCGCCGTGCTGATGGCGCGTCTCAAGGAGCCGCGGCCGGTCCGGCGGGCGCCGCGGGCGGCGCCGGGGGCGCGCAAGTTCAAGATCACGCCGCGCATCGCGCTTCGGGCCGGCCTGCCGCTCCTGGTGTCGCTGCTCGTGGGGGCGGCCGTGGTCGGGTTCATGGCGCTGTTCCGGGGACTGCCTGCCGCCGCAGACACCGCCGCCTTCGGCGTCATCGTGGGCGCTGGTCTCGCCTGGACGATTCTCAAGTGGGTCCGGATCGTGATGCGCTTGCGTCACACGCTGCTGCAGGGGACGCCGGCCGACGCAGTGGACGAAATGCTCGACGCTGCCGCCCTGGTGCTGCGCACGCCGACACTCATCTGGATGTTCGTCGGGGGGGCGCTCACGGCGGCGGCGATGAACTCGCTCGTGGCGTGGTCGGCGAGCTACCTGCAGCGGGTGCTGCACCTGACGCTGTTGCAGGCGGCAAGGGAGATCGGGTTGGTGGGGCTGGTGGCGGGTGTGCTCGGCTCGTGGATCGGCGGGCGGTTCGCCGACCGGCTGATGCAGCGCCTGGCGGCCGGGCGCGTGCTTGCGAGCGCGGTCGGCTTCCTCATCGGCGCGCCGTTCTGCGTGGTGCTCCTGCTGATGGACGACGTGCGGGTCTTCGCCGGGCTGTTCTTCGTCGTCGTCTTCTTCTTCACCTGGTACAACGGACCCATCGCCGCGGTCCTGTTCGACGTCGTGCCGCGCGGTATCGCGGCCACCGTGATGGGGGCATACATCTTCTTCATCCACATCGCGGGCGACGCCATCGCCCTGCCGGTCGTGGGATTCCTCTCGGACCGCTACGGGTTGCGGGTCGCGCTGATGACGCTGCCGGCGGTGGGACTGCTCGGAGGGGCTCTCCTGCTGCTCGCGGTGCCGACCGTGGCCCGCGACATGGAGCGGATCAAGACACAGGTGACGACGTGACGGCCAGGCGCATCCGGTTGACTTCGTCCAGATAGGCAGCCAGGGATTCGGCCTCGCGGCCGGCATCCCATCCCAGCTCACGCGCCAGCAAGCCCGCCACCGTCGCCGCCGCCGCAGTGGCCTGACGGGCGTCACGGTGGAACAGGCGGGTGCGGCGGATCAGCACGTCTGCGACCGTGAGTGCCATCTCGCGCCGCGCCTGGTACACCACCTCCGCCTGCAGCACGGGCCAGCCGTCCAGCAGCGACCTGCCGAGCGCGGGCTCGCGCGCCGCGAGGTTGGCGACCGCCGGCGATTCGGATCCGTAGGTATCCACCAGGTGCCGCGCCACCGGCTCGGCGACGCGCTCCTTGCCCAGCTCCTGGACCAGCTGCTCGAGGTCCGCGACCTCGCCTCCTGGAAGCGGCTCGAGATCGGTCCGCGCGGCGCCGATGCGGCGGCCGTCGAGGGCGTGGAGCTTCCCCGCCACGGTGTCCACCAGCTCGGCCGCCATCGAGCGATAGGTCGTCAGTTTCCCGCCAGCGATGGTGAGCAGGCCCGCGGCACTCTCCACGATCCGGTGCTCGCGGGGCACGTCGGCGGTCGAGGCGGCGTCTCCGGCGTCGAGGAGCGGCCGCAGTCCCGCCCACGCCGCGAGCACGTCGTCGCCGCCGAGCCTCGCGTCTGGAAAGAAGGCGTTGGTGGAACGGAGCAGATAGGTCACGTCCTCTTCCGAAGGGGCGACGTCGTCGGCAGCGCCGGCATAGTCCGTGTCCGTGGTCCCGATGATGGTCACGTCATCCCATGGCAGCACGAACATCACGCGCCCGTCGAGCGGCGACGTCAGCGTCAGTGCGCCCGTGTTCCCGACGCGCCGGCGCGGAACGACCACGTGCACGCCCTTGGTCGGCCGCAGGAGCGCTTCCGCAGCCGCGTCGTCGAGCCGGCGCAGGGCGTCGGTCCACGGGCCCGAGGCGTTGACCGTGACGTGCGCGTGGACGGTGATGCTGCGTCCCTCGATGGCGTCGTGCACAACGGCGCCCCGCAGTCGTCCCCCCGCCTTCTCCAGCGCCGTCACCCGCGCATAGCTCGCGGTCAGCGCGCCGTGTCGGTGGGCGGACCTGACGTTGGCGAGGACCAGGCGGGCGTCGTCGCACCAGCCGTCGTAGTAGATCGCGCCGCCGCGGAGGTCGCGGTCGCGGAGGCGCGGCTCGATGCGCTGCACGGCCCGCCGCGACAGCATCCGGTGTGCGTGCACGTTCCGGAACAACGACAGCAGGTCGTACAGCCACAGGCCGGCGGCGAGCCGGGCGCGGCCCACGCGGCTGCCGGCGTGTACGGGGAAGACGAACGGCAGCGGACGTACCAGATGGGGCGCGATGCGAAGCAGGATCCCGCGCTCGCGGCTGGCTTCGAACACCAGCCTCAGCCACCCGTGCTCGAGGTAGCGCAACCCTCCGTGGATCAGCCGCGACGAGCGGCTCGAGGTGCCGTGCCCGAAGTCGGCGGCGTCCACGAGGCAGGTGCGGATGCCGCGCATCGCGGCGTCCCGGGCGATCCCTGCGCCGGTGATGCCGCCCCCGATCACCAGCAGGTCCACGGGGCCTGCGGCGGCAGCGTCGAGATCGGCGCGGCGCGTGGCGAGCGAGAAGTTGGGATCGGTCGGGGGCAGCGTCCGCTCCTGCTGTGAAGTGGTCGGCCGGTGCGCGCCGGGAATCTGCCACCGAAATCCCGCGCGCGCACGTCGTGGAAGCGCTGGCCTCGCTCCGGCGCCGCGGCTAGCTTTGGCTGCACCCCGGGGCGGGCGTTCGCGTCCGGGCAACGGAGAGGCTCCATGGCCGCACCGAACGGTCGCCGCGTCGCCATCGTCGCCGGCTGCCGCACCCCATTCGCGAAATCGGGGACGGCGCTGAAGGACATCGGCGCGGTCGAGTTGGCGCAGCTCGCCACGCGCGAGCTGCTCCAGCGCACCGAGATCGCGCCGGCGGAGGTGGACGAGGTCGTGTTCGGCCAGGTCGTTCCGTCCGTGCTGGCGCCGAACGTCGCCCGCGAAGTGAGCCTCCTGCCGCATCTGCCCAAGACCATTCCGGCTTACTCCCTCAATCGCGCCTGCTCGTCCTCCGGCCAGGCGGTCGCGGCTGCGCACGACCAGATCGTGCTGGGCCACGCCGATGTCGTCATCGCGGGAGGTACCGAGTCATTGTCGGACGTCCCGATCCTGCATTCGAAGCGCTTCGCCGAAGTGCTGGTGCAGGCGAGCCGGGCGAAGAGCCTCGGCGCTCGCCTCGCGACCTTCGCGCGGGTCCGGCCGCGCGATCTGGTGCCGGTGGCGCCCGCGATCGCGGAGCCGTCGACCGGCGAGACCATGGGCCAGTCGGCCGAGAAGATGGCGAAGGAAAACCACATCTCGCGGGACGACCAGGACCGGTTCGCGCTGCGCTCCCACCAGCTGGCGGCCGCGGGCACCGCCGACGGACGCCTGACCGCGGAGATCGCCCCGCTCTTCGTGCCGCCGTCGTACGCCGTCGTGGTCACGAGCGACAACGGGATCCGCTCCGACACGTCGCTCGAGCAGATGGCGGCGCTCACGCCGGCGTTCGACCGGCGCTACGGGTCGGTGACGGCGGCGAACGCCTCGCCCCTCACGGACGGTGCGTCCGCCGTGCTCGTGATGAGCCAGGAGGCGGCGCGCGCCCTCGGCTACGCGCCGCTCGCCTTCGTGCGGTCCTACGCCGTCGCGGCGGTGGATCCGGGCGAACAGCTGCTGATGGGGCCCGCCTTCGCCGTGCCGAAGGCGCTGGAGCGCGCAGAGATCGAATGGAAGGACCTGGATCTCGTGGAAATGCACGAGGCGTTCGCGTCGCAGGTCCTCTCCAACATCCAGGCCTTCGAGTCCGACCGTTGGGCCCGCGAGCGCCTGGGCCGTTCCAGCCGGATCGGCGACGTGAATCGGGACACGTTGAACGTGATGGGCGGCTCGATCGCCATCGGCCATCCGTTCGGCGCGACGGGCGGCCGCCTCATCACGACGCTCGCCAACGAGATGGTGCGCCGCGACGCGCAGTTCGGCCTGATCTCGATCTGCGCGCAGGGCGGCATGGGGTTCGCCATGGTCCTCGAGCGGACGTGAGGCGGCCGACATGAGCAGCGAGCAGCGGGCCCTGACGACGGCCATCGAAGACGGCGTCGCCGTCGTCACGCTGGACCTCCCGGGCGAGTCCATCAACAAGTTCTCCCGCGCGGTGCGCGGCGAATTCGCCACCATCCTCACGGAGCTGGAGGCCGACGCGTCGGTCCGCGCGATGGTGATCATCTCCGGCAAGCCCGAGATGTTCGTCGCCGGCGCGGACATCGGTGAATTCGTCGCGGTCAAGACGGCGGCGGAGGCGACGCGCCTCTCCCGGGACGGCCAGAAGCTCCTGGACCGCGTCGCGCAGTGGAAGAAGCCGGTGGTCGCGGCGATTCACGGAACCTGTCTCGGCGGCGGCCTCGAGCTGATTCTCGCCTGTCACTACCGGGTCGCGTCCGATCATCCCAAGACGGTGCTCGGCGCCCCCGAGGTGCAGCTGGGTCTGCTGCCGGGAGCGGGCGGCTGCAACCGGCTGCCGCGCGCCGTGGGGTTGCGCGCCGCGCTGCAGATGATCCTCACAGGCAAGAGCCTCCCGGCGGCGAAGGCGTTCAAGATGGGTCTGGTGGAGGAGCTGGTGCCGCCGGCAATCCTGAAAGAGGTCGCCGTTGCGGCGGCGCAGCGGCTGGCAGAGCACCCCGTGAAGCGGCGGCGCGGACCGCGGGGCCTGGCCGCGTGGCTGATGGATCGCAGCGCGCCCGGCCAGGCGCTGGTGCTGAGGCGGGCGCGGGCGATGACGCTCAGGCAGACGGGCGGGCACTATCCCGCCCCGCTCGCCGCGCTGGATGCGGTCCGCTACAGCCTCGCCAACGGCATGGAGCAGGGGCTCGAGTACGAGGCCGAGCTGTTCGGCCAGATGGCGGTGACGGACGTCTCGCGGCGGCTGGTCGAGATCTTCTTCGCGACGACCGGGCTCAAGAAGGACCCCGGCGTGCCGGCCCCGGCGCCGGCGCCACGGCGCGTGGATCGGCTCGGGATCGTGGGGGCCGGGTTCATGGGCTCGGGCATCGCCGCCGTCGCGGCGACCCAGGCGCTCGTGCCGGTGCGACTCAAGGACGCGGAGCTGCCTCGGGTCGGCGCCGGACTCAAGGCCGCCGCGGACATCATCGGCGAGCGGGTGCGCCGCCACCGCATCAGCCGGCGCGACGGCGCGCGCCAGACCGCGCTCATCTCGGGCACCGCCGACTACTCCGGCTTCCGCACGGCGGACCTCGTCATCGAGGCCGTGTTCGAGGACCTCGCCCTGAAGCAGGCTGTGCTGCGCGAGGTCGAGTCGGTCGCTCACCCTGAGTGCATCTTCGCGTCGAACACCTCGACCATCCCGATCTCGCGGATCGCCGCGGCGTCGAGCCGCCCGTCGAACGTGATCGGGATGCACTTCTTCTCGCCGGTGCACCGGATGCCGCTGCTCGAAGTCGTCGTCGGGGCGCGCACGGCGCCGGAGACCACGGTCACGGCAGTCGCGTTCGGCCGCCGGCTCGGCAAGACGGTCATCGTGGTGCGGGACCACCCGGGTTTCTTCGTCAATCGTATTCTCGCCCCGTACATCAACGAAGCCGGCCACCTGCTCGTCGAGGGCGTGCCGGTGGAGGCGGTGGACGACGCGATGAGACGCTGGGGGTTCCCGGTGGGTCCGCTGACGCTGCTGGACGAAGTCGGCCTCGATGTCGCGGCCAAGGCGGCCGCGGTGATGCAGGAGGCGTTCGGCGAGCGCTTGAAGCCGCGTCTGAACCTGGCGGCGCTGGTCGCGGACGGGCGGCTGGGCCGGAAGAACGGGCGCGGGTTCTTCCTCTACCGCCGGGGCAAGAAGGGGAGCGTGGACCCGACGGCCGGAGCTCTGCTCGGCATCTCCTCACGCGCGGCGCCGGCGCCGGCACCGGGGTCGCTCGCGGAGCGGCTCGCGTTCGCCATGCTGAACGAGGCGGCGCGCGCCCTGGAAGAGGGAGTGGTTCGCTCGCCGCGCGACGGCGACGTCGGGGCGATCTTCGGCATCGGGTTTCCCCCCTTCCGCGGTGGCCCATTCCGTGCACTGGATGCGATGGGCGCGCGCGCGGCGGTGGAGACGCTGGAGCGTCTCGCCACCGTGCACGGCGAACGGTTCCGCCCCGCGGACGCGCTGGTCGATCAGGCGCGCCGCGCGGGCCGCTTCTACACCTAGCAACGACAGAGCGCATGCTTCGCAAGACCTTTCTCTACCTGAGCGAGCAGAAGACCCTCCGCGAATTCGCGGTCAAGAACCCGCTGGCGCGGCGGTTCGCCTCGCGCTTCGTCGCGGGCGAAACGCTCGACACGGCGGCGGCCGCGGTGCGCGAGCTCAACGGCCGCGGCATCAGCGCGAGTCTCGACGTCCTGGGCGAGAGCGTGACGGCGGTCGACGAGGCGCGCGCTTCGGCCGCGATGGTCGTCGAGACGCAGGAGCGGATCGCCGCCGAGCGACTGGACTGCAACGTCTCCGTCAAGCTCAGCCAGATGGGCCTCGACCTGGATCCGGGCCTCTGCGCCGAGAATATGCGCCGCATCCTGGAGCGTGGGCGGGATCTCGGAATGTTCGTCCGGATCGACATGGAGAGCAGCGCGCACACGCAGCGCACGCTGGATCTGTTCGAGCACGAGTTTCTTCCCGTGCACGGCGACCGGGTGGGCATCGTGCTCCAGTCGTACCTGCGGCGCACGGCGGCCGACGTGGACCGCTTGATCGGCGTGCGGGCGCGGGTCCGCCTGTGCAAGGGAGCGTACGACGAGCCCGCCGCGGTCGCGTTCCCGGCCAAGGCCGACGTGGACCGCAGCTATGCGGAGCTGATGGAGCGGCTGCTGGAGCGCGGCAACCACCCCGCAGTGGCGACGCACGACCCCGCGCTCATCGTGCGCGCGCGGCAATTCGTCGCGGCCAGGGGGATCGCCCCGGAACGCTTCGAGTTCCAGATGCTGTACGGCGTCCGGCGCGACCTGCAGGAGGAGCTGCAACAGGCCGGATACCGGGTGCGGGTGTACGTCCCCTTCGGCACGCACTGGTATCCGTACTTCATGCGGCGGCTCGCGGAGCGGCCGGCCAACATCGCGTTCATCATGGGCAACGTCGTCAAGGAGTCGTTGCGATAGTGACCCCAGCCGACGACACGCTGGCCGGGTACGTATCCGTGCACGGTCGCCCCCCGGGGTTCGAGGGCAGTGACCGGCGGCCGTATTCGGTGGCGGTCTTCTCCGACGACGACCCCGGGCCGGATGGCCGCTACGGTGCCGCGTTGATCTTCATCCGCTGGTCGCCCTCGAACGCTCCCGAGGGACACCTGGAGAGCGATTACCTCGCATTCAGCGACGACCCTGCGGCGGCGGAAGCGGAAGTGGGACGGCTGCAGCTGGCGGACGTCAAGCGGATTCTCGACGGCCTCATCGCCGCCGCATCGCGAACCGGAGCGAACTGATGGAGCCCGAGCTGTTCACGGCTTTTCGAGGCGAGCGCTACGCCGATCCCGGATCGCTCGCCCGCCGGCTGGCCCCGCCGTACGACGTCATCTCACCCGCGCGGCGCGCGGAGCTCGCCGCGCAGGACGCACGCAACATCGTCCACGTGGACCTGCCGACGGCGGCGGGGGGCGCCGACCCCTACCGGGAGGCCGCGCGCCTCCTCGGGCAGTGGCGCTCCGACGGGACGCTCGTCCGCGACGTGCAGCCGACGGCCTACGTGCTTCGCACGTCGGGCACGTTCCCCGGCGGTGCGGTGCGACAGCGCACCGGCGTCTTCCTGGCCGTGGCGGCGGAGCCCTTCGCGCGCGGCCGGATCCTGCCCCACGAGCGCACGCACGCGGGCCCCAAGGAGGACCGCCGGCGTCTGACCCACGCGACCGGCTGCAATCTCAGTCCGGTCTTTCTGCTGGCGCCCGACAGTGCCGGCGCGCTCGTCGAGGCGCTGGCGGAGACGACGGCGAAAGAGCCTTGGGCGTGCTGCACGGCGCTCGGGTCCCAGCACGAGGTCTGGATCGCCACGGGTGGCGAGGCGCAGCGCATCGCGGCTGCGGCGAGCCGGGAGCCGGTGTACGTGGCCGATGGGCACCACCGCTTCGAGACGGCCGTGCTGTTCCGTACCGAAGCGCCGGCGCCGTGGCGCGATGGTGCGGCGCGGACCCTCAGCCACGTGGTGTCGTTCCGCGACCCGGGGCTCGAGATCCTGCCGACGCACCGGCTCGTCCCGGGTGCGCCGGTGGCGGTGGAGGCGTTCCGCGCTGCTGCCGCGCCGTACTTCCGGCAGGCGGGGGCGGGCGAAACGCCGGTGCTGACCGCGGTGTTCGCCGGTGGGGAGGAAATGTCGCTGGCGTTGCGTCCCGACGCGGATCTCTCGGCCGCACGCGAGCTCCCTGTGCACCCCGCGGTGCGAAACCTCGCGGTCGCGCTCGCCGACGCGGTGGCGGTCGGGGTCGTCGGAACGTCGCTGCTGGGACCGGTCCCCGAGCTTCGCTACACCCCGGATGCGGCGGAAGCGCGCGCCGCGGCGCGGGCGGGGCGGTGCGCCTTCGCGCTCCTGCTGCCGCCGACGCGCCTCGAGGAGGTGAGGCGGGTGGCGGACGCGGGCCAGATCATGCCCCCGAAGTCCACCTTCTTCGCACCGAAGGTGCCGACCGGAGTCGTGCTCCGGCCGCTCGACGCACCGGTCTAGTCGCGGGGCGTGCCGCCGGCGAGCGCCGCGATGATGGCGCGGCAGAAGGCCGGCAGATCGGCCGGGGTGCGCGAGGAGATCAGGTTGCCGTCTACCACGACAGGCTCGTCGAGGTAGGTCGCGCCGGCGTTGACCACGTCGTCGCGGATCGCCCGCACGCAGGTCGCCTTCCTCCCCTTCAGCAGTCCGGCCGAGATCGGCACCCATGCGGCGTGGCAGATGAAGGCCACGGGCTTGCCGGCCTCCGCGATGGCGCGTGTGATGCCGAGCAGCTTCTCGGAACGGCGCATGTGGTCGGGAGCATAGCCGCCCGGGATCACGAGCCCGTCGAAGACTTCCGCGTAGAGGTCGTCCACGGTGCTGTCCACGGTGACCGGGTAGCCCTTCTTCCCGTGGTAGACCTTCTCTCCCAGCCCAGCGACCACCGTCTTCGCCCCTTCCTCCTCGAGCCGGATCTTCGGGTACCACAGCTCGAGGTCCTCGTACTGCGGGCCGACGAAGATCAGCACGGACTTCCCGCTCAGCGTCATGGCGACGATCCTAGCCTTTGGGGTGGTTACTCGGCACCTTCCGTCAAGGTGTCTCGGAGAGTCCGAGCCGCCGCAGGGCTGGCGCATAACAGGACCGCGCCGGCGACGGCTGCCGGCCACACACCACGCGGCAGCGGGCCGACGTGCGGCACGCGCCGCTGGCCTGCGTCAGCCGGCGTACTTCATCCCCGATTCCGCCAGGGTCAACGGCTTGCCCTCGCGCTCCACGCCGGCCTCGACCACTTCGCCGAGCACCAGCGTGTGGTCGCCGGACGGCATGGTGGCGACGAAACGGCACTCCACCCATCCCAGACCTTCGGACAGGACGGGGGCACCCGTGACCGGCGCCGGGCGCGTGGGGACTCCCCTGAGCTTGTGCGGCACGTTGCGCGACGACTTGCCGAGCTTTGCCGCGACGTCGCGCTGGCCGGCGGCCAGCACGTTGATCGCGAACGCGCGGGCATCGCGCATCATCGGCAGGCTCTTGGATTCGTTCTCGATCGCGACGACCACCATCGGCGGGCTGAAGGCCGTCTGCATCACCCAGTTGGCCGTCATCCCGTGGTCCTCGCCCTCGCTCATGACCGTGATGACGTACAGGCCGTAGGGAAACTGGCGCAGGACCGTCTTTTTCGCGCTTTCGTTCACCGTCGCCTTCGTGGGCTGGGGAGTCAGGAAGAAGGTAGCCGGGCCGCCGCCATGACGCGAGAGAGTGACGCCGGGCGCCCGGCCGAAGCGCCACGGGCCCGGTACCCTGCCTCGTTGAGCGGGATACCCCGGACCGCTATCTTGGGTCGTTCATGGCCACCCGTACGAAAGCCGAGTCTGGCGCCCGGCCCCTCGCCAAGGCGAACCTGCTGGATGTCTACCGACTGATGCTGGTGTCGCGCAGGCTGGACGACAAGGAGATCCAGCTGAAGCGGCAGAACCGCATCTTCTTCCAGATTTCCGGGGCGGGCCACGAGGCCGTGCTGGTCGCCGCCGGGATGGTGCTGAAAGCCGGGCACGACTGGTTCTATCCGTACTACCGCGACCGGGCGCTCTGTCTGACCCTCGGCATGACGCCGACGGAGATGCTGCTCTCGGCCGTGGGCGCCGCCGCCGACCCGAATTCCGGCGGGCGGCAGATGCCGTCCCACTGGGGCCACAAACGGCTCAACATCGTCAGCCAGTCGAGCCCGACGGGCACGCAATGCCTGCAAGCGGTGGGCTGCGCCGAGGCCGGGTTCCGGTACGGCAGGATCGAGGCGATCCCCGACCGGAACGAGCGGATGCGCCGTGACGAGGTCGTCTACTGCTCGATCGGCGACGGCACGACCAGCGAGGGCGAGTTCTGGGAGGCGCTCAACTCGGCCTCGAACCTCAGGCTCCCGGTGCTCTTCCTCGTCGAGGACAACGGCTACGCCATCTCGGTGCCCGTCGAGGTGCAGACGCCGGGCGGCTCCATCTCCAAGCTCGTGTCCACCTTCCCCGGGCTGCTCGTCGAAGAGGTGGACGGCTGCGATCCGATCGCCTCGTACGAGGTGCTGGCGCGCGCGGCCGCGCACTGTCGGAACCGCAAGGGTCCCGCGCTGGTGCACGCGCACGTCATCCGCCCGTACTCGCATTCACTGTCCGATGACGAGGTGATGTACCGGCCGCCCGAGGAGCGCGCGGTCGATGCGCTCCGGGATCCCGTGGTCCGTTTCCCCGAGCGCCTCCTGGCGGAGGGCACGGCTACGGCGGAGGAGATCGAGGCCATCAAGACGGAAGTGGAGGCGGCGGTCGAGGCGGCGGCGGACGCGGCGCTGGCTTCCCCGCAGCCCGCGCCGGAGACGGCGTTGCTGCACGTGTATTCGGAAGACGTCGATCCGACTGCGGAGGGGTTCGACACGGAGGACGATCCGCAGTTCGCCGGCGACGCGACGACCATGGTGGATCTGCTGAACGCGTGTCTCAAGGACGAGATGGCCCGGGACCCGCGCATCGTGCTGTTTGGTGAGGACGTGGCCGACGTGTCGCGCGCCGAGCACCTGAACAAGGTCAAGGGCAAGGGCGGGGTCTTCAAGGTCACGTGGGGCCTGCAGAAGAAGTTCGGCTCCGATCGGGTGTTCAACTCGCCCCTGGCGGAGGCGAACATCGTCGGCCGCGCCGTCGGGATGGCGACGCGCGGGCTGAAGCCGGTGGTCGAGATCCAGTTCTTCGACTACATCTGGCCCGCGTACATGCAACTGCGCAACGAGATGGCGACGATGCGCTGGCGCTCGTCCGGCGTCTTCAGCGCGCCCGTCGTGGTGCGGGTGACCTACGGCGGATACCTGAAGGGCGGCGCGGTCTTCCACTCGCAGACCGGGGCCTCGCTGTTCACGCACATTCCCGGGCTCCGGGTCGTGTGTCCGGCGACGGCGCTGGACGCGAACGGGTTGCTCCGCACGGCGATCCGGTGTGACGACCCCGTGATCTTCCTCGAGCACAAGCACCTGTACCGCCAGACGTACAACAAGGCTCCGTATCCGGGGCCGAATTTCATGATTCCCTTCGGCAAGGCGAAGGTCGTGAAGGAGGGAACGGACGTCACCGTGGTGACGTACGGGGCCCTGGTGCAGCGCTCGCTGGTGGCGGCTAGGGAAGTCGAAGAAGCGACGGGAGCCAGCGTCGAGGTCGTGGATCTCCGCTCGCTCTCGCCCGTGGACTGGGAGGCGATCGGTCGCTCGGTGCAAAAGACCAATCGCCTCGTCGTCGCCTACGAGGACCCGATATCCTGGGGATACGGAGCCGAGCTCGCGGCCCGAATCGGAGACGAGATGTTCGCCTGGCTCGACGCTCCGGTGCGGCGCGTGGCCTCGACCGACACCTTCGTCGGCTATGCGCCCCAGCTGGAGGACCGGATCCTGCCCCAGGTCGCCGACGTCGCGGCGGCGATCAGAGAGCTGGCGAAGTACTGATGAACGGCACCCGGCGTGCGCGGCATGCGCTGTTCGGGCTCATCTTCGTCGTTTCGGGCGCGGCCGGGCTCGTCTACGAGCTCATCTGGGTCCGACAGCTGTACGAGTTCTTCGGCTCCACCATCCACTCGGTGACCACGGTCGTGGCCGCCTATATGGGCGGTCTCGGACTCGGGGCGTACGTGCTCGGGCGCCGCGTGGACCGCCATGCGAATCCCACCGCGCTGTACGGGGTGCTGGAGCTGTCGATCGGCGTCTTCGGACTCCTGTCGCCCTGGGTGATGCGCGGGATCGGCGCGGGCTACCTCGTCCTGGCGCGCGGTCTCGCGCCGGGACTGTGGGCGGGCACGGCGATCAAGTTCGTCTTCGCGTTCGTCGTCCTGCTCGTGCCCACCTTCCTGATGGGGGGCACCCTTCCCGTCCTGACCCGAGCCTTCGCAGGTGACCGCAGCGACGAGCTGCGACGGGAACTCGCGTTGTTCTACGGGCTGAACACGGTGGGCGGCGTGCTGGGGTGCCTGGGCGCAGGCTATCTGTTGATCGAATTCTGGGGCCTGCGCACGTCGCTCCTGGCGACGGGCGCCGTGAACCTGGCGCTGGGCGTCGCGGCCCTCGCGCTCTCCCGGATGCCCGTGTCGGGGGGTGGCGCCCCCGTTGCCGCGGTCGAGCCGGTGTTCACTCCCGATCCCGGTGCCGCCGCGCGACGGCTCGCCACCTGGCTGATCGGGATCACCGCGTTCGCCTCGCTCCTTTACGAGATCGCCTGGACGCGCACACTGATCCTCGTCGTCGGCAGCTCGACGTACGCGTTTACGACGATCCTGGCCTGCTTTCTGCTCGGCATCGGCCTGGGAAGCCTGATCGCGGTGGGCCGCGGCAGGCCTCCTCGCGAGCTGCTGGTGCGAGCGGCACTGATCCAGGGCGCCATCGCGGTGCTGGCGTCCTTCCTCTTTCCCTTCTTCCGCGTGCTCCCCGTCTACGTCGTCGCCACGCTCCAGGTGCCATTCCTTTCAGCGGTGGAGCTGTTGGCGCTGCACGGTGTGGCCGTCGCGGTCGTCGTCATACCGCCGGCAGTGGGCATGGGCCTCAGCTTCCCGTTGCTCGCGGAACTGGCGTCGGAGCGCGCGGGCGCAACTGGCCACGAAGTCGGGCGCGCCTATTTCGCGAACACCCTGGGGAGCATCCTCGGGGCGGCCGTCACCGGCTTTCTCCTGATTCACCTGATCGGTAGCGAGCGCACGCTGGTCGTCGGCGTCGTGGTCAACGCGCTGGCGGCCGTGGTCCTGGCCTGGTGGACTTACCGGGAACGTGGAGGCACGGGGACGCTGCGGGCGGCGGAGCGCGTGCCCGTCGCGCTCGCGCTGCTGGCGCTCCTCGTGACCGCGGGCACACCCAGCTGGTCGAGCCGGTTGCTGGACCGCGGCCCGTCGATCTACGGCCGCACCCAGATGGACGCGGAGGATCTCGACCGCTACCTGCGAGGTTACGGATCGGAACAGCTCTACTTCAAGGAGGGGTGGAATTCCGCAGTGTCGGTGTGGCGCGACGGCAATCAGACGTGGCTCAAGGTGAACGGGAAGGTGGATGCCTCGAGCGTCGCGGACATGGACACGCAGGTCATGCTCGGCCTCCTCCCGGCGCTGGCGCACCCCCAGCCGCGGCGGGTCTTCGTGGTCGGATTCGGCTCGGGCACCACCACGCGCACACTGGCCGACGTGCCCGACGTGTCCCGGATCGACGTGGCGGAGATCGAGCGGGCGGTGCTGCGCGCTAGCCGGCTGTTCCGGGAAGCCAATCACGACGTGCTCGACGACCCGCGCGTCCACGTGATCGAGGACGATGCGCGCAGCGCGCTGATGCTCGCCAGGACGCCCTACGACCTGATCGTGTCGGAACCATCGAATCCGTGGATCGCGGGCGTGGCCTCCTTGTTCACGCGGGACTACTACCGCGTCGTCGCGCGGCGGCTCGCGGCCGGCGGCGTCTTCTGCCAGTGGCTGCAGATGTACCGCGTGACGCCGGGCGCGGCCGCGGTGGTGGTCGCCAACGTGCGGGCCGTCTTCCCGCACGTCGAGATCTGGTTCGCCAACGCGAGCGATCTGATGGTGCTCGCGTCAAACGCGCCGATCCGGTGGGACCGGAACCGGATCTCGATCCTGCTCGCTCCCGGGACGCGGACGGGCGAGGCGGCGCGGAGCTGGCTGGGACTCGCGACCCCCGACGATCTCCTCGGACACTACCTCGTCGGTGAGCGCGGCAGCGCGACGTTTGCAGGCGGCGCATCGTTCGAGCACACCGACGACACCCCGGCCCTCGAGTTCCAGGCGGCGCGCTCGCTGCTCGGCGGGTTCATCGCACAACCGATCTTCGATTCGCTGATCGGCTTGAAACGCGCCGTCGGAGACTCGCTGCCGCATCTCGTCGACTGGACGCCGGCGCCCGGAGCGTGGCAGGAGGCGCAGGCACGCGCGGTTCCGGCGGCCAACGCGGCAGCCCTTCCCGCGGCGCGCGCGGCACTGGCCTTGGCGCCCCGGGATCCGGAACGCGAGGGGGTTCTGGGCGAGGTGCTCTTCGAGCGGCGGGCCTACGCCGACGCGCGGGTGCAGCTGGACCTCGCCCTCGCCGGACGGCAAGGCGACCCGGATCTGCTGCTGACGTCGGGGCTGACGTACCTGGCCCTGCGGGATACGGCGAAGGCGAAACTCCTGCTGGCGAGGGTGCGCGGGGCGGGCGGCGACTCCGTCACAGCGTCCGCGGTGCTGGCTCAGATTGCCGCGAACGCCGGGGACTACGCGACGGCCGCAGCCGAAGCCTCGCGGGCGCTCGAGGCGCTGCGTCCGACGCTCGCGCGCCCATTTCCGGACGCCCTCGAAGCCGTCTTCACGACGCTCGCGAACCGGGCGCCGTCGTCCGTCGCCGATCCGCTGTTCGACCGCGCGACGGCGTTGCGGCCCGCCTGGCAGCTGGCGTTCTGGGCCGGTGCGGTCTTGAACTCGCGGCCTGGAGGCGCTGCGTGCGAGAAGTCGCTCCGCCTCGGAGCCGAGCTGGCGCGATTCGGTTGGATAGTGAGGGAGATCGCGACCGTCGTGAGGCGCTGCGCCCGGCTGGGATGAGCGCCGCGGCCGGTGAGATCACCCCTGGGGCGGGTGGGTCTCCTGGCCGGTGAGACGTCGGATTTCGCCCGCGGCTGAGACCGCTGCGTCCACGTCGCGGGACAGGGCCCGGGCCTGCTGGGTGGCTTGGGTCAGATCGCCGAGCGCTTCGGCGACACCGGCGGACCGCAACCGCAGCAGGTCGAACCTCACATTCTGCATCGCGAGCAGGCAGGACTCCAGTTGTGACCCCAGTACCGTGCGGCGCGCGAGCAGATCGGTCATCGTCTGGCGCTGGCGCGCCAGGAGCCCCATCCGCCGATCCCGGTCCGCCGACGCGGGCTCCTGCTCCAGCGCCGTGATGCGCATTTCGAGCTTGTCCAACGCAGTCGTGTCGATATCCCGCTCCAGCGCGTAGAGCGTGCGAGCGAGATCGGTGGCGCGCTCGAGGAGTTGATCTACCGTCGGCGCGACGTCCGGAAGCAACTTGCGCTCCGACTTCGGCATCCGCTCCAGCATCGCCAGAATGGCCGCCCGATCGCTCCGGGCCTGCTCGATTGCCGCCGCGTGCGGACCCATTTCCTCGGGGCCCGGGGCTGAGAGCGAGGCCCGCGACTCCTTGGCTTCCAGGGCGTCGGGGGCCGGCGGCCGGTGCGTCACGTCCTTCCAGGAGTAACCCGCGGTCCAGAGCCGCGAGTAATCCCGTGCCAGGCCCCACCCCATGAACACGGCGGGAAACAGGAACCAGGGATGGCCGACGCCTCCGGCGAACAGGACGTTGACCAGCATCAGCGGACCGATGATGGACGCGTAGCGCGCGAGCCGGTGCCGGAAGCGCGCGACCATGGCCGGCTCGCCCGCCGCCTCCGCCCGCCGTACGACCTCCTCCTCCTCACGCTCCCTGCGGTCGAGCCTGCTCTCTATCTTGTCGGCGCGCCGGGCGGCCTTCGAGGAGATGCGGTCCGCGCGTTCCAGCGCCTTCCGCCGGACTTCCTCGCCGGGCCGGGCGCCGATATTGCCGCGCGCGGGGCCTGCCTGCGCGGGCATCCGGACGCCGGACTTGGGCGGCGGTGGCGAATAGGTGTTGGTCTCGAGCGCGCGGCGGAGCGCGTCGGCACTGGGCCAGCGGTCCTCCGGGTCCTTCTCGAGGCACCGCATGACGGTCTGGGCGAGCTCGCGGGGAGTCTCGGGCCGCAGGCGATCGACCGGCGTGGCCGGAGTGCTGATCTGCTTCATCAGCAGCCCGGGGACGGTCGGCGACTGGAACGGCAACTCGCCGGTCAGCATCTGGTACGCCACAACACCCAGCGAGTAGAGATCGGAGCGGCCGTCGATCACCCGCTCGCCCGCCGCCTGTTCGGGACTCATGAAGGCCGGCGTGCCGATGGCGATGCCGGTGTCCGTCAGCGTCCCGCCCTCCGCGCTCAGCGCCTTCGCGATCCCGAAGTCGGTGACCATCACCCGCCCGCGCGTGCCCTCGAGGAGGATGTTGTCCGGCTTCACGTCGCGGTGAATGACACCCTGCTGGTGGGCGGCGGCCAGCGCGTCGGACGTCTCGCGCATGATCCGGCGCGACTCCTCGAGCGAGAGGCGGCCCCGTCGCTTGAGCCGCACCCCCAGCGACTCGCCGTCCACGTAACCCATCACGAAGTACACGAGGTCGTTGGCCTCGCCGACGGCGTGGATGGGAACGATGTTCGGATGCGAGAGGCGGGCTGCGGTCTCGGCCTCCCGGACGAATCGGGCCCGGATGTCGCGCCGGTAGGCCAGCTCGGGAGGAAGCACCTTCACGGCGACCGTGCGCTTCAGCTTCTCGTCGTGCGCCCGGAAGACGACGCCCATCCCGCCCCGCCCGATCTCAGCCTCGATCGTGAAGGCGCCCGCGAAGGCCTGGACGAGCCGCTCCTGCAGGACGCGGTCGCCATCGGTCGGGTTCATCGTCACTGGGCAGCCATTGCCGCGCATAGATTAGCGCCGCCGGAGAGGCAGGGCAACCATGTGATCTCGCGAGACGCCCGACGAATCGGCGTTTGGCATTGTCGCTTCCAGACGTCGGCGAGCCCCAACGGCCGACCAGTCCCTTCGCCTGCCTGCCAGATTGGCACGAAATGGGGACTTCGTCGTGGCACGATCGGTGCCAACATGGGGAGTGGTGTGAAGGCTGCAGTACGATTTCTCTTCATGAGGTGGCAATGAGCGAGCGGATGAGTCTGCCGGTCCTCCCGCTGCGGGAGATGGTGCTCTTCCCCGGCGTGACCGCGCCCATCAGCGCGGGGCGGCCGGGCACGCTGCGGGCGATCGAGGCGGCGCTGAAGACGGAACGGCGCCTGATCTTCGCCGTCGCCCAGCGCGAGAACACGGAGCAGGTCTCCGCCGAGAACCTGTACTCGATCGGCACGGTGGCTCGGATCGGGCAGATGCAGCGCGGTCTGGCCGGCGTGCAACTGTTGCTGCAAGGTGAGGGACGGGCGAGCGCGGTACACATCGCCGAGCGCGACGGGTACCTCGAGGCGGTGGTGAGGGAGCTCGAGGACCAGGCGCCCCCCGACCCGGTGGATGCCGCGTTCCTGGCGCTCTACAAGGAGGCCAGGGAGCGAGCCGGCGAGCTGGGCCAGAAGAGCGGACTCCCGGAGGAGATGGTGCAGCAGGTGCTGGCGTCGGTCACCGACGCCGGGCGCTTCGCTGATCTCGTCGCGGGCTACCTCGACATCAAGACGCTGGAGCGGCAGGCCCTGCTCGAGACGCTGGCCGTCGAAGAGCGGCTGCGCCGGGTGCTGATCCACGTGCAGCGGCAGATCGGGGTCATCAACGCGCAGGAGGACATCAAGTCGCAGGTGCAGGAGGAGCTCGGCGAGCGTCAGCGCGAGATGTACCTGCGCGAGCAGCTCAAGGCGATTCGACGGGAGCTCGGCGAGAGCGAGGACGATCGTGACTTCGCGGCGCTCCGCGATACGCTCGGCAAGCTCGCGCTGCCGGAAGCGGCGAAGAAGGAAGTCGAGCGGGAGCTCGGCCGACTCGAGCGCACGTCGAAAGACTCGATGGAAGCCCAGGTCATCCGGACGTACCTTGAGTGGATCGCGGAGCTGCCCTGGAACACGCGGTCGGAGGATTCCCTCGACCTGACGCGCGCAGAGCAGGTGCTGGAGGAGGATCACTACGGCCTGCGCGACGTGAAGGAGCGGGTCCTGGAGTTCCTCGCAGTGCGGCAGCTGCGGGAGAAGGAAGCCAAGGGCGAGCCCGCCGGCGGGGCGGCGGATATCCCGGGCCAGGCGGACGATCGCGTCCTGTCGAAGGGACCCATCCTCCTGTTCGTGGGGCCGCCCGGAACCGGGAAGACCTCCATCGCGAAATCGATCGCGCGGGCGATGGGTCGGAAGTACGTCCGGATCTCGCTGGGTGGCGCGCGCGATGAGGCCGACATTCGCGGCCATCGGCGCACTTACGTCGGCGCGATGCCCGGGCGGATCATTCAGGGGATGAAGCAGGCGGGGACGAAGAACCCGGTCTTCCTGCTGGACGAGGTGGACAAACTGGGCGTGTCGTTCCAGGGCGATCCGGCGGCGGGCCTGCTCGAGGTGCTGGATCCGGCGCAGAACGACTCGTTCACGGACCACTACCTCGGCGTGCCGTTCGATCTTTCGGAGGTGCTCTTCATCGCGACCGCGAACTTCCTCCAGAATATCCCGGCGCCGCTGCTCGACCGCCTGGAGACGGTGGATTTCACGGGCTACACGGAGCTGGAGAAGCTCGCGATCGCGAAGCAGTACCTGGTTCCGCGGCAGCTCAAGGAAAACGGGCTCAGCCCTGAGCGGCTCGTGGTCGAGGACGGCGCGATCCGCGAAATCACGGGGAGCTACACACGGGAGGCCGGCGTCCGGCAGCTCGAGCGCGAGCTGGGGCGGCTGTCCCGGAAGGTGGCCCGTCGCGTGGCGGTGGATGGTGGCGAGAAGATCGTCGTCACCGACAGCGACGTGCGGGCGCAGCTGGGGCGGCCCAAGGTCCGGCCCGAGCACGCAGCGCTCAGCGACGCCGTCGGCACCGCCACCGGGATGTACTACACGCCCTCGGGCGGCGACATCATGTTCGTCGAGGCGTCGCTGATGCCGGGGAAGGGCGAGCTGGTGCTGACCGGGCACCTCGGCGACGTGATGAAGGAGTCGGCTCGCGCCGCCCTCACGTACGCCAAGACCCACGCCGCCGCGCTGGGCGTGCCGGAAGCGGCGCTCAAGGACCGCGAGATCCACGTGCACGTCCCGGCGGGAGCCATTCCCAAGGACGGCCCGTCGGCGGGGGTGACGATGGCGACCGCTCTCGTGAGCGCGATGACCCAGCGTGCCGCGCGACACGACGTTGCGATGACCGGCGAGGTCACGCTCAGCGGCCGCGTGCTGCCGATCGGAGGCCTGAAAGAGAAGGTGCTCGGCGCGGCGCGGGCAGGCATCACCGAGATCATCCTGCCCAAGGAGAACGAGCCCGAGCTCGAGGACCTTCCGGAGGAAGTACGGAAGTCCCTGTCCTTCCATCCGGTGGAAACGCTGGAGGAGGTCCTCGCCATTGCACTGCGGAGCCACGACGCCAGGGCCGTGGATGAGCTCCTGTCCACCTCCGCCGGGCGCTAGGCAACCGTTCGGTTGACGAGCCTGGAGGCTAGCGCCAGGCGCAGTAGTCCATCGTCATCTTGAGCAGCGTTTCTCTATATGTTTCCTTGCGGCCGACGCTCTTCGGATCGCCGGCAGCTATCCATCCAAGCGTAGCACCGACAACGACTTCCGCGACAGCGTCTATTTCGACGTCATCGCGCACGTAACCGGCGCGCTGACCGTCCTGCAAGATCTGGCGTGCTTGGCCCTTCGCCCGCTCGAGCCAGTCCCCAGCCATTGCGACGGCTTCCTGGTCGCTCGGAGGCGATGCCAGGATTGCCAGGAGAGCCGGGTGAGACTCCGTGATCGCGGCGAGTTGGGTGCTGAGGTCCCGCAGCCGCTCCATCGGCGCCTTGGAGGGTTGAGCGGGCGGTGCCGGTCGCTCCAGTAGCGACTTCAGGGCAGCCAGGTGAAGTCCGCCCTTGGAGCCGAAGTAGTGGAACAGCAACTGCTTATTCACGCCGGCGGCAGCAGCGATCCTGTCTACTCGAGCGCCCGCGAAGCCGTGACGCGCAAACTCCAAAGCGGCTGCGAAAAGGATGCGCTCGCGCCGAGGGGCCGAGTCAGCAGCGGTCATTCAGCCCTCAACCGTGTGGTTGAGTGGCGATCTTACAAGCTGAAGCTTCCGGAGTCAAGCAATAGCGACGGCTCACTCCGCAAGCGCGGTGGGCTCTAGCCGAGGCTCTCCGTATTGAGGAGGTGGAGCGCCTCGGCGAAGGCGTGGGCGACGGCCTCCACGCAATCTCGGAGGGCGTCGAGATCCG
>Ga0187849_1000574_pt1 | contig 48319 bp, 38 predicted proteins | sample June2016WEW_4_10_2_FD_132412 | JGI IMG/M metagenome (GOLD analysis project Ga0187849, IMG submission 132412) | Peatland microbial communities from SPRUCE experiment site at the Marcell Experimental Forest, Minnesota, USA - June2016WEW_4_100 | ecosystem: Environmental > Terrestrial > Soil >... | reverse complement strand
TGTCGGGTTCGCAGACGAAGCGGCCACGGTCTTTGAGGACGAGGCGGTGGTCGGCGCGGACGTAGTCGTCGGGGGGGAGGGTGAGTCGGTTGTCGTGGAGGAGGGCGAGGTATTGGTCGCCGAGGAATTCTTTCCAGTTGGTGGGTTTGTCGAGGCCGGGTTTGTGGAGGGATTCGCTGGCGACAACGAGGAGGACGGGGAGGAGGGGGGCGAATTGTTTGCGGAGGTCTTCGGCGAAGTAGCGTTCGCTGGTGGCGTCGATGGCGAGGGCGCGTGGAGCGTGGAGCGGGGGGAGCGTGGAGCGTGAGGGGGGCGGAGTCCACAGTCCACAGTCCACAGTCCACAGTCCAGAGGGCGGAATGGGAGGAATGGGAGGAATGGGAGGAATGGCGGAGCTACGGGACGCGGGCCACGGACCAGAGGGCGCGAGTGTCGAGTGTCGAGTGTCGTGGGACGGGGGGCGGCGGGCAATGGTTTGGATGACGGAACGGAGGCGTTCGCGGGCGAGGTCGGGGTCGCGGGTTTTCCAGACGAGGATGGCGCGGAGGAGGACGTCCGGGGGGTGGGCTTCGGCGAGGGCGAGGGCGCTGGGGCTGGAGGAGCCTTTGGTGGTGGTGGCGGGGTCGAAGCCAAGGGCGGTTTTGGCGGCGGGGTCGAGGTGGGCGGCGAGCCAGTTGAGGGCGGCTAGGAAATCGGCGTGGGAGTCGATGTCGAAGAAGGCGCAATGGCCAATGCCGCGTTCCTGGGCGACGGTGAGGCGGAGGAGGTCGCAGGCGGCGGCGCCGCCGGCGATCCAGGCGAGGTGGTGGGCGATGCGGTGGCCGAGTTTGTTTGGGGCGCGGCGGAGGGCTTCGGCGGGGGTGATTTCGGCGCCGGAGCGGAGGTCGAAGATTTTCTTGCCGGCGAGGTGGGTGTCGAAGGCGTCGGCGCGGTGGACGGGGATTTGGCTTTGGCTTTCGTACCAGTTGCCGGCGGGGTTGGGATGGAACTGGAGGCCTGGGGGAGGGGCGAGGAGTTCGAAGGAGTAGTGGGAGTCGTCGAACTCGGGCGGGGTGGTGGCGAGGATGAGTTTGAGGTCTTTGTTGGTGGAGATGACTGGGAGGAGGGCGACGATGAGGTATTTGAGGTGGTGGATGAAGGCGATTTCGTCGAGGAAGACGTTGCCGGTCCAGGAGCGGGCGGTGGCGAGGTTAGGGGCGATGATTTTGGTGCGGGAGTAGGAGGATTTGTCGTGGTAAACGCGGAATTCGAGTTTTTGGGCTTGGAAGAGTTCGGCGAAGGCGTCCGGGTCGAGGCGTTGGAGGATTTTGTCTTTGGCGGCGTCGGCGGTGTGGAAGAGGAGACCGGCAGAGGCGGCGCGTGAGGAGCAACGGAGGGCGGCGAGCTGGAGGGCGGCGGAGTCTTTCTGGATGAGTTGCGAGGCGGAGAGGTGGAGGCGCTGGGATTGTTTGATGGGGAGTTCCTGGGCGAGGAGGAGTGAGGCGGAGGCGTAGATGCAGGTACGCCAGGGGCGCTGCATCATGTCGAAGAGGGTCATATCGGCGAAGGTGGAGGATTTGCCGCTTTGTCGTTCCCAAAGGAGGCAGAAGAGGCGGAAACGGGCGTTGGTGAAGGCAGCGAGGGCTTCGGCCTGGTAGGGGCGGGGGAGCAGAGTGGAGAGTGCAGAGTGGGGAGTGCGGAGTGCGGAGTGCGGAATGCGGAGTGCGGAGTGGCCGGGCTCAGCGGATTTGGTCGCGGCGGGGGGCGGGTTTGGCGGGGTCAGATTGGTTTCCATAGATTGCCGAAGAGGATTTGGCCGACCTGGTTGAGTTTGGCGGCGTGGGTGGCAGGGGAGTTGGCGATGGCCTGGAGGCCGGCGTCGGTGGCGGCGCGGAGGACGATTTCGGAGGTTTGGCGCTGGAATTTTTCGCGCTGGAGGAGGAGGCGGTTACGTTCGATGTCGGTGCGCTGGCAGCGGCGCCAGGCTTTGGGATCGCCATGGAGGAGGGCGAGGCTGGAGAAGAAACGGTGGCCAAGGCGGTGGAGGGCCTCATCCTGGCTAGAGGGGGCGAGTATCGAGGGGGGAGGGTCGGGGGACGAGGGGCGGGTGTCGAGGGGGGGTTCGCTGGAGGGTTGAGTTGGATTCGAGATCATAGGTGGAGGTTAGATGGGGGCACGAAAACGTCATTACGAGGCAGTGTACGATTTTGTACGAGGCTGTACGAAGGGAGGCGGAGTTGGAGGGGCGGAGCGTCGGAGTGTGTGGAGCGTGCTGAGCGTGTGGACGGCTCGGGCTCAGACATCCTGAGCCCGTGGAGAATGGGTGAGCCGCCCGTTGAGGGCACCGGACCTACAAAGGCGCGGCCGCTCCTGCAGGGCAGGTGCCCTCACCGGGCGAGCCGGGCTCACCCAATTTCCACGCAGAGCCAAAAATCCCTCGGGGCGTCAGGATGTGTGAGCCCGGCGTTTCAACGCCGGGTCGGAGCACCGAACGAGCAGGTCCGTCCCGAAGGGACGGCTGAGAGCAGGGAGTATTCTCAGTCGTCCCTTCGGGACGAGGGTCCTTCTTCTGGCCTCCCCGGCGTTGAAACGCCGGGCTCTGCCGGCGCACTCCACTCCCGACTTGCCCGGATGTCACTGGCCCAAGCCAACTCTTCCGACAGGATGAAAGAGAATTAGGAAAAGCTTGTCGAACCGATTATCTTGAGCGGAGCCCGTTTGGACAATGTCGAGTTTCCTCGGAAATGGAACCTGAAACTGCCAGAATTGCCGCCCGTTGCCGGCAGGAGGCGATGGATTGGGGGTTGGTGCTGGCGAGCCAGGGGATCGAGGCGACGATCCTGGGACCGGAAGCAGAGCAGTCGTGGGGGTTGGCAGTGGCGGCCCAGGATTATGAGAAGGCGATGGGCGCCATTAGGCAGTATCGGCTCGAAAACCGGGGCTGGCCCTGGCAGCAGCCGGTCTTGCAGCCGGGGTATCTCTTCGATTGGGGCAGCCTTGCCTGGGTGCTGCTGGTCCTCTGGTTCTTCTGGCTGGAGGGGCGCGCCGACTTGCGTTCGGCCGGCATGATGGTCAGCACGCTGGTGGCGCAGGGACAATGGTGGCGGCTGTTTACTGCGGTCTGGCTTCACGCCGACGCGGGGCACCTGGCCACCAATGCCAGCCTGGGATTTGTGCTATTGGGCCTGGTGATGGGCCGCTACGGCACCGGGGCGGGGCTGCTGGCGGCGTATCTGGCCGGCGTGGCGGGCAACCTCGGCGCCTGGCTCTTGGCGCCGGGACCGCACCGCAGCCTCGGCGCATCCGGGATGGTGCTGGGGTGCCTTGGCCTGCTCGCGGCACAGGCATTTTCTTTGCGAGCGCGCGACGTGATGGGGCCGAGGCTGATTCTGGGCGGTGTCTTGGCCGGCGTGATGCTCTTCGTGCTGCTGGGCCTGGACCCGGGAACAGATGTCGTCGCGCACTTGGGCGGCTTTCTTTGCGGGCTGCTGCTGGGAGCGGGCCTGGCGTTGGTCCCAAACCTCGCGCGGAGAGCGGGCAGTAATCTCCTCTGCGGCCTGATATTCGGGGCGCTGATCATCCTGCCCTGGTGGCTGGCGTTCAGGCGCAGTTATTCCTGGGGATAAACCAGGATGCGATCGTGGACCAGCACAATCAGGTCGTTCTTGCCGTCGCCGGTGACGTCGGCAATGGCCGCCTCGCGCGGTTCGGGCAGGTCCCCGCGCCGGCCGCGGAACGTGTGCTCTTCGAAGACCTGCCAGCGATTGGCCGGCACCAGTTTGTGGTGAGCGTCGAAGATGACCAGATCCAGATAGTTCCGGGCAGTCTCCAGGAAGACCAGGTCTTTGCGGCCGTCGTTGTCGAGGTCCCCGGAGACCACGTCGCTGAGATGGCCGTCTTTGATCGGGGTTTCGTAGCCGTCCAGCTCGGCGAGTTCCCAGACCGGACCGTTCAAGGGCAGGCAAGCCACGGCGTTCAAGCCAAGGAAGGCCATGGCGTTCAGGTTGGAGGCACCCAGGGTCAGTGGCCGCAGGCCGTTGAACTCGCAAATCGGCAGGGGGATGTTGCGCGAGACCTGCCAGACGCCGGCCGGGTTGCGCTCGCATAAGGTCAGGGCCTTGCGCTCGGCATCCAGCAGGAACAGCAACGGGAGGGCATTGGTGGGGTTCGGCACGGCCGCCGCCCCCGCCAGGCGCGAATTGCTGGCGGTTCCGTTGATCTGCTCCTTCACGCTGAAGCTCCAGTCCGCCTGGTTCCCGGCCCCCCGAGGGGCGGACTCCCGTTTCAACACGACGGCGCGCACGAAGTTTTTTTGGGGCAGCAACAGCTCGGGCTTGCCGTCGCCGTCGATGTCCGCCGTACCCAGCCAGGGCTGTTCGATCGCGCCGCCGGGCGGGGCGACATCCAGTTCTTCGAAATCCCCACCTGGCACCTGGCGGAGAATCTTCACTTTTTCATAGGGAATCAGGATCACCAGGTCCGCCAGTCCGTCCTGGTCCACGTCATGGAAGGCCAGGGTGGTGGGGTTGAATTTGAAATTCTCGCTCAGCTTCTGGGTTTTGGATTTTCCATCGCCGGAGCGGGTGACCAGGCAACGCCGGCCGTCCTGCTCGGTAATGATGGCCAGGGTCGGCTTGGCGCCCGGGGCCAACGGGCCGGCCGCCAGCACCAGGGGCTTGCCCTCGAGCGGCAGCAGCCTGGGAAAGGGCAGACGCCCTTTTTCATCCAGGCGCGTCACTCCCACCTGGCGCTCGTCCTGGCTGAGCATGAAGATCTCCGCTCGTCCATCGCCTTGCCAATCCGCCACGGCCAGGTCGCTGATGCCGGCCAGTGTGGGGAAGGTCTTGGCGGAGGCCAGCGCACCATCCGGCTGCTGGAGATAAAGGGAGATCTGGCCGCTTTCCGGTTCCGCCACGAGCAAATCCGGCAGGCCGTCACCATTGACATCCGCCCACAACAGGCCGCGGCGCGCCTGCTCGGTCTTGTTGAGCGGGATGACCTGGAACTGGCCCTGCTGGAAGCAGCCGGAGAGCGCCTCGGGCGGCTTGCGCGCAAACTCGCAGACCTGCGCCCGGCCGGAGTTTTGGGCGATGGTAATGATCTGGGTCTTTCCGCCGGCTTCCAGCTTGTCCGCCCAATAGGAACGAATTGGGGGCGAGCTGAAATAGAGTTCCGGGCCAAGGTGTCCATCGGGCTTCTGCAGGCGGAACCGGAACGGATTCCGGTCCTCCCAGTTGACCAGGAGCAGGTCGTTGCGCCCGTCCCCGTCCACATCCACCACTTGCACCGATTTGACGCTGCCCGAAAAGGGAATCCGTTCCGGCTCTCCAAGGGTGTGGTCTGCCTTTTGGGGCAGGAAATGCACGCAATTCTCCGCCAGCAACACCAGGTCCTCGCGGCCGTCCCCGTTCAAGTCGCCCGCGCCAAGGGCATTGACCGAGAGTTGGCCGTCTTCGATAGGCCAGCGTTTGGGCGCGCTCCAGGCCCCGCCGCCCAGGTTGTAGAGCACCACTAACTCCTTGGGTTCCCCGTAGTACGCCAGGTCGGGCCGGCCGTCTCCGTTCAGATCGGCCACCACCAGAGAGGCAATCCGCTTCTCCGAGGCGATGGATTCGATGCGAAACCGCGAATCAGGGGGCAACTCATTGACCTCGCGTTTGCCCTGCGCCCGGGTCCTGGCGGCCCGGTTGGTCTGGCCGCTCTGGTTGTAGAGCAGGTTGATCCTGGAGCGCGCGTTGTTGACCACGATCAGGTCATTGAGCCCGTCGCCATCCAGGTCCGCCACGTGGAGCTGGCTGACTTGGCTGTCGATCGGGAAAACCTCAGGGCCGGTGAAGCCAAAGCCGTTCGTCTGGGCGCCCGACGCAAGCGCCGGCAACCACAGCCAGGCCGCCACCGCCCCCAGGGCGCAACGCCCGACCCATCCTCTTGGCGAACTCATGTTCCTCAACGTTGCCCACAATGCCACCGCTCCCCCGCCCCCGCCAGCAGAATGTTCAGCCCGCACGGACAGGGCTGCTAAGCTCGGATTTCGGATTTCCTTCCGTACCCGTGGGGCGCTATACTGTGCGGCGGCAGGCAGTGGCGGCCCGGCATCCGCCGCCTGTGTTATGGATGAACCGGTCGAGAAACCGCGCTTTGGCTGGCAGCCGCTTACGCGGCGGGGGGTGGCAGCCTTTGCGCCCGCTTCCGTCGGCAAGCTGCTGCTCGTGCAGTTCATTGTCGCCGTGCTGGCGGCAGGCACCGTCGTTTGGTTCCTGCAGACGGCCTGGTTTTCGGCCATCGGCGAAGCCATCACGCGCCTGCCAGCGCAAGGGGCCATTCGGTCCGGCGCGTTGGATTGGCCTGGGGAATCCGCCGTGAAATTGGCCGAAAACCACTTCCTGGCGCTGGTCGTTGACTTGAGCCACACCGGGGGTATTCGTTCTCCAGCCCACCTGCAGGTCGAGTTCGGCCGCAACGATGTCCAAATCATCTCACTGGGCGGCTATCTGCGCATTGCCTATCAGAGAGACTGGCTGCTGATGTTCAATCGAAGGGGGTTGGAGCCTTGGTGGGGGGCCTGGCGGCCCGCCCTGCTGGCGTTGGCGGCGGTACTGGTGATGAGCGGCCTGATGTCGAGCTGGAGTTTGCTGGCCACGCTTTATTGCCTGCCGGCATGGCTGGCCGGGTTTATGGCGAATCGGCAATTGACCCTGAGCGGCAGTTGGCGGCTGGCGGGCGCCGCGTTGATGCCCGGCGCCCTGCTGTTGACCGCGGCAATCCTGGCCTACGGGCTGGGCGCCCTGGACCTCATACAACTGGCTGTGGCCGGAGCCGGGCACATCGTGCTCGGCTGGGTCTATTTGGCCGCCAGCCTGCTCTCGCTGCCACGGCACCCCGCCGCTGTAACCAGGCCAACCAATCCGTTTGACCAGCCGGTCCGCCCCCCAGGCCCGGACTGGGACATCTAACGAGGCAGGGCCTCAGACCTTTAGAGGTTGAAAATTTTCAATTGCCAATTTGCAATCCCAGCCCAACTGGCCGTTTGCCATCGCAGCAAAACTTGACTTGTTTACAACGTGTTTTGAAATTCAAGGATTCCAGCGTGGTTGAATGTTCCCGAGGGTTCCTATAATCTGGGCCGCATGAAGTTTTTGGTCAGCTTGTTGCGCTGCTTGCCGCTGTTGCTCTTGGGGTTGTTCCTGGGCGGCTGCCAGCCGCAGGGACAAAGCCAGATTGACGAGGAGAAAGAGCCGCACTTCCTGGCCGGCAAAAACCGCCTTAACACCATGGATTTCCCGGCAGCCGTCGAGTCTTTCGAGAGGGCCCTGACCTTCAACCCGAAATCCGCCGCCGCCCACTTCGAGCTCGGGTGGTTGTTCGACCAGAAGGTGCCCGACCCGGCGGCGGCGATTTATCACTATGAACATTACCTCAGGCTGCAACCCAATGCCGAAAGGGCAGAGTGGGTGAAACAGCATATCCTGGCCTGCAAACAAGAGCTGGCCCGCACCGTCTCGCTGGGGCCGGTGACCGAGAAACAACAACGGGATCTGGAGAAGCTGGCCGAAGACAACAAGCGATTAACCGAAGAAAACCGGCGATTGAATGACGAGGTGGCCAAGTGGCGGACCTACGCCGCCACGCTGCCGCGTCCGCAAACCAATCCACCGGCCCGGATCACCCAACCCAATCTCATCAACCCGCAGGGCGCCAGCCTCCACCCGGCCCCCGGCGCGGCCGCCCCGCGGGTCCAGACCTCGACTTTGCTCGGACAAGACCCGCGTCAACCGGGGGGTGTCAACCGCGGGCCGGCCGGCCCGGGCGGCGCGCCCCCGCCCAAGGGCGCCCCGGCAGCGCCGATGCGGACGCATGTCATTAAAGCCCGCGAAACGCTGGCCAGCGTTGCCAGGCAGTATGGCGTGAAGCTCGAGGCCTTGAGCGCCGCCAATCCCAAAGCAACCCCCCGCCACCTACGGCCCGGCCAGACGCTCAAGGTCCCGCCCCCATGAATTTTGAAAAAAGTTTTGAACAGTTGCGCCGCAATCGGGTCGATTATCCAAATCGTTCCATTTGCCGCCGGGCCGGGCGTGAGCAGGGCCTGTGGGTTGCGCCAGTGGCCGGAGCAATCGACCCTGGCGGCGAAGGGCAAAATCGGCTGAAAATTTTTTTTGACACCGGTGTGCTTTTCGGGTAAAGCTCAACTTGGTCTGTGCTTGGTGTTGGCACTGCTCCTGTGGGTGTGAACAAGCAAACTTATTGTTTTTATGAAAAGAATCGTTGCCTCTGTCGGTTTGGTTGCCCTCGGCACGTCCGGTTTGCAAGCGGATACGGCGTCGAGTCTAACATCGGAGTCCACTAAGCCCTGGAGCGTCTCGGCGACCCTCCGCGGGTTCTACGATGATAATTTCAACAGCGCCCCGAATGCTATCTCCGTACCTCATCGCGGCACCTTCGGGTTCGAGGTCAGCCCCGCCATTATGCTGAGCTGGCCCTGGGAGCAGACCACCGTGAACCTGGGCTATGTCTATTCTTTCAAGGACTACCAGTTCAAGCCCATCGGCAACACCGATAGCGTGGACATGACCCACTCTTTCAATGTCTCCCTGGACCATACCTTCAATGAGCTCTACCGCGCCTCGGTCAACGACTCTTTCGTCATCGGCCAGGAACCGGACTTCCTGCGCGCCGGCAACACCTACTCGACCTTCCAGCGCCTTTCCGGCAGCAACATCCGCAACTACGGCAACGCGACCCTGGATGGCAAGCTGACGCCGTTGCTCGGCTTCGAGATCGGCTATGGCAACGCCTTTTACGACTATGCCGCGGACCAGCCCCTTTTCGCCAATCCCGCGGGAGTGCTCAATCGCATCGAGCAGAGCGTCCACCTCGACAGCCGCTGGCAATTCACCCCCACAACCGTCGGCGTTGTCGGCTATCAATTCGCCGACACCGATTACACTGCCGGCCAGCAGCTCTTGGCTTCGGACCCCAGCATCGTCAGCAACTCGCGCAACAACCGCGGCCACTATGGCTACGTCGGAATCGATGAGACCTTCCGTCCGGACCTGACCGGGTCGGTGCGCGTGGGCGCCCGCTACACCGATTATTACAATGACCCCACCGCCTCGGATAACGTCTCTCCTTTCGTCCAGTTGAGCCTGCGCTGGCGTTATGGGGCAGGGAGCTACGTGGAAGCCGGGTTCACTCATGACCGGGTCCCGACCGACCTGGTCGGCGGCGTCACCGCCCCCGGCGGCACCTCGCTCACCCTGGACTCGGAAACGTCCGCCGTCTATGCCACGGTCAACCATCGGCTGGCCCCCAACCTCTACGGCAACCTGACGGGCCAGTTCCAGGACTCCGACTACAATGGCGGCCTATTCAACAACTTTACCGACCACTTCTATACCTTCGGCGCCAGCCTTGAATACCGGGTGAGCAATTACCTCTCCACTCAGCTCGGCTACAATTATGACCGCCTGGAATCCAACATCCCGGCCAGCATCGAGCCCCGCAGCTTTGACCGAAACCGAGTGTTCTTGGGCTTTACTGCCAGCTATTAGTCGAACTCGCCATGTTGTTGACGGGGGCTTGGCAGTCGTGGCTAGGCCCCCTTTCTGTTTATTCTTATAGCATATTGTTATGGATCCATTGAAAGTTGCCCCGCCCCAGGAAACCAAACTCCATTTCCTGGATTATTGGCGGATCATCCGCATTCGCAAGACCGTCATCCTCGCCGTCTTCCTGCTGGTCGTCATCACTGCCACGCTGGTGACCTTCATTTTGCCTGAGTCCTACTCGAGCACCGCGCGCATCAAAATCGAGCGCGACCAGTCGGACATCCAGGCGCTCATGCAAGCCTCCACACCCTTGGCTTACGACCCCTATTTCATCCAAACCGAATTCGAGGTCATCCAGTCCGAACTGATTCTGGGCCGCGTCATCGACGACCTGAATTTGCAGGAAAAATGGGGCAAGACATACGCGAACGGCGAGAAGCTCACGAAGCTGGAAGCCATCGGTGTGCTCAAAAGAAAAATGTCGTTGCACCCCGTCCGCAACACCATTCTCATCGAGATCCAGGTCTTTAGCGAGCACCCCAACGAAGCCGCCGACATCGCCAATGCCATCGCCAAGGCCTACCAGGAACACCGCAAGACACAAAAGGCCGACCTCACCAAAGGCGGCATCGAGTCCCTGCTCACCCAGCGCGCGGCCAAGGAAGCAGAGATTGACATTGCGCAGACCAACCTGGACAAGTTGCGCGTGGACCTCAGAATCCCCGACTCGATGGCCAATGAATATTCGGCCGCGCCCCTGATTACTGCCGAGTCCCTGCGCCACATCAATGGGCTGCGGCTGGAATCCCAAGCCGAATTCGTCCGCAACAACGTGTTGCTCGCCGACCTCACCAACCTCACCAAGGCTCAACTGGCCCAGACCCTCAGCACCGTCGTCCAGGAGAACCTCCTGGGCAATCTCCTCGAACAGAAGAACCTAGCCGATCAAAGACTGCTCTACATCGAGAAAGACTTGGGTCCCGAGCATCCGGATGTCATCAAGGCCCGCGCCGCGCAGGCCGATCTGGAGGAGAAGATCAACCTGCGCGTTGAAGGGGACATGCTGGGGTTGAAGACCAAGGTCCATGCTTTGGGAATGAGCCTCACCAATCTCAACGAAGAGGTGGCCAGGGCCACGCAGGAGGACATCGACAAGGCCAACGAAAGCCAGCCCTATTACGCTGCCAAGCGCCGGCTCGAAGAGCTCATAAAGTTCCGCTCCCTGCTCGACAGCAAGATCGCTGTGGAAAGAGTGGACAAAGAACTGCCCAAGAGCATCATGGTCACCATTATCGATACGGCGCAACCCGGAGCGAGCCCCGTGCGTCCCAACAAGCCGCTCAATATCGCCCTGGGCATCATCATCGGCCTGGTGGTCGGTGTCGGCCTGGCCTTCTTCATCGAATACCTCGACACGAGCGTCAAGACCATCGATGACGTCGAGCGGGCGCTCCAAGCCCCCGTCCTGGGCGTCATCCCGCAGAATGTGGGGTTGATGTTGGACGAAGGGGCGGAAAGCCCGCACGCCGAGGCCTATCGCGTGCTGCGCACCAACATCCTGTTCTCGCGCAAGGACGATAAACTCAATAGCATGGCCGTCGTCAGCGCCGGCGCCGGCGAAGGCAAGTCCACCACCGTCTTCAACCTGGCCTCCATCTTCGCCCAAGGCGGCCAGCGCGTCATCGTGGTGGACTCCGACTTGCGGCGCCCCACCCTCCACAAGATGCTCCACGTCACCAATAGCATCGGGCTGACCAATTACCTGCTCAAGCAGAACAGCCTGGAAGAGGTCATCCAGACCACCAGCAATCCTTCGCTGGACTTCCTGGCCAGCGGCAAACTCCCCAGCAGTTCGTTGGGCATCCTCAGCTCGGCCCAGATGAAGGACCTCATCAGCGAGTTGAAGCAGCGCTACGACTTCGTCTTCTTCGACTCGCCCCCGATCATGGGCGTCAGCGATGCCTCCATCCTGGCCAGCGAAATGGACATGACCTTGCAGGTCATCCAGTACCGCCGCTACCCGCAGCCGATGAATATCCGCGCCAAGCAACTCATCGAGAAAGTCGGCGGCAACCTCGTCGGCATCGTCCTCAACAACATCAACATGTCCCAGGACGAGAGCTACTACTACTACAGCGGTTACTACCACGATTACTACTATCGGAGCACTAGCGAAGAGTCGGATTCACCCTCGGGCAGCGCCTCCGCAGCCAAGGACGGGAAAGGCAAGGCCGACTCGCAAGAACAGCCGAAGCTGGACATCAAACCGAAGTATTGAATAATCAAGACGGGCTAAATGATGAGAATGAGCATTGACAACCGCCTGCGGCAGTTGGGGATGGTGTGCGGGTTGCTGGCCGCTGGATGGTCCTGGGCGGGGTGCCGCACCTCCCCTTCGCAACCCGGCGACGCCGGAGAGAGCGCCGTCCCGGCGCCCGCCGTCCCGCAAGCAACCGTCGGCGCTGCCGGCGACACCCGCACGGCCGGGCCGGCCGCCTCCCAGACGACCTCGGATCTCCTCCGCGTGGGCGACTTCGTGAATGTCACTCTGTTGGATTTGCCCGACAAGCAGCCGCCCATGGATCTGACCATCAAGGAAGACGGCTCGATTACGCTGCCCCTCTTGAACCACCAGGTCCAGGCCGCCGGCAAAACCACCGGCCAATTGCAGGATGACATCAAGCAGAGCTACGTGCCCGGCTACTACAAACACCTGACGGTCATCGTCAAAGCGCAAGGCCAATGCTATTCCGTCAAGGGCGAGGTGAAAACCCCCAACCGCTATCCCTACGTCAGCGCCACCACCGTCCTCAAGGCGATCACCTCAGCCGGAGATTTTACCGATTTCGCCAGAAAGACGAAGGTGAAATTGTTGAGGTCCAATGGACGGATCGAAATTGAGGATTGCCTCAAAGCACTGAAGGACCCCACACGGCTGGACCTGCCGGTTTACCCGGGTGATTTGATTAGCGTCGAACGGCGAAAGTACCCCTGGCAAAAGTGATTCAGTTCAGCATTCTGACCGGGAAAAAGGCGGGCGCCTCCTGGGGTGCCCGCCGTTTTCCTGTGCGGATCGGACGCTCGGCTGCCGCGGACCTTCAATTGGACGAGGAAGGTGTTTGGGACCAGCACCTGCAGGTGGACTTCAAGCCGCGCGACGGTTTCTATCTCACTACCCAGCCCGACGCCCTGGCCAGCGTGAACGGCCAACCCGTCCGGGAGACGCGCTTGCGCAACGGAGACGGCGTGGAAATCGGCGCCCTCAAAATGCAGTTCTGGCTCGGCCAAACCCGTCAGGCCGGCCTGCGCTTCCGCGAGTGGTTGACCTGGGCAGCCATCGCCGCTCTTTGTCTGGCCCAAATCGCGTTGATCTATTGGCTCCGGGCCTGATCGCTCTTCTTTGCCGCCGCTGCGGAACTCAAAGCAGCATGTCCTCGGGCCGCACGTCCAGACATTCATCATTGTCCTCCCAAACCACTGCGGCATACAACTCGAGCAGCTTGGGCGCCAGGATCTGTCCTGCGTGCCGGAGCAACACCTGGGCTTCTTCGGCGGCGCTTTCGTGCGCGCGGTCGTAATCTCCGGCGTGTCGCCGCTGCCGGTCGTCCCAATGGGCGACGGCGTGGACGGGGGCATACTGGCCGGCCCAGGACTCGATGTCGCCGCGGAGGCTGGCGGGGAGCTCTTCAAAAGGCACGAGCGTCTCGCTGCAATGCAGGCAGATCAGCCCCGTCTCGCGCACGTCGCGCGTCAGCAGCGGCAGCATCGGTGCCCGGCAACACCCGGACTCGGCGTAGGCGGCCGGAGGGGTCACCAGGAGCTTGAGCCAGACCTGGCGTTGGTGCGCCAGTTGAGCTGCCAGGCGATAAGCTCCGAGAAGCGGATGGGAAAAGCGCCAGGCCCTTCCTCCCAGTTGGCCCAGCGTCTGCGCCAGCCACCGCGCCAGCGTGAGATCGTCAAAATCCCGAAAAGCCAGGCCGTACTCTTTCCAGAGCAGATCAAGAGGAGCATCGGCATCGGCAGCCATGGCCGGAGTGTTGCCCGGAGAAATCCAAATGTCGAGACGCGAAAAAAAACAAGTTGGACAACCCCCTGCGGAAACCCATACAATAACTGAAATGACATGAAAAACAGTCCCTTAACCTCCATTCTGCTGGCCGTGCTGGCAATCAGCGCGGTCTGGTCGATCATATCGTGCATGCGGTACATCAACAATACACGGCAGATCCGCCAGCTCCAGAGCCAGGTCGCCGGCATCCAGTATCGGCAGACCGCCTTTCAGGCGCTGGTGGCCGAGACCACCGAGTACGGCAAGACCCACCCCAAGATTGACCCGATCCTCGAATCCATTGGCTATAAGCGGAATCCGTCCGGCGCTCCCGCCACGCCAAACAAATAAGCGAAAGGCACTATGGACAATTTGGAAAATAATCTGCCAACCCGACCCGAGGGTGAACCGCTGCCGACCCAGTATGACTCGCTGCGCCAGTTGGTCGTATGCATCCTGGTCCTGCTGATCGTGATCAGCGGCACTCTCAACGTCTTCTTCCTTCGCCAGGCCAGAACTTCCCGCCAGGAGTTGGATGCCTTCCGCCTGCAGGTCAATGCCATGACGGCCCAATACCAGAAGAGCGTCGCCCCGGCGATGGAGGAATTCGTCCGCAAACTCGGTGAATTTGGTCGAAGCCATCCCGAGTTCATGCCCATCCTCAACCGGCATATCTCCACGCCCGGAAACCCTGGTCCAGCCCCAGCCGCGCCGGCTAACGTGAACAAGAAGTAGGCTTCAGCCTCCCGCGACGATCTTGACGATCTCGAGGCGGTCGTTGGCGCAGACCTGGCGTTTGGGAAACTCGGAGGGCGCTACCGCCTCGCCGTTCTGTTCCACGACAACGCTCCGAGGCGGCAGTTTCTGCCCAACCAGGAACTCCTCGATAGTGCAGGGGAGGTCCCGCTCAACCGGCTGGCCATTGGCGATGACGAAGGATTGGCTCACAAGATCAGTGAAAATGCCTCAGATCTGAGGCGGATTACGATTAGGATTAGGATTAGGATTAGGATTAGGATTAGGATTACGACTAGGACCTGATCTTAATCCTAATCCTAATCCTAATCCTAATCCGTCCTCGGATGCCCCGGCCTCTGCCGGGGTGAGGGCCGCATCCCAGTCTTTCCACACCGGTTCGTATCCCAGCCCGCGAATAAGATCGGCGACTTCCTGCGGCGAACGGGTGTCGGCGATGGCGAATTGCTCCGTGGCCTTGGCGTGCCGTTGGAGGGGCGCCGGTTCACCGGAGGCGGTAGCGGCCGGCACTATTCGCCCGCGCACGGTTTGATGCAGGTGGTCGCGGCCTGCGCCCGTATAGCCGCCCGGTTCGGTGTGGCTGCCCGCGCTCATCAAGGTCACCCCCAGCCGAATGAGGCCGTTTCGCATCCTGGGCGATTCGCGGGTGGACAACACCAGGCCGGCATCGGGGAACAGGAGGCGGAAAGCGCATGAGAGCTGGACCAGGTCCCGGTCACCCATGCAGGTCAGGGGCTGAAACTCGGCTGCACACGGGCGCAGCCGCGTGAGTGAAATGGTCACCCCGGCCTTCCAGCAGTGGCGCAGCAGGTAATCGGCATGGGCCGCCACCCCAAGGGCTTCGTAACGCCAATCCCCAAGGCCGTAGAGCGCGCTGATGCCCAGCCGCCGAAACCCCGCCGCGTAGGCCCGCTCCGGAGTCTCCAGCCGCCAGTCAAAGTTCCGTTTCGGCCCCGAGGTGTGCATTTCCGCATAAACCCTGCGGTCGTATGTTTCCTGGTAAACCACCAATCCGTCAGCGCCCGCCGCGGCCAGCGGCCGATACTCCTGGGTCTCCAGCGGTCCCACCTCCAGCGAGATGCTGGAGACCTCGGCGTGCAGCGCGGCGACGCATTGGCGCAGGTAGGTTGTGGAGACGAACCTGGGATGCTCCCCGGCCACCAGCAGGATGTTCCGGAAGCCCTGTTGAACCAGCGCCCGCGCCTCCTGCCGCGCTTCTTCCGGCGAGAGTGTCACGCGCAGAATCGCGTTATCGCGCGAAAAACCGCAATACTTGCAGTTGTTGATGCACTCGTTGGAAAGATACAGCGGGGCAAAAAGCCGGATCACCTTGCCGAAGCGCTGCTGCGTCAGTTGCTGCGAACGCCGGCCCAGGGCCTCGAGGAACTGCGACGCTGCCGGGGAGATCAGCCGGGCGAAGTCGTTCAGGCCGAGCTTTGACTTCCCCAGGCTCTCCCGAACCGCCGCGGGGGTGGCCTCCAGAGAGCGCTTTACCAACGCCGCCAAAGGCAACGTGTCAAATTCAGTGGCGAAACTCATCAGTCTCCCGCCAGGCGGTTTTGCTTTGCGGCTCTCTTTGGCCGGGGCTTCCAGTTCGTGGTCTGTCCGGACCCTTGGTTTCGGTGCGTGTTGCCGGCGGCATAGCGATGTACTTTACCCGAAAAGCAGGACGGGTCAAATGGACTCGCCCCTATCGAGTCGGAGCAGAGGCATCTTTGGCTCCATAGCGTCGACTCCCAAGGCCGCCGTGGCGCGGCGGCCCTGGGCTTCGCGGCAATGCCCCGTCGGGGCACGGCTCGGGTGCCTTTCGCCCATGTGGCGAGTCAGCGGCGCTCTGCCGAGACGCCGCTGCGATTGGGCCACGGCCCTGCTACCTTCGGTTCCTGTGGCGGCGCAGCGACAGCCACGCCGCGGCCCCCACAACCGCCAGAGCGAACGCCGAAGGCTCCGGGGCCGGGGCGATCTCCACATTCATGACGAGGTCGCTGGTCCAGCCGCTCAGGGCCGGCGGGGCGGGCGTCGGGAACGCCGTGTAGTTAGCCGTCGGATTCACAAACGCGATAACGCCGGCACCAACGTTGCCGCCGTCCCAGGCGTTCAATGCGCCACTAGCCGTCGGCGCGACGGTATCCCACACGGCGAGTGCGATGACCACGTTGGCGCCCGCCGGGGCCACAGCGGGCATGTCCAGTTCGCCAAACCCGATATGGCCGCCGTACATGGACTGATCGCGGAAGGTCGCCTCTTTCCGAAAACCGGCGCTCACCATGTTTGCGTATGCCCCAGGGGCGCTCGTGAACACCCAGGGACTCGTCCGATTTATCCCCGGTGGAACGACATCCGCGTTCAGCTCCCAGACCTCGAGGCCATAAACGCCTTGGTAATAAGTGCCGGGGAGGTTAATGGCTACCCTGCCGGTAGACTGGCTGTTGTCGAGGTCGATCGAGCCTTGAGCGCGCGCTCCCAGGGCCGGTCCGATGGCGGCCAGGGCAGCGGCTGCCAGGATAAGGACGGCCCGCGCATTGCAGCGCCTGGCAGCCGCTACGGTGGTGGCGCCATCAGCCGCCTTGCGGCGGAGGAACCTCCCCGCGGAGCCGATCCGACCGGGGAACCTCCCGGGCGGAATTGACGTGTTGGTTGCCTTGCTTGTTGTCTTCATGGTAAAGCAGGGCCAACTCATGAAAGGGCTGGGGACGGCTGACATCGGCCGCCTGTCAGCCGTCCCTTCGGGACTGGTGACGGTTTGGGCGCTCCTACCCAACGTTGAAACGTTGGGCTATTGTCGGATGTCCCTCCGGGACAAGCACTTGGCCGCGGCGGGCCGCTGAGTTCGGTGCCAGATTCCGGTGGCGTTGCGCGCCGCCATACCCGCCCGCGGCTTTGCGGCTTCATGAATTGGCCGTGATTGTAGGCTGTCTTTTGCACTGTTCTTCTGCGTCCGCCCGGGCTTGAGTTCTACGCAGTCGGCGCCCAGGGCCGCCGCGGCGTGGCAGCCCTGGGCTTCGTGACAATGCCCCATTGGGGCACGGCTCGGGTACCTTCCGCTCACGCGGCGAGTCAGCGGCGCTCTGCCGAGACGCCGCTACGATTGGGGCATGGCTCTGCTACCTTCGGTTCCTGTGGCGGCGCGCCAACAGCCACGCCGCCGCCCCCACACCCGCAAGAGCGAACGTCGAGGGCTCCGGGGCCTCCAGGTACGTCCCCATGACGAGGGGGCTGGTCCAGCCGCTCAGGGCCGGCGGCGCGGGCGTCGGGAACGCCGTGTAATCAGCCGTCGGATTCACAAACGCGAGAACGCCGAGGGGAACTACACCATGCGTCCAGACGCTTGCTGCGTCACTGAATGTCGGCGCGGCGGTACCCCACATGGCGAGCGCGATGACCACGTTGGCGCCCGCCGGGGCCACGTTGGGCATGTCCAGCTCGCCAAGCTGGATGGTGCCGGGGAACAACATGGTTTGATTGTGGAAGGTCGCCTCTTTTCGAAAACCGGCGTTCTCCATGTCTATGTAGGCCAGGGGCGGGTCCGACACACTATAGGGATCGGGCGCGTTTATCCCCGGTGGAACAACACTCGCGTTCAGCTCCCAGACCTCGACGCCATAAATGCCCCCGTAGCCGGCAGTTCCGTTAAGCCCTACCCCCCCCAACCCCCGGAGGTACCATTGGCTGTTGTCGAGGTCGATCGAGCCCTGGGCGCGCGCTCCCACAGCCGGTCCGATGGCGGCCAGGGTTGCGGCCGCCAGAATCAGGAAGGCCCGCCCATTGGAGCGCCTCGCCGCCACGGTTTTGTTTGTCGTGTTCATCGTAGGGAGTCTTATGGATTATCGAACTAGTAGCGGTATTGGGTCATCTTATATAGGGGACAGCCCACACTCGTGCTCAGGGCGTCCATGTCGGTCTGCATTTGGCCGCATGGGGCTGTGGTGCTGTCCCCCTTGAGGAACACAAGCACGTCATCCGTCGTTGGCAGCATAACGGGTGAGCCGCTGTCTCCGTCAAAGTAGGTCCCATGCTGGTTGAACGGGGGAAAGGCGTCCGGGTCAGCGGACTGTTCAAGATTACTACTGTTGTAAACCCAGAACGGCGGGTTGTTCGCGCTCATGTAGCCGTGTTGGCTGTCGCCTTGCGTCGTGTTGAAAATGACGGAATATGACTGGGGCAAACTATAACTAACCTCCATGGGCTGGATAGTGGAAGGCAGGTCGGCGCTGAAGACCAGGATGGTGTAATCGAAGTTCTCGAACGTGTTGAGGCGCGTGTAGGCATTGGTCACCGTCGCGGTCACCAGCGTACCGGTGGCCGTGCAGAAATAGACGTTGCTCCCGTTGAAGCCGGAGTTGAAGCCGGCGTAGCCGTAGGGGTAGCCGGCGCCATGGCCGCGCGTATAGCCATGCCTGGGAGTAAGGGCGGTGACGGGCATCTGGCCGCGGGGTGCAAACTGGCTGCACTGCGATATGGCGGTGAAGCCGGTCTTGCCGTAGAGGAGGCAGGACCCGTCCCAGGCCAAGCCAGTCGGAGGATCGGTGGTCGGCCTGCTGGACCAGAGATTACAGGTCTTGCCGTTGGTGTAAGAGGTCCAATGGTTGTACACATCCATCGCCGATTGGTCCACGATGCCGACCCACCCGCCGTCAAAGGTTGTTCTGTAGGTGTCGGTGACGTACACAGAGACCTTATAGCCCCCGTAGGTCGTTCCGATCTGCGATGGCGTCAGGGTCACGGACTGGCCGGTTCCGACGAGGTAATAGCAGCCGTTGATGCCGTTGAACAGGACCCAGGTGTAGGAGCAGGAGGAGGGGGTAGCCGCGGCGTTGAAGGTGACGCTGCTATAAGTGGGAAGCACGAACTGGCATTGGCTGGAGGGCCAGGTCGTGATGGTCGGCGGGTAGGCGGTGGTAAATGTGCCGTTGACGATGCCGCCATAGTCATCAATCGGCCACGAGACCTGGCAGCAGGTTGAGCTGCCGAGGGTCACGTGGGGACCATCGGTGAAAATGCCGCACCCGCAGTCGGACACCGAGCAATTGTTGACGGCAATTTCGCCGGTTGCGCTGGTACCGTGGAATAAGAACGCCGTCGCGGCATACCGCACGACCATCCACTGGATTCCCTGGTCGGTGGGGACGTTGTAAAGCCACAGGGCGGGGCTGGCCTTTTGGATCGTGGGCCCCTGCAGGTTGTCGCCGTACACGTAGTCGCCTTCGCAGGTCAGGATGGAGGGTGAAGCCTGCGTGCCATTGCACACGACGCCGCCGTAGGTGAGCAAGCAGGTGCCAGGGCTGTAGCCAACGCCGTACTTTAGCAAACACCCCGCTTCAAACGTCAGCGTGCCCTGAAAGTAGCAGTTGGCCGAGACCCAGAAGGTGCTCCCATTGGTGAAGTCATAACTCCCGCTGCCCTGGACGGTTATGTAGTCCAGGACCACGCCCGGCGTCTTGTAGGGCATGCCAGCGACTTGCATCGTGCGCCGTGCAGCCGCGCGCTCGTTTGGCGAGGCGTCGCGCAGTCCGGCGGCGGCCAGCATGGTTTCCTTTGGGCCTTTGAGAACACTGGCGATCGTCGGCAACCGGGCCAGCTTGGGCGCGATATCACTCCAGTTGACGGATTCGATCAGGGTGGCCTTTCCGCCCTCAGCCTGCCACTCCTTTCCGACCGGCGTCTGCGCGGGCGCGTTCCCCGCCCCGGGCAGCGTGATTCGCGCGGCGTTTGTGCCCCTGCTGCTCTCATCGCCCAAGGCAAACGCGCGCCCGGTCGGGAACCAAAGATCGCCGAAGTCCAGTATCTGGTCGACGAGCTCGGGTCCCGGCCCTTGCTCGACTGTCATCTCCTGGATTTTGGGCGTGGGGGCGCCGAGCCATTGGTGTCGGACCTGGATCCGCGTCGTGGCCGGGTTCAACCCGCAGTCTGCGGGAGAGAGCTTGGGCTGGCGCGTGATGATGACGTCGCTCTCGAAAGCGGCCTTGGTGTACGTGTAGCGGAGGTCGGCTTTGAGCGTGTCCGAGTCGAAAGCCCCCCGGTACACGATCTGGTTCGGCGGAAGGATTTCCGCAACCGCCGCGTCGGACGGCGCGGCTAGCAGATTGCTCCGGCCGCTTTGGGCGTCGAAGTAGTAAATCCCCAGCACTCGGGCCTGGTAAACTCCGTTGCTGGCGGTGACGATGGTAAGCGCCGCGTCGTCGTTCAGTCCGGCCGGCGAAAAGTAGGCGCTGTAGCGCCCGTGGACGGCGGCGGCCCCGCCGGCGGCCAGCGGCTCGATTAAGTCCTGCGACTCGGTCCAAGCCCCCGAGGCATCGACGTAGTTCAGACCGGTGGCGACCTCGGTGACGCGGCGGGTTTGGGGCGTGACCCCGCCGGTCAGTTCGTTGGTGACCGAGGCCGTGAGTTCCCGGGTGGTGGAGCAGTCGTCTCTGGCGGTGACCGTCCAACCGGTCCAATCAGGCATTGCCCCCCCCCCGTCGGGCGGCGGCGTGTTCGTTTGGGCTTGAACGGCAAGCCCGAGTGAGGCTGATAGAATAATCTGCGTTAGCGTTCTCTTCATCTGACCCTTAGCTCCATGGCGAATGCCCAAGCGTGAGAAGACCCTGTAGGGATGCGTAATCCAAGCCGGTGACGGACGGACCCCCTCCCCGCTGGCATGTTTGTTTGACTGCCAACCGGGTCCGTTCCCAACAGCGCGCACTCGCGGAGCTTTCCTCGTTACCCAGCACCCGCCTGATGGCATTCTGCCAACAAGGCGAGGACACGAGGGTTTTACCAAGCTATCCGCGTCTTGTCAAGACCATAATGCGGGATAAAAAATGGAGGGGCGCACGACAGATTTCTTCTCTGCGTTCTTCGGGTCTCTGCGTTTGAATACGCCTTCCGCCAACTGGAAGGCGTAGCGCAGGCTTCTCCCGGCCTGCCGGGATATCGCGGATTTCCAATCCGCAGATGCTCCCAAGCAGGTACAGCCTGCCGACTGGAAGTCGGCGATACAGTCCCGATTCGGAATCGGGAGAAACCTGCGCTACGTCGCCTCGCGAGCCCGGTTCCGCTCTTAGGCTGTGAAATACCCGGGCTAGTGGCGCAGGACGAACTGGCGGTGCTGCTTGAAGACGCGGAGCAGGGCGGTGGACATGTGGTTTTGGACCTCCTGCAGCTCGCCGTAAACCCCGGCATTCTTGAGGTCCGGCAGGGCCGTTTCGAGGGGATTGACCTCGACGAACTGGTCGGTAAGCTCGCTGATGGCGAGCTTTTCGCCCTGCTGCAAGCGCCAGCACCAGAGGGCCTGCAAGGCGGCGCCGTATGCGGCGCCCTCGCCGACCTTCAAGGTGACGACCTCGGCGTTGAAGATATCGGCCATGACCTGGCGCCAGACCTTGGATCTGGCGCCACCGCCGGTGGCGCGGATTTGGGTTGGCTTGACACCCAGTTGGGCCAGGCGCCGCAGGCCATAGTTCATGCCCAGGGTCACGCCTTCCATGGCGGCGCGGGCGAAGTGGCCGGCCTCGAAGGTCCTCTGGTTAACGCCGAACCAGACGCCGGTGCCTTCCGGCACGTTGGGGGTGCGTTCCCCTTCAAAGTAGGGCAGGAGCAGGAGGCCCTCCGAGCCCGCCATGACGCGGGCGGCCTCGGCGGCATATTTTTCGTGGGACCAACCGAAATCTTCGCGCACCATCTCAGTGGCGACCGTTACGTTCATGGTGCACAGCAAGGGCAGCCAGCGATTGGTCGAGTCGCAGAAGGCGGCGATTTCGCCTTTGGGATCGACCACGGGCTTCTCGGCGCAGGCGTAGATCGTGCCGCTGGTGCCGAAGCTGGCGGTGATGACGCCGGGCCGGGTATTGCCGGTCCCGATGGCGCCCATCATGTTGTCGCCGCCCCCGGCGCTGACGAGGATGCCGGGGTTGAGGTCGAGCATCTTGGCTGTGCTGGCCTGAAGGGCGCCGGCGGGGCGGTCGCTGCCCATCAGCGGCGGCAGTTTGCCGGCCAGGTCCGGATCGATGGCCGCGATGGCGGCGTCCGACCAAACGCGTTTGCGCACGTCGAGCAGGCCTGTGCCACTGGCATCGCCGTACTCCATCGTCTTTTCTCCCGTAAGCCAGAAGTTAAGGTAGTCGTGGGGGAGCAAGACGGTGGCCAGGCGGCCGTAATTCTCCGGCTCGTGCTGCTTGAGCCAGAGAATCTTCGAGGCCGTGAAGCCAGGCAGAACGGCATTGCCCAGGGCCTTGACGGTGGCCCTGAACCCGCCGAGCTTCTCCATGATCTCATCGCACTCGGGGGCAGTGGCCGTATCGCACCACAACTTGGCCGGGCGGATGACTTCGCCGGCCGAATCCAGGGGGACCAATCCGTGCTGCTGGCCGCTCACGCCAATGGCCTTGACTTCGGAAGCAACGGCTTTGGCTTGGCGGAGCGCCCGGCGAATGGCGCTGGCGGCCGCCTCACGCCAGGTCTGGGGGTGCTGTTCTTTGGCCCCAGGCGCGAGGCCGGGGATCAGGTCGTACTCCTGCGCCGCCCAAGAGAGCACCTTGCCGTCGCGCGCGTCCACGACCATGACCTTGGTGGATTGAGTGCCGCTGTCAACGCCGAGCAAGAGTGTTCGCATGATCTTATCTTCTGTTTGGTGCCAACAGCAAAGACAATTACCATACCGGCTGCGGCTGTCCATCAGATTTCGCCCTCAGCCACGTTACCCGCCCCACAAGGAGTAAGGCATGCGGTTGTCGTCCTGGCCGAAGTGCGGGAAGGCCTTGAGCGAGAAGGTGAAGGTTACGCTCAGGTCCTGGGGGCCGGTAGCATTTTCCCGGACATGGAACGTAAGGGCGGCGGTCCAGCTTCGGAGGTCGCGAAAGATCGTATAGGCCTGTTCCACCAGGCTGCTGGTGCGGGCGTCATAATAATGCTGGGTGCGAACGCCCCAGTCTTCGTTAAGCCGAAAAAACATCGTGCTCATCAAAAGGGCGTTGCCCTCGCCCAGCCCGGTCCGGGACCTCAGGTCGTCGGTATGGAGGTAGAAGTTCCCAAGGCTCCAGCTCCAAATGTCATTGGGCTCCAAGGTCAGCGTCGTGAGCGACATCCGCCAGAGGCCGTCGGCCACATCGAAGCGGGTCTTGGATTCGAGGGTGACCCAGGAACGGGGCCTCAAGGCGAGGTCCGAATAGACATCCGAGAAGCGGGTCAGGTTAGTCTGGTCCAGCGACTGTTGCAGGCGCCAGTCCGTATAGACCTGCCATTGGAGGAGATCGGTGACCGCGCCATTGCGTTTGGTTTGAAGCTTGTTGCCCAGCCCCAGGCGCACCACATCGCGGGCATCGATCTGATCGATGGCGTTGTATTGCGGGAACTCCAGCGGCAGCAGCTCCAGGCTGGGCAGATCCGAGTCGAACTGGGGCAATTGGCTGGGCAGGACGTTGGGCCTGGGCACAAAGACATAGTTGACGGACGGCTCAACGATGTGGCGCAAGCCATCGACGTCCAGCAGATCGTTGCGGACGCCGGGCCACACCCGCGAGGCCTTGAAGGAAACCTCCGCGCCGGTGTTGAACACGCCGCGCGATTCTTCGTCCCATCTCGCCCCTGGACCGGAGGACTCGCTATAGTCGGTAAAGCGCCCGCCCACGCGCGGGGTCACGTTGAGCCAGCCAAAGAAGGTCTCGGGCAGCAGGACCTCATGGTAGGTATCGGCGCGGGCGGCGGCGTAATCGATGCCGGTGGGAACCGAATTGGTTTCGGCGAAGAGATGGCGATAGTAACCCAGCGAACTCTCGCTTTCATAGTAGAAGGGAGAGCCGCCCAACTGCTGGCGGTAGCCGGTCAGCCGCGCGTCCGGAAGGCGTTCGACGGTTTCCAGGAAATTGTTCAGGCGGGGCTGCGCGAAAGTGTCGAGGCTGAAGTTGTTCCAGAACTTGTTGACTTCGACGAAGGTATTGGGCTGGGGATTCTGCCGGTACTCGCCTTCGAAAAACTCGCGGACGATGTTGGTATCTCCCTGGTAGCGGACGACGGATTTGATGGCCAGGGTCGGGGCGGGGTTGGCCTGGTAGGAGAAATAGACTCGCTCGCGGTTATTGGGGATTGGGGAATTGGCGTAGGTGTCGGTCGTGGGAGCGCGGTCGTAGAGGTAATAATAGCGCAGCGAGCCCTCGCCCCAGGGGCCGAGATGGTAATTGAAGTCGGGTCCGGTGCCTACGCCGCGCCGTTCGAAGGGATCGAGGTGCAGGCGGCCGTCCAGGTCCTGGCCCAGGTACCAGGAGTAGGTCCCCAGGAAATACGGTCCGAAAGAGCTTCGGTAGCCGGGCACGAAATCGAAGTGATTGGAACGTTTGCCGATGTTGCGCGCGTAATAAGGATAATAAAACACCGGCACGCCCTCCACGTAGAGGATGGCGCCCCAGGCCCTGATGCGCCGGCCGGGAATGATCTCGACTTTTTTGGCGTGGATCTTGACGCCCGGCTGCATGACATCGTCGGACGTAATGATGGCGTTGGTGGCGACATAGACCTTGTTGGTGGTGTCAAGGTGCAGGCCCTGGCCGGAGGAGAACATCGGCGGTTGCCCGGTGCGGTACTGCTCGGCATCGATGCGGTGGGTGAAAAAGTTGTACCGCGCGTGTTCGCTCACCCAGATTTGGTCCTCCCGCTGGATATGCACCCGGCCGTCGGCAGTCACGTCGCCCGAATTCTCGTCCACCTCGACCGAGTCGGCCGTCAGCACCCCATTGCCGTAGCGGACCATCACGCCGTTGGTGCCGACCCACAGGCCGTGTTCGTAATCCCATTCGACAAACCCCTGCTCGGTGAGCGGGTTGATGCGGATTGCCTCCTCTACCGGCTGCCCGTGAAGGGCGCGCGGCAGCAGGGCAAAAAACAAACCGACAACCAGGATTTGGCGCAGTCGCGTCATTCGGTGTGATGACTTAACCAAAACCGGCCTTGAGTGCCAAGCGGGAATTGAGACGCCCGCCTTTCCAGCGGCTTTGTCGAAAAATGGCCAACTTGACAAAGGTTGGGATACAGTTCGCCGAGCTTTTGGGACGCGCTCTACGTAGCGCAGGTTTCCAACCTGCTGTGTCGCCGACTTCCAGTCGGCTGGCTGTGCCTGCTTGGGGGCATCTGCGGATTGGAAATCCGCGATACAGCAGGCTGGAAGCCTGCGCTACGCCTTCCAGTTGGCGTAACCCTATAATACATCCGGGCTAACTCTTGGCCACCGTCTCGCCCTTCTTCCAGGTCCGCTGGGGCGCTTTGAGAATCAAGCCCTGCTTGATGGCCTTGGCCGAGACGCGCACGTAGCGCACCTCGCCGTCCACCACGGCTTTGACGCGCTGAAGATTGGGGAGAAAACGGCGCTTGGTAATGGCCGTGATGTGGGTGCCGATGCCGCCGCGCTTCTTGGCCTTGCCACTCCGCCAGATAATGCTGCCCTTAATCGGGCCCTTGCCTGTCAATTCGCAAATTCTCGCCATACGAGTCCTGTTCTCAAATCAAAGAGGCTAAACAGTAGCACCTGCCGGCCTGAAGGCAAGAACTTTCTCCACGCCCGGAAGGAAATCTCAAATGATGGGCATAAGAATTCTCTTTGAAAGCTGCCCATTCCCCGGCAACATTGATCTTCATTTTGGATTCCGGACCGGGTTCTGCCGCCTGTCTGCCGCCCCCGGTTCCTAAATTCAGAAACCAGCGACATGAAACGAACGCATCATTGCAACGAACTGCGGCCGGCCAACATCGGCCAGGCTGTAACCCTGGCCGGCTGGGTCCACTCCAGGCGCGACCTCGGCGGCCTGATCTTCATCGACGTGCGCGACCGCGAGGGACGCACCCAAACGGTCTTCGATCCTTCGGACCTGGCAAAGGACATCTTCGAGCAGGCCGCCGCCCTCCGCAGCGAGTGCGTCGTCCGCATTACGGGCAAGGTCCGCGCCCGCCCCGCCGGCACCAATAACCCCAAAATCCCCACTGGCGAAATCGAAATCCTGGCTTCCACCCTCGAGTTGTTGAACTATGCCGAGGTCCTGCCCTTCCCGGTGGACGACCCGGAAGTCGCGGCTAAAGTCAATGAGGAGTTGCGGCTCAAATACCGCTTCCTGGACCTGCGCCGGCCCGAGATGGCCCGCAACCTCCGTTTGCGCAGCAAACTGGCCACCGCCACCCGCAGGTTCATGGACGAGCAGGGGTTCCTCGAAGTCGAAACGCCGACCCTCTTCAAGTCCACCCCCGAAGGGGCGCGCGAGTTCCTTGTGCCCAGCCGGCTGAGCCCCGGCCAATTCTATGCTCTGCCCCAGTCCCCCCAGCAGTTCAAGCAAATCCTCATGGTCGCCGGCATCGAGAAGTATTTCCAACTCGCCCGCTGCTACCGCGACGAAGACCTCCGCGCCGATCGCCAGCCGGAGTTCACGCAAATCGATGTCGAAATGTCCTTCATCGAGCGCGAAGACATCTACCGCCTCATCGAGGGCCTGCTCCACCGGCTGTGGAAAACCGCCCTCAACCTGGACGTCCCGATACCCTTCAAACGCATGGCCTTCCCCGAGGCGATTGACCGCTTCGGCATCGATAAGCCCGACACCCGCTTCGGCATGGAACTGGTTGACTTTACCGAGGATTTCCGCGCCAGCAAATTCAGGGTCTTCAGCGGCGCCGTGGCCGAGCACGGAATCGTCAAGGCCATCAATGCCAAAGGCCTCGCCTGCGCCACCCAGGGCCAGCTCGATGCCATGACCGAAACCGCCAAGGGCCTCGGCGCCAAAGGCCTGGCCTACATCAAAGTCGAGGGCGGCGAATGGAAATCGCCCATCGTCAAATTCTTCAGCCCCGGCGAAAAGGCCGCCCTGGCCTCCAAACTCGCCATCCAGGAAGGCGATCTCATCCTCTTCGCCGCCGGCCAATGGCTCGCCTCCTGCGAAATCCTCGGCAAAATCCGGCTCTATGTCGCCGACATTCTGCGCGCCCAGGGCAAACTCACGATTCCCGCCGACCGCTTCGATTTCCTGTGGGTCGTGGACTTCCCGCTGCTAAGCTTCGACAAGGAGCAAAACCGGTGGTACTCGACTCACCACCCGTTCACCGCCCCGGTCGCCGAAGATATTTCGTTGCTCAACACCGACCCCAGGAAGGTCCGCGGCCAGCACTATGACATCGTCGTCAATGGCGTCGAACTGGGCGGCGGCTCCATCCGCATCCATCAGCCGGAGGTGCAGAAGACCGTATTCGAGGAGGTCCTCCGCATCCCGCCCGACGAGACCAAACTGCGCTTTGGCTACATGCTCGAGGCCTTCCGCTACGGCGCCCCGCCCCATGGCGGCATCGCCCTCGGTTTCGATCGCCTCGTTGCCATCCTCTGCGGCACCCCCAGCATCCGTGACGTCATCGCCTTCCCCAAAACCGCCAAAGGCGCCTGCCTGATGACCGAATCCCCTTCAGGCGTCTCCCCCCGCCAGTTGCGCGACCTGCATATCGAAGTCAAAATAGCCAGGAAGGAATAGATTCAGAATCTGCTTGACAAATCGGCCAGAATTTGAAACAAGAAGCTGACAAGATTCAACAGCCGAGCGAGAGCTTTTTTCAGCCCGGGCGGCTGGAGCGCGGTTGGTGGCCGTTGTCGTTTCGACCCCTGCCTCGTCGAGCCCGGCAAGTGGTCTTCACCTCAAAGCTAAACCATTATGAGCTTCTTAAGCCACTTACTTCACCGCCAGCAACAGCCTGAGACCGCGCCCTCGCTTTTCCTCAACTGGCCTGGGCAGTCAGGAACCCAGTACCCTTACGAGATCCACCCCCTCGACGCTCAGTTCCAGGCGGTGCCGGCCAATTACATTTATGCCGGGCAATCCGAGGACGGGCGCTGGGTGCCGATCTACATCGGCCAGACCCGGGCGCTAAGGCAGCGACTGGAGGGTCACGTCAGCTTGGAGGACGCCGTCGCCCAGGGCGCCACTCATATCCATGTTCATCTTTCGACCACCGGTCAGGCGGCGCGCTGCTCTGAGGAGCACGACCTCCTCGAACTCTGGCACCCGGTGTGCAACGAAGCGGCAGCAAGCTGACCCTCCGCCAGTCAATTAACGGGCCGTGGTCCCGTAAAGCTTGCGGGTTCCCAAGGCGCGGCGTCACATTCAACCCGGGCGGCCCTTACGGCCGACGCGCAAGCCCGCTGGTGCGGCCACCTGGGCCTGCCGCGGTTCGGGGACGACGTTGAGTCAGATGGCCGCGGTGCCGCCCCCCGCCGGGAGCACCGGTTCTCTGCGCCTGCACTGCGGTAACCGAACGGTCGCACGGGAGGCCAAGGCTTTCTGATCACCGGCACAGGGCCACTTCCACACGCGGCTTGACGCCCAAGTCCTCGGCGACGCTCCGCATGATGACACCCAGGTTGCGCGCGGTGGGATTGCCGCTGCGATTGAGGATCCGGCGCAGCGTCTTCTCGCCAAGGCCAGTTTGCTGCGCCAGACGCAAATCGTAATCGGCCTCCTTCTTCGCGGCCAGCCCTTTTTGCGTCATGCCTTGCGCAGCGTTTTGACGCAAAAGCTGTTGAGGCTTTCGTCGGCGGCGAGGGCTTTGGCTGCCAGGCGACGGTGCAACGCGGGTTCAAGCCGCAACACAAACTTGCCGCTGAAATCGCTGGCCTTGCCCAGGGGATCGGGCAGTTCGCGCCTGTCAGTTTCGAGAATCTCAATCCACTCCTCGACGATCCGACAGAGTTGCGCGTACACCCTGGCCTCGTCCTGGCCGTGACAGCACGGGCCGATTAGCGGCGGGGCGCTGCCGACAAAGCAACCGTCCTCGTCGCTCCACTCCACTAGCGTCGCATCTCTATCTCAGCGAATTGCTTCACGAATTCCTATACGGCATTGGGCCTAGCCCACTTGGATGGTCTGGGTCCGAACAAACTGGGCCTCCGGAGAGGGTTCCCCGTCCTCGAACAGCATTGCGACGGCCTCTTTCAGGTTCCGTTTTAGCTCATCCAGGGAGTCTCCCTGTGAGTGCGCGCCGGCGGACCCAGGCACGTACCCGGCATAAAGCCCGGTGTCTGGACACCTCTCCAGCCCGGCTGTGAACGACTTCATGAACAAAACCGTATGCTTTCAGGCACAACAAGTCAAAGCCATTGCAAATCCTCGGCTGAGATTTCTTGTGAAACCGCGGAATACGCGGAATACGCGGAAAAGAAAGGGCTTTTCGCGTATTCCGCGTATTCCGCGGTTCTCAATCTTCTCTCGATTGGCATGGGTTCTATCGTCCCTGGGCGGCCGGTTCCTGACTCCTCGTCCCCGGCAACTCCACGGCCTGCCACCCCTCGGTTCCCAGGCAAATATCCCGTTCCACAAACTCCCAGACGACGACCTTCACCTTGGCCAGCAGCGCCGGGCGCCGGCACAACTCCTGCCGAACCAGGGTCGAGGCGCCCCCATCGTTGACAATCGAGACCAAGGGCCGCTTCAGGGCCCTGGCCAGGTGCGCAATGAAACCTGCCGAGCCGGGTTCGTCGGTTTGGTAAATCCGCAGGAAACTGTCCCCCAGGACGAGCAACTCGGAGCCCGCCTGGTCCCGGTACAACTGGTGATTGTCACGACGCGCCACTTGCGCGCACAGGATGGCCTCCGGCCCGAGCCGGCGCTCGAGCGCCGGCGCCTGCAGCATCCGCAAAACGTCCCCGGTCCGCTCGAGCGGCGCGCTCTTTTCCTCGTATTCCACCTCTGCCCGCCTAATCCAGCCCTTCTCCAGGACCCGCCGCGCCACGGCCTCGGCCGCCAACCGCGCCCCCGCCGGCGACCAGTGGCTGTCCTGCGCCAGGTAGAGCGAGGCCCCGGCGCGCGCTTTCCTGGCCTTGGCAAATAACTCGAACAGATCGACAACCTCCACGCCCGCCGCCTTCAGGCCGCCCAGGACTCTTCGGGTCTCCGGGCACACGACCCCCGCAAGCGCCTCCGCCCGCCGGGTGAGCCTGTCCGGATAAACGCTCTCCTTGTTGGGCGCCGGCACAACCAACAGCCCAATGCCCCGGGCCTCCAATTGGTCCCGGAGCGAGACGATGGCCGCCAGCGCCTCGGCCGCGCTGCTGCTGGCCCGGAGGCTGTCCGGACGTTGCGTCAGGTACTGCGCGCCCGGTTTGTAGAACAGCCAGCCCTCCCGTCCCAACAGCGCCTTTTCCCCCCCGTCTTTGAACCAGGCGAACTGGGCGTATTGCGCCCAGGGCCGGGCCCAACGGGCGGCCTGGCTTGAGTCCTCGAGGTCGCGCTCGTAGGCGCGCAGATTGGCCGCCGTCGGTTTCTGATTGAACAGCGCCAGCGCCTGGGGCCGCTCACCGCGACGAAGCTCGAGCACGGCTTGGCTCACCGGGATGGCAGCCAGGAAGGCCAGGAACACCAGGATGAGACACCTCTCGGAATTCATGTTCAGAATTGAAAGTAGAGAAATGGATTGAACGACTGTCCGAACATGACCACGACACACAGAGCGAACAGGGGCGCCAGGACCGTCGCCCGAACCCAGGTTTGCGGGCGCTCCGCCCAGTCATGCGCCTGGAACGGCTGGAAAACCAGGAGGCTGCACACAGCCAGAATGATAATTCGATACGGCGTGTAGAGGCCGGCCCCCAGCAAAAGCGAGGTCTCCGACCCCGGTGCGAGCCTAAACATGGCGGCATAATAGCGCCCCGCCCCGCCCAAGCTGTCGGCCCGGAACAAAACCCAGGAGAAGAGCACCAGCACAAACGTAATGCCGATTCGCAACGGATGGGGCAACGTTTCGTAAAGGCTCTGTTTGCCCCGCCATCTTTCGTAGCCCAGCAGCGCCCCGTGATAGGCGCCCCAAACAATGAAGTTCCATTTGGCTCCATGCCATAATCCGCCCAGCAGCATGACAATCCCGAGATTTGCATAAGTGCGGGCGGGGCCTTTGCGGTTGCCGCCCAGGGGGTAGTACAGGTAATCCCGCAGCACGCTCGACAGTGAGATATGCCAGCGCCGCCACAGCTCTGTGATGCTCTCGGCCCGATAAGGCGCGTCAAAATTCTTCAGGAACTCGAAGCCCAGCATCCGCCCCAGGCCGACCGCCATATCCGAGTAACCGCAGAAGTCAAAGTAGATTTGGAAGGCGTAGGCCAGCACCCCCACCCAGGCATCCAGGGCGAGCGGGTGGGCGGCGTTGAACACGGCATCCGCCACGCCCCCCGCAGGGTTGGCCAGCAGGATCTTCTTGGCAAACCCCAGGATGAAGATGCAGATGCCCGAAGCAAAGCGTTTCACCGTCTGCTCCCGCCAGGCCAGTTGTGCCGCCAGGGTCTTGTAGCGGATGATCGGCCCCGCCACCAGGTCTGGAAACAGCGCCACGAAGGCCGAGAAATCGGTGAACGATTTCGCCGGGCTCGCATGGCCGCGGTAGAGATCCACGATGTAAGTCAGGGAATGGAACGTATAAAACGAAATACCAATCGGCAACACCACGTGCAGCACCCGAAACTGCTCCATGCCAACGGCCGCGAGCAATTGGTTGAGGGTCTGGGCGCCGAACATGTAGTACTTGAAAAAGCCCAGAAAGCTCAGGTTCGTCACCACGCAGGCGGTGACCGCCAGCCGCTGTTGCGCGCGCGTGGCGCCCGGGCGCGTGATGACCTTGCCCCAGATGAAATCCATCACCGTCGTGAACATCATCAGGCAGACGAACCACGGTTGCCACCACCCGTAGAAGAAATAGCTGGCGACCGTAATCCATAGGTTCCGGAACCGAAACGGCAAAAGGTAGCAGACCAGCAGAAACAGCGGCAGAAAGTAGAAGACGAAGATATGGGTCGTGAAGACCATGACTCACTCGCCCTGCGGGTCCGTCCAAACCGCCCAGTAAAGCGTCCCAGTGGCCTGGCCGAAATACTTGTTCACTATGCCCCCCATAAAGCAATCTTCGATGGGCGCCTCCAAGGCCAGGTGATGAACCTGGCCGGCCGCGAACCTCCTGAGCTTGCCGCCGATATTCTTTACCCGCGCGTCGGCCGCTTCGCTGCGCGGCTTCCAGGGATTGTAGTGTCCCACATAAATCGTTTCCTCGCGCACCTGGCCCCGATGCACCTTGAGGACCCGGTACTTCAGGATCGTCGCGTAATCGTAAAGGTCGCGTTTGAAGATCGCCCCTGGGGGAATCTCCAGGAGCCTGGCCGTCACCTCGATCGTGCCGTCCGTGCTCAAATGAGGGTCGGCAGCCCCTGGCGTCCCTTTGTCACCGCAGGACACGGCAAGGAAGCCAACGACCAGCAAAGCAGCCAAACTCTGAATCCAACCCCGGGGGGTGGGATTAAAGCTGTCGGTCAACTCACGGCGCCTCTTGGCCCCGAAGGGGCTTCCGAGAATAGCCCGGCGTTTCAACGCCGGGTGAGCGAACCCAAAGAGTAGGTCCGTCCCGAAGGGACGGCCGAAAGCAAAGAGTATTCTCGGTCGTCCCTTCGGGACGAGAGTCCCTTTTCTCGCCTCCCCGGCGTTGAAACGCCGGGCTACTCTCGGATGTCCCTCCGGGACAAAACTTCCGGGGCGCATGCCGGACGCTGTTAATCGCACCCAACCCCGGGTGTTCAACTGACAACTCATAAAGCGCGCCGAGTCCAATCAGGTTCCCACCCCGGGCCCAGGTCCACACGCGCAGGCCGGGCGGCCGTTGTCCCCGCTGCCGGAGCGGAGTGGCGAATGATCGCCATCTCGGTCGAGATGACTTTGCCCAGGTCCTCCACGCTGCGGGTAAACAAGACGTACTTGCCATCCGGCGAGGCGCAGGCCCCATAAATGTGACGCCCCGCCTCGGCGTAAATCCGCCGCCGCTCTTTCCCGTCAGCGCTGGCCTCCCATAATTCGGCGAATCCCCCGGTTTCCGGAATAATCCCCCTAGCATAAACCACCCACCCCGCCCCGCACCAATCTCCGGTGCAATTGTAACGGTCTGTCTCACTAACCGCCCGGAGTTCGCCGCTCGAGGCCTCCAGGACACCTATATTCCAGAACTGTCCAAGCCCATTGGCCGTGCCGACGAAGCGCTCGCCGTCGGGCGACCACACCAATTGCTGGACAATACCCCTGCGTGGAATCTCCCGGACCACCTGGCGTGAAGCCAGGTCCACGATGCGGATGCTTCTCGGGCCCAGGCAGGCGATTTGCCGGCCGTCCGGTCCCCATGACGCCCAGGGGAAATCCTTGCCGTAGGCCTGCGGGTCGCTCCCGTCGGCATTCGCGATGACCAAATCGAACGTCCCGTAGGTATTATTGTCCACCGCCTCGGACCTCGGGATGCGGTAGTAGAGCAGTCGCGTTCCATCCGGAGAGAAGCGAACGCCGGCTTCGTTGAACTGGCGAGTGTCGGTGATGCGGCGGCGGTCTGAACCATCCGGACGCGCCACGAAAAGGTCCCAATCGCCGGCGTCAGTCCTGGCGCTGAACACCAGCCAGCCTCGGTCGTGGAGTTCGCGGGCGAGTTGGGCGGGTTGATCGTTTGTTGCGGAGCCCTCCGGCGGGCTCGATTCAGGGCCGGCGCCCAATTGAGCCGGCCCGTTGGCCATCCTCACGACCTCATGTTCAGTCCAGTACGGCTCCCATCCCGCCGGCAGCGTCAGCACCGGTCCGTCCTTGGCCTCCGGATGCAGGGCGCGAAACTCGGGGCTTTGGCCCTGGATGATCGGGCCGTCCGCAAGCCGCATCAGGGCCATCGGCGCCCCGGCGTGGCCCGGGTCGCCGTCTTCCTGCATGTTGCCCGTGAAGAGCACATACTGGCCGTCCGGGGACACATTGCCGCCATAGACATGGCGCCCCTCTTCCGCATAGACAAGCCGGCGCGAGCTGCCATCGGCTGCCGCGCGCCAGAGCTGCGTCCAGCCGTAGCCGCGGTTGCCTTTTTGGCCCGGCGGACGCCATGAGAAAATCACTTCCTTCGAGTCGGGAAACCAATCCGGCGTGCAGCAATCCACCCGGTTGACGGCCGTGGCCTCCCCATGGGCCACGTTCATCCGCGCGATGCTCCAACTGGCCCCGAAGGAATTGGCAACGCCAACCAGCCATTTTCCGTCCGGCGACCAAGTCATCTGCTGGAAAAAGCCCTGGCGCGGCAGCGTCCGAATCACCTCCAGGGTCGCCAGGTCGATAATGGACACGCCCTTAATCGAGAGGCTGGCGATCTGCGTTGCCTCGGGATTGAAGCTCGCCCAAGTCAGTTCGCCGGCTTTGCCCAGCACTCTCGGCGAGCTGCCATCGGCCTTGGCCAGCACCAACTGGCCCTGCTCCCCATGGCGGTTGTTATCGAGCACTTCCGCTCGCGGCACCCGGCGGTAGAGCAGTTTCCGGCCATTCCTCGAGAATTGCGGCGAAAACTCATTGAACTCCGGCGTGCTCGTCAACGCCCTCAAATCCGAGCCGTCCGGCCGGCAGACATACAGGTCCCAATCTCCCGCTTTGGCTCGGGCCCCAAAGGCAATCCAGCCCTTCTGGCGCACCTCGGCCTGGAGTTGGGCCACGGCAGGGTCGGGCGCAGAGGCCGACGTGCTTGCGGAACCAAAGAGCGCCACCAGAGCGGCAGCAAGCGCCACGAACGGCGCCGTTGGATGGCCGGCGCAGATCTCTTCTTGAGCGCCTGCTGCATTTCGAGCCTCCGGTTTCCCCTCACCCCGGCCCTCTCCCCGGGGGCAAGGCCGATTCAAGAATGTGTAGGAGCCGACGTAAGGAGGCTCTGATATCTGTTTTTTCAAGAAGTGAGCCTCCTCACGTCGGCTCCTACATTCTGGAGGGAATCTCGAATCAGCCCTGCCCCGGGTGAGAGGGAGAATTGTCGTCAGCCGGTCGGCGAATCCAGCGGCCTGGGACCATTCGAGAGCCGGCCCTGGTTGCCCCCTCTCCCCCGGGGAGAGGGCCGGGGTGAGGGGAGATTTGCTGTCCAACAAAGCCGGCTCCCCAAAACAGATCTGGGCCGTTGGATACCTTCCCGATTGCCCGCTGCGGGCGATGTTTGTCTGAAACATCCTTGCAGCGTAATAAAACCTCAAGAGCGATGGAAGCCCGAAGGGGTTCTACTTTTCCTTTGACAAAGCGCCTCTTTGCCGTTGGCATAGGCCGAAACACGGATCGATGATTATATGAGACCTTTCATGCTGTTGTTCGCCTCCGCCCTCGCGCTCTCCAACCTGTTGGCTGCCGAGAAAGAAACCCGCTTCTTCGAGATGCGCACGTACTACGCGGCGCCGGGCAAGCTCGATGACCTCCTGGCGCGTTTCCGCGATCACACCACCGCCCTCTTCGAAAAGCACGGCATGGTCAATATCGGTTATTGGACGCCGCTCACCAATTCGGACCACAAGCTGATCTACCTGCTGGCCTATCCCGGCCGGGAGGCGCGGGCCACGGCCTGGAAGGAGTTCGGGGCCGACCCTGCCTGGCAAGCCGTCGTGAAGGAGTCCGAGCGGAACGGCAAGCTCCTGGCCAAGGTGGAATCGGTCTTGCTGACTGCAACGGCTTTTTCACCCGCCGTCAACCCGGCCCGGTCAAGCCCGCCGCGCGTCTTTGAGCTGCGCACGTATCGCGCCGTCCCAGGCAAGCTCGACGCCTTGCTGGCCCGTTTCCGCGATCACACGACGAGCCTCTTCGCCCGGCATGGCATGACCCAGTTCGGGTATTGGACACCTGCGGAGAATCAGGACGGGGCCGGAGAAACGCTCATTTACATTCTGGCCCACAAGAGCCCCGAGGCCAGCGAGGCCTCCTTCAAGGCCTTCCGCGCCGACCCGGATTGGGTCAAAGCCAAAGCCGATTCAGAGGTCGATGGCCCCTTGACGGTTACCAACGGCGTCAAATCGGTCCTGATGGTTCCGACGGATTTCTCGCCGGCAAAGTAGGACTACAGTTTGCGCAGGCAGATGTTGCGGAACAGGCCCTGTTCGTTAGGGCCTGAGGCGCGGAAACCGACTGTCCCGGCGCGCAGGCCGGCATCTTCCTGGGTAAAGATCTTCTCGCCATCCAGAGAAACCGTGATTTGGGGGCCGCGGCATTCGACGGCGATGTGGTGTGATTCCCCGCGGCGCACTTCCTTGGGCAGCGGCACGGGGTCTGCGATTGTCCACTGGCCGTTGCGGCGCACGTGAGGCCGCAGTGTGTTGGGGCGGGTTTTGAATTCCGGCGCATTGATGGTGGAGTCGGCACTCTGGATTTGAAAGTGCAGGCAGTTGTCAGGGTCGGCTGCCCGCACCACCCAGCCGGTGATGCCCTGGCCGGCCTGGGGCAGTTCGAGGTCAAATTCAAACCGATAATCTGCATAGCCTTCGCCCTCGAGCAGGCCGATGTCACCGCCGCTCACGTGGAGGCCGTTGGTGGTGAACTGCCAGCCCTCGGCGCCAAGCCAGGCCCCGGTCTGCTTTTCCAAGTGCTCCCCAAACCAGGGGTGGGCAGGGGCCTCGGCGGCCTCGGCCGCGCGGGCCGTGAACCGGGCAAGGGCCTGTGCGGGGAGCTGGTCAGCGGGCACTATGAGTATATTGTGCTGGAAGGCCGCCCGGCGCTGCGTGCGCAGGGCAGACTCGGGCCGGAGGGCGACGGGCCGCGCCGAGTCGAGGGCGGCGGCAATTTGCTCGGGGCCGGCTTCCAGGTTGGGCAGCGCCACGGTGACCCGTCCGCCCTGGGGCAGTTCCCAAAAGGCCGGGCCTCCTTTGGCATCCAGTTGCGCCAGCAGGCTCATGCGCCCCGAGGCCGGCGACGGCGTGGCAAAGAGCACCTCCGGCCCATCCAGCACGGCCACATCTTGCAGCCGCGTCAACCGTCCCGGCTCGAGGCGGACCGGTTGGAAGCGCCGGGCTTCGAGGCGCAGTCCGGTCTGGAAGGCGACCCTCAGAGGCTCACCGGCCTTGAATTCGCGCGTCACCTTCAAGTAGCCGCGCTCTTGGGCGAACGGCACCGTCTCGCCGCCAGGGCCAACCAACTTGACCTCCGTGGCCCATTCCGGGCGCCGCAGCCAAAGAGTCGCGCGGCCCGCGGTGGCCGTGCCCGCCGGGGCCAACTCGACTTCAAATTCGCGCTGGCCGGCGCGCGTTGAGGGCAGGGTGCGCACCGCCACGCGCCAGGCGCGCCCACCACTCTCAAGCGTGGCGCGAAAATCGAGCGGGAAATTGACGAACACTCCCCGCTCGGAGGCCGCAGCCAGGTAGGCCTTGAGAAAATGCAATCCCAACGGCCCATGGAAGCTGCAGCACCAGGGCCATTCCTCGACCGGGCCGTGGGTGCCGACGGGACCCGCGGCGTCGCCGTCAAAGGCGCGCCCACCGTAGCCGCCGTTGGGGCATTGATTGGCTGAATACTGGTTGTGCAGCAATCGCTCCGCCACGTCCAGGAACCGCGTCTCGCCCGTGTCGCGCCACAATTCCAGGTTGAACCGCAGCCAATCGGACTCGCTGCACCCCTCGTCCAGGCCGTGAAACACGTACCAGTGCTCGCCCACTCCCCCCAGGGTCCAGACAAATCCCTCCTGCATGGCGGCCTGCCACTTCGCCAGGGCCCGATCCAGGTATGACCGCTCCCCGGTAAGCTGGTAGAGTTCGAGGATGCCGCGCCAGGCGCAGAGATTGCCGTGGCTATGGTCGGTAGGCAGCGCGTCGAATTTGCCGAACCACTCCGCCATGCGCCGCGCCTGTTCGAGATAGCGTCCTTCGCGCGTGGCGCGGTACAGCAACGCCAGGCCCTCGATTCCCGGGAAATAGCAGCATGTGTAGCCGTCGCCGTAGGTCCCGGTAGCGCGCAATTCCGCCTCGCGGGCTGCGGAGCAAAACACGTTGGTGCTGGACACGTAAAAATCGCCCAACCGCCGCGCCGCCGCCAGCAAGTTGGTGTCGTGAAGTTCACGCGCCGCGGTGACCAAGCCGACCAGCAACCGCCCGTTGCCCCAAAGCATCGGGATGGGCGGCGAGCCCTTCGGCATCGGCTTGGCGAAATCCATCTCGGCCCCGAAGTGTCCGTCCGCCTTCTGGTATTGGGCTATCTCGGCTGCCACCGGCCCCAGTGTGGGCGGCGCCGGCCGCCCGGAGGGGCTGGTCAAGGATGCCAGCTCCAGAAAGCGCCCCGAGATATCCCCGCTGTAGTTCGTGAAGATGCGGTTGACCTTGAAGGAAACGTCCGCCAGGAGCCAATCCGTGGTGTAGGGCGGCTGGCCCAGGCGCTCAACCCCGCGGCCAAACGCCGCTCCCACCGGCCCGCCCAACTCGACCTCTCCGGGCTCCGCCAGGGACAACGCAGGCCAGGTCCCGGCGGACCCGGCCGCAACACACGCCAGTGACGAGGCCAGGAAAAGTGGCCCCCAGAAAGAACGGCAGTTCCAATGCATGGCTCCTTTATACGATCAAAGGGAAGGCCAAGCCAAACAGAAAGAGCCTCGAGGATGCACCATGACCGCGTCTCAGATTCTTCCGGGGCGCCGACCCGGGCTGCATCCAGTTCGCCCGCCGGTTCGATTCTGTCCCGGAGGGACACTTGACAATAGCCCAACGCTTCAGCTTTGGGTGACCGCCATTATGCGTCAATTTCGTCCCGAAGGGACGACTGAAATCCGGCGTGTTTCAGCCGTCCCTTCGGGACTCATCGGCTCTTTGTTAACGACGATCCCAACGCTGAAGCGTTGGGCTATTCCCGGATGTCCCTTCGGGACGAGGCGCTTTTGCATGTACGGAGTCACGGCCGCGCCCCGATGGGCCATCAACACCGAATCCCACGTTGGGCTGCGCTTTGGAGAGCCGAATCGCGTGAGCGCGCCCCCGCCTGCCGGGGCAGCCGCTCGAACAAAACCCGGGATGGATTGTCCATATATACCGTCCGCTATTGCATTGCCTGGTGGTCCACCCATGCCGGCCAAGAGGAACTTGCGGTGGGGCCGGAGCCGGGCAAGACTTGGCGAACGCAGATGCTTAAGCTGTGGCGTGAGCTTAAAACCGCAAGCTGCCGGAGAGTTTTTTCCTGCGGCGCGGCCGTGCTTTGTCTAGGGCTGGGCCCCGCATTGGCCGGCGCGACAACCTTTACCGCCTCGCTGGATCGTGACACGATCACGCTCGGGGAAAGTGTGACACTGGGGTTGACCTTTGAGGGAGGCTCCTCGGGAGAGCAACCTGGGCCTCCCGCCATGCCGGCCATTGCTGGCCTGCGGATTGCTTATGTGGGTCCTTCCAGCCAGTTCACGGTGGTGAACGGCCAAACCACCTCCTCGGTAACGCACAACTTTGCAGTGACACCCACGCAGGCGGGCGAGTTCACCATTCCTTCATTGGCCGCCACGGTGGGGGGCGCAAGAATGCACTCGCAACCCCTCAAGCTCAAGGTGCTCAAGCCCGGCGCTCCGCCGCCCGATGCGATTGCCTCCGGCACGCAGCCCGCATTTCTTAAACTCGTCCTTCCCAAACAGCGGGTCTATCTGGGCGAACCGATGCAGGCCGAGATCCAGCTTTATGTCCGCGATGGGGTAGGCATCAGCAGCCTGGAGCGGACGTTGTTTCCAGCCGAGGGCTTCAACGTGAGCCAACAGATGCTGCGCGGCACAGACCGCAGGGCGCGCATCGGCGCGGCCGCCTATCAAGTCATACCCATCCTGTTCACCCTGAAACCTGTAAAGACCGGCGTCCTTAACCTCGGCCCGGTCACGTTCAGCGCAGTCGTGGAATTGCCTTCGCCGGATGGCCGGCGCGATCCAATCTTCGAGCAGTTCGGCATGCGCAGCCCCTTCTTCCGGGGCGAACAAAAGCGGGTCGTGCTCGCCACCGAGGCCACTAACCTCCAATGCCTTCCCTGGCCCAGCCAAAATGTGCCGCCCGGTTTCAAGGGCGCCGTCGGCAATTATACAATGACCGTGACTGCCGGCCCCACCAACCTTATGGCCGGCGATCCGATCACGTTGCGGGTCCGAATCGCCGGGCGCGGCGCCCTGGACGGGCTGGTCTTGCCGGAGCAGCCGGCCTGGCAGAACTTCAAGATCTTTCCGCCCACCGCCAAGCCGCTCGAGAGCACGGGCCCCTTCGGCTTGCAGGGCGCCAGGACGTTCGAACAAATCGTCGTGCCTCAGAGCGCTGAGATCAAAGAACTGCCGCAGTTTTCCTTCAGCTTTTTCGACCCTGAGGCCGGGACTTATCGCACGCTGACCCAGCCGGCGACGCCGCTCAGCGTACGGCCCGGCGGCTCCGTGGCGGCCCCCACTTTTGTGGCCGCCGGCCGTCCGGCCCAGGATGCGCCCCCGCCGGCGCAGGACATCGTCCACATCAAGCTGCGGTTAGGCGCCGTTGCCCAGGCCGGTTCGCCCTTGGTCGGGCGGCCCTGGTTTATCCTGCTGCAGACGGTCCCAGTCCTGGCGTGGGTCTGGGCCCTTGCCTGGCGCAGGCAGGCCGACCGGTTGGCCAACAACCCCCGCCTCCGGCGGCGCCGGCAGCTCAGGCAAGTCATGCGCGACGGTCTTGCCGAAATGCGCCGCCTGGCGGCCGAGAACCAGTCGGACAAGTTTTTTGCCACGCTCTTCCGGTTGCTCCAGGAGCAACTGGGCGAGCGGCTCGACTTGCCCGCCTCGGCCATAACCGAAGCGGTTATCGAGGAGCGTCTGCGGCCGCGAGGGGCGCCGGAGACCGTTCTGGCGCGAGTCCAGGAGCTGTTCCAAAGCTGCAACCTGGCCCGTTACGCCCCCGTCAAGAGCAGCCAGGAATTGGCTGCCCTCATTCCCAAGTTCGAAGCGACCCTGCGCGAACTGCAGGCCCTGGATACATGAGACCGGCCCTGCACCCCGCCCAAGACCTCCTGGCGCGTCTATGCCGCAATGGTCCTGCTTGCTGGCAGGCTGCGAACAATTTCTTCTCTGCGCTCTTCGCGTCTCCGCGTTTTCATTGCCCATCTGAACGGGTCTGCGAGTCCCCATCCGGTCCAAAGCGCCTTTCCCGCCACGAGCCCACGCTCGACACGCTCGACACGCTCGGCACGCTCCACGCTCTACGCCTGGGTTGCGGCTCCGCCGCGCTGTGCCCCCTGTTTGTCCTGGCAGTTGCGCTCTGGCCCCTGGCAGCCCGGCCCGAGGCTTTATCTGAATCAAATCATTTCAATCAGGCGCTGCTCTTGCCGCTGTGGCCCGGGGGTTTATCGGCAAGCTTCGAGGCCGCCAATAAGCTGTACGAAGAGGGCAAGTATGCCGACGCTGCGGCCAGTTATGAGAGGCTCCTTCAAGGCGGACAGGTTTCTGCGGCGCTCTACTTCAACCTGGGCAATGCCGCTTTCAAGTCCAGCCAAATCGGCCGCGCCATCGCTGCCTACCGCCACGCCGAGCGCCTGGCTCCCCGCGACCCGGACGTGCGCGCAAACCTCCAGTTCGCCCGCAACCAGGTCCAGGGGCCGACCCTGCCCGTTGGACGCTGGCAACGATGGCTGAACCGGTTCACCCTCAACGAGTGGACCGTGATGGCCACCACCGCCCTCTGGCTCCTGTTCCTGCTCCTGGGGCTCCTCCAATGGCGGCCCGCCCTCAAGGCCACCCTCCGCAGAGCGGTGCTGGCGGTGGCGTCAGGGGCGGTGTTGCTGGCCGCCTGCCTGGCTGCGGCCCTCTTCCAGGCCCGCTCCGTTCGCATCGCCATTGTCGTGAAACCCGAAGCTGTCGTCCGCGCCGGCTGGTTCGATGAGTCGAAGGAAGCGTTCACCGTTCACGACGGGGCGGAATTGAAAGTGCTGGACCAGAATGACAAATGGCTGCAGGTCGGCGCCGATCCGCTGCGGTTGGGCTGGATCCCGCGCGATGAGGTCGTGGTCGAGCGATAAGGGCTCGTGCGAAGCCTGGGGTGGAGCGTGGAGCGTGAGAGCGTGGAGCGTAGAGCGTGGCCAAGATGCCCTCACACGCTTTCCGCTCCACGCTCTACGCTCTACGCTCTACGCTCCGACGCTCTGGACGCTCTGGACGCCACGCAGATTTTGCAGGTTTTCCCCAGGGCTGTAACGTTTGCGTAATTTTTTGAAGAATTTTCTTGCTCCCCAACATATAGTGGGTAAGCTTCGATTGTTCCCCTACTAATGGGGTTCCGACCGTAAGGCCGACTGATTTCGACAACAACGAATTGAACTCGCCATGATTGATACCAATGAAGACATTGCGGCAACCGCTCCCCGCCAGGGCCGCCGCCGCGTGGCGGCGCTCGGAGCCAGACGCGCCCAGAGGGGCGGCACTCCGGGAGCCAAAAAAGAACTGACCATCGAGCGGGTCTTCAGCGACCCGCAAGTCAAGCCTTTCGACCAGGTGGAGTGGGAGCGGCGGACGGCCGAAATCACGGACGAGGCCGGAAAGGTCATTTTTAAGCAGGACAATGTGGAAGTGCCGAAGTCCTGGTCGCTGCTGGCGACGAAGGTGGTGGTATCGAAGTATTTTTACGGGGAACAGGGCACATCGGAGCGGGAAACTTCGATTCGCCAGCTGCTTCACCGCATCTGCCGCACGATAGCGGATTGGGGGGTCAAAGACGGTTACTTCAGCGAGGCGGCAGGGGAAGTTTTCAACGAGGAACTGACTTGGCTGTGCCTGAATCAGTATGGCGCCTTCAATTCGCCGGTCTGGTTCAACGTCGGCCTCTATCATCAGTACGGCGTGGGCAGCAACTCCAGCCCCGGCAACTGGTTTTGCGACCCCCGGACCGGCCAGGCGGAGCGGGCCCAAACCCAGTATGAATACCCCCAGTGCAGTGCCTGCTTCATCCAGTCGGTCGACGACAACATGGAGTCCATCATGCGCCTTGCCCACAGCGAGGCGATGCTCTTCAAGTTCGGCTCCGGCACCGGCACGGACCTCTCGCCGATCCGCTCCAGCAAAGAAAAGCTCAGCGGCGGGGGCCAGCCCAGCGGGCCGTTGTCGTTCCTCAAGGTCTATGACCAGGTCGCCAACGTGGTGAAAAGCGGCGGCAAGACGCGCCGCGCCGCCAAGATGAACACCCTCCGGGATTGGCACGGAGACATCGAGGAGTTCATCGAGGCCAAGCTCAAGGAGGAGAAGAAGGCCTGGGCCCTGGTCGAACAAGGCTACGACGGCTCCTACAACGGCGACGCTTACGGGAGCGTCATGTACCAGAACGAGAACCTCTCGGTGCGCGTGAGCGACCAGTTCATGCAAGCGGCCCTCGAGGACAAGGAATGGTGGACGCGAGCCGTGACCACCGGCAAACCGCTCCAGAAAAAAGACGCCAGCGCCCTGCTCGGCAAGATAGCCGAAGGCACCTGGACTTGCGGCGACCCGGGCCTCCAATACGACGGCGCCATCCAGCGATGGCACACGTGCAAGGCCACCGAGCCCATCCACTCCACCAACCCCTGCTCCGAATACGTGTTCCTGAACAACACTGCCTGCAACCTGGCTTCGCTCAACCTGCTGAAGTTCAGGCGCGACGACGGCGTTTTCGACGCCGGCCGGTTCAAGGCCGCAGTCCGGCTTTTCATTACCGCCCAGGAAATCCTGGTGGACAACGCCAGCTATCCCACCCAGGAAATCGCCCAGAACTCCCACATCTTCCGCACCCTGGGTCTGGGCTACGCCAACCTGGGCTCGCTTATCATGAGCTATGGGCTGCCGTACGATTCGGACGAAGCCCGCGCGCTGGCCGGGGCCATCACGGCCATCATGACCGGCCACGCCTACGAGCAATCCGCCCAAATCGCCGCCGCCATGGGGCCGTTCAAGGGCTATCGTGACGCCCGTTGCGCCCACGTGTCCCAACCGCTGGGAGCCGACAACGCCGGTTCCATGCTCGGGGTCATCCAACAGCATCGCCAGGCCCTCGAGAACATCCAGCCCAGCCAGGAATTCAATTATTTGAAAGAAGAGGCCTGCCGCTGCTGGGACGGCGCGCTCGAGCGCGGGCGCAAGGCGGGCTACCGCAATGCCCAGGTCACGGTGCTGGCTCCCACCGGCACGATCGCCTTCCTCATGGACTGCGACACGACCGGGGTGGAACCCGACATTGCGCTGGTGAAGTACAAGCTCCTGGCCGGGGGCGGCATGCTCAAGATCGTCAACCGCACCGTGCCCGAGGCCCTCGGGCGCCTCGGCTACGATGCCGCCCAAACCAAGCGCATTATCGGGCACATCGAGAAATTCGACACGATCGAAGACACCCTCGAAGGGGAGCAAACCCTTGCCAGCGGGCTGCGGCCGGAGCACCTGCCGGTCTTCGATTGCGCCTTCAGACCGTTTCGCGGCAAACGGAGCATCCAGTACCTGGCCCACCTCAAAATGATGGGCGCCGCCCAACCCTTCATCAGCGGCGCCATCTCCAAGACCGTCAACATGCCCAACGAAAGCACCGTCGAGGACATCCGGGACGCCTACGTGCAGGCCTGGAAGATGGGCCTGAAATGCATCGCCATCTATCGGGACGGCTCGAAACGCTCGCAACCCCTCAGCACCCGGCGCACCGACGAAAGCGGCGGCAAAGCCGGCGCGGCGCAATCCAATACCGCCCTGGAAAACCGCATCCGGGAACTCGAAACCGAAGTCAGCCGCCTCCGCGAGCAGGCCGGCAGGCCATTGCGGCGGCGCTTGCCCGACACCCGCAAGGCCATCACCCACAAGTTCGACATCGCCGGCCACGAAGGCTACCTCACCGTCGGTTGGTTCGACAACGGCCAGCCCGGCGAGCTGTTCATCACCATGGCCAAGGAAGGTTCGACCATCGGCGGGTTGATGGACGGAATCGGGACTTTGACCAGCCTGGCCCTCCAATACGGCGTGCCCCTCGAGGCCCTGGTCCGCAAGTTCGCCCACGTCCGTTTCGAGCCCTCCGGCTTTACCAAAAACCCCGACATCCGCAATGCCGCCTCCATCATCGACTATGTTTTCCGCTGGCTGGCGGTTCAATTCGTCCCTGGCTATCGCGAAGCCAATGCGCCCGGCCGCAACCAGCCGGAGTTGGCCATCCCCGGCCTGCAGGAAGAGGTCAAAAAAAAAGTGAACCGCCCGGTGCCTGAGCTGGCGCTGGCCGAAGAGAACGACATCCTGGACATGGAAGCCGGCCGCCGAAGCAATGGCAACGGCCATCCCCAACTCCCGGCCGCCGCCCATCAAACCATCAAGACCCTCAACGATTCCCTGGCCCACTTCCAGCAGGACGCCCCCACCTGCCCCAACTGCGGCCATGTCGCCGTCCGCAACGGCGCCTGCTATAAATGCTTTAACTGCGGGGAGAGTTTAGGGTGCAGTTAGGACAGAACCTGTCCCAAAAACTCCGGTTCTGGACCTTTGTCGCAAACTTCGTCGCCAACTTTGTCGAACAATGGCCAATTGGGTCCCGATTCGGAATCGGGACGATAAAGGTTGCGACCAAGTCTCAACCGACTATCAACGTGTCGTTCCTGGAGAGCGGCAACTATTCACCAGTCCATGTCCTCCGCCCGAAGCCGGCTGAAGCCGGCGCTCTGGAGCGCCGGCTTCAGCCGGCTTTGCGCGCCCGCAGTCTGTGAGGCCCCCGTACCCCGCGCTCGACTGGGGATGGTCCACCCTCGCCGCCACTCGACATGAATAGCTGCGGAGAGGGTTCCGTCGTGAGCCCTCCGCTGCACGCCACTTATGGCAGCAGCTTTGCGCGGTAAAAGCGTCGGATGAAGCTCGGGGCAGTATCAATGAATGGGATCAGGGAGTTGGTCGCAGTCAACGTGGCCAGCGAAGCCCAGTCCAGCAGGTTTGTGGAGACGAGGATTTCCAGGTGGGAACCCGTTGCCGCACTGAGTGTAAACTGGAAAGTGCCGTCGGGGTGGCAACTGAACGATCCGGGGACAAAACTCGGGGGTGGCCCGCCAGGCGGCGGCTGCGTGCTCAGGCGCAACAGCGCGCGGCCCGTGCTGGCGGTCGCGCCGTGGGCGTTGGTCACCAGGATCGAGTAGGCGCCCGCTTGCTCGGGTTGGACGTTGGTCAAGGAGAGCACCCCGTTGGTCGCCCCGGGTATGTTGGCGCCATTGAACTGCCACTGGTAATGGAGGGGCAGGCTGCCCGACGCGGTCGCCCGGAAATTGGCGGTCGCGTTCTGGGCGACGGTTCGGTTGGCCAATTGGCTGGTTAAGAATGGCGGACCGCTGCCCAGAAGCACCATGGTGCAGCCCTCCCCTCCGGCAATGGCCACGACGTTGGTCAGACCCTCGGGAACCAGCGACTGGGCCCGGCCCCAGTCCCCCCAGGCAACTACGGTGTTGTCCGCCGCCAACGCCAGGCTGTCTTGGCCGCCGGCCGCGATCGTCACGACATTGGTCAGACCCGCCGGCACCAGGGTCTCGCCTTCATTACCACGGCCCCAGGCCGCCACCGTCCCGTCGGCTCTGAGCGCAAGGCTGTGGAAATTCCCAGCGGCAACAGCCACCACGTTAGTCAGGTCTGGTGGAATATCGTTTTGACCGTAATCATTACCCCCCCAGCCAACGACCTTGCCATCGCCTGTGACGGCCAGGCTATGTTCAACCCCCCCGGCAATGGCGACCACGTTCGTCAGATCCACCGGAACGTCAAGCTGGCCGTAAGTGTTGTCGCCCCAGGCGGCCACCGTTCCGTCCGCTGCGAGCGCGAGGTTGTGCTTTAAGCCGGCGGCGATAGCCACCACGTTGGTCAGGCCGCTGGGAACGGGGGTGTGACCCGTGCCGTCCCAGGCGACGGCGTTGCCGTCCGCTTTCAGCCCCAGATTGTGCAAACCGCCGCTCGCAATGGCCACGAGATTCGTCAGATCCGCCGGGGGCGCCATCTGCCCGCCATTGGGGCCCCAACTAACTGCCGTGCCATCCGACCTCAAGGCCAGGTAATAGTAACCGCCGACCGAAATGGCGACCAAATCCAGGTTCCTGGGGACGTCGGCGCCCCAGACGGCGTTGGTGCCCCAGGCCTGAACCTGGTAAGGCGAGACGTAAAGCAAAGCCGGGGCGCTCGTCACCGAGGCCAGCGGATCGGAAACGACTACCGAGTAAGTTCCGGCTCGTTCGAGTTGCACGTTCGTAAGGCTGAGGAAGCTGTTGGTGCAGCCGGGCAAATTCGTGCCGCTGAACTCCCACTGGTACGTAATGGGCGGGGGTCCACCCGCCACCACGCTCAGCGTGACGCTGGCGCCCACGAAGCATTGCTGGCTCAGGGGTCCAGAAAGGATGGCCAATTCCGAGTTCGTAGATGGCTGGGCATAACTTGCCGCGGACAGAGCACTCGAGAACAAGAGCAGCCAGGCTCGCTTCCAAAACGGGGAACTGGTCAGGTTCGTCATAAGTTCAAATGGGTTCACATCAGAATCACAATTGTCCACCTTTGGATCGCCAATTGCTCGGACTTCTCCAACAATCCAACCTCGATTATGCACGATTATGCACAGAGCACATCTCCTGTCAAGCATCCTCTGAGGAGCATTTCTCTGAGCAACTCAGGATGCAGTTAGTCTCCTCTGGAAGGCGGATTGGAACTAGTCGCCGTGCCGACGGGGATGGCGGCCGCGGGCTGGTTCGCCCGTCGTTCCGCAGCTTTCATTCGGAGGAACTTGAGCCCGATGAGCGGGGCGGCGATTCCCAAGGCGGTAACCAGCACCCCCGTTACGGTCCAGGCAACGATCTTGCGGGACACGGACGTATCGGCCAGGGGCGGAGCCAGGAGCAATTCGGTCGGGCGGCCGCAATGGGGACATCGGGCGGTCAGACCGATGGATAGGGCCGGGAACTCGATCGGGCCCTGGCAGCGGCTGCAAAGGCCTTTGAGTTGCTTGGTGCGGGTCATGGGATGAGCTTTGTCAGGAAACTCACCCTGCGAGACCGAGCCACCGGCTGATCATGCCGCGTTGAGGAAGGCTCATGGGGCTTTTCTTCCTGGTCCATCTTCGAGCCAATTGTCGCAGGAGCACGCGCTGAAAGCGCGCGAGCATATCAGCCCAGGGTAACACCCTGGGACTTCCGGGTAGGGCCGGTGGTTGCCCACCGGCCCCCCCACAGACCCGTACTAGCCCAATTAAGGCATACGGTTCCTCGAGTCACGGCTTCGCTGCGTAGATGGAGTGTACGACTCGTGCTGC
>Ga0187849_1000573_pt1 | contig 48362 bp, 33 predicted proteins | sample June2016WEW_4_10_2_FD_132412 | JGI IMG/M metagenome (GOLD analysis project Ga0187849, IMG submission 132412) | Peatland microbial communities from SPRUCE experiment site at the Marcell Experimental Forest, Minnesota, USA - June2016WEW_4_100 | ecosystem: Environmental > Terrestrial > Soil >... | reverse complement strand
TGAGCTATCGCACGGACACCGCCGCGCTGGCCCATCTGATGCGCACGCACCTGGGCAAAACCATCCTCTTCACCGACAACGCGGATTGGACCAACGAAGAGATCGTGTTGGGCTATCGCGCCCAGGACCGCATTGAGAGCGCATTCCGCGACATGAAGAACCCGCACTTCCTGGGTTGGTCACCGATGTTCCACTGGACCGACAGCAAAATCCGCGTGCATGCCTTCTACTGCGTGCTGGCGCTGACCCTGACCTCGCTCCTGCAGCGCACCCTCCATCAGCACGGGCAGGACTTGAGCTTGAGTCGGATGATGGAACTGTTGGGAGGCATCCACGAGGTGTTGGTGATTTACCCGCAGCGGCCGGGCGAGAAGCGCCCCCGCACCGCCACCTGCCTGAGCGAGCGAGACGCCGAGCAGGACGAGCTGCTGCGAGTCTTGGAGCTGGAGCGGTACCAGCCCAGCGAGGGCCGTTAGGACATACAACCCGAACCTTCATTCCAGCCAGTATTTACGGGGCTCTTATTGTGTTTTGACTTCACTAACTTGTAAAGTCCCGCTAGCGGGGTTGGAGCCGGTCGGCAACAGGAGCACTAATCGAGGTGCGCTGAGAATGGGCGACCCCTGCTCTCGGGCTTCTTCCGAAGAAACCTAACCTTGTCGAAGCAGGGGCGCAGCATCTGAAATCCAACTGCCTGGCGGTGATCCCGTAACGGGCAGCCGGGAGCGTGTCGATTTCGTCAGTGATTGGTTAGGACTTGCGAAGCGACGGCTTCGACGCGGGGCGCGAAACCAAGTTGGCGGAGAAGCTCCTCGCAGTCTTCCCAAGTGAGGCCAAATGCGCGGACATCGGCAACTCCAAGACGGGCGATCACGGAGGAAACTGTCTGGGTGTCGCGCTCGCCCAACTGGCCCTCCATCAACGCGCGCTCCGACCAATCCACCAACTGCGCCAGCGTGATCTCGTGGTGAAGATACGCGGCAATTTTGTCGGCGACGGTTTGTTTTGTGATCGTCATGGTCCCATCCTACACTTTCTGGTGGCCTTTATCCACCGGAGTTTGGACGTTCGTGCCGCGCGCAGAGCGTCCATGGAACCCGCGCTGAAAGCGCGCAGCACACCAGCCCAGGGCAACGCCCTGGGAAACCAGCCTCCAATGGCATAGCCCGCTCTGCAAGGGCGGGGGTGGCGTCCGTGGCCTGCGCCCTTTCAGGGCGCCGGAGTGTAGTGAGGGGCCGGCTTTCCCAGGGTGTTGCCCTGGGCTGATATGCTGGCGCGCTTTCAGCGCGTGCTCCTGCGGGAATGCGCTCGAAGCAACAATGCCCAAACTCGAGAGCCGCCCTCGCGGCCTCGGAGGCGTTATTTCGCTTTTTGCACTGCAATAGCCCAATTTGCTCGCAGGCTGCGAGGAAGTCTCACAGAAGGAATGAACCGCGGAATACGCGGAATCCCGAACCTGGCCCCTTTTCTTTCCGCGTATTCCGCGTATTCCGCGGTTATCACTTCAGCGGCTTCGCCGCGTTGGGTCTATTGCGCTTTTTCGCGGCTCATTCCGCCCCGGCTCCTGAGGGGGTCGGCAAGGGAGCTTTCCCCTCTTTTCGGCAGCCGCCGCGCCGCTAAAGTGAAAAAACAGCCAATAGAGCCAATAGAGCCAATGGAGCATTTGGCGCGGAACGGGAAGTGTGCGAAAACAGTCCGCGTGAGAGCAATGCTACACAAATTGGGATTGGCAGGCGCAGGGCCTCGAGGCCGAGCGGAAGGCGGGGCGGCCAAGGGGCAGTCGCGGGACGCGGGGGCCGAGGTCCGCAGCGCCGGAGTGCCGGAGTGGCGGAAGCGGGCGCCGGCGGGGGTCAGCCTGGCGGCGGCCAGGATGGGCGAGGGGCCCGGCCAGGGTCCGGTTGAAGCCGGCGGGCAGCGCGGGATTTCCGCGCTGCCGGAGGGGTTGAGCCGGAGTCTTGGGAAGCTCCTTCGGCCGCAGGCGGCGTATCGGTGGCTGCTGCCGCAGTTGGCGGCGATTACGCCGCAATACATCGAGATGGTGCTGCGCGGGGCGATGGCGGGCAGTCACGTGCAGGCCTGGGAGCTGTTCGACCTGATGGAGGACACGTCGCCGCGGCTGCTCAAGAACCTAAACGAGTTGAAGCGGGCGGTGATGGCCATGGACTGGGCGTTGGCGCCGTGGCAGGAGGAAGACCAACCGCCGAGCGACCGCGCCAAGGAGAAGGCGAGGCTGGTGAGCAGCGCGTTTAGGCGGATGAGGCCGGCGGCGGCGGCGGACGAGAATGGCTTCAGCGGGACGGTCTATGACGTGCTGGATGCCTGGGGCAAGGGCCAGACGGTGCTGGAGGTGGATTGGGAGGTGAGGCCGTGGGGCGAGTTTGGGGACATTGTGGCGCCGCGGGCTACGTACTGGGTGCATCCCACTTGTTATACCTGGACGATGGACGGGCTCCTGGGGCTGAGGGCGGAGCTGGCCGAGAGCAGGACGGGCAATAGAACGCACCGGAGCGACGGGGCATATAAACTGAGCCCGGGGGTGTGGCAAAGCACGAGCTGGCAGCCGTTGCCGGACGCGGTGGGGAGATTTCCGGCCCACAAGTTCCTGATCTCGATTTGCAAGGCCAAGAGCGGGACAGCGCTGGGGGGCGCATTGCTCCGGCCATTGGCATGGTGGTGGTGCGCGGCGAATTTTTCGGCGGATTGGTTGTTGAACCTGGGGCAGGTGTTCGGGCTTCCGTTTCGATGGGTCAATTATGACCCGGCCGCCCCGCAGGCGACGGTCGACGCCATCTGTTCCATGCTGGAGCGGATGGGCAGCAATGCCTGGGCGGCCTTTCCGGCGGGCACCACCCTCGAGCTGAAAGAGGCCGCTCAGGCTGGGGACAATTCGCCGCAGGGAGACATGCTGGACCGCGCGGAAAGGCAAATGGATCTGCTGATCCTGGGGCAGACTTTGACGAGCGATGTTTCCAAGCATGGGGGCAGCCGGGCGCTGGGGGAGGTCCATGCGGACGTAAGAACCGAGGTCATCCAGGCGGCCGGGAATTTCGCCGCCGGCGTGCTCAATGCCCAGTTGGTGCGGAGCATTCTGCTGCTGAATTGCGGGGAGGACAGCGAGGCGCCCGAGTTTCGACCGGTGCCCAAGAAGGAACAGGATGCGCTGGCCAACGCGCAACGAGACTCGACCCTGCTGGCGGACGGGGTGCCCATGCCCAGGACCTGGTTCTATAGGCGTCATGGGATACCACTGCCGCAACCCGGGGAAGAAACGGTCGGGGGAGAAAAGGAGTCCACAGTCCACAGTCCACAGTCCACAGTCCAGAAGCCGCCGTCGAACGCGGAGCAGGATGGGGACGGAAACGAGGAGACCGTCGGCGGCGCGGGAGCCCCAGCCGAGGCCGGGCCGCCAGGCGCCGCCGACGGAAGTCCGAAACCCGAAGGCCGAAGGTCGAATGAAAAACCGCCTGGTGAGGCCGGCGCGAAGTCCCCACTCGACACTCGACACTCGAAGCCGAAGCGCCCCTTTCCGGCGTGGCGCGCCCCAATGGACAGTGAAGCACAAGCACGGACCGGAATCACAAGAGTAAGAACAATCCAACAGACGTTATGAGCGAGAAATGCGAACATATGAATGAGGACGGGACGTTCAAAGGCGGCTTCGACGGCTGCGTCCTGCACATGCAGACCTGCGAAGGCCACTCCGAGGAGTCAGCTAAGAAGATCTGCGGCGCCATTGCCGCCAACAAAGCATCCAACGCTGCTCCAACGCTCCACGCTCCACGCTCCACGCTCGACATTCCCCTTATGGCGCGTCTGGCGGTGGCGGCGCCGAACGGCTCGCACGACCTGAAGGCAGGGAGCGTGGTGGAATTCATGGCGATGCCCGGCGGGATGCACACCTGCTGGTTTATGCAGGGGGACAAGCCGGTGCAGCGGACGGTGGAGGTGGGCCGGGGGGCAGCGGTGGCGCTGGAAGAGCAGTTGGAGGCGGTCAATGGGCGGGGGCGGCAGCGGGCGTTTTTCGATTTCGATCACAAGGATGAGGCGGCGAGCGCGTGGCCGCTGGGCTTTGTCTGGCGCGATGAGCCGGCGCCGGGGGTGTATTGCCGGGCCGAGATGAGCCAGGCGGGGGCCGACGCCATCAAGGGGCGGAATTACCGGGCCTTTTCGCCGGTGTTTTTCGTGACCAAGAGCGACCCGGCCAAGGTGATTTGCAAGGAGGATGCCGGACTGAACTTCGGGAGCCTGGTCAATGACCCGGCATTTCACGAGATCGCCCCACTCTGGGCACGGTGCGGAACGCCGGCTTCAGCCGGCAGCCCCGACCCCCTCGACACTCGACACACGACACTCGACACGATTTCCGCGCGGGCAGGGGCCGGCGCGGGCAATGCAGAGAACCAAGTGGACGCCCTGATGGGCGGCCACGCAACAAAGGAAAGTATGAAAGAAAAGCTGGCCGAATTGACGGCCAAACTCCAAAAGCTGGACACCGACCTCCAGGGATTGCGGGCCGCCAATGCGGCCGGCAACGCCGAAGCGGCGCAGCAACTCACCGCCAAACTGGGCGAACGAAAGAATATCGAGCAGGCGATTCGCATTGCGGAGCTCGAGGAAGAGAACGCGCGCAAGGACGAGGCCCTTAAGGCGCAGCGCGGGCGCGCGGCACAGGAGGCGGTTGGCGCCGCAGTGAAGCGCGGGGCGATTCCGGCGCAGGACGAAGCGCTGCAGGCCAGGTGGGTGCAGCTATGCGCCAGTAATGCGGAGATGCTCGACACCTTGCAGGCGATGCCGGGCAACGCGGCGCTGGCGGGCGGGAGCCTCACCCGAGAGGCGACGGCGGCGGCCGGCGCAACGAGGCTCGAGGCCAAGGAGGGGACGGCGCGGATCGTCCAGGCCTACGGGGCGCTGGCAGCCAAGAATGCCGGGATTCGCGATTTGTCGTTCGTGGGATTCCAGCAGAAGGGCGAGCACGCCAAGCAGATGGGCGCTCTTTATGCGCGCGAGATAGCGCCGCGGTGGAATGAGTTCCGGGACCTGCCGCTGATGGCGGCGGATGTGACGGATGCGAACCTGGGCACGCTGAGCGGGACGCTGGTGGCGCAGCGGACCTTGCAGTTGTTCAAGCTGGCGTTTCCGGTGATCTCGCGGATCATGACCGATTTCAGCGACACGCCGGCGCAGTTCAGGCAGACGGAGGCCACGCGCATCGTGGTGGTGCCGGCGGTGCAGAGCTATAACACGGCGCTCGATGCCACCGGCCGGCCGCTGGGATGGAGCACGGTGTCCACGGCACAGACCAAGGATGTCCTCATCACGCTCGATGAGCACATCGGGGTGCCGATTGTCTTCGATGCCAACACGCTGGCGAGCACGATGCGGCGATTGTTCGATGAGCAGGCGCCGGCGGCGGCTTATGCCCTGGCGAAGTATTTCGTCGAGAAGATCTACAAGCTGTTCACGTTGGCCAATTACAACGCTTACGCCGCGACCAACGGGGCGAAGGTCCCGGCGGCTTATGCTGATTATGCGGTCGGGATCTCGGACTTCGCGCGGTCCACGCTGACGAAGATTGCGGCGATCTTCAATCCCAACGAGGTGCCGATCAACGACCGGGTGGCGCTCTTGACGAGCAATTACTTCGAGCAGCTCGCCACGGATCCGAGCCTGGTGACCTTCTTCGCCGGACAGCAATCGCCGGAGATTGTGACGGAGAACCGGCTGCCGAGGCTGGCCGGGTTCGAGCCGATCGAGGCCCCGAACCTGACGGCGCCGGGGGTGACGCCCAACCTGGTGGGGATGGCCCTGCACAAGGCGGCCGTGGTGGCCAAGACGCGGCTGAGCAACGACTACACGCAGGCACTGCCCGGCTCCAGTTATGGGTCGGTGACCACGGTTACGGACCCGGACATCGGGATCTCGGTGGTACTGGTGCAGTACGTCAATCACACGGGCGGTTATGCCGAGTGGCGCATCCAGGTCATGCTGGGAGCGGCAGTGGGAGACAACCGGGGCGGGCTGTGCATTACCAGCCAGTAGGGGGCAAGGATGAAGGATGAAGGATGAAGGACGAAGGATGAAAAACAGAGAAAGGATAACACACATGAAGAGCACACTTCGATTCGCGGTTGGGACGCTGGCCCTCGCATTGTTGGCGTCGGCCAGGGCGGAGAGTTTCAACATCACCAACACGATTGCGACGGCAGTGGCTTATGTGAGCCCGCCGAGCAATTCGATAGGAACCAACGGGGTCGGCTACTGCACTGGCGGGGCGATCAACACTGCCAATTACCAGCAACTCGGTTTCTGGCTCTCGTGCGCCGGCGCCTCGGGCACGAACCAAACCTTGACGATCCAATTGTGCCGGGCGGGGACCGATAGGCCCCCTCAGGCGACGGACTGGGAGACTTCGCCGCAATGGTCGCTGACAGCGACGACCAGCGGCACAAACCGGTTGGTATGGTGCACAAACCTGGACGCCTGCGTGGTTGGACCCGCGAACTGGCTTGGGATCTACTCTATCACCAATTCCGGGAACGGCCTGGTAACCAACTGTTCGGCATGGCTGGTGAAGAAGATTATTCCGATTCGCTACCCGTAGCAACGATGGGGAGAGGAACAGACCCCGGCGGCGGGGTTTCGCTGGTTTGCCGTCGCCGGGGATTTGAGTGCGGAATGCGGAATGCGGAGTGCGGAGACGACGAACGATCAACCATCAACTGACTATGGCTTGGAAAACGGTGACAGTGGAGGACGTGCTGGGAGAGCTTACCGTGCAGGAACGGGCGGCCCTACAGGGCATCGAGGGCGCCGGCGATCAATTGCCGCTGATCCTGGCGCGGGTCGTCAATGCGGCGCGCGGCGCCATTCGGGCGGGAGCTTATCGGCTCGGAGAGGAAGGGACGACGCCGGATCAGCTTGATCTGGAGATTATCGCCGTGGCGCGGTGGCGGTGGTTGACGGCGTTTCCGCAGTTGCAGCGCCTGCAGACTCGAGACCGGCGAGACGCCCACGATGAGGCGCTGGCCAGGCTGGACATGATTGCCCGGCAGAAAATTGCGATTGAGCCGCCGGACAAGTCAGATGGTTGCGCCCGGGCCAAGCTCATCAGTCCAAAGAGCGGCCAATGGAACAGTGAGAACAAGCTGCTGAACCGAACGCACCCGGTGCCGACGCCTGAGGCTCAGTGGCCGGTCCCGGAGGGCACCCTGCCGCCCTGGGCCAATCCCGAGATGCCGGAGTGAGTTGAAGGCGCCAATATGAATGATTTTGTCGAGTTACAGGAGGATTTGACCCAAGGGCTCCTGGCGGAACCGGGGCTGCAATTCATCAATGTAGTGCAGTATCGGAAGCTGCGGCTCCAGAGCGAGATTGATTGGTCGACGGTTTATACGACCCCGCGGAACGGCCGAGCCGGGTGCGGCATCCTTGTCGAGATGCCGGCCTTCGAGGTGCTCCACCCGAATGTCTCAGGCCCCGTAGGCAACCTGGTGTTGTCGTGTGTGGCGCTGGAGGAGCCGAACCTCAACTTCGGCCCGGACAGGGGCACGCGGATGAGCGCGGAGGCCGTTTCGAGATTCATCCTGGACAGTTCGCACCAGTGGGAGATTGGCGGGGCAGGGGTAATGTCGGCGGTGCGGGAGGCCATCCGGGGGCTTTGGCGGACGGAGGATATGCGCGGGGTCATGGGCCAGGGGACGTTGCGCGATGCCATTTGGGATGCGCAGCGGTTCGAGGGGTTGGTGGCTTACCGGGTCAAGCTCCAGATGCAGGCGGCGGCTACACCAGTAGCGCGGGTGAGCCAACCTGTGGCCCAAGTGCAGCCATCCGGCGTGAGTCTTTCATGTGCGACCCAAGGCGCTGAGATCTATTACGCCTTAGGTGGGAGTTTTCCGGGGCCGGGGAATCCCTTGGCGCTCCAATACGGCGCACCGTTCGCGGCGGCGCCGGCCGGCACAGTTTTGAGGGCCGCGGCTTACGCGGCCGGCATGTTCCGGAGTTCGGTGATCCAACAACAGTTCTAACCAACGAAGAATGAAACCGCAAAGAACGCAAAGAACGCAGAGAGGAAACTCCTCATTAGCGTTTATCAGCGCAGATTAGCGGTCAAAAAAAGAAAGGAACAAATGAGCACAATATATGCAGGACCGGGCAAAATCTACATGGGCAGCAAGGCGCTTTGGCCCGAGGGCGAGAATGGGCAGATCAAGGCGGAGGTGAAACAGCAGGCGGTAGATGTGGTGAGCGGTTTTTTTGGGCGGGTCACGGCGCTGCAGGGGGATGCGCAGGCGATCATCAGCCTGACGCCCTTTGATAATTGGTCGGCGTTGCCGCTGTTGTTTCCGGCCTACCTGGGGGTGAGCGTGGGGGCGGCGACGGGGGCGCTGGTGATCGGCACGCGGCCGCATAACCCGGGCGGTGGCTCCGATGTGCCGGCAGACATCTGGTCGCCCGATGGACGCCTCTACACGTTCCCTCGGGCGGCGGTGACGAAGCATCCGGACATCCACCTCGGGATCAACAAGGCCCTGTTCGGGCCGGTTGAGATCGCCTGCCTTATCGCGACCGGCGCGACCCTGGGCGGTACCGGCTCTCTCTATACGATCACCGCCACCGGCGCTGCAGACCCAGGTGGCCAGCAGTCAGGCACCGATTATCAGCGCGGCCCCTGGCATGGAGTCTGGGGCACAGTCGCCGGCTTCGGCGGCGGCTCCGGCGGCGTCCCGGTCGAGGCCGAGGACGAATGGGTCATCACCACAGCCGCCAAATACTCCCCGCTGCCGGTGCAAACGCTGGTGAGGGCCTACAAGCTTGACCGCGTCTCATTCATGGCCAAGTGCCGGCCTTATGGTCCGACGCACGCTCAGATCGATGCGGCCATCGGGATCAACGATGGGCGCCTGCTCGGCCAGCAGTTCGCCAACGGCACGACCGGCGCCGACCTGGTCTTGAGCGGCCCTAACGCCAAGACGATCACGCTCAAGAACGCAGATGCCGTCGGCGCCGGCTTCGAGTTCGGCGGCACAAAGCTCGGCACCGGCGAGATCGGCTTTGTCACCACGATGACCTTCACGTCCGGCGCGCCCCAACCGCTGCTCCTATTCAGCGTTTAATCCGCCAATGGCGCTAATTTCGCTAAAAATACACAGACAAAAAACCCGTCATTCGCGTAATTCGCGGGAAAGAACACCATGAACATCCGAGCCAAATACCCACTCCCCCATGCCGGCGCCATCATCCCCGCCGGCGCCACCGCCGACCTCCCCGATAACCTCGCCCGCCTGCTCATCGCCCGCGGCCAAGCCGAGGACGCCGCCGCCTCCGCTGAAGCTACGGCGGCCAGGGCCGCCGCGCCGCCGGCCCATGCGCCAGTCAGCGCCACCCCCCGCGCTGAAAAGTAGAAATGTGGAAAGCAAAAAGCAGAAATGAAAACCACCCGTCGCACACTCCCGGTTTCTGCTTTCCACTTTCTGCTTTCCTGATTTTCCCGTGCAAATTATTGCCACACCCATCCCGACCGCGACGGCCGTCACCCTGGGCGACGATGCCGCAGGTGCCTATATCATCGACCCGCCGCCGATCCCGGTCGAGAAGCGCCAGATCCAGATCGAGCAGCTCGTGCTGGAGCCCCGCGCCTTCGCCAATGGGCTCGGCAACGCCCAAACCAGCTTCTCCTGGACGGTCGCCCGCATCCACGCGGACCAACCCGCGGCCGACGCCTTTGTGTGGGGCCACGCGGCCACCGTGCCCATGAACTGCTCGCTGGCCATCAACGATCCGGACGGCGCGGCCATCGCCAGTTTCTCGAGTGCGGTGATTGTAGAGGTCGCCTGCATCGAGCAGACCGGCATCAGCACGAAGTTCCGCTACACCGTCCAGGGGGCCGTCCCCGCGTAGCGGGGCAAGTATGAAGTATGAAACATGAAGTATGAAAACTGAGGAAATGAAAAAGATGGTTTTGATCACGGATTACGCGGTTGGCACAGATGGGCGATTGAGAATTGCCAATTGCAAATTTTCAATTTTCAATTCTCAATCCGCCCTTAGGGCCGGATTAGGATTAGGATTACGATTAGGATTACGATTAGGAGGCCCGCCCGCCGCCCTGCTGCTGATCTTAATCCTAATCCTAATCCTAATCCTAATCTCCCCGTCCGTCTCCCGCGCCCAAACCCCCGTCCTCTTCTCGGTGTCCGACTTCACCGGCCAGTCCGTCCAGCGTCAGATCATCATCACGCCGGATCAAACCCCGACCCTCACGGACGGCACCAACTTCATCATCGGCAACCCGGTCATCCTCCCCGCAACGACCAACGGCGTCGTCACGAACCTTTGGCCCTGGAATTACACCGTCGTCGTCCAGGGTTTCCAGCGGATCTACCGTATCACCGTCCCCAGCTCGACCACCATCCTGCGCGCCGCATCGCTCGTGAGCGGCTACGCGACCCTCGTGAACCAAAACATGCTCCTGGGCGTCACGTCCATCGCGCCCGGTTCGAGCAACGTGTCGATCTTGCCGGCCCAAGGCACGGGCACGGTCAGCATCGCCGTCGCCACCGATACCAACGCCGTCCTGGCCATCGCCCAAAGCTCCGCGGGCGGCGGCAGCGCCACGAACCTGACGCCGCTGAGGTCCGACATCGACGCCGCAGGGCACTCTTTGACCAACATGGAAACCGCCCAGGCGGCAAATTTCGCAGCCACTGAAAATGGGGCATTCCTCCAGGGCCGCGGCCACGGCTTTCGGCTCTACCCGCCGCCTGGCGACGAAATCTTCGGCTCCATTGGCCTGAACGACCTGGGGAACAGCAGCTTCAACAATTTGGACGGCTATGCCGCCATTAGGAGCGATACGAATGACGTAGTACTGATTTACGACCACAACGGGAACTTGATGATGCAGATCGAAAAGACGAACGCGACCCACCAGGCCCTGGTTACGGTCGCATCGCCGGGCACGGTCGCGGCCTCCAGCCTGCCGGGCGACCTTGCAAGCTGGTCAACCATTCCGACCAACCTGTTGGGCAGCGCCGCCAGCCTTTCGGGCGTAAGCACGCAAGCTGTAATCGTGGATGGTGTCACCAATCAATTCCTGACTTCATCAAGCGCGGTGTCCGCTCTGACGACCAATTCTCTGAAATGGCATGTCACGGTTTCCGGAAGTCCTGCTGGCGACGGCACGACCAACGCGCCCATCGACCTTCTGACGGCCTTGGGCTACAATACGAGTTCGCCAGTTCAGCCGGGGGATACCGTTTGGATTCATGGAGGACATTACATTCAGGCTGAGTTTGGGTGCTTTGTCAGCGGCAATGCAAACAATCCTATCATCTTCCGCAACTGGAATGGCCAATACGTGGAGTTGACGGCGACAAACATGATAGGCGACGGCAGTCTTTACACTTACCCCACGGCAACAAATATCTGGTTTTGGGGTTTGACGGCCGATGGGGCGTGGACCAACCGGTTCTCGGCCACGGATCAGACGTACGGCTTTGGGCCTGCCGGCATCGTGGCCTACGGGCCTCAAACGAAGGTCATCAACTGCGTTTCTCACGACAACGCCAACGGCATCTCGGTATGGAGCAGCGCGATCGGGGCTGAGGTCTATGGCAACATCGTCTTCAACACCGGATACGGCGGCACTGCCAGGCCCCACGGCCATAGCTTCTACCTGCAAAATGCGTCGGCGACGCCGATGACGGTTCAGAACAACGTGGATTGGGGGGCTTTTGAAGTTGGATTTCAGATTTATACGGCCAGCGGCCAAATCCAGAACGTGAACCTGCTTCAAAATGTCATCGCGGAAGACCTCGTAGTGGGGGGTGCTGCGCCGGCAGCCGGGATCAACTTCACAAACTGCTGGTTTTGGCCGAAGTTCGGCATCGAAAACGGCGGGGACTTCGGGTTTCAAACCGTCAACAGCAGCCTGGCGGTCGTCGGCAGTTACCTTGAAGATTACAACCCTCTGTTTTGGGGCTTCACCAACCTTGTGTTCCTGGGTAACACGGTGATGAACCCTGTCAACAGCGGAGCCAACGTTTTGGGCCTTATCTGGAGCAACGCAACGGTGGGCATCAACATCACCCACCGGAATTACGTCATCGACAGCAACGCGTATTTTGGCCAGAGTTACCTTTACACAAACCAGATTGCCTGCGCGTCGTGGCCGCTCACCCTCTACCCTTACCTGGGGACAAACGGATGGACGGCGCTTGGTTACGACACGAACAGCACTTTTGCCGCGAGTGTTCCCACGACCAATATTGTGGCCGTTTACACGAACAAATACGACCCAAGCCGGGGCGAAATCGTCATCCGCAACTTGGGGGCCGGCAACTCGGTCGCCGTCAATCTGAGCGGCATCCTGACGAACGGCTCGCCGTACGAGGTCTTGAACATGCAGGATTTGTATGGGCCGCCGGCCTGTTTCGGGACTTACAACGGCGGAACAGTTAGCATCCCGATGACCGATACCAGCGTGATGACGCCGGCGGGCTGGACGAACCTTTACCCCAGTACCCTGCCAGCGTTCGGTTGTTTTTTGGTGTTGCCGCAGCTTCCATCCGGTCCCTTGGCCTTGGTGAGTCAGGCCGAGCTCGCCGCCGCGGTTGCTTCCGCGAGTCAATCTCACCCAGGCCAGGTTTTGACCAACGGAAATTCGACTCCGGTTGCGGTCTCGAATGATTGGACTGTTGCCGGGTCATTATCAGTGGTCGGCCCTCCTTTTTATGCGGCAACTTTAACCGGCGAGAGTTTGACTGGTGGCAACGGCGGTTCTACTGAGTTCACTCTCCAAGCGGCTGCTGATTCCGCCGTTTACATGGCCGGTCCTCCAGGGATGGGGAATTACTTTGAGTGCGATCCATTTGCCAAGGCGTACATTTTCGGCCCCGCCGGCATCTTTTTTTACGGGGATTTCATAAGCGCCAATGTTCCCAATACGTACTTGAGTTCTCTTTGGGCTTCAAACCGAGTCAGTTCAGCCAGTGTCAATATAACCACCAACGATTTGTCTGCCTGGCCATCAACTCCGGCAAGTACGGGGGCAATCTCTCTTGTCAACTCCAACGGCACGGGCTATGTGCTGGAATCCGGGGCCAACGGCACCCTCTGGACCTCTACAAATCTGTTGTTGCAGGTTGCAAACGGCGGCGGCACACCGCAGACCAACATCACCGTTCTCGCGCCCAGCGGCAGCATCACCGTCTCGACTAGCGCGCCTGTTGCCGGAGTGACGCTTTACACGGTCGGCTCAAGCGCCGGCGGCGGCAATGCCGTGCTCTCGGCCAACCAGGCCTGGACTGGGAGCAACGACTGGCAGGGTTTGACCACATTCGCCATCCCGCCCGTTGGGAGCGGCGCGGGATTCACCAATGTAACCGGAGCAAACGTCTCGGGCCCCGTGCCGAGCGCGACGACGGCTTTGGCCGGCTGGCCGACGACCTGGGCGCTATCTGCGCTGACGCAGAGCGGGGCGGGGGCAAACCAGGTGCCGCAATGGAACGGCTCCGCCTGGGCGCCGGCGACGCTGACCTACGACGCTCTCAACGCGGCACTCAACGCGACGGGTGGCATCACGGCTGCCTTCATCACCGGCAAGTTGGGAGCTACAGCGGTCCAGAACGCAACCACGGCGGCCGGCGGCTGGCCGACGACCTGGGCGCTATCTTCGATCACCGGCACTGGCACGCTGCCCAGTTGGGCGACCCTGGCGACAAACATTTTCGACCTGGCCGGAGCGGGCACAACGGCCGCAAACCAGGCCACTGGCGCGCTGTCGGGCATCGCGTGGGCGCCCGTCGGCACCTTCCCTACCAATGGCGGCGCCGCGAGGTTCACCACCGTAGCGGTGTCGAGCGGCTTTACCTCCGGCACCGGCTCGAACTTGTGGCAGGTCGTTCCCACCAACAGCGGGATCCCGGCCGCATTCATCAGCACCAACGCTGGCTATGCGCTGACTGCGAACCTGGCCGGGGCGACAAACCTTCCCGCCTCCGGCATCGCTTCGGGTGGAAGCCTGCCGGCGCTGAACGGCTCGGCCTTGACGAGCGTGCCATTCGCCAATCTGGCTGGGCAAACCGTTCCCTCTCAGGTTTCGGGAGTGCTCACCAATCCGGTCGTCCTGGGCTTTGATGTTTCCAGCATCACCTGCGTGGGCACGAATCTCGCCGCGCCCGCCTTCGCCGGCTTGCTGCACAAATTGGCGTGGACGAACTCTGCGACGAATCTTCAAATGCAAATTTCCAGAGGCGCCTGGGTCTATTCTCCGAGCAGCCCAACCACCGACGGCAGCATATCTCCGCTGAATCTTGCCGGAGGAATTGACACCACACCCCTTTATTTTGGATTCGGATTCGACGGGAGCTATTTCAATTTTGGCATTAGTGGCATTGCCTGCCCGGTGGTGATTCAGATCAACGGCAAGGATTATCCCCCGTTCAATGTGGACGTGGCCGGGACCGGGAACTTCGATTCTGCCTGCTATTATTTCAAGGTTCAGTTCGCCTCGTCCGGCCGGCGCAGCATCGTTCTGAAGACGCTGAGCAACAACTATGCCTCGGTTCCGTTTCTTGGAGTCTGGATTGACCCGGCCTGCGGCTGGTGGAACTCGCCGCCCGGCAGGAATTACAACTTCCTGGTGTTCGGCTCATCCCACACTGAGACGCCCGGAACAGCGCAATACACGGGGAATTACGGTTTGCCCAATGTGGATTACGGGGCGGACCTGATGTATCTGTTCAAGAACCTGAACGAGATGCCGAACGGCGAGGGCGGAACGGGTGTGGTGAATCCGGGCACGCGCACTAACTACATTGGCCGTCTGGCGACCGATGCGCCCAAAGTCGCCGCCACGGTCGGCTTGGATGCCATAGGCTTTGAGGTCTCCGCCAATGACAATTACCCATCGAACCAGGTCTATACCAACGCGGTGGCGCTTCTGCAATTGGCGACCAATCAGTACCCGACTACGCCGGTCTTCGCCTTTGCCAGCCCACTTTGGGGCTCAGGGCAATCAAGCGTTGCGATGTCAGCCTTCACCAATGCCATGGGGTACTGCGGCCTCAGCCAGAGCAATTATATCGACCTGGTTTCGGACCCGGTTTTCCCCACGGGATACAACCCGGCATACCAGCAGACCCTCGGCGTCCACACGACTGTGGCCGGGGCGTGGGTCTATGCCGATGCCATCGCGTCAAAACTGGGGCTGCTGTTTCCCCAGTTGATTCCGTCTGGATACACATATCCAACCACGCCGCTTACGGTTCCAACGGCCTTCAATGCGGCCCCAGGGAGCAATACGGTTGCCCTGTCGTGGACCGCGCCCCTCGCCGGCGCCGCCTCGTACAACCTCAAGCGGAACCTGAGTTCCGGGACAGAGACCAACTACACCAATGTCGTGGCCACCTCCGTTACAGACACCAACACAACCAACAGCACGACTTACTATTACGAGGTTTCCGCGGTTTCGTCCGCCGGCGTCGAAAGCGCAAACTCTTACGAGGTGGCAGCCACGCCGACGCCGATAGTGTCGAACCTGATGCAGGTCAGTATGTCGCCCAAGCGATGGCTGGCGGCTTACACAAATGCATTTCTGGACGCAGGCGGTTCGATGAGTCCAACGAATGGAGGCAAAATCCTCCGCTGGAACGATTCTTCCGGCAACGGAAATCACGTGGTTCAAGCCTACGGCGGGGCAAACAAGTGGACCAACTCTTGGACGGCAGGCCAGCCCGCAATCGGCATGAACGGGACCATTATCTTCACCAATTGGGCGCCGGAGTCCGGTTTCGCAGCGCCCCAGACTTTCGTCATAATCGGCCAGGCAAAGACTGAACCGGTAAATGAAAGCTGGTTCGACTCGGGGGCGTATAGTTACGGCACAAATAATCTTGCTTTCAACGACCAAAGCAACGGGAATTTGCAGCTTTTGAGCGGGAACTCTTTTCGGCAAACAGGCAATAACTGGCTTGGAACGAACACAGTCTGGTACTTGGTGTCGTTCAATGCGGCATCTTCATACGTCATGAGAAATGGAACCAACGCGCTCTCAGCGACCACCATCACCAACTGTCCAGTGAACGGGGTAACGATAGGATGCCGCGGCGACGGGAACGCGGGTTTCGACTTCAGTGGATACGTGGCCGAGTTCGCCGAGTACACCGGCGTCCCGACGACGTCAGACATCATGCTGATTAGCAACTACTGCGCGGTCCGCTACGGAATCCACAATTGATGCATAATCCATGAAAAGGCTCCTCGTTTTGTGGTGCTGGCCGATCCTCGCACTCTTTTCGGCGTTGGCTATGAGGGCGGCAACGTTAAACGTGCCGAGTGCCTACTCGACGATTCAAGCCGCCGCCAATGCTGCGGTTGCTGGAGACACCGTGGCTGTGGCCGCGGGAACATATCCTGAGACAGTGACCGTTGCAGCCAGCGGCACGTCAGGTTCGCCTATCAGCTTCGTGGGGACCGGGCTTCCGACTGTGAATTTCTTCAACTTGAACGGCTCCTATATCACAGTCAGCGGATTCAACCTGGCCGGGCCAGGCAACCCCGGCAGCGGGTCATGCACGATCACCGTGAATGGCGACCATGGTTTTGTCCACGACTGCACTTGGACCAACGCGACCTGGGATCGCGGCGTCCAGATGGCCGGCGCTTTCGGCGTGCTGAGCAACTGCCTCTGGACCACGAGCGTCACCGGGGCCAACGCGGGCCTTTGGGCCGGTTTCCAGACCAGCGGGCACGACATCCTGATTATCTCGAACATAATGGCCAACGTGCCCGACAATGAAGCGGTCGGCCTGGTCTGGGGCTACAATATCACCATAGCCTACAACTTGGTGACCAACTGCCTGAATCCCGGCTACGACTCGCCGGGAACGCACGCTGATTTCCTGCAGACCTTCGCGCTCAACTCCGGCTCGGTGTCCAGCAACGTCGTGGTCAACGGAAACCGCATCGTGGACTCGAATATCCAGTGCATCATGGCCAACGGAGCGAACCCCGGCATCGATCCCTGTCCCGGCATGTGCAACTGGTACTACCACAATAATATTTTCCAGAACTCCTGGCAAAGCGGCTTTGTCTATATGCCGGGTGTCGTGATTGCCAACAACCTGTTCACCAACTGGGGTTGGGCGAACGGCTACAGCTTTACGTTCAACGACGGCTCGCCCTCGGGTTACGGATACGGGACCAACGGCGCGTGCAAAAATAACGTCTTTTTCTCCTGGAATGTCTCTGAACCTTACGTGCGCGAAGTCGCTGTTGCCGGGGATTACAACGCCACAGATGGGGCCAGCCTGCCCGATGGCACGCACAATGTTATCAATGCGAACCTCGGCTTCGTCGGCGGTTCGCCATACAGTTACGCCCTGCAATCGACGAGCCCGCTCAAGGACGCCGGGACCACACTTTCGGAGTTCAGTGCGGATGTCCTGGGCGTTAGCCGGCCCCAGGGTTCCGCATGGGACATCGGGCCGTATGAGTACTCCAGCGGCGGCGGCACGGCCCCGACGATAACGGTTGCTCCTGCAAACACGACCGTTGCCGCCGGCAGCACGGCGACTTTCTCGGTCACGGCCACTGGCACGGCGACTTTGAGCTACCAATGGACGTGGTACGGCACCAATGTTTCCGGGGCCACGTCCTCAAGCTGGACGACGCCGCCAACGACTGCGCTCGAAAATGGCAGCACAGTGGGTGTGACGGTCAGCAACTCATATGGCTCGGCGGGCGCGAGCGCGACCCTAACAGTGACCGGCTCTGGGGCCGCAACGCCTTCCGGGCCCGGAATAATTACCGGGCTGGGGGTGGTCTCCGGCCTGGGAGTTCAACAATGAAAAAGAAAGTCAAAAGTCAAAAGCCGGTCCCAGCATTGAAGATTGCTCATTGCAAATTTTCAATTTTCAATTTTCAATCCGCTGGGGCGGCCGTCCTTTGCGCGCTCAGCGTGCTTTGCTTAACCCACTCCGCTCCCGCCCAGCCGGCGCGCCCCATCACGCTCGCCTGGACCTACACCAACTCGCCTCCGCCGGACTCCTTCGTGCTGTTCAGCAGCACGAATTTGACCACGCCGCTGAGCAATTGGACGGCCATCGCGCAGATCGCGTGCCCCATCGTCGCGACCAACATCGACGCCAACTTGATGCTCACAAACTACACGCTCGCCCTCGTTACCAATTACAGCCTGACAATCGCCCCCGGCCGGATGTATTTCACGCTCTGCGCCTCGAACATCTGGGGGCTGAGCCCTTTTTCCAACGTTATCGGGCTGCCCCCCGTGCCCGGTAACCCGCTCGGCCTGGGGGTCAAATGATTCCGCCGTTCATGCGTCATAATTCCTTTCTCATCCCTTGGAGCCTGTGCCTGACGAGAGCCTACACATCCTAAAGAAGACGACTGCGGACACGACCGGTGGAACGCAGGCCACGGCCTCGTTGAACCAGAGGAGCGACGCGGCCAAGAGGCTGCAGGCGATCTTCGACAGCATCAAGGGTGAGCCAGGCAGTGCAGAATTGCTGGCGAAGGCCAGCGACACAGCCGGGAATCTCGGGCGAGGCTTCGGGGAGATGGCCGGGCCTATGAGGGAAGGGGTCAAAGCAGCCAACGAGGCGCAGATGGCATACGACCGGTGGAGTCAACATTTGCATGAGGATTTGACGCGGGTTGCAAAGGACCTGGATAACGACAATGCGAAGCTGCGCGGGGACGAAACAGCGCCGATGGGGCTGATGCAGGCCGAGAAGGCGGCGGCTGAGGCTGTGGCGCGCGGCATGACGGCAAAGGGCTTGGAGGGGCAGCAGATTCCTGGGGACGAACGCCGGGCGGAGGAGGCCAAGGGCAGGCTGCCGGCAGGGCAGTTCGCGGCATCCGAGGCAAAAATGGAAGCGCGAGAGAGATATCGTCCGGCCACGGATGCGGCCAAGGCGGGGGCAGAAAATGCGGCAGCTCTGGCAAAACCGCCTGGGGCCCCGGGCGCATTTGGAGACCTGGAGCGGGCGGCCGCCACGCCCGAGGCGGGCGAGAGGGCCGGGGCCAGGAACGGGGGAGGGCGGGCATTGACGCAACAGGAGCGGGATGCGCTCTCGGCTGGGGACCAAATCGATCCGGCGATGAAGGCGCTGTTGGTGGAAGTGGCAAAGATGCAGGACAGGCATGTGGATGGGCTGAAGCAGGCCGTGGATGTGATTGCGGGGACGGCGGAAACCGTGGACGGGCTGATGGGTCTCATGAGGACGATGGTCGCGCATCAGCAGCAGCTTGAGAGCGACCAAAGCGCGATGGCACAGCAGTTGGCCGCCTGGGCGCGGACGACGCAGATTCCGTGAAAGGATGAGGGATGAGAAAAAAGCAGAAAGCAGAAAGCAGAAAGCAAAAACAGACCGCCCGACATACCACTATTGATTTCTGCTTTCTACTTTCTGCTTTCCAATTTTATCATTTTTACGATGTGGACTCTTGCCTATAGCGGTACCGAAAAGGCCCTGGGCGATTGGGGGCTGTGCGCTGACTTCGCCGTCGAGTTCGTCAATAAGGGCCGGGACTCGGTCACGATGCGGTCGACGGAGGCGTTCGATGCCGCCGCCCCGGCACAGTTCGCCTGGGGGGCGGCGGTGACGATCTGGCGGGACCGGACCCCGCCTGGCGGGGGTGGCGGCTTCACGGGTGGCACGGCATTCTTCCAGGGCTATGTTGGCGACACGAAGCGGTTGAATGTCCAGGGGCGGCAGAATATCCAATATTCGTTTTATGGGCCATGGTGGCTGTTGGAGCGGCTCCAATTCATGCAGGGCAGGAGCGTGTTCAACGGGTGGGCGACGCCGGGTCTGCCGTCCTCCGGCGCAACGCTCAAGACGATCAATACGCCTGAGGTCTTTCTGGGAGAGAAGGCGGACGAGACCTGGCAGACGAATGGCCAGCAAATCGTCGAGATCCTGGACTGGGTCAACGAGTGCTACAACCCGACGAAGCGGGGCGCGACGAGCGGACGGGACCATACCCAGGACGTAATCCAGATCGGCACGATTGACCCGGCGGTGATTTTCCCGAAGACCCGGGCGAACGATATTTTTTGCGCGGAAGGGCTGGTGAGTGTGCTGCGGTGGTCGCCGGATGTGGTATGCTGGTTTGATTACACGACGAGTCCGCCGACCTTCAACGCGAGGGCACAGGCGAATCTGAGGGCCGTCACGGCGACGATCACGGCCGAGCAGCAGCGGCAGGTCGAGCTGGCGCCCAGGCATGAACGGCAGCTTGCGGGCGTGGTCATCGAATACAAACAGACCAACGTGTTCAACGGGTCCGCCTGGCCGCAGTATTACTACGACATCTACCCATCCGGGATTACGGACTACACGCCGAATTGCTCGAGGCATTTCGTCGAACTGGCCGGCTCACAGGTCAGCAAGGTGAACGTCGTGGTCGAGGTCATTCCCGTGGCCTTGGCCGTCTCGGCCACGCCCTCGGACCGGCTGGGCTGGTGGCAATCGGTGGACATGACGCTCAATGACCCGAACATTGACCCGGCAAGCATCGCCATCGATGTCGCCACGGTGACCGATGGCAGCGGCGATCCGGTCGACCTCACGCAATATCCGAACACGCTCGTCAAGGGCCAGCTCTCGACCTGGATGGGCGTGCAATGGACCGATGTGACGGTCATGGCCAGCGTGAGTTTCAACCGTTATGCGGACGCCGCGCATAAAGTCCCTAATGGCACGGTCAGCGCGCGCCAGATCAGCCACCGGGTAACCCTGACCAATGCGATGAGCCAGACGTATCGCACAACCACGTTTTTCGATCCTGGCGAGTCTGTGCCCGGGGGCGTGGCCCAGGCGGTCTATAACAGTTTGGCAACCCTGCAATATTCCGGCTCGATTGCGTTTGTCGCCGGCCAGGTCCAGAGCGGGATTGCCGTGGGGAACAATTTGACCCTGGCAGGGCCCACGAACACATACCCCAATCTCCTGGTGCAGAGCGTGCGCGCGGTGCCGCATCTGGGTCTATTGTCGGTGGCCTGCGCGCCAAGTGCGCGGCTCGACGCGCCTGAGCTGATCGAGCTGGCCCGATGCTGCCGATGGCGCACGATCTATAATTTGCCAAGCGGACGTTCGACCGGCCAGGCGGCAGGCTGCGCCGATGTCGGCCTGGGCTCGGCCACGGCGAAAGAAAACACGCAATACGGGGTGCCGGCCTACGCGTTCCAGGCCACGACGTTCGACCAGGGGACAACGGAGGGGAATCCGAACGGCGTGACGCAGATCGCCATAGACGCCCAGAACGAGCAGATCACGATCTGCCGGCTCGATGCTGCCGGAGGTGTGGTCACTGCGGATGGCTCCGGCGCGCCGGTAGGGCAGATCGGCCTGAAGCTGCCCAACGCGGAAGGGAACGTGCTGAGGGTCGGCCGCGTGCATTACACGGACGCGCAGAGCGGCGCGGCCAAGCGTTGCTGGATGCTCCGGGCGCCGGGCGTGGCGGATTCTGCGGACGGGAATAACGGGTCGGATGACGTTTGGTTGGGCGGTGGCGCCCCAGCGAACGCCGTCGAGATGACGCTCAAGGGCGTCCAGGGTGATTATGTGACCGGCTGGCCGACGGTGCCGCTGGCGGTGGCCTCGCTCACATCTGCGGGCACGGTCGCTACGGTGACGACCTCAGCGCCGCATGGGCTGCCGGTGGGAACAACGGTAAGCGCGGCGATTGCCGGGGCGGCGCCGGCAGCCTATAATGGGACGTTTTCCGCGACGATTACCGGCCCAACGACCTTCACTTACACCTTTGGCGGGGGAACCAGCCCGGCGACAGGGACCATCACTTATCAGGCGGATGTTTATGTCGCAAAGCCATGGAAGCTGCGGACGAGCCGGACGACGGAGACGGGCGCAGATGGGACGGTTTATGCGCTGACGTATGGCGCCGGGGCGGACGCCAACAACGTCCAGCGCACAAAGACCCCGGCAGGAGGGACTGCGGAGCTGGAGGCGGCCGCACCGGAATGGCTCGTGGGGGATGTTTTCCACGCTGTGCCTTGCCCGACGAGCGTCCTGGATGCCAATGGCAATCCCATTAGGTTTTTCCTCGCCGGGGAATCGCGGAACTGGACGGCTGTGGCCTCGTGAGGCCCAAAATGAAAGCAGAAAGCAGAAAGCAGAGAACAGAAAGCGGAAGCGCGGAGAGCAGCTTGGGTGGTTTGGTCTCTCCTTTCTGCTTTTTGCTTTCTACTTTCTGCTTTGTCCCATGATTACCCCAGCCCAAAGCCCAGCCAAGGAAATGGTGATGAGCCCATGCGGCGAGTGGCAGTCCACGCCCGGCCCCGACGTCGTCGAGGCCGGCAACTCACTGAGCTGCGGCACCGGCGGCGTCGGCGCGGACGAAGACGTGTCTGGCGCCCTGGACGGGGTGAATGGCCTTGACTGGAGCGCGGCCGTCAACAATTCCGCGGCGAACTACGACTATGAGCCGACCGCGCCCTGCCCGGCCGTCTATGGCACGGATTCGTATGGCTCCCAACCTTATTCCGGCTACAATTACTGGCCGGGGGGCGCGCCCGGCGGCGGAGTCGCCGGCACGCCGGGCGCCAACAGCATGATGTGGCTCTTCACCCAACCCGGGTGCGTTGGGAATTACCCCAACACGCCCGGAGACACCGCCCATGCCCAACAGTACTTCTTCAGGTTCTGCCAGGCCTCATGGTGGGTCTATTTGAAGGGGTGGCTCTCGCAAATCAAGGACCCAAGCGGCGAGACGGAGTCCTACGCATCCATGACCTATGCCTACCGCGGGCGCTACAAGCTGGACCACTACCGTAATGGATTCCGGGCGAACTGCGAGCTGTGGGCGATGAACAGTTCCGGGGCCTGGGGGTGGGACGACTATGCGTCTGGGGCCGCAGCGGGGGTTCCGGACTTCTACATCGGCGTTATGCCTCGGAACGTCTCACTGGTCGCTGCCATTGCGGCGGGGCCTGGCGTGTGGCGCGAAGTGCCAGTGCCATCCGGCACGACCGGCACTGGCTCGCTGGCGGACGGCTTTCTTGGCCTGGCCACATTCGAGATATGGGGTATCACCTGGGCCGCCTGGCAGGCGGCCACGGGGCTGTGAGGGGAAGGATGAATTATGAAAGCAGCCAAAAGCCGGCCTCTCCTTCATAATTCATCCTTTGACCCCGTCGCCTGCATTGACACTGCCGGGGGGATTGTGTAGTGTTGCCCAAGTTGGATCGGGACAATGACCTCGATGTTAAACCAACATGTGCTGGTGCTCAACCGCCTGTGGCAGGCGGTCAACGTATGCACCGCGCGCCGGGCTCTAACGCTGTTGTTTCAGGGCCACGCTCAGGCTGTGCTCGACCGCAACGACGGCTCCTTCCAGACCTACAATTTCAGCGAGTGGCGGGACTTTTCCCGGCAGGAACCCCATACCGAATCGGTGCGCTCGGTTTCCTTCCGCATCCGCATCCCACGGGTCATCCTGCTGCTGGTCTATGATCACCTGCCCAAGAAGGAAGTGAAGTTCACCCGGCACAATATTTTTGAGCGCGACAAGAACACCTGCCAATACTGCGGCCATGTCCTGGATCGCAAGGACCTGAACCTGGACCACGTAATTCCGCGGGATCGGGGCGGCCCCACTGTCTGGGAGAACATCGTCTGCTCTTGCATCGAGTGCAACACGCTCAAGACCAACCGCACGCCCCAGGAAGCGGGGATGCGCCTTATCCGAAAGCCCAAACGGCCCAAGTGGCGGCCGTTCGTTCAGATCAACTTCACCCTGCACCGGCACGATAGCTGGAAGCACTTTATCGACCTGGCCTATTGGAACGTGGAGTTAGGCGAAGACGTGTAGGCCGGAGGACGGCCTCGGGCTTACGGCTTGACCGCCGCGGTGGCGGCTTCGATTAACTCCCAGAACTTCGGGTTCTGCTGCAGCGCCTGGTCCTCCTGCGTCTTGAGTCCGGAACGGTAGAGAAAGTCCTTGAGCGTGTGGCGGTTGAGGATGCGATGGACCACAAGCCCCAGTTCGTGCCGTTCGAAATAGACCCGGTAATCGCCCACCCGAAAGCGGTGCAGAACGCGGCCTGCCCGCTCGAGTTTGCCAAACTGATCCAGCTCGGTGTTCATGACCCGCTGAGGCAGCCCGCGGAACTCGCCCAGGATTTGCAACTGCAATTCCTTGGGCATCCGGGCCAATTCAGCCGCGCTGGTCGGGTTGAAAATGATCTGAAATGGACGCATTGGATGGTTGAGAGTTGAAGGTTGAAGGTTGAGAGTTAAATGCCTCAGAACGTGTGAAAAAGCTGTTTTTCCGAAGAACCACCGTTCATTTTCCTAGGAAATCTGCATGGTTTTTTCCCGCTTTTCCATTTTTTTCACACCTTCTCAGTGAAGGCGGGAGCGAGACCGCGGGCAGGCCCCTCACCCCAGCCCTCTCCCCTTCGGAAGGGGAGAGGGTGGGGGTGAGGGGTCCGCCGGCGACTCCGTCTCCGCCTTCACTGAGGAGGTGTGAAAAAATTGATTTTTTGAAAAATCTTCACTCATTTTCCTGAGAAATTCGCATGGTTTTTTGCCGGTTTTCCATTTTTTTTCACACCTTCTGACCGATTACCCTCAAACTCGCCTTCCTGAAAACTCTCAACCCTCGACCTTCAACCTTCAACCATGATGGTAGCGCGTACGGGAATCGAACCCGTCTTTCAGCCTTGAGAGGGCCGTGTCCTAACCGATAGACGAACGCGCCGACCCGCAACTGCAGCAATAGTAGCCGTTGCGCCGGGATTGTCAATGTTCGACAGACTTTGCCACTGGCCCTGGTGCATAAAAAAGAAAGCCGCCCCGGGGGCGGCTTTTTGAAGAGAAAAGGCTGCAGGACCTATATTACTTCCGGCGACGGAAGATCAACAGGGCAGCAACGCCCAAGCCGGCCAGCGCAAGGGTGCCGGGCTCGGGGACGGCCGTCACCATGACCAGGTTTTCGGTCCAACCGGTCAGGGTTGTGCCCGGCAACAAGGACGACGATTGAGTGCCATTGACAAACGCAAGCACGCCGGCACGCCCGGTGGGACCGCGGCTGGCCTCAAATGCGGAGAAGCTCGTTGCGGCGGTGTTCCACATGGCGTAGGCGATGGTTACGGTAGCGCCAGCCGGCGATACATCCGCCATCGTAACATACGGCAAGCCGGCGACAGTACCAGCAGCCATGCTCTGGCCGGTGAAGGTTGCTTCCGGTTTGAAGCCATCCGGGGTCAGGTTGCCGTAGGCAACTTCAGCGTAGCCCGGAGTCACGGTAGCGATACTGGGCATATTAGCCGGAATGGCCGAGCTGTTGAGTTCCCATATCTCAAGGCCGTAAGCACCTGAGTAGAAAGTGGTGGCGTTGTCGACTGTGACACCACCCGCGACTAAGGCTGTATTGGAGTTATTCGGGTCAATCGTGCCTTGGGCGAAGGCGCCAAGGGCCAAGGCGACGGTTGCTAATCCGGTGACTACTGATTTTTTCATGTTTAGCTATGGTTGTAGTTTTGTTTTTGGTGATTAAACTGGAATTGCTGGTTGAGCTTTGAGGCTCATGGGGCGACGGTGAAGTAGTTGCTCCAGACGGTGCCGGCCTTGGTGTTCAGGATGAAGCCCTGGCCAACATTGATTGAAGGCTCGTTCGGCGTCCATACCGGAGTGGTCCCTCCCCTGGGTATGCTGTAGTTGAAGGCGGGATCAAAGCCTGGGGGCTTTAGCGAGGTGTCATAGGTGAAGACCTGGTCGCCGACAACGGCCACGTAACCGAGGCTGCTGATGGTGCCTTGCAGGGGGACCATGGAAGACAGCAGGCTGTAGCCGCCGCTGGCAGGAATGTAGGCATTGACCAAAGCGTTTTGCAGCACCTGGCCGACGGTCGTGACGTTCTGTGTGGCCCCACCGAAAGCGCCCGCCGGGATTTGAACGAAGGCACCCTGGCCGGGATTCAATGAAAGGGCTCCCTGCGCACTCCAAGACGCAACGGTCCCTCCCCTGGGGATGGAAAAGCTGGCGGCTGGATTGTAACCAGCGCCGGCCCAGGTATAGACCGCAGACCCCACCGGGAGGTTGGTGCCGAACACGCCGGAGATCGTGTTGTTAGTTCCAGTGCCATCGACGTCCAGTTGATTGGCAACCATGTTGAAGCCTTCCACGAGAGGAAGGTTGATGTATCCGACAACGTTTAACGAGTAAACGCTTTGCGCCATCGAGGTGAAGGCGCTGGCCGCGGCGAGCGCCGCAGCACAGATTAGTACTTTTGTTCTCATACTGTTTGTAGTTTGTGTTTTACCGTGTGTGCCCAAACTATCTCAGAGCGCAAGTGAGGTGTCAACACTTTTTTGCATTTTTTTGAACGTTTTTTTTGGCGGCTCCTTTCGGAGGAGCAAGACCGGCTGGTTTTCATCATAAGTGGCTTATGGAAAGTGAGTTATGTATCAAGAAAGGTCCTCGGATTCTGCCGGGTGAACGGGACGTCAACCTCGTCGGCGCGCGGGATTTCAGCCCGGGGGCAGCCCGCCCGGGGGCCTGCGGGCTGGGAATCGAGGCTGCTTCCCGGGGCGGGGCGGGGGCGCAGGGACTGGCGCCTGGCTGGCATCGGGGGGTGGGGCCAGGAGCGTGTGGAGCCCATGCGGGAATTGCGGTGATTCGAGCCAGTCAGCAAGGAGGTGCAACTCGACCGCGGTCAAGCCGAGGCTGGACCTGCGCTTGAGAGAGAGTTGGCCGGGAGCGGTTTGGGTGACTTCGGTTACAGAGGGCCAGAGTTTGGGGCTGGCGGCTCTGAGCCAGGTCAAGGCGGCGGAGAGCGGGGGCAATTGGGCCCTTTGTGCCACCAGGCGGAGGGTCTGGCCGATGGGAATCCATCCTTGGACCCGCGGGGCAGTGAGTTCCCAACCGTAGGCGACCAGGTTTTTTTGGTTTTCGAGGTGGTTGAGCAGGTCGGGAGGAATGGAACTGCTTGAATTGGTGGCTCCGGGAGGAGGAAACAGGCCGGCAAAGACAAAAGAGTGGTTCTCGAGCGTGATGGACTTCAGGAAGGGGTAGATGTAGGGAAACCCTTTCCATTGGAGGCCGTTGAGGTCTTTGGCCTTCTGGAACGCGGCGAGGGGATTGGTGGCAAACCACGGGCTGCATTTTTGCAGCGCCAGGTCCGAGAGCCGGGAAACCTGGTTGCTGGCGTCGGGATGGGGCGCGGCAAAGAAGGTCAGCACCGGCAGGCCCTGGAGAGCCCAGAGATAGGCCTGGTTGGGCGGACTGCCGATGTGGAGGTCATTCCAGGCCTTGAGGGAGGCCAGCCATGGCTCGAGGCCCCGGACGGCAGTAAAACCAGCTATCTGGCCGGCCATGAGCGGGGCCGGGAGCGTCCACGGTTCGAGCTTGAGGCTGAGGGGTTTGGCGAAATTCAACTGGGCGTGTTCCAGGACGGTGGCGCCGTCGCCGCCGGCTGAAAAGGAGACTTGGGCGAGGTTCTCCGGCAGGGGCCAGTCCAGGGCGAGGGCGGCTGCAAGGCGCCGGGGGTTGAACTCGGTTTCGAGCCAGTCGTTGGTGGCGGGGGCCTGGAACGGGTCATGGCCGCGCTGGATACGGGCAGCGAACTCGCCCAACAATGGATTAGGGTCTGAGGCCAGGCCCAGGAGGGTCCAGTCGCCGGCGCGCGTGAGTGAGAGGTGAATTGTGGCGCGTGCGGCCTGATGGGTGACGGGTAATTGCCAAGTGCGCAGGCGGTCTCGGGCGGAGTCGGGTGGGGCGCCAGTGATGGCGGGAATCGTGGCGCTAAGGTTGGTTTCCCACAGGGCGGCGCGCTGGGGGTCAAGGCGGATGGCCAGGGCCAACTCGCACGGTTGGGCGCCGGCCTGGCGGACTTCGAGATAGGACTCCCGGCAAAGGAGATCCTCGAGCAAAGGCCGGATGAGAGAGGTTAAAGGTTGAGGGTTGAGGGTTGGGGTTGGATTTGTGGGTGGCCAATGGGCGAGGGCGCGGGCGAGCTTGTCGAGGGTCTGGGCCTCGAGTTTGGCGCTCTCTGGCAGGTTCCAGAGGGCCATAAGGCCGGCCGCGTTGGTCTGGGCGGCGAGGCCCTTCTTGCCCAGCCAATGGAGGCGGGCGATGGTCTGGACTGCGGGCGCAAGGGCCTCGGAAACCAGGGGCGCCGTCTCGGGGGGCCGGCCCTCGCAACTGGCACCGGCGGCGGCGGCTGCCAGTAATCCGAGCACAACAGTTCTGATGCGCATAACGCGCAGGCTTGTACAAGAATTAGCCATGGTTGACAACCGTTTTCAGGGAATCGGCGCTGGGATGAGAGGCCAGGGCGATGGCCGCGGCGGTTTGTTCGAGAGGGAATTGGTGGGTGACCAAGCGCCGGGCGTCGAGCTGGCGGGAGAAGACAAGACGCGCCACTTCGGCCTGAAGGAGGAAGTCGGAAGAGTAACTGCCGAGCAGGTCTTTCTCATCGACGCAGATGGTGGCCAGGTCCAGGCTGGCGGCCTGGCCGCGACGGGTGTGGGAAAAGATCAGGACCTGGCCGCCGCCGCGCACCATGGCCTGGGCCTCGCGCACGACGGCGACCAACGGCACGGCGATGGCGGCAGCGTCCAGCCCGCGGCCCGCTGTGACCCGCTGGACCAACTCGGCCAGCGGGCGGGCAGGAGAGGCCTGGCGCCTGACGCCCGCGCCCGTCCTCCCTGCCGCCTCCTTCGGTCTGCCCCGCGCGGGGACTGCATAGGTGTAGCGCGCGCCGAATTGGCAGGCCAGGTCCAGGCGGGATTCGAGCAGGTCGGTTGCCAGGACGGTGATGCCCCGGAGCGCCAGCAGCCGGGTGAACATCAGCCCTATCGGTCCCTGGCCGGCTACGAGCACCGTGTCGCCGGGCAGGAGCGCCAGGCGTTTGACGGCCTTGAGGACGGTATTGACCGGCTCGAGCATAGCGCCTTCCAGGAAGGAGTTGCGCCTGGGGATCTTCACCACACCGGGCAGGACAAAGGGCATGACGCGGACATATTCGGCGTAGCCGCCGCCGGAGGGCTCGAACCCGGCGGTAATGCCGGTGCATTTGTATTGGGCGCACTGGGCGAAGGCGCGGTGGCGGCAGGCATGGCAATCGAGGCACGGCACGTGATGGTGCAGCGCCACGCGGTCCCCAGCCTTGAATTGGCCGGCGCGCGCGCCGACGCGGACAATCGTGCCGGCGGTTTCGTGGCCGAAAATGCGCGGAGGCGGCACGGTGCCGAACTGGATCTTTTTGATGTCGGTCGGGCAGACGCCGCAGACGGCGACCTTGACCAGAAGTTCGCGCGGGCCGATACGGGGCACCGGCACGCTTTCGAGCCGGAGGTCATTCGGGCCGCGATAAACCACGGCGCGCATGGTTGCTGGAATCCTAAACACACGGAATTGTTAACCACGGGCAGCGAAGATGGCACGGACTTTTTGCCGGGAAGTTTGCGCTGGCGCATGGGGGGCAACCTCGGCAGAATGGCATGATTCCGGATGATCCTGCTATATGAATGAATTATTGGAAAAGCAGCTCGACAGTTTTGACGCTGGGCAGCGGCGGCAAGCCCTGGGGGCTTTATGCCGGCAGGTCCAGGAAGGGGGCATCCGGCTGCCTCCTGCCGGCCGCGAGGTGAACCTCCACGCGCATACGTTTTTCTCACACAACGCCTACGGCTATTCGCCCTCGAAGTTCGCCTGGCTGGCCAGGAAGGCGGGGTTGGCGGCGGCGGGGGTGGTCGATTTCGACGTGCTGGACGGGCTGGAGGAGTTTCTCGAGGCGGGGCGGTTGGTTGGGCTCAAGACCTGTGTGAGCCTCGAGTCGCGGGTCTATGTGCCGGAGTTCGCAACCCGGGTGATCAACTCGCCGGGCGAGCCGGGCATTTGCTATCAGATGGGTGTGGGTTTTACTGGCGTGGCGCGGCACCCGTTCCTGGCGCAGATGCGGGCGGCGGCCCAAGAGCGGACGCGCGGCCTGCTGGCCCGGGTCAATGCGTTTATGCGCCCGCTCGAATTGGACTACCAGGAGGACGTGCTGCCGTTGACGCCCAATGGCAATGCCACCGAGAGGCACCTGTGCCAGGCCTTCGAGCGCAAGGCCGCGCAGGTGTTTCCCCAGCCCGGACAACGCGCCGCCTTCTGGAAAGAGAAGCTCGGCGACGCCCCGCCGGCCGGGGCGAAGCTCCAGAACCTGATTCGCGCCAGGACCATGAAGCAAGGCGGGGCAGGCTACGTGCAGCCGGGCGAGGGCTCGTTCCCACTGATGGCCGACATGAATCGGTTCGTGCTGGAAGCGGGGGCGATTCCAACGCTGACGTGGCTGGACGGGACCAGCGAGGGCGAGAAGTGCCTCGAGGAACTCTTCGCGGTGGCTGGCGCCAGCGGCACCGCCGCCCTCAACATCATCCCCGACCGCAACTACACGCCCGGCGTCAAAGACCAGAAGGTGGAGAATCTCCGGCACGTCGTCCAGATGGCGCAGGAGCGCCAGTTCCCGATTATCGTCGGCACCGAGATGAACGCGCCGGGGAACAAGTTCGTAGATTCGTTCCAAACCGCGGAACTGGCCCCGCTGCTGCCGGTTTTCCTGCGGGGCGCGCACATTGTTTATGCCCATTCCGCTCTGCAGGGCCGGGCGGGGCTGGGCTACTTGAGCCCGTGGGCGAGAAAGACATTTGAGAATGTCGCCGCCAAAAATGGCTTCTTCGAGCAGCTCGGCCGGGAACTGACGCCGGAGACCGAGGGGCGTTTGGGCGGCCTTACGGCCGCGGCGACGCCCGACCAGGTCCTGGCCGGGATAGGAACAGGGTCTTCAGCCTCGCGCAAAGGACGCTAAGCGGGCAGCGCGGCGAAGCTGCAACCAAGTACCCCGACTCTGATCCTTAAGCCACAGAGAATGGGGCTCGTTTCGACGACTTTGTCACTGGCCCTGCCATCTTGCCTGCACGACGGAATAGGGCGGCAACCGGAGGGTGAGGCAGTTGTCGCTCGCTTGGGCCTCCGAGTGGACGGGTTGCACAGCGTTTGGTTGGTCGAGGGTGTTGACCGCCCAGGGGACCGGCCCGGTTAACGTCCAAACGCCGGCTTTGTCCCCGCCCGCGAACCCGTCTGCGTTTACCCGGAGCGCCAGGGCTCCGCCCGTGCCGCGATTGACCAGGGAGAGCAAAAGGTCGCCGTTCGTGCCTCGGGCCGCCAGGGCATCCACCGCGCCGAAGAATTGGCCGCCGCCGGCATTCCGGAGGTCGGGGAGGATCATCGGGGCCCGTTCCGCAGGCGTGTGGAGTTCTATTTTTGCCGGGGTCGCCCCCGCCAAATCGGCCCAGAGGCGGCTGGCATAGTAACACGGGTTGGCATAGACACGCTCGCGCTCTTTGCGCAAGCCGCCGCCGTGGTTGACGGTGGCCGAGTGGGTCACCAACTCGACGAAGGGCTGGAGACGCGCCGCCGCGTGAAAAATGAGCGTGTCATAAAGGGCCTCGCCCAGCGTTGCCGGGTTGACGAGGTTTTGGAGGTTCAGCGAGCCGGCGGGTTGGCCAGGGGCCTCCGGGCCCAGGTGCGCGAACATCTGCAATTCCGTGACGGCCAAGCGCCCGTCCCGCACTCCGCCGCGCGCCATGTCATCACGCAGTTCGCCCCACTTGCGTTCGAGGACATCGGGCACAAGCATGAAATCGCGGAAGACGTCCAGCGGGTCGGTGTGGCGGGGCACATCGCCGCCAATGAGCGGGTGATCGGCAAGGCTATGCAACTCGGGGGCGGCGCCGGCGATGAGCTGGCGGTTCCAGGCCCGGCCCCACATCACCGGCGCCCCGCAGGCATGCAAGACTATCGCGGCATCCGCCTTTCGCATCGCTTGCGCAAAGCGGTGGAAGCGATCCGTGTAGCCGGGTGCGGTCGTCCAGTGCGCCTGCCAGCGGCCCCAGAGTTCGTTGCCCGCCTCCCAGTGGCGGACGTTATAGGGCTCGGGGTGGCCATTGGCGGCGCGGCGAGCGCCCTGAGGCGAGGCGGGTGTACCATTGCAATACTCGATCCATTGCGCGGCTTCCTCGGGCGTGCCGGTGCCGGCGTTGACGCAGATCATCGGCTCGCAACCGGCGGCGCGGCAAAAGGCGATGAATTCATCGGTCCCGAACGTGTTCGGTTCCACTCCGCCCCACGCATAATTGGGCAGTGTCGGACGTTGTTCGAGCGGCCCGACACCGTCGGTCCAGTGGTAGGCGCTCACAAAATTGCCCCCCGGCCAGCGAAGCAAGGGCAGCCGCGCTTCCTTGAGCCACCGGAGGACATCCGGGTCGGCGCCGTTGACGTGGTCGGCCGGGCGCAGGAACAGGTGACCGATCACCACTTGCCCCGCCGCGGCGCTGGACAGAACCAGGCAGTACGGCACGTCGGCGGGTGAATGTTCGGGGAGGGTCAGCGTCCCGGCCAGTTTATGCCACTGGTCCGCCAACCCGGCAACGCTGGTCTCGGCAGACGCCGCCTGCGCGCCCTGGCGAGTCAAAGAGAGTTTGACGGTCGTCAGGCCGGGCGAACGGGCCAGCAGCTCGAACTGATAATTGCGCGTCCGGTGGAGGGGCAGCCAGGTCCACTGCTTAATTCCGCCGGCCGCCTTGAATTGGACTCGCTGCGCTCGCCCTCCGTGCGGGCCCGTGTCCGGGCTGGCCGCCAGGGCTTCGGGCGGCGCGGACCGGCCCCAGAAACAGGCCAGCCCATCGGCGCGCGCGTTGAGCAGGTCCGGCAAGTCGGTCTCGGGCCACCCATAGCGCGTCGCCTGGCGGCGCAACTCGTCTTCGACTTTGCCGCGCTCGAAATGGAACGTGGCGACGCCGTCGGGGGTCATCTGGCCGGTCCAGAAGGGGTAATCGGCGAAGGTGGGATTGCGCAGGATCTGTGCGTCCATGCCGTTGTAGATGTTGGCGCCCAGGTGTTCACAGAACTGCCCGGCCAGGTTGCGGGGCAGGTGAAAAGGCGCCAAGTCGGCGGCGTGGACCAGGAGCGTGGCCTCTGCTGCGGGGTGCTCGCCCCCGCGGGCGATCGTGGCCAGGACGACCGCCAAGGCGACTGCAGCCGGAAACGGACGGACCGTCTTCTTGATATGCGTCATCATGATCAGGGGGGCGATATAACAGATAGCGGGCCGCCAGTCACGGCGTTGTCGATGAACCCGGCTCCTTATGTTTTTCAAAAACGAGCCGATAACCGGGTGCAGACAGCCAAGCATAATGAAGCGTCGCGGAGAAGAATGCAGGCCGTCGACGGGCAGGGGCTTGAGATTCCTGCTCGCGGGCTGGCTAATGGGGCAGACCGCGGGCCTGGGGCAGGCGTCCCCTCCCGGCCCGGCTCGAGTGGTCACCCAATACGCGGTGACTTCCGCCATCAACAGGGAGTATCCCGATCCCCAGGATTGGCGTTTGCTGGGATCGAATGATGGCGAAAAGAGCTGGGTGCTGCTGGACGTTCAAACCAATCAATCGTTCAAGGCCCGATGTCAGAGACGGGTCTTTGCGATGTCCAACCGCACGGCCTACACCACCTATCGTTTCCAGGTGGAGGGCGTGGATTCCGTTCAGATTGGGGAACTGGAACTGCTTGGGCCGGTGGCGGGGGTTGGGGGCGAGGCCGACCTGTACGCCTCGATCAGCTCGTCGAAAGACCATCCTTTAATGGGGCCGGCAGAACAGGCTTTTGACAGCGATCCGGCCACGCGATGGCTGAGCTTCAGCACGGGGGAAAAGGTCTGTTGGCTGCAATGCCGCTACACGCGTGATCCCGAGGTGCTGGTGACCAACCTCAGCCAGTGCTTAATCCTGGCCCAACGCAGCGCCAACCGCAATCCGTTGGTGGATCGAGCGCCGGAGATCCTCTCCAACCTGAGGGCCCAAGCCAGCCGTCCGATACGGGCGCTGAGCGGCTATGCGCTGACTTCGGCCAATGACTTTCCATGCCGCGACCCCCGGGATTGGCGGTTGCAGGGCTCCGATGACGGCGGGAAGAGATGGCATACCCTGGACGCGCGCCGGAATGAGACCTTCAGCACCCGTTTGCAGAAGCGGGTTTTCATGCTCACCAACCCGGCAGCTTATGGGCTCTACCGGCTTCAGATCGATTCGGTGCGCGTGCCCGAGGGGCTGCCCGGCGGGGCCACCTGCGTTCAGTTGGCGGAGATCGAGCCTTTGTATTCGGGGCGCGAAGGCAGCGGCAAGTTCTCGGTCGTGGTCACGGCCCAGGGCGAGAACGCTCCGATGGAGGGGGCATTGGCGGCTTTCGATGGCAACGCGAGCACCAAGTGGCTGGATTTCGCGGAGGCGGGAGGCACTAACAAGAGCAGTTGGATTCAGTGGCAATACCTGGCCGGCGAAGAGGCGCCCGTGATTAGCCTGCGCTGGCTTAGCGCAGTCCGGACCCGGCCGCCGCGGCCCATTGGGCTGCGCCTGGAAGGCGTGGTCGTGGCTTGGGTCGCCGAGTCAGGCACCCTGGGTCTCCTGGATGAGAGCGGGTTCCAATTCTTCAAGCTGCGCTCCTCGCATATCCAGGGGCAACCCGGCGACCGAGTGCGCCTGGAGGGCCGGCTCCAGTTGGAGGCGGGGGCCTGGGTTGTGCAGCAGCCGGAATTGACCCGGCTGGGCTCGCTGCCGGTGGCGGCCGAGCTGCAGCCCGGCCAGCCCTTTGCCCCGCAACAATCGTTTCTTCTCGGTTCTGCCCAAGGCCGAATCGAATCCGTTTCCATCGACCGCGTCCAGATCGATTTCAAGCTGGCGGGGGCAAACGGGGAGATGATGGTGAAAGTCCCGGACGCCCGGCTCCAGGAGATCGGCTTGTTCGCCGGTTGCCGGGTGAGAGTCCGAGGAATCGTGGAGCCCGTATTCGAGCGGGATGGGCGACGGGTGGCCGGCACGATGTGGTTGCCCGACCTGGATCACCTCGCCTTGGCGGCAACAAGCCAGGGCGATTGGGACTTGTGGCCAAAACATACCCTCGAGGGGCTTTGGCGGACCAACCGCCCGGCCGTAGCGGGCAGCCCGGTCCGAGTCACTGGGAAGTTCATCGAGTTTGCCGCCGAAGACCGTTTGGTCATTGGCAGGGGCAGCGGCGCCAATCGGGTCATCATTCACACCCGGGAACGACCGGCCTTGCGGGCGGATGATTGGGTCGAAGCCATCGGCTTTCTGGACAGGGAGGGACGCGAGCCGGTTTTGCGCCTGGCGCAGTGGCGTTTGGCGGGGTCCAACCTCGGGCGGCAGGAGAGTTTGCCTGAGCAGGACAATGTGGCGGGCCCGGTCACCGGAATACGCCAGATTTATGAGCGGCTGGCAAAGAACCCCGGGAAGGGGTTTCCCGTAAGAATCCATGGTGTCATTACTTTCATCGACCTGGGATTGGACAGTTTCTATCTCCAGGACGGCCCGGATGCCGTCCTCGTCGGTGGCCAGGGGCATGCGGGCCTGGCCCCGCGGTTGCACCAGGAGGGTCTCTACATCGAGTTGGAGGGCGAGGTGGATACGAAACAGGCGATGGTCAAGGCGACTTCGTCTGTGAAGGTGTTGGGAAGAGGGCGCCTGCCGGCGCCCCGCCAGTGCTCCTGGGACGCGCTGATGAGCGGCAAGGAAGACAGGCAATGGGTGCAGGTCGAAGGAGTGGTCAGCGCCTGCCAGGGGCATCGGCTGACGCTGGTGGTGACCGGGGGACGGTTGGTCGTTTGGTTCAATGACCTGGACCTGGAATCCGAGGGGCGGCTCCTGGGCAGCGTGGTGCGGGTCAATGGCGTCTGCGACGCGGTGCGCAACAACCGCGACCGCCGCCTGGGTGTGCGGCTGGTGGCGCCTTCCCAGGAGTGCGTCGAGATGGTCCGTGCCGCACCCCGAGACCCTTTCAGCCTGCCGGTTCTGCCGCTCAGGCGGGTCATGGAGTCCGGTTCACAGGAGGCGGGCCAGGCCATCCGGCTCCTGAAAACCGCCGGGGTGGTGACCTACGCCGGGCCGCGCCTGCTCTTCATCCAGCAGGGCGATGAAGGGCTCCGCGTCTATCCGCGGACGGAGGTTCGGGCGCGGCCGGGAGACCAGGTGGAAGTCGTCGGGTTTGCCGAGCCGGACGGTTTTTCGCCCAAGCTGGTGCAGGCCCTGGTTCGGAAGGCAGGCTCGGCGTCGTTGCCGGCGGCCAATCCCATCGACCTGTTGCAGGCCGAATTGAGCGTGCAGGACGCCACGCGGGGGCAGATCGAGGGGATGGTTGTTGGCGCCAGCGCCAGGGAATCAGTCCAGGTCCTGGAGCTCCAGGAGGCCAGGGAAAAGCGCTGCTTTTCTGCCATCATCCCGGCCGCCACGAATCTCCTGTCGAGGCTGGGGGTGGGCAGCCGGGTGCGGCTGGCAGGCGTTTTCAAGGCCGAGACGGACCTGCTGCCGGATTTCGGGCAGGCGCTGACCTCCTTTCAGATGTATGTCAATTCGGCGGCGGACATCCAAGTGCTGGCGCGGCCGCCCTGGTGGACGGCGCGGCATACGCTGCTGGGCCTCGGGGCTTTGGGCTTCATCCTGCTGCTCGCCCTGGCCTGGGTCAGCCTGTTGCGCAACCAGGTGCGACTCCAGACCGCCCAAGTCCAGTCAGAAATCACCAACCACAAACGGGCCGAAATGGCCCTGGAGACTTCCGAGCGGTTCATGCGCTCGCTGGTGGAGAGCCTGCCTCAGAATATCCTGCGCAAAGACCTCAGCGGACGAATCACCTTTGCCAATCAGTTCTTCTGCCGCACCCTCGGCAAGCCGATGGGCCAGGTCCTCGGCAAGACCGATTCGGATCTTTTCCCGGAGGCCCTGGCCGCCAAGTACCGCCGCGACGATGAGCACGTGTTGAAAAGCGGCCGGCTCTTCGAGACCGTCGAGGAAAACCGCAATGCCGAGGGCAAGAAGACCTACGTGCAGGTCGTCAAAACTCCGCTTTATGACGCCGGCAATCGGTCGATTGGGCTGCAGGTTGTTTTCTGGGACGTGACCGGGAAGAAGGAGGCCGAAGAACGCCTGGAGCTCGCCCAAAAGGGGCTCGTGGAGGCGTCACGGCAGGCGGGCATGGCGGAAGTGGCCACCGGCGTCCTGCACAATGTCGGCAACGTGCTCAACAGCGTCAACGTCTCGGCTGCCATCGTCACCGACAATCTTAAACGGTCCAAGGTGAGCGGCCTGGCCAAGACCGTGGCGTTGCTGGGCGAGCATGAGGCGGACTTGGGCGCCTTCCTCACCGCCGATCCCCGAGGCAAACAAGTGGTGGGCTATCTTGGCCAACTGGCCGAGCACCTGGCCGCCGAGCAAGCGGGCAGCGCCAGGGAACTCAGGGAATTGACCGCCAACATCGAGCACATCAAAGACATCGTGGCCATGCAGCAAAACTATGCCAAATTCGTGGGCGTGACCGAGGTGGTCCCCGTGACGGACCTGGTGGAAGATGCGCTCCGGCTCAACGCGGGGGCGCTGGCCCGCCACGAGATTGAGCTTACCCGCCAATACCACCCTGGGCCTCTGCGGATCAGCGTCGAAAAGCACAAGGTCATCCAGATCCTCACCAATCTCATCCGCAACGCCAAGTATGCCTGCGACGATTCGGGCCGCGCCGACAAACGGATGGGCGTGCGCGTGGAGAACGGCGATGGCCGGGTGCGGATCTCCGTGGTCGATAATGGGGTGGGCATTCCCACGGCCAATCTGACCCGCATTTTCAATCATGGCTTTACCACGCGCAGGGACGGGCACGGCTTTGGCTTGCATAGCGGCGCGTTGGCGGCCCGTGAAATGGGGGGTGCTTTGACCGCCCATAGCGCTGGTCCTGGCCAGGGCGCCACCTTCACCCTGGAACTGCCGCTGCTTCCATAGCCGGATTATGCCTGGCTCGACCCTTCCACAAAACCGTCGGATCCTGGTCGTTGACGACAATCGCGCGATACATCGCGATTTCCGGAAAATCCTCAGTCCCGAGGTGGACCACAAAGCGGTGGACCAGGTGGAGGCGACGCTCTTTGGCGAGGGGCCGTCCACTGGCGCGGCGGAGGTCTTCGAGGTGGAATCGGCCTACCAGGGACAGGAGGGGCTGGCAGCCCTGCGCCAGGCAATCGAGGCCAAGCGACCCTTCGCCCTGGCGTTTGTGGACGTGCGCATGCCCCCCGGCTGGGACGGCATCCAAACGGCCCGCCGCCTGTGGGAAGCGGATGCGGACCTTCAGATCGTCATCTGCACGGCCTACTCGGACTATTCCTGGGACGAGATGGCCAAGGGCCTGGGCGCTTCCGATCGCCTGGTCATCCTGAAAAAGCCCTTCGATGTGCTGGAGGTGCTTCAATTGGCCAACGCCTTGACCGAGAAATGGCGGCTGGCCAAGGAGTCCAAGCTGCGGATGGAAGAGCTCGAGCGCTTGGCGCGGCAGCGCGCCGGCGACCTCCAAGCCGCCGAGGCGGAATTGGCGGTGGCGACCAAGCGGGCCGACGAGATGGGCGCCGCGGCCCTGGACGCCAGCAGGGCCAAAGGCGAATTCCTGGCCACCGTGAGCCACGACCTCCGCGCTCCGATGAGCGGCATCCTGGGCGCGCTCGACCTGTTGGAGGACGGAGAGCTGTGCGGCCGCCAACGCCAGTTGGTCCAAATCGCCCGTTCCAGCGCCGAGGGCCTCCTGAAAACTATCAATGACATCCTGGACTTAACGAAGGTCGAGGCGGGCAAACTGGTCCTGGGGCCAGTCCCCTCGGATCGGCGGACCGCGGTCGCAGAGGCCGGCGAACGCCCCTCACCCACAGCGGCTCAGGAACGGCCGGACCTCATCCTCCAGGACCGCTCCCGGCCCCCGGACGGAGCAGATGGACGATCGTTGCACCCCAGCCGCCATACTCGGGGTGGTCCAGCGTGAAGGAAAGGACTTCCGGGCTGCGGGCCAGGATGGCATGGACCGTCCGGCGCAGGTTCCCGATGCCCTTGCCGTGGATGATGCGCACCTGGCAAATCCCCCGCTCGCGGCAGGCCGCCAGGTAACCCGGGATCAGATCTTTTATCTCGCCCGGCTTGAAGGTGTGCAAGTCCAGCACGCCATCGATTGGGATTTCAAGCGGCTCGTCCATGAGGTTTGCCGGAAATCACGGTAATACGATTTTCATATTGCGTAACACCAATTCAAGGGGCAACACTGGCTTCGGTGAAAGTAACATTCCAGTCCCATCCGGGTCAATCGCCGGGCTATTCTCGGAAGCCCCTTCGGGGCAAAGAGGCGCCGGGGGTTGACCGACAGTTTTGATCGCACCCCTTGGAAGCGGTGGAAGCGGCCACGGAGGCAAGGGTTGAGTTTCTGCCACGCGGGATTGGTGGGTTTGATTATTGGGCTCGGTCGAGCGGGGCTGGTGGCCCAGGCAACCAGTTCGGCATCCGGCCAGGTTTCCCCGGCCGCGGCGACTAACGAGGTCATCCGGCTGCCGGAAGTGTTGGTGACCGGGCGGCAGGAGGGCCCGATCGGCGTGGCCGCTTCCGCCGCGCAAGGAACGGTGGGCGCGGCGCAGATTCAAGAACGACCGATGCTTCGCTCGGGAGAGATTTTGGAGACGGTTCCCGGTGTCATCATCACCCAGCACGCCGGGGGTGGAAAGGCCAACCAATATTTTTTGCGCGGCTTCAACCTCGACCACGGCACGGATTTCGCGGTGTTCCTGGACGGCATGCCGCTCAACCTGCCATCGCACGCGCATGGCGAGGGTTACTCGGACATGAACACCGTAATCCCGGAGTTTGTGCCGCGGGTGGACTACGAGAAAGGTCCTTATTACGCGGAGGTCGGCAACTATGGTTCAGCCGGGGCGGCCCAGCTGGTGTTTTACAAGACGCTGCCCCAAGACTTCGTCACGGTAGAAGGCGGCATGTTTGGTTATGAGCGCGGCGGGTTCGGCGCGTCGCAAAAACTCGGCTCGGGCAACTTGCTTTACGGAGGCGAAGCGTCTCACGACGACGGTCCCTGGGCGCATCCGGACAACCAGAGGTGGCGGGTTTTTGCCGAGTTTTTGAACCTGTTTGGGAGCCGCGATCACGACGTTGACTACGCATACGTATCGCGAGTGACGCCAACAGCCGCGCCGTCGTTCCAGGATGTTTTCCACCCTGTCGAACCGTTTCAGGCGCGAATCGGGTTGAAGGCAACATTTTGAGGAATCCGGCAAAAGGTTGCGACAAAAGTCTGGCGGCGTTACGATAAGCGATAAGACCGTTGGTTTTGGCATGAAGAAAGAAACCGTCAGCCGCTTCAGCGTGTCCCTGCCGGCGTCGCTGTTGCGGCAACTGGACAAGATGTCGGGCGAAAAGGGCTATGACAACCGCTCGCTGGCCATCGCCGACATGATCCGCGATCGCCTGGTCGAACACCGGCAGAAATTCGGCAACGAAGACATCGCCGGCACCATCACTCTGGTCTATGACCATCACAAACCGCATCTCCAAGCCACGCTGACGGACATCCAGCATGATCATCACGCGGTGATTCCCTTAACCGTGCATGTGCATCTGGACCATCATAATTGCCTGGAGGTATTGCTGGTGCGCGGCAAGGCGGCGGTAATTCGCAAAATCGCCGATGAATTGATTTCCGCCAAAGGAGTCAAACACGGCAAGCTGACCGTGACCACAACCGGCAAGGACCTGCCGTAGAAGCCGGGTTCAATTCGTAACGCTCGTGCCAGGGCCCCCACCATAGCGGTCTGCGCGTTAACAGGCCGATCAATGCGCGGGGGCAAGGGCCCTGACGGTAGTCTGTCTGGAGGGTGCGAGCTTCTGGCTGGGGTAGCCTTCGACCTGCGCGCCCCGTTTTCGCAGCGCGTCGGCCAAGGCATACTTGAAGGGCTCCGGCGCGGCGCGGAACGCCGCCCTGAGCGCGGCAGTGGCGCGGTTGCCCGGCAGACGCATCAGCGCGGCACGGGCGTCCTCGCGCGCGGCTTCGTCAGTCAGAAGGGCGGCCATCGGTCTGACGGCCCGGTCGCCGCCGATTTCCGAGAGCATCCAGAGCGCCTCGCGGCGCACCGTTGCCCTCTCGTGGCGGAGCGCCGTTATCAACGCGCTCTCGGCAGCCCTGGCCTCATCTGCCGCCCCGGGCCGGCCGGCGTGGCGCGTGATCCTGTACAACGCCCGTTTGGCATTCCGGGCAACTTCAAAGTCGCCGTCGCCCATGATGTCGGCCAGCGGCCGGATGGCGGCAGCGCCATAACTTTGGGCGCCCTGCCAGGCGGGACCGCTGATGCTGTCGTCCGGACTCCGGATGCGAGAGATGAACTCCGCCAGGGAACTCGCTGCGCTGGTATTCGCGTTCATGTCTATGCTCCTATTCACAACACGTACGGATATCTTTGGGGCCGGCTCAGGAAGCGATTGGCCTCGGGGTCGCCCACGACCTGCTGGTTTTGCCCGTCCCAAACCAGTTTGCGGCCCAGCACATAAGCGAGGTTGCCCAGGTTGCAGAGGGTGGCGGTGCGGTGGCCAATCTCGATGTCCACCGCCGGGCGCAGGTGTCCCTCACGAATGGACTTAAACCAGTCGGCCTTGTGGTTCATGTTGAAGTCCTCGTACTCGTCGGTCCGATAGACCTCCTGTCCGCCTGGCGGAAGCTTGAAATTGACCGCCTCCGGGTTGGCGGGCCTGTAGCCGCCTTCCCATTCCAGGATGAGCCGGCCGTGCTCGCCCCAAAAGGCGTTGCCAAATTCGGTCTGGCCGGCCTTGTCTCCCGGCTGGCCCCATTCCAGCGTCCAGTCCGGATTCTTGAACTCGTAGGCTACCTTCATATCGATGGGGCAGTCCCAGAGACCTTTGGTGGGCGCGCGCCCGGTGGCGGTGACAGTGAAAGAGGTCTGGTGGTCCGCATTCATGCACCAAAGGATGGTGCTGAACTGGTGCGCGCCGCGGTCGCGAATCTGGCCTCCGCCCGATTCCAGCAACCAGCGGAAATTGGCCGGCTGATAGCGTTGGTTGTGCGGGCGCCACGGAAGGGGCCCCAGCCAGAGGTCCCAGTCCAACCCTTCGGGCGGCGGGCTGTCCGGCACTGGCTTCTCGTCCACCGGATTGGCGTAATGCCAGCAAGTGACGCGGCTGACCCTGCCTACGATGCCGTTGCGGATCGCTCGGCACGTTTGCCAGCCGCCCTTGGCCGTGCGCGCCTGGGCCCCCACTTGCACCGCCGCCTTGTTGGCCCGCGCCGCCGCCACCATGGCCTGCCCTTCCCGGACCGTCACCGAGGCCGGCTTCTCGACATAAACGTGTTTGCCGCTCTGGCAGGCGTGCACGGTCTGGACCGCGTGCCAGTGGTCAGGCGTGGCGATGAGGACGGCATCGATGTCCTTTCGCTCGAGGAGGTAACGATAATCCCGATAAGGAATGACTCCCGCGCCCGCGTTGTTCACCGCCGCTTCCAGCCGATTGTCGTCCGCGTCGCACACCGCGGCGACGCGGACTTTGCCCTCTTGCTGAAAGCGGAGCATGTTGAAAACGTGGGTCATCCCCATGCCGCCCACCCCAATGTGCCCCACGACAAAACGGCCATTGGCCCCGGGAGAGCCCCCCACGGCCAGCACCCCCGAGGGCGCCAGGTTCACAGCCCCAAGCGCCAAGGCGCTGCTCTGGAGGAAACGACGGCGGCTCATCCCATTGCCTGGCTTGTTCATAGAGCCATCCTATCTGCCCGCCCTCCCAAAGGCAACTCCCGCGGTTGGCCTTTCCACAAACAAGGCACCGTCCACTGGACAAGCGGCCATTGTTCAGGCACCCCCGAATCCGCCCGTCGCCCCGTCGCGCTGGGAACTGAGGGAATCGGTCAGTGCAGGCGGAGACGGAATCACCGGCGGACCCCTCACCCCAACCCTCTCCCCTTCCAAAGGGGAGAGGGAGAAACGTCGGCAGACTCTTGAACTGCCAGGCGCCTCCGGTTCCTCGAGCCGCGACGCAGAATTCTCCCTCTCCCCATCCGATGGGGAGAGGGCCGGGGTGAGGGGCCTGCCCGCCGTCTGGCTCCCGCCTTAAGTGAGGCCTTACGAACTGAGTTTCAATATTTTTTGCTTGCGTTGGCATGTGGTCTGCTATGTTCTATACTCCAGAGAGTGCCAGAGAAAGAGTTGGAAAGTATGAGTACGCCGAATCCGTTTGTCCCGGCGGGTTCGCTGATTGCCGAGCGCCAGCGAAGGAACCGAACGCAGTTCAAGGTCGCAGTTTATGCCGTTTTAGCCGCCCACGCGATGCTGGTCCTGGGTTTGTTGATCGAGGGCTGCAAGAGCGACGACCCCGCCAATGGCGCCTCAGGCCCAGAGCCGAGCGGCCCCGCCACCACCGCAGCCAACCCAACTCCCGCAGCCCAACCCCGACCGCAAGCCAATCCGCGCGCCTCCCGGGCCGCCCTGACCGCCACCCCGGCCCTCAGCCGCCAGCCTCCGCCCAGTTCCATTCCCCAACCCGGCAGCGCCGGCTTGATCTATGTGGTCAAGTCAGGCGATACTGTGCCGCGTATTGCCAAAGCTCACGGAACGACGGCTCAGGCACTCCGGGCGGCCAACAGCCTGACAAACGACCGACTCGTAGTCGGCATGAAGCTCAAAGTACCGGCCAGGCCCGGATGACGCCCGCCTCGGCACTGCGGAATCATGGCATAAAAGGGCCGGAGCCGGCATCCTGATGACCATTTTAGAGCTGATCAAGAACGGAAAGTTTTCAGATCTTCTTGCCTCGCCGGTGGGGGCGGTGGTCGGTGCCCTGGTCTTCGGTTTGATTGCCTGGGGCATCGGCCGGGCCCTGCGCCGGGCCATCCGCCGCATTCTGGCCTATGACAAGCGCGCCCTCATGGACCGGACCACCGTGGAGTTCCTTGGGCAACTGGCCCAGATCGGGGTCTATCTCTTCGCGTTCATTTCCTACGCGCACCTCATCCCGGCCCTGGCTCACCTCGGAACGGCCTGGCTGGCCGGCGTCAGCGTCATCTCCGTCATCATCGGTTTGGCCGCCCAAAACACACTGGGCAACCTGATAGCCGGGGTTTCTCTCGTGCTCTACCGCCCGTTCAAAGTCGGCGACCGCCTCCAGGTCACCGCGCCAACAGGCTTGGAAACCGGCGAGGTCCAGAGTGTCAACCTCGGTTACACGGTCTTGAAAACCGATGACAACCGGCGAATCGTCGTGCCCAACAGCTTGATCGCTTCGCAGATGATCCTCAACCTGACCAGCGACGACCCCCGCGTCCTCTGTTCCGTGCCCATTAGCTTGCATTACGAGGCCGACCTCGACAAAGCGCGCAGCATCCTGATGGCCGTGGCCAAGCAGAACCCCAAAACCCAGTCCATCTGCGGTTGTCCCGTAACCCAGGTCGGCCCCGCCGGCGTGGTCCTCACCTTCAGCGCCTGGTGCGCCAATGCCGACGACGCCTCCGGCCTGAAATGCGCCCTGCTCGAAGAAGCCAGAAAACAATTCATCCAGGCAGGCATCGTTCCTCCATTCCCACAGCAGCTCGTGACCCTCTGCCAGGCCCCCCAGGCCTTGGCCGCTCCCCGAGGGCCTGCAACCCCCGAGGCGCAGCCGGCCAGGGAGGCGGAGGGTTTCGCCCAGGAAGGTCCGCCGGGGCCGCGCTCCACGGCAAGAGAGGATTGAGCCACCCGCTGCACAGATCGCGACGGCGACAACGTAGCGCAGGTTTCCAACCTGCTGTATCGCCGGCTTCCAGCCGGCAGGGCGCCGGAAACACCCAAGCTGCCAGGATGGCCGCGCGGCTGCGGATTGGAAATCCGCGATACAGCAGACTGGAAGTCTGCGCTGCGCGCGTTGCGGCTCCGCCGTGCGGTGCAATCTGCAGCTCAAATAAATCTGTGGCTCAAAAAGTCAGAGCTGCACCTGGACCGGTTTGCACGTGGTCTCGAGCGGCTTCAGATCGAAGGCCACAACGACGGTGACTTTCTTGCCGATGACATTATTGGGTACTCGCCATGAGTACGAGCAAGTGCCGCCTCAGCCATACTCCAGGCTGCCGCCGCCCAAGCGGTTGCCTTGGGCATCCAGCACGGTGAAGGTCGGCCGGGGCGGCCGGGCATCGAAACGTTCCCCTTTGAGAAAGGTGGAATAGACCTCGCCCCCGGCCCCGAGGACGCTGCTGTTGATGCTGAGCATGACCTCGCCTTGGTTGCTTGAGCCTGGCGTGCCGCCGTCGGTTTTTAGGGCAGTGACCTTCACCTCGAGGGCCGCCCCGCAGGCCAGAGTGTTGTGCTTGCCCGCCGCGAAGCTGAACGGTTTCTTGAGGGTCCGGTCGTTGGCCGAGAGCTTGAGGTGATCCCGGGCCAGCGCGCCGGCGCCCAGCAGCGTGCAACCATAGAGGCGATAGTTGCCGGGCGGCACCTTGATTCTGCCCTCCGCCACACCCGGTTGGATGAGGTCCCACCTGCCGTTGGGTCTCTCGCGGGCCAGAGTCAGGCTGCGCACCTGCTGGCCGTGCGGCTGCAACTCCACCTCGGCCAGGTCCCCCTTCCAAGGCCCGATTCGCAGAGCGGTGTTGTCGGCGGCCAGGCTGGCCTCATAAGGCGTCGGACCGAAATACAGGACCGGGCCGAAGGGACAGAACTCGCTCCCAAAGGGGTCCATCTCGAACTTCCCCGAGCCGTTGGCATCCACCAGGAAACTGTCCCCGGTTTGGAAGAACCAGCTCTCGCCCTCGCCCGCCATGCGATAGGTCTGCGGCTGCCAGGGGTCGCCCAAGCGAAGATTGCTGTCCCCATCGAACACGCCCACTTTGCGCTTTAGCCCGTTCATTTCAACCGTTGTATCCACGTACCAGCCAGCCTTGAACTGCAACTGGCCGATGAAGAAATTTCGGTCGGCGGGGGCCGATTCAAGCATCTGGCGGTTGAAAAGATTGAGGTGGGCGTAATAAATCGGCCGTCCGCCGGCGATGAGTTTGCCGGCCGGCGCCGATATGGGTCCGAAGAGCGCCTCCTCCCTGCTGGAAGCAAACTCTCGGGGCCGGCCCGCCACCGGTTCTACCACGGCGTCGTCAGTCAGATCGCCGTTCTGATTCATGTCCACGATCAGGCGGTCGTAGCCCTTGCCGGTGCCTTTGGATTCATCCAACCGGAAAACAAAGGCCGGACCCGAAGGCATCTGGCGGCACTCCCCATAGAGCGGACGCCTGGATTTCGCCTTGGGTTCGTTTTTGATTTTCCCGGGCTTCCCCAGCGCCAGCATCCCGTAAGTCCCCGAGCCGCCCGGAAACTCCAACACATCCTGGGCCGGAATCGTTTCGAATTTCAGAGGAAACTCCTCTGCGCTGGCAGTCAAGGCTGCCGCCATGACCGCCGCTCCACCAAATAAGGCCCGCCTAATCATAGCAATCCTTTCCTTGAGAAGCATGGAGCGACTTTGCGCCCGCCTCCAAGGTCTGTCAAAACAAAAATCCAGGCCCTTTCAAATCCGGATCGGCAAAATCAGCAAGGGCAGACCCTGTTGGTAAAACCGCCGTTGCAGGGCGAATACCGCGTAATTGTGCAGCAGGCGCGTGAGGAGCGTCTCCTGCCGGAAGACAAGCTGCCCGCCAAAGAAAATCGCATTGGGAAACCGGGCGAGGATGTCCGGGGCGATCTCGACCGCTTTTTCGACGACATCGTGCCCAAGGGCGGAAAAGGCTTCCGCCTGGAAACCCCTGGAGCGCATGTAGTCGACATAACGCTGGTTGGCGGCGTCGATGTGCCGTTTGAGATTCTCCACCTCGGCGGCGCCTTTGAAGTTGCCTGCGTCCAGGACGCCGATTTGGACGAACAGGAAGTTCTTGAAAACGCCGGGAAAAAGCCGGAGCACGCCGAAGAGCGTGTGGAGGCCTAACCCGTTGAACCCGTTGACCAAAAGCACGGCGGTCTTGGCTTTCGGATCCAGGGGGCGGGTCTCTTGGGGTTGCCCCGCGCCGGCCGGGGCCTCGGTCTGGTCCAGCCCGGCTGCGGCGACCAGTTCGTCGAGATGGCCCAGGTCCCGCGCCGTCTGGTTGTAATGCCGCTTGACCAGCAGGGCCAATCCAACCAGCGCCCCCGTAACCGCCAGGGTCATCCAGCCGCCCTCGAAGAATTTGATAAAGCTCAGGCTCACCAGGATGAACGTGGTGAGAATGAGACCGATGCCGTTGATCGAAAGCTTCCTGAGCCAGTCCTCCACGGTCCGCCGCTCCGCCCACCAGTGGCGGACCATGCCAAGCTGCGAGAGCGAGAACGTGATGAACACATTGATGCTGTAAAGCACCACCAGGAAATCCACCGAGCCCCGCGACGCCGCCATGAGCAGAAGCGAGCAGCCCCCCATCAGGACAATCCCGTTATACGTGACAAAGCGGTCGCTGAGGTTGGCGAAGCGGCTCGGAAACCAGCGATCCAACGCCATGTTGGCCAGCACGCGCGGGCCATCGAGGAACCCGGTTTGAGCCGCCACAAAGAGCAGCGCGGCCTCGGAAGCCAGGGTGACAACGATGAAAGAGAAGGCCGCCCCGTGCGGCCACCTGGCGGTCATTCGCTCGAATAAGACCGCGTTGAGCGTCTTGCCTTCCTGGGGGACGACCCGGAAGAGCAGGTAGGCCAGAAGCAGGCCCGCCACGGTGATAGACAGGGAGAAGGCCATGTATCGCATGGTGTGTTTGCCCGTCTCCACGCGCGGCTCCCGGAGCATCGGCAGGCCGTTGCTCACCGCCTCGATGCCCGTGTAGGTGCCCGCCCCCATGCTGTAAGCCCGCAGCACCAGCAGCCCCATGCCCACCCACCCGAGCTGGCTGTGGGTGACGGCCACGTCGCTCGAAGCCTGACGCCACACTTCCGAGAAATTGGCGATATGCGTGAGCATCGTCCAGCCGATGGCAAACCCATGTGTCAGCACGAAAGCGATGAATATGGGCACCCACGGCAACACCGCCTCCTTGGCGCCGCGCAAGTTCAGCAGCGTCAGCACGCACAGCGCCCCAACCTCGACCGCAAGCTTGAAGTGGTGCGCGCCCGCAGGCAGCAGGCTGAAAAGCGCGTCTGCGCCGCTGGCCACTGAAAGCGTGATCGTCAGGACGTAATCGATGAGCAGCGCCGAGCCGGAGACCACCCCGAGCCTCGGCGAAAGCAGCTTGCTGGCGACCAGGTAACCGCCCCCGCCCGTCGGAAACAGCTCGATAATCTGCGAGTAGCTGGCGCTGATGATGAAGACGGTGAATACGGACGCCGCCGCGACGAAGAGGCTAAGGTAAATATGGCCGCCAAGCGCCCTGAACGCCTCCTCCGGACCGTAACAGGACGAGGAGAGCCCGTCCGCACCGAGACCCACCCAGGCGAAGAAGGCGATCAACGAGAGCTTGTGAAACAGGCGCTTATCGGAAATGTCC
>Ga0187849_1000557_pt1 | contig 49520 bp, 38 predicted proteins | sample June2016WEW_4_10_2_FD_132412 | JGI IMG/M metagenome (GOLD analysis project Ga0187849, IMG submission 132412) | Peatland microbial communities from SPRUCE experiment site at the Marcell Experimental Forest, Minnesota, USA - June2016WEW_4_100 | ecosystem: Environmental > Terrestrial > Soil >... | reverse complement strand
GATGCCCGCCTCGTCATAGAGCTTATGGAGCTTGGCGAGATGCGCAGGAAGATGCGACAGTTCGCGCATACGGCGCCACGCCTCACGTCGCGGGCTCTCAGACATGCAGCGATGCTACAGCCATCTCGACGAGTAAGTCAATGTTTGACTAACTCAGTGACTCTGTGTACCATAAACGCGTGCCGAGGCGAGATCTCAATCAGAAGGTGGCCGTGGCGGTCGTCTATGTGGCCGCCATGTTCATGGCGATCCTGGACACCACGATCGTCAACGTCGCCCTGCCCACTCTCGGGCGCCACTTCCATGTGAGCTCCACTGCGCTCGACACGGTCGTGATCGGGTTCCTTGTCAGCCTCGCGGTGTTCATACCGGCATCGGGTTGGCTGGGCGACCGCTTCGGCCCGCGACGTGTGCTGCTCACGGCCATATTCATGTTCACCGCGGCGTCAGCGCTCTGCGGGGTGGCTACCAGCCTGAGCGAGCTGACCGCCTTCCGCGTCCTGCAAGGTGTCGGGGGCGGTCTCATGACGCCTGTCGGCATGACGATGCTCTGGCGGGCGTTCCCGCCTGCCGAGCGGATCAGGGCCTCGGCCATACTGGTCGTGCCGACCGCACTTGCCCCCGCCCTCGGTCCAGTCCTCGGCGGCCTGTTTGTCACAGACCTGAGCTGGCGGTGGGTGTTCTTTGTCAATGTGCCGATCGGCTTGCTCGCGATCGCCTTCGGGACGGTCTTCCTCCGCGAGCAGCCGCGCCATCCCGCGGGCAGGTTCGACCTCCCCGGATTCGTGATGGCAGGTGTCGGCCTGGGCCTTTTGATGTACGGGCTGTCTGAAGGTCCCGTCAAGGGCTGGGCGAGCCCAGACGTGGCTACGACGTGCATCTCGGGAGCGGTGCTCCTCGCCGGGCTGGTGGCGGTCGAGCTCCGCCGATCGGATCCGCTCATCGCCTTGCGGCTGTTGCGCGACCGCCTCTTCCGCTCGGCCAACATCGTGATGTTCTGTGGCGCAGCCGCCTTCTTGGGCATGCTGTACCTGGCGGCGCTCTTCTTCCAGGACGGGCTCGGGCTGTCTGCGCTCGGGGCGGGTCTGACCACCTTCCCCGAGGCGCTCGGCGTCATGGCGGGCGCCCAGCTGGTCACCCGGATCCTCTACCCGCGTCTAGGCCCCCGGCGGATCATGATGAGTGGCCTCGCGGGGGTCGCAATCGGCATGGTGGCGATGTCGTTCGTCGGTGACCAGACCAATCTCTGGCTCGTCCGGCTCGCCATGTTGGAGATGGGGATATCCATGTCGGGCGTGTTCGTGCCGACCCAGGCAGCGGCCTTCGCCACGATCAGCCCCGCCGACACCGGCCGTGCGTCCACGTTCTTCAACGCAGAGCGCCAGCTCGGCGGTGCGATCGGAGTGGCCGTCCTCACGACCGTGTTGTCGGCGGTCGGGGTCACAAGCTCCGTCGCCGGCCATGCTACTGCGCATCTGGCGGCCTATCACATGGCCTTCCTCACCGCAGCTGCCTTCGCCTTGGTCGGCGCGGGCGTCGCCGCGACCATCAAGGACGCGGACGCCGCCAACACGATCACCCGCCGGCGCGCCGTGGCGGTGCCCGCCCGGGAAACGGGTGACGAGCTCGCCGCACAGGCGAAGGTCTGAACCAGCACCGGGGCGCGAATCAGCTCAGGTGAATCGGTCCCGTCTCCTTGCGTGGCGGGGTGACGACCCGGGCGCCCGGCCCGCCAGTGCGGATACTGATAGTTCCGACCGGAGTTTGCGCGGATCTGGCGACTTCTCTTCGAGAACCCATGGACAGAACCACGTTGGCCCTATCGTTCGCGTGAACTCAGACCGTCAATCTCGGCTGGAAAAGCTCGGCCTCAACCGCGTGGCTAGGCCTATCTTTCGGCATATGGAGTGTCTGGCTGAGCTTGATTGCAAGCTTTGAGGCGGCTCGGGCGCGCGTTCGATCCCGAATCGCTTCGACAGGTTCTGCAGGGCTATCAGGGCCAAGAGCTATGTGATCGACGGGGATGTTCCAGCGCTCCCGGTAGGCGGCGACGGTCGTGACGGCCTGCATCCAACGTTCCCGGGCGATCGGGTCGGAAGGCGGCACGCCCAGCGAGCCGACCCACACTTGGCCTTGCGCGACGGCGCGCTCGGCCAGTTCCCGCGCGCGGCGGTGCATGGTGATTTCTCGCTCATCGAGAGCCCGGGCCATGTCGGGATCGGTGACTCCGACGGCGCGGGGAACCAGGCCCGCAACGAGGTTTACACCTAGCCGGCGGTTCGATCCGGCTGATTGTGCCCATAGGCGCACTCGAGCGTTCATGACCGAGGCGGGATCCTCGGCATCGTCGAAGCTTCGGGCTGCGACGAGCTCGGGGAAGTGTCTGTTCACATCGAGCCCCCCTGACTCGGCGTCTCTCAGCGCGGCGAGGAGCGGTCCGTAGGAGTCGCTCTGACGGATCTGTTCGATGTGGTCAGAACCGAGCCCCGAGCGTTCGAGCAGCTCGTCGAAGCGTTGCTGCGAAGCGACGGCGGCCAAGGTCTCGTACTCGGCGGCCAGGACAGCGAAGTCTTCTACTCGCCGCTGGGCGAGCTCGAGGGCTTCGTGAGCAGACACATCGGCGCCCTCGTTGGCGAGCACGGCGGCGAGCACCTCGGTGGAGCTGTACCGCATGGCAGTGCTGTCGTGTCCGGTGGCGGGGTCCGGGTCGAAGCTCGTGTCGACATAGATCATGTTGGACTCGCGCCCGCGGGTCGCGGCGACGTAGAGCACCTCGCGGGTCGTGCTGGGAGAGACGAGCGTGTGGGAGGTGTCGGTGCTGCGACCTTGACTGCGATAAGCAGTCGTGGCATAAGCGAGCTCGACGTGGCTGGCTACGTAGTCTGCGGGCAACACCACCTCGGGACTGCCCGGGTTGCGCCGCACAGCCATGGTCCCATCGGAGTTGGTGGAGGTAACGAGAAAGCGGTCGCCGTTCTTCACCCAGCTCTTGCCGACGCTGAGCAGCCGGTTGTTCTTGCGGGTGACGATCTCGTCTCCGACACCGGCTTTCTGGCCCTCCGCGATTGCGAGCCCCGTCTCGGCGACAGTCCCCTCGGCGATCCGACCTGCTCTCGCCCGGGCGTTCAGCTCGGAGACCGTGGCGGTGTCCCCGGCGATCATGAGGCTCGCCTTTCCCCCTCCGACGTCGAAGCGCCAAGCCGCGTAGATCGCATCGAGGAGCTCTTGGCGCTCACCGGCCTTGATGCGGCCGTGGTCCTCGTAGGAGGCGATGGCGGAGCTGTTCCCGAGGCGAAGCTCGATGCTGGCGGCCTTCTCCCACAAAGACTCGAAGCGTCGTACCTCGCTCAGCTCGGCGACGAGATCACCGCGGTCTTTGACAAGGAGCGAGAAGGCCCCGCCCGCTTCGACAGAGCCCGTCTGGGCGAAGTCCCCCAATAAGAGAATCTTCGCGCCAGCGGCTTTCGCGGCGCCCACGATCTCGTCAAGACTAAAGGTTCCGGCCAGGGAAGCCTCGTCGATCATGACGAGCTGTCCCGGCTTGAGGCGTCTTTGGTCGATCGCCTGCTTCGTCTCGGCGAGGCTGTCGCGGAGCTTGGCCGCGCTCGGAGAGTCCGGGTAGGCGTGCCTCGCCAGGTTGAGGGCGAGACGGTCGCGGCGCTCTGTCAGCTGGGGGATGCGTCTCCATTCGGTGAGCCACTTGGCTGTGTTCTCCGTCTCGATCCCGAGCTCGTCAGAAAGCACCTCGGCAGCGACCGCGGAGGGGGCGAGGCCGACCACCGAGCCCTCGCCGTGGACCTGTTCCCAGGCGGCCCGAAGTCCCGCCATGGCAGTTGACTTGCCAGTACCGGCCGGGCCGACAAGCACGTCAAGGACGCGACCGGAGGTGGCGATCTTCTCGACCGCGTGGGCCTGGTCGAGGCTGAGTCGGTGGTCCCGACCGGGAAGATTCGCCTGGGCGACATCGGTGACGACGGCCGTGCTCACCCGTGGACCGTTAAGTTGCCGGCCGGCTTCGAGGAGACGTGCCTCTGCATCGAGGAGGGACTCTGTCGTGTAGACGAGGTGGCTCTTCGGGCTGAGCAGCGAGGAACCGTCGGGGCGGACGTAGCGCTCCGGTGTGTGGTGCAACGCCGGCGGGCTGAGGCACACCGAGCGGGCGATAGCGAGCTCGGTGATGTGCTCGGCGATAGTGACCCGGTCATCAGGAGTGGCGAAGCGCACCCCGTGCAAGATGCGGTGCGCCTCGGCCAAGAGGTTCTGGCGTCCGTAGGTGGAATGGTGCTCGGCGACCGTGGTGACGACCGCCTCGGCGGCGTCGGGAAGGATCGCCTCGCCTAGATCATCGGCGCGCAGCAGGGGCAGCTCGTTGCGGTTCTTGAGGCTCGAGACGAAGGCCAGCTGCTCGTCTCTCACAACATGTGCTTCGGCCCGGGAGCGCCAGGTGTCGGTGAGCTCGCCGAGACTGTGTCTCGCCTTTTCGGGCCTCGTGACGATCGTCGCCACGGCATGCAGGCGCATGTCCTCTATAGCGGTGGGCATCCTGTCGTGGGCAAGGTTGAACTCGGCCCGGAGGCGCGCGGAGTGCTCGGCGATCTGTTCCGAACGCCTAGAGAACTCGGCCATGAGGGACTCGGCAACGCCGGTGATCTCATAGCGCGGCTTTGTTGAATGACGCCGTCCCCGCGCCTCCCAGCCGAGCCCGAGGGCCGCGGTCAAAAGGTCCGAGAGGACTCCTTGGTGGAGCTCTGAGAGCGTCGTCGCCGCCTTGAAGATGGCCCTTGAGTCAAGGGTCCTCCACTTGTTGTCCGACACGGACTTCCCTCGATTCCAGACCACGAGATGGTCGTGCAGCTGTGGGTCGTCCGCCCGGCTCGTGAAGTGGGTGAAAGACGCCGCGACAACCCCGGTGATGTCTTCTTCGACGATCCCGTTCTTGCCAGAACGCGAGTGGAACACCTCTCTTTCCGCGTAGGAAATGACGTATTCGATCGCCTGTCGGTGACAATCAGCGATGACATCTCGCGTCTCGTCGTCGGCGAGAGCCCAGAGGACCGAGAACGATTTCGGCGGGCTGAAGCAAAGATCGAAGCCGGCGACAGGGGCGCTCCCGGACTTCCTCGGAAGCGAGCCGATCACCTCGCCGCTGACGGGATCGGAGCACGCGACCAACATGTTCCAGAGGTGCTCCTCGCTCACCTGCGAGCCGGGCTCGAGCCCTTTTCCGCCGTCGAGATCCGCGAGACCGGAGCCTAGAAACACCCCAGGAGGGGTCCCCGACTCGGCGTAGTAGGCCGCGAGCGAAGACGACGGTTCCGTCTCGCCGTCGCCTCTTGCGACCGAGTCGATGAGGTAGCGGAACCCGCCTCCCAAACTGATCCGGCGGATCGAGATCAACGGGCGCACCTCCTTTTCGGAGGCCGCCACGATGAGCGCCTCTATTAAAGAGGCACTGGGGAATCCAGGCTAATGGGCCCGCTCCCGCCGGCTCGCCTGAAGTCGCTGGTAGGGGGCGTATTCCGTGGATGCCGAGGGTGTGTGGTCCAGGAGCTTGGTTGGAAGGAGGTGATGACGGAGGTTGGTGATGACGGCGGAGGTGACGGCGGAGGAGGTGATGGCGGAGGAGGTGATGGCGGAGGAGGTTGGATCGGCGCCCTGTCCGTCGATGCCGCCGGGCGGGTCGCGCCGGCGGACACAGTAATGACCCCTTGAGCAGGCCATTGAACGGCCATGATGAGGCAATGCGACAGCGAACGCTCGGCTTGCTTCTCGTGACCGTGCTCGCAGGTGGCGCCGGCCTGGCAGCGCCCGCAGTGCCCAGCAGTCAGCAGTCGATGCCGTGCGGATCGGCTCGCGAAGCAACAATTACCGGTTTGACGTCAGCCGGGCGCTTGGCCTGGCGAACGGCATTGCCCCACCCGCAGGACTCGGGGACGACAGCGGAGATAGTCGCCGGCGGCACCGTGTACGCCGACCTGAGCGGGGCCGTAACCGCCGTTAAGGGAAGCAACGGGCGTATCGGGTGGTCCCGGGCGCTCGGCGTGGATGTGTACGGGGAGTGGCTGATCGGCCGCACCCTCGTCGTGGACATCGACCAGGTCGGCCCACACGCTCAAGTGGTCGGACTGAACCCGAGCTCCGGCGCGCTCGACTGGCGCTACCGACCGGGGGGCAACGGACTCTACGGGGATCCCGTCCCTGCCGGCGACGTCGGCCTGGTGATCGTCGCGTCCCCGCACGAACTTGGCTTGATCGACGCCGCCAGCGGGAGACTGCGCTGGCACCACTGGATCGCCTTGCCGGACGAGCCGGTGACCGATGGGACGACCGTGGCGGTGGCCGCGGGCAGCGCCATACGCGGGTTCGCAGTCGCGACGGGCGAGCTGCGCTGGACTCGCGGCGGCATCGACAGCATGGCTTTGCTCACCCTCGACGACGGCGTGGTCGTCATCGGTTCTCAGGTGAGCCAAGACCCGACTCCGATCGCCGGCTACGAGCTCGCCACCGGGCGGCAGGCCTGGGCACTTGGTCTGGACGCCGGGTCCTGGCAGCTGACGGCAACGCCGGCCGGCTTGGTCGCCGTTCAGGATTACCCGGTGGACCAAGGTGGCCTCGACCTCGTCGAGCCGGCCACAGGCCACATCGCCTGGCGGTCCAGCATCGGTCACCCAGCCTTCTTGGCAAGCCCTCCCGTTGTCGTCGGGTCCAATCTCGCGATGGTCGTGCAACTGCCCCAGGACGGTCCGTCGTTCGCGGCCCTGCGCAACCTGACCACCGGATCGCTCATCGCCCGCCACCGCCTCGGATCCAGTCAGGTCCCTCTCACCCTCGCCGCGCTGGGACCGGACCTGTACGGCACTGGCCTTGGGCCGGACGGCAAGACCGAATCTGGCTTCGTCGAGCGCATCGGCCTCGACGGTGTGATCTGGCGGCTCATCCTCCCCCAGCCGGCGCAGACCTCGCCGGTGGCACTCCCCGAAGGCGGGATAGCGATCCAGACCGAGGATCTCCAGTGCGCCACCGCTTTGGCGTAACGCAGTCGCGGACGACCGTTCAGCTCGCCCCTGCCGAAGGTGTTTATCGGCACTACGACCGCTCCGAATCTGCAGGGCACTCGTGACTTGAACCGCGGCCATTGAGTTTGTGTCGAGGCCGTAGACCGACGACAAGCCTCTCGTCATCGCTGGGACCAGGTCGGCCAACCCTGGGTCTCAGCCCCACTTTAGGTGCGCCATCACCACGACGATGTTGTCAACCTATGAGACCCGAGCTGGTGCGGAGTTGGCGAACGGCAGCGTTACCGACCAACTCCGTTATCCGCGTAAGTGCAGGTCGGAACTCGATCGGCTGGTGTCCCTCGAATAGCCTGGATCCGCAGGTGCCTCTTTAGTAGAGGGTGTGCCGTTTGGGCCGCCCTCCCGAGAGAAGGAGGCCTAGATGTCCATCAGGACCGCGTCGTCCGACCAGCATCGCATTGTCGGGACGCCCATCGCCCTGCACCGAGTCCCTCTCGGCAATGCGCGTCTGCTCTTCACGCCTGAAGAAGTTGCGCAGGCGCTCGCGATCGGGCGTTCAAAGGTCTACGATTTGTTGAGGAACGACGAGTTGTCTTCGATCCGTATCGGTGGAAGTCGCCGCATCCTGGTGTCCGCCCTCCACGAATTTGTCGATCGGCTGCGCTCTAACCAGAGTGCCCAACGGCAATGATCCTCATGGATTAGAGGGAGCGCGACCAACTCATGTCACGACGGGGAAGAGGCGACGGCCTCATTCACCAACGTCCTGACGGACGATGGGAAGCACGAGTGGAAATCGGGTGGAAGAACGGCCGTCGCGTTCGAAAATCGATCTACGGCCGAACGCGGGGGGAGGTCGCAAAGGCGCTGCGGGATGCTCAGACAACCCTCGATCAGGTCGGCGTGCTCGGGGATGACTCCGTTACGGTTAGCGCCTTCTTGAACCAATGGCTCACCGAGGTTGTCGCTCCCAGGCGAGAGCTGGCAACCTGGCGCGGATACGAAACCAACGTCCGGCGGCACATCGTTCCCACGATCGGTCACGTTCGGCTCACGAAGCTCACTGCGCCAATGGTGCAGGGTCTGCTGAACGACCTACGTCGACAGGGGCTGGCCCCGCGGACGGTGCAGTACGTTCACGCGACTCTTCGCGCCGCGCTGAATGTCGCGTTGCGGTGGGGACTGATCCAGCGAAATGTCGCGACCGTCGTAGAGCCGGTCACTGTCAAGCGTAAGGAGGTTGTTCCGTTCACTCCGGAAGAAGCGAGGCAGGTACTTGACGCCGCCCGATCGCATCGGCTGGCATCCTTCTTCACCGTCGCTATGGCGCTCGGATTGCGGCCCAGCGAGGCATTGGGACTCACGTGGTCCGACATCGACTTCGACCAGTACCTCTTGCATGTTCGCCGTGCCCTCGAGCGAGGACCCGACGGTTATCGGTTCAAAGAGCCAAAGTCTCGTACGAGCCGGCGAACGGTCGTTCTACCCAGCGTTTGTGTCGAGTCGCTGAAGAGTCATCGAATCAGACAGGCATCTGATCGTCTAAGGGCGGGCGAGACTTGGCAAGACCTCGATCTCGTCTTCTGCTCCGAGATCGGCGCACCGCTCCACAGGAGCGAGATGTCACGGCAGTTCGCCTTGCTGCTGAGAAGGGCCGGCGTCGTTCACCATCGGCTTTACGACTGTCGGCACACTGCAGCCAGCCTCCTTCTGGCACAAGGCGTGCCACCACGAGTCGTGATGGAAACGCTTGGACACTCCTCGTACTCGTTGACGATGGACACGTACGCGCATGTGTACGCGGACGCGCTCCGGGAGGCCGCGGCGGCAATCGATCGTGCGCTCGCTCCGCAGGATTCCGCGTTGCCGGCGCGGGACCCCGCCGTCTGATCCCCGGACGTCACCTTCCGGGTCGTCGAGGGCGTCTGGGAGGTGAGATGAGCGCCTTCTCGGTCGGACACGGTAACCCCCCACCCCGCACGACGGACGGCTGGGCCTGAGGGTCGCCGCCGTGGCGTTGCCGGCCGAGGCGGACCTCCGGACATGGTTCGCCGGCGTCGCCCGCCTTGGAGGAGAGAGTTCTGGACGCTGCGCTGACGTGTGTAACGGCTGTCCCTTGGCGCGCGACCGGCTTCTCCGATTTGCGGCCCGCTTCTCCGATCGGCGGCCCGTTTCTCCGTTCCGACCGCGTCGCTACCGGCAAAGTTTGGTGGTCAGTTTGGTGGTCAAAACGCATTCGCGCCCATGTCGCAAGCGTCACAGAGGGGAGTTTCAAGCCCTTCACCAGGGCATTTACAGCGGAGGAGGTGGGATTTGAACCCACGGACCCTTGCAGGTCACACGATTTCCAATCGTGCCGATTCGGCCGCTCTCGCACTCCTCCAACAAGCCTCAGCCCGCTATCGTTGCACTTACTGGCGCTGTCGCGCGCAGTAGCCGGGTTCTGCGCAACGGGCGACCGTGAATCGAGTCAGGGCCGGAAGGCAGCAGCTCTCAGCGGATTCGTCTGTGTGCCGCAGGGGACCTGGCTGCTGCGCACGACAGCGCGAGAGCCAGAGTCGGCCCCGCTAGGGATGCGGCGCGTCTCGCTTTCGACATCGCAGGCCCTGATTATCGGGTGCTCCGCGCCGGGACGACGACCCATGTGCACGGTGGTCCGCCCGCGGTCGGTGAGGTTCGACAAGTCGTAGGCTCGCATCAATGGTCGACTACCAGTCGCTCTACCGGCGCTATCGCCCGCAGCGCTTTGCCGAGGTCCGCGGCCAGGACCACGTGGTTGGCGCCCTCCGCCATGCCGTGCGGGACAATCGCGTGGCCCACGCGTACCTCTTCTCCGGGCCGCGCGGGACGGGGAAGACCTCGACGGCGAGGATCCTCGCCAAGGCTCTCAACTGCGAGCGCCCTGTCGACGGTGAGCCCTGTGGCGTGTGCGACTCCTGCGTGGACATCACGAGGGGTGCCTCCTTCGACGTCCACGAGCTCGACGCGGCGTCCAACAACGGGGTCGACGCCATGCGAGACCTTGTCGCACGGGCTTCCCTCGCCACGCCCGGGCGCTGGAAGGTGTACATCGTCGACGAGGTTCACATGCTCTCGCAGTCCGCGTCGAACGCGCTGCTGAAGACGTTGGAAGAACCGCCGGACCACGTCGTGTTCGTGCTTGCCACGACCGATCCTCAGAAGGTCCTTCCCACGATTCGCAGCCGGACGCAGCACTACGAGTTCCATCTGCTCGACGCCGACGTGCTGGCGCTGCTGCTCGCGGACATAGCGAGAGACGCCCAGCTCGAGCTGCCCGACTCGGCCGTGGAGTCCGCCGTTCGCCGTGGGCGGGGCTCGGCACGTGACGCCCTGTCCGCGCTCGACCAGGTGGTGGCATCGGGCGTCGTGGAGGATGACGGTCCGCTGCTGCACGAGCTGCTCGTCGCGCTGGCGGAGCGTGACACGGCGCGTGCTCTGCAGGTTGTCGAGAGCGCACTCGTTTCTGGCCGCGACGCGCCGCGGATCGCTGCTGAGCTCCTCGAAGAGCTGCGCGGCCAGTTCCTGGCGGCCGTGGCGCCCGGCTTGCCGCGCGAGGGTGAGCCACCGGCACCGCAGGCGTCCCAGGCGCCCAGCCCTGCACTGCCACACGGCGGGCAGGGTCTCCTGCTCGGGCCCGCCCGCAGCGTCCGCGCCATGGAGGTGCTGGGAACAGCCCTCGTGGCTATGCGAGACGCCCTCGACGCCCGGATCACTCTAGAGGTTGCCATCGTCCGCCTCACCCACCCGGAGGTCGACGACGATTCGAGCGCCCTGCTCGAAAGGATCGAGCGCCTCGAACGCCGCATCCAGAGCCTCGCGGCGCCGGTCGGCGCCTCGCTCCCGCCGCCGCCGCCGACACCTCCTCCTCCGCCGCCCCCCGCCGCGCCAACTTCGAAGCCCCCGCCGCCCCCGGCCCCCGCCGTGCCAACGCCGCCCGCCGTTCCAACTTCTCAGCCGCGCGAGCCGCGCTCCGGGAGTCACGACGACTTGGGATCGCAGCCGGCGCTCGGCGCCTTCGCCGCTGGCGTCGCCGCAGCCGGGGTCGCCTCAGCCGGCGTGAGTCAGCCGGGCCTTTCTCAGTCGCCCGCCGCCACGCCGTCACCGGCGGCCGGCCCTGGGACCGCCGGGCCCGCGACGACGCCGTCACCGGTGAACGAGGGCCCCGCGGCCGAGCCGCCACCGGAAAGCACCCTGCCTCCGCCCACTCGGGATGAGCTCGTCGCTGCGTGGGGTGACCACGTGCTGAGCCAACTGCGTCCTCGGGTTCGCGCCGTGTTCGCAGTGGGCCGGTTTCTCGCGACCGAGGGCGCAACGGCGATTCTCGCCCTGCCGAACTCCGCCCACGTCGAGCGCGCCGGCTTCGACTGCGAGGAGGTCGCACAAGCGCTCAGCCGGTACTTCGGCCGTCCTGTCCATTTGCGGCTCATCGCGGAGACCGGGCTCGGCGCCGGGTACCCCTCGCCCGCCTCGACATCCAGTGGCTCCCGGGGAACCTCGCAAGCAAACGACGACGCCCACAGCCCAACGGCGCCAACGTCCTCGCCGGCGGCCGCCATGCGGGCTGAGGCCCGGGGGCCTGCAGCCGGAGGCACTCGTGCCGGCTCGCCCACAGCTTCGGCTGGCGGGGGTCGAGCTGCACCTGCTCGCAAGGCACCCGCAGGTCGCGATCCGGATGACGTCGATGATGAGATGCTCGACCCGGACGATCTCGATCCAAATGCCGAAAGCGTTGCTGGTGACACGCTCTCCTGGGCACAGGACCGGCTTATGGAGGCATTTCCTGGGGCAGAGGAGGTCTGACATGGCGGAAGGCGACTCGTCTCCAACCGGGGGGCTGGGCGACCTGTTCTCCCGGCTCCAGGAAGCTCGGGAAGACCTCGAGGCGCAAGCGGAAGCGATAGAGCAGACCATCGTCGAGGGCCACGCAGCCGGTGGTGCCGTCGTCATACGGCTGACCGGGTCGCTCGAAGCCAAGTCCGTGCACATCGACCCTTCGATCGTCGACCCCGCGGACCCGTCACTTCTCGAGGACGCCGTGCTCGCGGCGCTTCACGATGTGCTCGGCAGGATCGTAGAGCTCAGGACTTCGGTCCAAGCGCCGGATGATCCCGCCTTCGCGGCCAATATCGACCTCGGGGGTCTCCTGGCCGGAGTCGACCTCGAGGGACTAATGGGGAACCTGGGCCTGGGAGTGGATCTCGGCGCTTTCGCCGGGATCGGTGAGCTCGGCGAGAGCGAAGGCGACGACGAGTACGGCGAAGACCAAGTCGACGGCTCAGCCGACGACGAGCCGCAGGCCTGACCGGCCAGTGTTCGCCGGGCCGATTCAGGAGCTGGTCGACGAGCTCGGGCGCTTACCTGGTGTCGGGCCGCGCTCGGCTCAGCGCATCGCGTTCTACGTGCTCGAGGCGGACAGGGAGAGTGCTCTCCGCCTCGCACGGGCCATCGTGGAGGTGAAGGACCGCATCCGGCTCTGCGAGCGATGTTTCAACGTCGCGGAAAGCGAGCTCTGCACTATCTGCTCCGATTCGCGTCGCGACCTCACGATCATCTGCGTCGTCGAGGACCCCAGAGACATCGTCGCCGTTGAGCGGACTCGGGAGTTCCACGGCACCTACCACGTGCTCGGAGGAGCGCTGAGCCCGATCGACGGGGTTGGCCCCGAACAGCTGCGCGTGCGGCCGCTCCTCGTGCGGCTCGGCGTCGAGGGCGTTGCCGAGGTGATCTTGTGCACGAACCCCAACCTTGAGGGAGAGGCAACGGCGATGTACCTAGCGCGGCTCTTGTTGCCGCTCGGGGTGAAAGTGACACGCATAGCGAGCGGGCTGCCCGTCGGCGGGGACCTCGAGTATGCCGACGAGCTCACGCTCGGGCGCGCCCTCGAGGGCCGTCGGGAGGTCAGCGGCTGAGCTCTGGCGGGGCGACGCCAGAGACCACCTCGAGTGCGGAAGCGTCGCCCGGCCTCGGCGCCCGCACGGGCCGACTTCGCATCGGCGAGGACAGGATCACCGTTTTCAGCAGGAGGGCCAGTGGACGCCAATCGATCAGAGCCCCCGACGATGACCGAGATCGACCACGTCGCCATCGCCGTGCGCGATCTCGACGCCGCGATCGCCTGGTACGAGTCAGCGTTCGGTACCCGGGTCGCTCATCGCGAGCGGATCGAGCACGACGGAGTCGAGGAGGCATTGCTGAAAGTCGCCGAGTCGTTCATCCAGCTTCTCAGCCCGACCACCGACAGCTCCCCAGTCGCGAGGTTCCTCGAGCGCAAAGGCGAGGGCATCCACCACGTCGGTTACCGGGTAGCCGATTGCGCCGCGGCACTGGAGAAGATGCGAGCCGCCGGCGCTCAGCTGATCGACAAGACGCCGAGAGCTGGATCGCGCGGCACGACCGTGGCCTTCGTGCACCCTCGCGGCGCCTTCGGCACGCTCATCGAGCTGGTTCAAGAGCAGCCGCAGGAGCAGTCCCGCTCCGGGAGCGTCAATCTTCCCGGAACTGGCGGTAGAGCTCCATGAGGCCCTGCCGGGTCTCCGGCGCGAGATCCTCGGGCTGAACGCTCCCTAGGGCTCTGATCGTCGCCTGGACTTGTCGCAGGTACTCCTCGCAGCCGTCGCAAGCTTCAAGGTGCGCCTCGAAACGTCGAGCGTCGCGCCGCGACAGCGTGCCTTCGAGATAGTCGGTCACTAGCTCGACCGCCTGTTGGCAGACGAGGTCCCTGCGGAGGGTGGGCAGCCTCATCGCTCCGCCAACTCGTCTTCGAGACGGGCCCTTACCCGGCTGCGGCCGCGGTGCAGGAGTACCCGCTGGTTGGCTTCGCTGATCTCGAGCACGTCACATACGTCCTTGCTTGACAGTCCGTCCACGTCGCGAAGTGTTACGACGGCGCGCTGGCTCTCGGGCAGTTCGGAGATGGCGGCCCGCACCTGGGCGACGAGAGGCCCGCTCGAGAGCCGTTCGACGACCTCGTCGGACCAATGGGCAGGCGGGTCGGACCACGCTCCCCCTTCGTCAAAGCGCCGGCCGTTCACGGTCGCCTCACCGGAGAGGTCAACAGGTGTCGTGCGCTGCTCGCGTACGCCGGTCGACCGTGCCCTGTTCGCGAGGATGTGGAAGATCCAGGTCTTGAGCGATGATCGGCCCTCGAAGCGGTCGATGCCTTTCACAACGGCGAGCCACGTGTCCTGGGTGACCTCTTCGGCGACAGCCCGGCTCGAGACGAACGTCTGTGCGAGACGGACCATCGAGGTGTGGTAGGAGTCGACGACCTCTGCGAAGGCGGACTCCTCGCCCGAGCGCAGTCGGCGCAACAGGTCGTCATCGCTCACGCCTGCAGCGTATGGCGCGCGACCGGCCCGGTGGCGCGCGACCGGCCCGGTGGCGCGCGGCCGGCCGCGGCGAAGCGATCTGAGCCTCCCCTGCGACCGATAGCCTTCGCGCAATGGCGGAGCATCCCGCGGTCGACCGCTCAATGGGCGCCCGTCTTGCCGCGCTCGAGGCCAGGCGTGCGGAGGCGGTGACCGCCGGATCGCAGCGTTCGGTCAAAGCGCACAAGGCCAAGGGCAAGATGACGGCCCGTGAGCGGATCGACTACCTGCTGGACGAGGGCTCGTTCCAGGAGATGGACCTGCTCGTCCGGCACCGGTCCCATGGCATGGGCCTCGAGCGCTCCCGCCCTTACACAGACGGGGTCGTGACCGGCTTCGGGACGATCGACGAACGGCGCGTGTGCGTTTTCAGCCAGGATTTCACCGTCTTCGGGGGTGCACTCGGCGAAGCTCACGCCGAGAAGATCCACAAGGTGATGGACCTTGCGCTCTCTGTCGGAGTGCCGATCATCGGCCTCGACGACTCGGGCGGAGCACGTATCCAAGAGGGCGTGGTCTCGCTGCACAGCTACGGCGGGATCTTCTCCCGGAACGTGCGGGCATCCGGGGTGGTGCCCCAGATCAGCGTCATTCTCGGCCCGTGCGCCGGCGGCGCCGTCTACTCCCCGGCGATGACGGACTTCATCTTCATGGTGCACGAGACAAGCCACATGTTCATCACCGGGCCCGATGTCGTGAAGACCGTCACGGGTGAGGACGTGAGCCTGGAGCAGCTCGGCGGCGCCATGAGCCACGCGACGCGCTCTGGTGTCGCCACTTTCGTCGCCCCGAACGAGAAGGCGTGCCTCGACGAGGTTCGCTATCTGTTGTCCTTCCTTCCTTCGAACAACCTCGAGGCTCCGCCGGACCTCGAGGAGCCCGAGGACCTGGACGCGCAGGTCGTCGGGCTTCGCGACATGGTCCCGGACAGCCCGAACCAGCCCTATGACATGAGACGGGTGATCACAGCAGTCGTCGACGGGGGCGAGTACCTCGAGTACTTCCCGCGTTGGGCGATGAACCTGACGTGCGGTTTCGCCCGGATCGGAGGGCGCGCCGTCGGGATAGTGGGCAACGAGCCGAGCGTGCTCGCGGGCGTGCTGGACATCGCCTCATCGGAGAAGGGCGCCCGGTTCGTTCGGACGTGCGACGCCTTCAACATCCCGCTCGTGACTTTCGTCGACGTACCGGGATTCATGCCCGGAACCGACCAGGAGTACGGTGGCATCATCCGCCATGGCGCCAAGCTTCTCTACGCGTACTGCGAGGCAACGGTGCCCCGGGTGCAGGTGATCATCCGCAAGGCCTACGGTGGCGCCTACATCGTCATGGACTCCAAGTCCATCGGTGCCGACTTCGCCTACGCGTGGCCGTCGGCCGAGCTCGCCGTCATGGGCCCGCAGGGTGCCGTCGAGATCGTCTACCGGCGCGAGCTCGTCGACTCGCCGGACCCCGCCGCTCGCCGTGCCGAGCTCGTCGACGACTACATCGAGCGTTACGCGAACCCCTATGTCGCAGCCGAGCGCGGCTACGTCGACGCCGTGATCGACCCGGCCGACACTCGTCGCGTCTTGGTCCGAGCCCTTCAGCTGCTCGCCTCCAAGCGGGAGGAGCTGCCCAAGCGCAAACACGGTAACGTGCCGCTTTGAGCAAGCCAGATCGGGTACATGCGGGCATCCCGGCCCGACCACTCAGTGCGCCTGCGGAGGTGGCAGATGCCATTGCCGCGGCCGTTGTGATCTGCTGGCCCCGGGCCACAGCAGAGGGCGGTCCCCTGAGCGGGAGACGCAAGTTGGCGGGGGGCGAGCCGGAGCACTCGTGGCGTTACTCGGGGCGGTGGTGGAACGTTCCGGCGTCCCTGCGCCGGGACCGGCCACGGGCGGAACAGGCGTGGCGATGAGCGCAGTTCCCGAGCTCTGGGACCTCACGACTGTCGCCGAGGACGAGGTCGTCTTCCATCTCCACTCGCCCGACACCCTCGAGATGGTCGGGGTGCGTGGCGGCTGGCCGGGACCGGGCTACGAAGTCATCACCGGCCTGCGGCCCGGCACGTCCCTCCTGCGCCACGGGATCGCGACCCGCACGCTCGACAGGCCTCCGGGCGAGCTTCTCTGCAGGTTCGCCACTGTCAACGACGTTCACTTCGGCGAGACCGAGTGCGGCAAGCTCTCCGACATCGCCGACACCGTCGGCTATCTCACAGCGGGCGGGATGGACGCGAGGGGCATGACGGACGCGAGAGACAAGCTGCAGGCCTTGTTCGAGAAGCTCGGCCCGGTTGTGGAGAACTCGTCGCCGGAGGGCGCCACGCCGTACCCGGAGCTGATGAGCCGCGCGGCGATCACCGAGATCGCCGCGATCGACCCGGCCGCGGTCGTGGTCAAGGGCGACCTCACAGCGTCGGGCCTGGTCGGGGAGTACGACGCTTTCCTGCAGTGCTACCTGGGTTCGTTCGGCGACCGGCTCTTGCACGTGCGCGGGAACCACGACGCTTTCTCGGGTCGCCACTATGCGTCCGAGCCCTGCCAGGAGATGGCGCTTGACGGCGCCACAATCGCCTTGCTCGACACGGTCATCGAGGGCAGGGACTCAGGCCAGGCTCGTCGCGAGCAGCTGGAGTGGCTCGACGAGCTCGGAGCGCGAGCGGACCAGCCGGTGCTCGTGTTCGGCCATCACCATGCCTGGAAACCGGGTTCGGTGAACCGGGCTCCGGACTACTTCGGGATCAACCCGAACGACTCCGAGCGCCTCGTCGAGGTGATAGCGAGACGTCCGGCCATCTGCGGGTACTTCGCCGGGCACACGCATCGCAACCGTGTGCGCAGGTTCGCCGAGACCGGTGAGGTCCCCTATGCCGAGGTCGCGTGCGTGAAGGACTTCCCGGGAAGCTGGGCCGAGTACCGGGTTTTCGAGGGCGGGATCCTGCAGGTCCACCGCCGGCTGTCCTCACCCGCTGCGCTCGCCTGGTCCGAGAAGTGCCGTGGGCTGTTCTGGGGGATGTACCCCGCGTACGCACTCGGCAGGCTCGAGGACCGCTGCTTTCCGATCATGCCCCGCACTCCCGCGACCTGATCCGACCGGGGGCGGCGCTCAGAGGTCGCCGCGGCGATGGCGCCGGCGGGTCCACGAGACCCCTGAGGTCGCCTGCTTCTCAAAGGCCTCCCAACGCGAGTGCATGGTCGAGGTCCTCCAGCAGGTCGCCCACGTTCTCGAGGCCCACCGACAAACGGATGAGCGAGGGATCGACCTCGAGCTCGGAGCCGGCGGTCGAGGCGTGGGTCATCCTGGCCGGCAGCTCGATCAGCGACTCGACGGCCCCGAGGGACTCGGCCAAGGTGAACAGTCGCGTGCCCGCGGCGACCTCGAGCGCCGCAGCCTCGCCGCCCCGCAGCGTGAACGACACCATCGCGCCGAAGGCGCTCATCTGGCGTGATGCGAGCTCGTGGCCCCGGTGGTGGGCGAGCCCCGGGTAGTAGACCTCCTGCACCGCCGGGTGGTCGAGGAGGTGGGCCGCGATCAGGTCCGCGTTCGCGCATTGCCGGTCGAGCCGGACCGCGAGCGTCTTGAGCCCGCGCTGCACGAGGTAGCAGTCGAACGGGCTCGGCACCGCCCCGGCCGAGTTCTGGACGAAACCGAGGTGTGTCCCGAGCTCCTCATCGTTGGTGGCGACGAACCCCCCTACGACGTCGGAGTGCCCGCCCAGGTACTTCGTCGAGGAGTGCACGACGGCGTCGGCACCCAGCCCGAGCGGCTGTTGCAGGTAAGGAGTGGCGAAGGTGTTGTCGACGATGCAGCGGGCGCCATGGGCGTGCGCAAGAGCGGCGACGGCCGCGATGTCGATGATGTTGAGCTTGGGGTTGCTCGGCGTCTCCACCCACACCAGGCGGGTCTCGTCGCGCCACGCGGCCGCCAGCGCGTCGGGGCTCTGCAGCTCGACCGGCGAGAACGTGACGCCGGATCCCGCATAGATGCTGGAGACGAGCCTGTAGGTGCCGCCGTAGGCGTCGTCGGGGATGAGCAAGTGGTCGCCCGGCCTCAGCAAACGGAGCACGGCGTCCGTGGCGGCCATGCCGCTCGAGAACGCGTAGCCGAGGCTCGCCCCCTCGAGCGACGCGATCGTGGTCTCGAGCGAGACACGCGTCGGATTGCGCGTGCGCCCGTAGTCGAAGCCCTTGTGCTTGCCCACGGCCTCCTGGGCAAAGGTGGAAGCGAGGTGGATCGGCGTGACGACCGCCCCCGTGAGCGGATCGGGGGCCTGGCCGGCGTGTATCGCTCGCGTGGAGAACCCTGGGCCTTTTCCTGCCTGATCATTGAAAGAGCTCATCGCGCCTCCCTGGGCGAGCCGGCTTGTGCCAGGAACGCGAGCGCGTCCGATCGGGTGATTATGCCAACCGGGTGCCCGTTGTCGAGCACGGTCACCGCCGGCGACTCCTCCAAGCGCCGAAGGGCGACGTCCACCGTCTCGCCGCTGCCCACCGACGGGAGAGGCGGGCCCATGATCTCGCCCACCGTCTTGTCGAGGATCTGAGGGTCTTGCAGCGCTCGTTGCATGAGATGGTGCTCGTGGACGGCCCCGACCACTTCGGCCGCCGCGAGTGGGGGTTCGGCCTGGATGACCGCGATCTGCGAGACGTCGTACTCGGCCATGACAGCTACCGCCTGCCGGGCGGTCTCGTCCGGGTGAACGTGGATCATCCCGGGGAGCCGGTCGCCCTTGCTCTCGAGCAGGTCAGCCACGGTGTGCCCGCTCGTCCTCAAGAAACCGTGATCCGCCATCCACTCGTCGTTGTACAACTTGGACAGGTACCCCCTCCCCGAATCGGGGACGAGAACCACGACGACGTCATCGCGGCGCAGCTCAGGAGCGAGTTGCAGCGCCGCCCAGACGGCGGTTCCGGTCGAGCCTCCCGCGAGGATCCCTTCGACGACGGCGAGACGCCTAGCGGTCAGGAACGAGTCGGCGTCGCTGACCATCACGACGCGGTCGACCAGCTGCGGGTCGTAGGTCGTCGGCCAGAAGTCCTCGCCTATGCCCTCCACGAGGTAAGGCCTTCCCGAGCCCCCCGAGTACACGGAGCCCTCGGGATCGGCACCGACGATCTGGACATCGGGATTCTGCGACTTCAAGTAGCGGCCGATGCCGCAGATGGTCCCGCCGGTGCCGATGCCGGCGACGAAGTGGCTGACGCGCCCGGCTGTCTGCCGCCAGATCTCCGGGCCGGTCGTAGCTTCGTGAGAAGCCGGGTTCTCGAGGTTGTGGTACTGGTCAGGGTGGAAGGCTCCGGGGATCTCCTCGGTGAGGCGCGCCGTCACCGAATAGTACGAATCGGGGTGATCCGGCGCGACCGCGGTCGGGCACAGGATCACCTCGGCGCCATAGGCGCGGAGCAACGCCACCTTCTCGGGGGCCATCTTGTCGGGCATGACGAACACGCAGCGGTAGCGGCGCCGGGCGGCGACGATCGCGAGACCGACGCCGGTATTGCCCGAAGTGCCCTCGACGATGGTCGATCCGGGCCGGAGAAGGCCGGCTCGCTCGGCCGCCTCGACCATCGCCACGGCCGGTCGGTCCTTGACGCTCCCACCGGGGTTGAGGATCTCGAGCTTGGCGATCAGCGGGCAGGGAAGGTCCCGGCCCACCCGGTCGAGGCGCACCATCGGCGTGTTGCCGACGAGGTCGAGGAGCGAGTCGGCGACCTCCATCTTCGGCCCACGATCGGTCAGCGGCACCACCTCGACGCCGACCAGGTCCGTCCTGGCGGACACGTCCTCGTCGGTGTGCAGCTCCGTCGGGAGGCCGGCCTTGCGCAGCTTCGCGGCCACCGCGGCGGCGCCCGGGCCGAAGACCGCGACGTGCCGGGGGATCCGTGCCCGGATCTCGGCGATCAGGGTCGGGGTGACCTCGGCGAGGGGAACCGTGAGAATGTGGTGCGCCCGGGCAGCCAGGCGCTCGGGCGGCTGGTCGGTTCCGACCACGACGAGCAGGTCCATTGCGACATGTTGGCCCAGGAACGCGCCCTTTGCATAGAGATAGTCGAATTCCACTTGCCCAGGGCGGCTGGGCTGCCCGCGACGATCGAACAGGTGTTCGGATAGTATCCCAACCCATGCAGCCGGTTAGGGAGGCCGAGGTCGGCCGCGAAGGAGTCGAAGCGCTTCACGCCTTTCATCCCGCGGTCGCCGAATGGTTCCGGCGCCGCTACCCGGCCGGGCCCACTCAGGCCCAGGCCGACGGCTGGGCAGCCATCGCCTCGGGCGTCGACACGCTTATCGCGGCGCCCACGGGGTCGGGGAAGACATTGGCTGCGTTTCTCGTGGCCATCGATCGCTGCTACAGGGCTGCCGAGTCAGGAGTTCCCCGCCGGGGGACCGATGTCGTCTATGTCTCGCCCTTGCGAGCCTTGACGGTCGACGTGAGCGAGAACCTGCGCAAGCCCCTCGCCGAGATCGCCGAAGTCGCGATCGAGATCGGCCTGAAGCCGCCGAAGGTGCAGGTGGCGGTCCGCAACGGTGACACGCCTCCGTCCGAGCGCTCGGCCATGTTGCGCAACCGCCCGGAGATCGTCGTGACGACGCCCGAGTCGCTCTATCTCCTGCTCACCTCGGCACGAGGCAGGGAGATGCTCGCGACGGTGCGGACCGTGATCGTCGACGAGATCCACGCGCTGGCCCGTGACAAGCGCGGCGCGCACCTCGCTCTCAGCCTGGAGCGACTGGACCGCGTGGTCACGACGAACGAGAGACCGGTCCGGATTGGCCTGTCGGCAACCCAGCGGCCGATAGGGACGATCGCCCGGCTGCTGGTGGGTGCCGGGGCGGACCGGACCCTGCCCGGCGGCGCGCCCCGCTGCATGATCGTCGACGTCGGCCATCAACGCCGGCTCGACGTTGCCATCGAGCTCCCCGACGACGAGCTCGGCGCCGTGTCGACCCTCGAGCAGATGTCGTCCGTGCTCGAACGGATCGCAGCTCACATAGAGCAGCACCGGACGACCCTCGTGTTCGTCAACACCCGGAGGATGGCCGAGCGGGTCGCCCACCAGCTGGCTGAGCGCCTCGGGGAGGACAGCGTCCAGGCCCATCATGGGAGCCTGTCCATGGACCGCCGGCTCAGGGTGGAGGCACGCCTTCGCGCCGGGCAGCTCCGGGCCGTGGTCGCAACCGCATCGTTGGAGCTCGGCATCGACGTCGGCCCCGTGGAGCTTGTGTGCCAGCTGGGGTCGCCGCGGAGCATCGCCACTTTCCTCCAGCGTGTCGGGCGGGCCCAGCACCATGTCGGCGGCGTTCCGCTCGGCCGCCTGTACCCGCTCACGCGCGACGAGCTGGTGGAGTGCGTGGCACTGCTCGCCTCGGTTCGCTCCGGCGATCTCGACGCGGTCATCCCGCCGGTCGCACCGTTGGACGTTCTCGCGCAGCAGCTCGTCGCGGAGTGCGCCGCCTCCGATCCCGAGGGCTGCACCGAGGAGGAGCTGTTCGCGCTCGCCCGACGGTCAGCTCCCTACAGCGCGCTCGGCGCCGACGACTTCGAGACGATCGTGGAGCTCGTCAGCCAAGGCGTCGTTACCGGCCGCGGCCGGCGGGGCGCGCACCTGCATCGCGACCGGGTGAACGGCGTGCTCCGGCCGCGGCGCGGAGCCCGCCTCACTGCTGTGACATCGGGCGGCGCGATCCCGGACGTCGCGGACTTCCGTGTCGTCCTCGAGCCGGAGGACACTCTTGTCGGCACCGTCAACGAGGACTGGGCGATCGAGTCGATGGCGGGCGACGTGTTCCTTCTCGGGAGCGCTTCGTGGCGGATCCGAAGGATCGAGCCGGGCACGGTCCGGGTGGTCGATGCCCAAGGAGCCTCACCGACCGTCCCGTTCTGGCTCGGTGAGGCACCGGCGCGAACCGCCGAGCTGTCCCAGGCCGTCTCCGACTTGCGCAGCGCAGTCGAGACCGCCCTCCGTGCCGAGGCCGCCGGGGCAGGCACCGCCGCAGGCACCGAGACGGCCATCGAGATCGTCGAAGCTCTTGCCGGGGTCGATCGCGCGGTCGCCAAGCAGGTGGTCGCCTATCTTGCGGCAGGCTATGCCGAGCTCGGCGCGTTGCCGACGACGGAACACTTCGTGATCGAGCGGTTCTTCGACGACACAGGCGGGATGCAGCTCGTCGTTCACTCGCCCCGCGGAGCGAGAGTGAACCGAGCGCTTGGGCTGGCGCTCAGGAAGCGTTTCTGCAGGACCTTCGACTTCGAGCTGCAAGCGGCCGCGAGCGACGACGCTGTGGTGCTGTCGCTGGGGCCCCAGCACTCGTTCCCGCTGGAGGAGGTCCTCGGCTTCCTTTCTCCGGCGACCGTCCGCGACACCTTGATCCAGGCGGTCCTCCCGACGCCGATGTTCGCGTCCCGGTGGCGCTGGAACCTGACGCGCTCGCTCGTCTCACCGCGCTATCGCGGGAGCCGGCGGGTCCCGCCTGCCATCCAGCGCATGGAGGCGGACGACCTGATGGCCGCCATATTCCCTGCCCTTGCCGCATGCCAGGAGAACGTCTCGGGACCGATCGAGATCCCCGAGCACCCGATCGTGCGCCAGACGCTCGACGACTGCTGCACCGAGGCGATGGACCTCGAGGGTCTGACCGATGTCCTCGCCCGAGTCCGGTCGGGCGATGTGCGGGCGCATTGCGTCGACACGGTGGTCCCCTCGGTTCTGGCCGAGGAGATATTGAACGGGCGTCCCTACACCTTCCTCGACGATGCTCCCCTCGAGGAGCGGCGGACGCGGGCGGTCACGACGCGGCGCGGCCTGCCGCTCGAGGCACACGATCTTGCCGCGCTCGATCCGGGCGTCGTGGAGAAGATCGTCGAACAGGCAAGGCCCGAGCCGCGCAACGCCGAGGAGCTGCACGACCTGCTCTGCTCACTTGTGCTCGTTGCGGCGCGGCCGGAGTGGAGCGACTGGATGGGCGCCCTCGTGCGTTCGGGCCGGTCCATGAGAGTCGAGCTTCCCGCCGCCGGCGAGCGGTGGGTGGCGACCGAGTGCAGGGAGCTCGCCACCGAGCTCTTAGGGGGAGCCAGCTTCGATCCCGACCACAGGCTCGAGAACGGGCCGGCACCGGCGGTTCCCTGCTCGCGTGAGGAAGCGCTCGTCACCGCAGCGCGCGGCCATCTCGAGACGCTCGGGCCGGTCACGCTCGAGGAGCTGTCGGCCTCGATCGGCGCGGGAACCGTTGGCGAGCTGCGTTCGGCGGTTGCCCGCCTGGAAGCGGAAGGTTCGGTTCTCGGCTGCCGCGTCGCGGCAGGCGGCCAGCCGCCGACGGCCCTGGCCGGAGAGCGCTTCTGCGCGAGGCACCTGCTTGCGCGCATCCACGCTGCGATGCGCGACGGCTCCCGCCGTTCTGTCGAGGCGGTGAGCGCACAGCAGTACATGCGTTTCCTCCTGTCCTGGCAGCACGTCGGGCCTGGGCACCGCCTGCTCGGCTCAGGCGGCGTCGTCGAGGTGATCGAGCAACTGCAGGGTTACGAGGCAGCCGTCGATGCCTGGGAGTCGGCGATCCTCCCGGCCCGGGTCGCGGGTTACCACGCCGGCCTTCTCGACGAGTGGTGCGCGCGAGGCGAGGTCGCCTTCGGCCGGCTCGGGCTCAGGGCCACGGACCGGTTGGGCAGCCCGCCCAGGCGCGGCGGTGCGACGCCATCGCCGGCGACTCCGATCAGCTTGTACCGGCGCGAGGACCTCGAGTGGCTCCTCGCCGCAACTCGCGGTGGGGCCACGCCCGACCCGCCGACGGTCGGCGCCGCCCTGGAGGTGGTCGAGGCACTCCGGCGTCACGGCGCCTTGTTCGTCACCGACCTCTGCCAGCTGACGGGTCGCCTGCCGGGTGAGGTTGTCGAGGCGCTCTGGGACGGCATGGCCCGCGGGCTGCTCACCGCGGACGGCTTCCAGGCGGTTCGGGCGCTGCTGAGTGGGCGCGGGGCCAAGGCGCGAACGAGCTCGTTTACTGGCCGGGCCGGGCCGGTGCTGGGTCCCGCCGGCCGGGCCAGGCCCGGATTGCCCCGGCCGGGCCGCAGTCGCTTGCGCGTCCGGCCCGCGGTCTCGGGGGGCAGGTGGTCGCTACTGGGAGACGGGCTCGGTCTCCACGACCCGGGAGTGGATCCCGACGAGCTTGCCGAGGCGGTCGCAGGCCAGCTGCTCTCGCGCTGGGGAGTGGTGTTCCGCGACCTGTTGGCGCGTGAGTCGCTCGCTATCGCATGGAGGGACGTTCTCTGGGCCCTGCGCCGCCTGGAAGCACGTGGCGTCGTGCTCGGAGGCCGGCACGTGGCGGGCTTCGCCGGAGAGCAGTTCGCGTTGCCAGAAGCCGTCGAACAGCTGCGGGCAGTCGCCAAGAGCGCGGCCGATGGCGTCTCGGTTCAGCTGTCGGCAACGGACCCGCTCAATCTGACCGGTGTCATCCTGCCGGGACCCCGGATCCCCGCCCAGCACGCCCGGACGATCACGCTCAAAGACGGCGTCCTCGAGCGGCCCGACGCCGAGGGGTCCGACCTCGGGCCGGCGATGCCGCGCCAAGGCGCCATCCCGGGCTAGCCGCTCACGGCGGTCAGCCGGGAACCGTGCACGCCGCGGAGCGCTCCGCCTGGCTGGGCTCGGGGAGCGGCGTCAGGACGGGGGGCCCCGACGGCCCGTAGAGCGTCGCGACGCCCGGTGCCGCAGCAGATGGCGACAGCTCGGACAGGCTCGGTGTGCCCACGAGCGCGCTCTTCAAGAACGCGGCCGTGAGCTTCTCGACGACCGGCGCAGCCGGGCCCTTGCCGACGTACGGCGAAAAGTGGTGCGCTCCGGTGAGCTTCAAGAAGAAGCCGCCACCGGCGTCGTGCAACAGGGTGCCGGCGTCCTGGGGCAGGCTGCAGCTGTCGACGGCGCTTTGCACGAAGAGCACCGGTGGCGGGTTGGCCGGTGCCGCGTAGACGCCGGCCAGCTCCGATCCCGACAGGATGAGGACTCCGAAGGGGCGGGCCGCCATCGCCTCATAGGTTGAGGCGTACTTCTCGGAGTAGACCAGGGCCGCGACGGCCTGAGCACCGTCGGAATGACCCGCAAGGGCGATCTTGCCCGGCTCTGCGAGGCCCTCGAGCCAGGAGGCGCCACTCGAGGCGGCACCGCCGGCTCCCGACTCGACCTCGCCTGCCACGTACGCGATGTCGTAGGGCTCGTTCACGATGTCGGACTCGGCGAGCTCGCTCTGGGCGATGGTGCGAGAGCCGAGGGAGTTGATCTTGTTGGCGTTCTCGGCCGGGAACAATGGCGCCACCACGACGAAGCCGGCCTTCACCCACGAAGCCAGCAGAGGCGCATAGGTGGCAGGCAGGGTGTCGAACCCATGGGCGAAGACGATGACCGGGAACGGGCCGCCACGGTAGTCCGGTCGCTCGCCAGTGGTCGGCGTCTTTTCGGAACCGCCGATCGAGGGGTACCAGATCTCGGTGACGAGGGTCCGGGGGCCGGCGCTGCCTCCCGGCGCGGGGTTCACCACGAGCCCGGCACTCGGGTTGGTGTCCGTCCAGGTGACCGTCCTGAGACCGATCCCGGTGGGCCGTAGCCGCGGGAGCGTCGTCGTCGTGTCCGGGGCCGGCTTCTTGGTGGAGGGGCTCCCGCCACCGATGAGCGAGACGATCCCGACGAGCACCGCGATGACGAGAAGGGCCACCATGACCACGCCCAGGCGGCGGCGCCGGTAGACAGCCGGGTCGAGGCGGCGTGAGGTCGGCCGCCGGCTGGGTCCATAAGCACCGCTCACCAGCGGGAATCTACTGTGCCGGGGACGCTCACGCTCCGCAGGCAGCCCGTGTCAACTGCGCCGTGCGGAATTCCGTTTCGCTCTGGCGGGATGGCATCGGCGAGCTCTGGCGTTCTCCCTGTCATGCCAGCTGTGCAATCCGGATGCCTCCCTCGGCCGTATCCCCTGTGATGCGACGGACGCGCGAGCCCACGGACGGGCCATCCGACGAGTCGTTGCTCGCCGGCATGGCGCACGGCGACGAGCGGGCCGGGGTCGCGTTCGTGAGGAGGTATCAGGGAAGAGTGTTCGGCCTGGCGTTGGGCATGGTCGCTGATGCGGCCCTTGCCGAGGACATCGCGCAAGAGGCCCTGTTGCGGGCCTGGCGTCACGCGCCGGTTTACGACTCCCGCCGCGGCGCAGTCTCCACCTGGGTGCTCACGATCACCCGCAACCTCACCATCGACGCGTTGCGCATGCGCCGGGCCGTTCCGACCGATCCCGACGATCTCGTCAATCTCGGCCTTGCGAGCAACGAGCCCTCGCCCGAGGGTGCCGCCGTGAGCTCCGATGCCGCCCGAGGGCTCCGCTCGGCGCTCGCGGGCCTGAGCGCCGAGCAACGCCGGGCCCTGGTGCTCGCGTACTTCTACGGGATGACGGCCGCCGAGATAAGCGAGAGGGAAGCGATCCCCCTCGGAACTGCGAAGACACGGATCCGCGCGGGCCTCACGAAGCTACGCGAGACGATGACGAGCGAAGGGAGCAGTCGGTGAGCGACGACGTCGCGCGCTCGGGGCCCGAATGCGGTCGGTACGCCGAGGAGATCGCGGAGCTCGCGCTCGGGATCTCGACGGGAAGACAACGCGCGCAGGTACTCGCCCACCTCGAAGCATGCCCGCGCTGCCACGCCGAGATGGAGCAGCTCTCGCTTGCAGCCGACTCGTTGCTCGAGGTGGTGCCCGGTGTGGAGCCGCCACTCGGTTTCGAGGTGAGGCTCATGGAACGGCTCTGGGCGGGCCGTATGGCCCGGCAACCCGTGCGCAGGCAGTGGTTTGTGCGGCGATCCCCGCTTGCGCTGGCATGCCTATTGGTGCTGGTCGCCGTCGGCGCAGGTGTCGGCACCGGGTGGCTCGTACGCGGCGGTCATCAGCCGCCCGCCGGTCGATCCGCGTTCGGCACCGGGCCCGGAGGACGTGTCGAGACGGCGTCGCTCGTCAGTGCAGGCCGCAGCATCGGCAAGGTGACGGTGTACTCGGGCGGGACCGTCTGGCTGTTCATGAGCCTCGACGACGGGTCATGGTCCGGCAAAGCGACCTGTCAGGTGCGCCTGGCAGGGGGGAAGACGGAGCTGCTCGGCACCTTCTGGCTCGACAACGGCTACGGAGCCTGGGGAGTCACCCTCGCGCCGGGGACTGGGCGTATCCAGTCCGCTTCGGTGTTGAGTGACGGAGGCGTGCTGGCGAGCGCGGACTTTGCGCCGGGCACGACGGCGTACGTGTCGGGCATGACGGCACAGGTCCAAGCGGCTGGGCGTTCAACGTCCGCGACGACGCCAGGGTCCAGCTGTCAGGCGGACCCGTCGTCATCGTCGACGGCCTCGGGATCGTCGAGCATCACGCCGACTTCCATCGCCTCGACGACGTCGAGAGGCAACTGGTCGTCTTCCTGCTCGTCGTCGTAGTCGATCTCGCTGTCGAGCGACACCGCGTCAGCGGCGCCCTCCGCGACGAAGGGGTCAGGCCTTTCGACCACCGGGCTGTCCCCGTACACGTCGCTCATTGCCACATCCTGGCAGATCAGCGCATTACGGGCGCGACAAGTCACGACCTTGGAGAGATCGCTAGGCCCCCGGGCTGATTGTGCTGCTCGCGAGCCTCAGACCGGCTTGGCCGTCCCGATCTTCACGGGTGCCTGCTTCGCCTTCTTGGCCGCGCGTTTTTCCTTCAGTGATTTCCCGGGCTTTTTGCCCGAGTCCTTCTGTGGCGACTTATTGGCCACGTCGAGCTCCTTTACCTGCGGTTCACGCCCGCAGCCTTGTCAGCTGCGGGCGTGAGACTTCAGATTGCGCGGACGCTGCTGGCTTGCATGCCCTTCTTGCCCTGGGTGACTTCAAACTCAACCCGCTGGCCTTCGAGCAGCTCGCGGTAGCCCTGCGCTTGAATCTCTGACTGGTGAACGAAGAGGTCCTCGCCGCCGCCGTCGGGTGCAATGAACCCGAAGCCCTTGGTGGCATTGAACCACTTCACAGTACCTACTGCCATCTTTGGAACTCCTCTTGCTCCACGCACATTAGAGCGGGAGTCCAATGACGGATACCAGCACAGCACTCAGCCTGCGTGGTGGAGACTGGTGCAGCTCGATAGTACCCCGTTTCTGACTCCACACGCACCGGTGGTCGCGTCAGTGCCTCTACCAGCCCTGGGGAACGCGCACATTGCTGCGGTTCAGCTCAGCGACCGAAGCGCAGCCCAGTAGCCGAAGCGTGCGATCCAGATCCTCCCGGAACAGGGCGAGGACGCGCTCGATGCCCGGCTGGCCGGCAGCGGCGAGCCCGTAGACCCACGGACGGCCGACCATCACCGCTCTGGCCCCGAGCGCAACGGCCTTGACGACGTCCGCACCGCGTCGGAACCCGCCGTCCACCAGCACCTCCACCTCTCCTGCGACGGCGTCGACGACCTCGACGAGGGACCGGAGCGCACCAGGCAGGGAGTCGAGCTGTCGACCACCGTGGTTCGACACGATGATCGCGTCGGCTCCGCTGTCGATCGCGCGCCTGGCGTCGTCACCGGTGACGACGCCCTTGGCGAGGATCGGACCGCGCCACTGCTCGCGCAGCCATGCGAAGTCCTCCCACCTGGCCGGCGATGCGACCCACTGGGCGAACGCGTCCTCGGACGACATGGGCTGTCCAGCTGTGCCGAGAGCCTCCGTGTTGACGATGCTGAGCTGGAAGCGGTCGTGGGCGACACCGGCCAGCCATCCGGGCCGCACGGCGACCTGTGTTGCCATCTTCCTCATGGTGGGGAGGTCGACCTTGAGCGGCGGACCGACGCGGTGTCGCAGCTCGCGCTCACGGTTACCGGTGATCTGGGTGTCGAGTGTCAGGACGAGCCCGCTGAAGCCGGCCTCCCGGGCGCTGGCAACGAGCTTCTCGGCTCCCGGGCGGCCACCGAGGAAGTAAAGCTGGAACCAAGCCGGCTGAGCCGCCGCAGCCATCACTTCTTCCATCCTGTGGCCCGACATCGAGCTGAGCGTGAAGATCGTCCCGGCCTTGCCTGCCGCCCGGACTCCGGCGAGGTCCCCGAGCGGCTCCATCATCCGTGTGTAACCAACCGGGCTCATCAGGACCGGCATCGCGACGGGGAAACCGAGGACAGAGGTTTGGAGCTCCGGCGCCGGCACTCCCATGGTCACACCCACCCGAGGGCGGAACTGGACGGCTTGGATCGCGGACAGGTTCGCCCCGAGGGTGAGCTCGGCGCCCGCTCCACCGTCGATGTAGTCGAAGACGGCGCGCGGCACCCTCCGCATGGCAAGCCGGCGCGCGTCTGCCACCGTCGCTATCCGCTTTGCCGTCCGGCCCTGTACGAGCCGGCGGTACTGGTCCCAGCGTGACGCCACCATCGGGCCCAACCATATGCCCAGCGATCTGTCCGACGACCGCCACGTCCTGTCAGGCCCGGCACGGCGGGCTGACAGGACGTCGCCCACTCCGCCCCGTGTGCGGTGCTCATCGTCAACACGACCTGACGAGCTCCGGTGCGGTGACGTCTCGTGACAACCGTCCTCACAGTCGCGAGACATCACAAAAAGCGTGGGCGAGGGGGGACTTGAACCCCCACGTCCTTGCGGACACAGGAACCTGAATCCTGCGCGTCTGCCAATTCCGCCACTCGCCCGTTGTCGAGACGATAGCCGCGGAAGCTGGGGCACTTCTGCTACCCCGCCTCGGAGTCGGATTGATGTTGTCGCGCCATCAGGCCAGCTCACCCGGCCAGTAGTCTTATTGCACCATGGGACTGCAGCAGTTCGAGCGCCGCCTCGAGCGTCTGGTCGAAGGTGCCTTTGCGAAGGCGTTCCGCGGCCAGCTCCAGCCAATCGAGCTTGGCCGGAGGCTCACGCGCGAGATGGATCTTCGTCGCGCTGTCGGCATTCACGGGTTCATCGTGCCCAACCAGTTCAACGTCTTCCTCGCTTCTGAGGACTTCGAACGATTCGAGGAGTTCGGCGATTCCCTGGAGCGTGAGCTGATCACTGCGGTGCGGGAGCACGCAGGTCGCGAGGGTTACCAGTTCGTCGGCCCGGTGAAGCTGGACCTGCATCTCGACCCGGACCTGTCGGTCAGCACCTTCGCGATCGAGAGCGAGCTCGTCGAGGGGGACGATCGGCCAAGCGACTGGCTCGTCTTCCCTGACGGGCGCCGCATCGGTATCGGTTCGCAAGTGCTCACGATCGGGCGACTGCCCGAGTGCGCCGTTGTGCTCGACGACCCGAACGTCTCGCGTCGTCACGCCCAGGTGCGTCGGGAGGGCGACGCGATCTTCGTCGTGGACCTCGGCTCGACCAACGGGACCCGAGTCAACAGCGTGCCGGTTCGCGAGCACCGCCTCGTTTCAGGCGACGTGATTTCTGTCGGGACGACCGCTCTCAGGTTTGAGCCTTCCTAGGTAGTCGCGACCTCATGCCTCACTCCCTCTTGGAGATCCTCCGGTACTCCTTGCTCGCGGCGATCTGGCTGTTCTTCGTCTACGCCGCTCGCATGGTATGGGTCGAGGTGCGGCGTTCGCGTGCCGAGCAGGCGCAGGCGCCCCCTTCGGCTCCGGTCGCTGCCGACAAGGCGCTCGTCCTGCGCTTGCGCGTCATCGATCCTCCTCAGCGGCGCGGGCGTGTCTACGAGTTGGGCGACGAAGTCACCGTCGGCCGTTCGCCGGGTTGTGCGGTGCCGCTCGACGACGACACCTTCGCGTCCTCGATCCATGCCCGTGTCTTCAGGCGCAGCGGCGAGCTCTGGATCGAGGATCTCGGCTCCACCAACGGCACCTGGCTGAACGATGAGCGCCTGGACGTTCCTGTGCGGCTGCGCCGCGGGGACCATGTGAAGGTCGGGAGCACGATTCTCGAGGTTGCCCGGTGAGCTGGCTGCGGACCGCGGCCGCGACCGATACCGGTTATCTACGGGTCACCAACCAAGACGTCGCCCTTGCAACCAACGACTTGGCAGCAGTCGCCGACGGGATGGGGGGACATCTTGGTGGTGAGGTGGCCGCTCGAATTGCGGTCGAGCAGTTGCTCGAGGCCTACCGTCGGGATCGGACGACGGACGGTCTGCTCGCAGCCGTCGCTGCTGCCAACTCGGCGGTGTACGCCCGCAGCAAGTCCGACCGCAACCTTCGGGGGATGGGAACGACTCTGACTGCAGCTGCGTTCATCGGAGATGAGCCTGACGGCCAGTTGCGGATCGCTCTCGTGAACGTCGGTGATTCGAGGGCGTATCTGGTCGACTGGCGCGAGCGGCGTGTCCACAAGCTCACAGAGGATCACAGCGTTGTCGAGGAGATGGTCCGAAGCGGTGAGCTGACCCCTGAAGAGGCAGCTGTTCACCCGCATCGGCACATCCTGACGCGGGCGCTCGGGATCGAGCCCAGTATCGAGCCGGACTGTTGGGAGCTCGACCTCGAACCTGGCAGCCGCCTTCTGCTTTGCAGCGACGGTCTCACGAACGAGCTCGGTGAGCAAGACATTGCCAAGGTGTTGCTTGATGAGGCCGACGCCGAGAAGGCGGCGAGCGAGCTCGTGCGACTGGCGCTTCACCGCGGTGGGATCGACAACGTGACAGTCGTCGTGCTCGACGTTCTCGCAGGCGAGACGCCGGCCGTGAGCGACGATGTCGTCGTGATCCCGGTGGCGTTGTCAGGCGCGCCGGTCCAGGCCTCGGGCGCTATCACCGAGGCGGTTGCGCTCACGGCTGCCGTTGGCGTAGCGGCCTCCTCGCGCCCAGCCGGCCAGCCCTCGAGCCCAGCCGGCCAGCCCGTTGTGGCCAAAGGGTCTTTGACAGTCCCGATGACGACGGCACCTCCCCAGGTGTTGGAGGTCCCGTCGTTCCGCGCGGTGACGAGGGCGAGCCGGCCGATGGTTCTCGTAAAGGCCAAAGGTCGAAAAGAACACCGGGATCGGATCTTCACGATTCGGGTCGCGCTGTTCGTGCTCGTCTTCGCCGCGATCCTCGGGAGCACTGCGGGCGTCGTGGTCTGGTTCGACAAGGCGTCGTTCTATGTCGGGCTCGATCGAGGCTATGTGACGATCTTCCAGGGACGTCCCGGCGGCTTGCTGTGGCTCGAGCCCTCGGTAGTGGAGCGCACGACGATCACACCATCGGACTTGCTTTCCTCGAACGTCGTCTACCTGAAGCAGGGAATGGAGGAGAGCTCCTACCAGGCGGCTCGCAACCTCGTGCGCAGCCTCTCGCTCGAGCGCACGGTGATCATCCCCAGTGAGTCGACCACGACGACCACGGTTCTTGCAACGACGACGACGACGGTTCCGAAGAGGTGAGGACCGGATGATCAATCGCCGTATCCGCTGGCTGGGTTTCGTGCTGTTGGCGTGCTTTGTCCTGTTGTTCCTGCAGTTGAACAACTTCCAGGTCCGCCAGGCCAAAGCCCTCGTGAACAACCCGCACAATCTGACGCTTCTGCCCGATCCCTACATGCTCCCGCGGGGTGACATCTACAGCTCGGACGGCGTGGTGCTCGCCATGTCGAAGCCCACCAACGACGGCTACGGCGAGCTCAGGGTCTATCCGTCGGCTACGGCCACTTTGTTTGCCGGGATAACGGGCTATGAGTCGGTCGCCGTAGGGAACGCGACGGGGCTCGAGCTCGAGTACAACCAGCTCCTTGCCCAGCACAACTCCCCGGCGTCGACGCTCGGCCAGCTCCTCACCCAGCACAAGACGACCGATGACATCACCCTGACGGTCTCGGCCGCGCTTCAAGAGGTTGCCGCGAACGCCCTCGCCGGACGGACCGGTGCGGTGGTCGCCATAGACCCGCGGACGGGAGCCGTCCTCGCGATGTATGGCAACCCGACGTTCGACCCCAATCTCTTCTCGGTTCACGGCGGCCCAAAGGGTAAGTCCGCCTACGACACCGTCATGAGCAACTACAACAAGCTCTTGAGCTCGCCCGGCGATCCGCTGATCAACTACGCGACAGCGCAGGCGAAGGCACCCGGATCGACCTTCAAAGTCGTCGACACGTCCGCCATCTTCGACCGCGCTCCGAAGCTCGCAACCAACGTGTTCCCATCCGTGCCCTACGTCACCCTTCCGGAGACGGACGGCCAGAGGTTGTCCAACTTCGGCGGTGAGTACTGCGGCGGTTCCCTGGCAGTGGTTCTCCTGTGGTCGTGCGACACGGCTTTCGCACTGGTCGGCCAGAGCCTTGGGCCGGAGAAGCTGTACCTCGAAGCTTCCGCATTCGGTTTCGACAGCGTCCCGCCTATCGACCTGCCCGCGGGCGAGGCCGCCGCATCGAACTTCCCGTCACCGCAGGATTTCGTCGGGGACACGCCGGGTCTCATGAAGTCGGCGATCGGGCAGGAGAACGTCACGGCGACGACGCTGCAGATGGCGCTTGTCGCGGCAGGCATCGCAGACAACGGTGTCATCATGAGCCCGCACCTGTTGGACAAGGTCATCGACGATGAGGGCAATCTCGTGGAGACCTACCAACCTCGTCCCTGGCGACGCGCAACCTCGGTGCAGACTGCAGAGACAGTCCGCCAGCTCATGCTGGGCGTGACCGAGAACCCGCTTGGCACGGCTTACGGGAAGTTCCCGGCTTATCTGTTCCCACCGGTGGCGGCCAAGACCGGCACTGCACAGATAGACGCGCAGGGTTGCGGCACCTACAACTGGCTGATAGCGACCGCACCTGCCGGTGCGGGCCAGACACCGACCGTCGCCATCGCGGCGATCGTCCCGATCCCACCGGGCAGCTCGTGCGTGGACTCTACCGGCGCCCAGGTTGCCGGCCCTGTCGTCGCCGCGGTGATGCAAAAGGCCCTGGCGATGCAACAATGAGCGGTACCTTGCCCCCCGACCGTGTACCCGGACAGGCCGGGCCGCCGAATAGGCTGTCCCCGACGATGCCCGAGACCCCGCCCCCCGTCTACAACGGTCGCTACGAGCTGAGCCGCCAGATCGCGCGCGGCGGGACGGCCCAGGTCTATTTGGCCCACGACCTGCTTCTCGATCGTCCTGTCGCTTTGAAGATGCTCTTCCCGGAGCTGTCGTCGGACCACTCGTTCGTCGAGCGGTTCCGCCGGGAGGCGCAGGCTGCCGCGAACCTGTCGCACCCGAACATCGTCCCGGTCTTTGACTGGGGCGAAGCCGATCGCACCTATTACATAGTCATGGAGTACGTGGACGGCGAGCCGCTGTCCTCGGTCATCCGCACCCAGGCGCCGCTCTCGCCGACGCGGGCGGCTGCAATCGCGGCCGATATCGCGAAGGCCCTCAGTTACGCGCATCGCCATGGGGTTGTCCACCGCGACGTGAAGCCCGGCAACGTCCTCATAACCTCCGACGGCCAGGTGAAGGTTGCCGACTTCGGCATAGCGCGAGCGATAGGCGCGAGCGAGAGCGTCACCCAGACCGGTCTTGTGATGGGCACGGCTACCTATTTCTCGCCCGAGCAGGCCCAGGGCCTCGGCGTGGACGGCCGCAGCGACGTCTACGCCCTCGGTGTCGTGCTCTACGAGATGGTGACGGGCCGTCCTCCGTTCACAGCCGACACACCTGTGGCCATCGCCTACAAGCACGTGTCGGAAACGGCCGCTCTCCCGAGTGTGATCGAGCCCCGGGTGCCGCGCGATCTCGAGGCGATCATCATGCATGCGATGGCCAAGCAGCCGCAGGCCAGATATGCCACCGCTCAGGACTTCCATGATGACCTCGAGCGTTTCATGCGCGGGCTGCCGGTTCTGGCGCCGCCGCCATCCCCGGCCGAGGTGGGCGCGCAGACGATCGCGATCCCGGTCAACCCGACGCTGGTGCTGGCGGCGTCCGGCGTGCCGGTCGCCCCGACCGAGATCCAGGAGAGGGTGCCGCCGCCTGGTGCAGGCGCCGGCCGGCCCAAGTACCCGAAACGGCGGTTCGTGCCGTGGGTGGTTGCCGCCCTCGTGCTCGCCGTGGCGCTCGTGGCGATCGTCTACATCGGTGGTCGTTCTCTCGGGTACTTCGGTGGGGCGGTCTCGTTCCACCCGAAGGACGTGGTCAGCATGCCCTATCGCAAAGCCGAGTCAGTGCTGCGTGGCCAGGGCCTCAAGCCGATAGTGACATTCAAGACCGGTAGCGAAGTGAACAAGTTCCTGGTGACGAACCAGGTTCCGGGCACCGGTGAGCTGGTGAAGAAGCACGACGTGGTGTACCTGACCGTCTCCAGAGGTCCGAACCCGATCTTCTTGCCGTACGTGGTCAATCTCCCCCTCAACCAGGTAAAGGGGCAGCTCAAGGCCGCTGGATTCGTCGTCCACGTGGTGTACGAGCCGCGGAACAGCGCGGTGATCCCTTCGGGCACGATTCTCAAACAGAGCCTGCAGAGCGGGTACTACCCCTTCGACACGACCATGACTCTCACGGTTGCCCGTGGTCTGAAGCTGGTCCAACTCCCGCCCGATAAGGCAGTTGTCGACCAGTCGCTCGTCGCGGTGCGCGATCTGCTCACCGGTGCGGGCTTCCTCATCAACCCGGTAAACCAGTTCTCGAACACCGTGCCTGTTAGTTACGTCGTCACGACCCAACCCGCTCCCGGGACGAAGACGACGTACGGATCGACGATCACTCTCTTCATCTCCGAGGGTCCTGCCGCCGTCGTGCCGAACGTGGTTCACAGGACTCAGGGTGCCGCGGTCGCCCTCATCGAAGGGAACCACCTGAAGGCCGCGGTCATTCCGGTCACGATTCCCGGCATCGAACCGGGCTGGGTGTACAGCCAGTCCGTCAATGCCGGAGCCCAGGAGAAGTGGGGCTTCACCGTCGTGATCTCCGTCGAGCAGCCCATCTCGACGACGACCACGACGACCACTACACCCTCGATATCGGGCATATCCGGGATCACGCCCTAGGGACGGGTCGGCCAAGTCGGGCCATGGGCCGAGCCGTGCCCTCAAGCGCCTCGGCCGAGCCGTAGCGTCAGCCCGTCACCTTCGTGTGGAGGCGGTCGCGGCGGCGAGCTCGAGGAAGTTCCCGAGCAGGTCGTGGCCGGCCGCGCCGGTGAGGATCGACTCGGGATGGAACTGCACGCCTTCGATCGGCAAGGTTCTGTGCCGCAGTCCCATCACGAGGCCGCCGGCGGTCCAGGCTGTCACCTCGAGACAGTCGGGGATCGAGTCGGCGTCGACGACGAGCGAGTGGTACCTGGTGGCTTCGAACACCTCGGGGAGGTCCCTGAAAACGCCGCGCCCGTCGTGATGGATGGGCGACGCCTTGCCGTGCACGATCTCGGGCGCGCGCACGACCCTTGCACCGAAGACCTGGCCGATGCACTGGTGGCCGAGACAGACACCAAGGACTGGGAGGCCCTCACATCCCAATTCGGCGATCGCGGCCGAGCTCACGCCCGCGTGCTCGGGCCGGCCCGGGCCCGGCGACACGAGCAGCGCGGACGCCTCCAGGGTCCTCAAGCCGGCCACGTCGACGGCGTCGTTGCGGACCACGACCGGCTCTGCTCCGAGCTCGCCGAGGTATTGCACGAGGTTGTAGACGAAGCTGTCGTAGTTGTCGACGACCGCGACCTTGATGCTCATAGACGGCGAGGTTACCGGCCGCGCGAATCATGGCTATCCTCGAAGGTCGTGGCCAAGGCACGTGCAGGATCAGACGACGGCACCTCCTCGAAGAAGCGGACCGCGACAAGCGGCCGGGCCACGCCGCCAGGCGGGCGGGCTACGGCAGGCGGTCGGGCAACGCCACCCAAGAGCCGCGATGTCAACAAGCGCTACACCGCGCCGATCCCGAAGAGCGTCAGGCACAGCCCACCGTGGTTCGGCCCGGTGCTGCTCGCGCTGCTGGTCGTCGGGCTGCTCCTGATCGTCGGAAATTACGTCGGGATCATGCCCGGCGGTACGAGCAACTGGTACCTCATCGGCGGCCTGGTCGGGATCGTGGTCGGGGCGATGATGGCCACGCAGTACCACTGACCTGGCCGCACCGCTTCGCGCCCGACGTGCCGGACCGGTTCTGACGCGACTGGTTCACGCGGCCCGGAGACGGTCGCCAGGAGTACCGTGAAGACCGTGCCCAGTCAAACAGAAGGACCCGCCAGTCCCGAAGGCCCGCCTGCCAAGAAGGACATGAGCCGGTGGCTGGGCGACGGTGGCAAGCCGATCCTGGCGGCGATCGGCGTCTCGTTCGACGACTACGGGATCGAGGACGACGACCGGGCGGGCTGGGCAGCCGCCTCTTGGGAGCCCACTTCGGTGGCTTGCAACCCTCACGGCGTGGTCCAAGCCGGCGTGCATGCCGTCGTGCTCGACGCGGCGATGAGCTTCGCAGTCAATGCCGGCCTTTCAGGCAAGGACCGCACCGGCGCGGCTCTCGAGTTGAAGACCGAGACTATGCGGCCCGCGACCGCCGGTGAGCGGCTCGCAGTGCGCGGGGCCGTCATGCGCCAGGCGAAGCAGGTCGCCTTTGCCGAGGCGCGCATCGAGGACGCAAAGGGGCGTCTCGTCAGCCGTTCGACGGGCACGTTCCTCGTGCAGCGCGGCTGACGCCGGCTGGTCGAAGAGCGCGGACCTCGGCGTCGCCACTCGCAATCCGCGGGGGGATCGGCGCGCCCCGACCGCGTCATTCCGAGGTCATCTCCTCTCGTCGGCGAGCGCATGGTCGCCCCTGCAGGCCAGTCTTCCAATGTGTACCCGGCTCGTCGCACATGGGCAATGCCCGCTCCACATCACCGGAAACCTCGCAAGTTTCAAGCGGTTCCGGCTCCCGGCATGAGAGCCTGATGATCATCACGTACCCTCCGCCGGCGACACCGAGCGACCGACGAAGTGCCGGCTCCGAGGTCATGTCGCGGGCACGATAAGCCTGCATCGCGATGAGCTGTTAAGACGTATTGGAATGATCCGTCGTTATCGGCAATACTGGTTGTATGCCACCAAGAAAAAAGCCAACCAAGCCGGGTCTCTCCCCGTCGCACAAAGACGCGCTCGCCGAAGGTCGCCGCCAGGGAAATGCAGTGCGCCGGTACCTTGTCGCGCTGGAACGGTCAAAGCCGCGTCGTGGTCGCTCGACTAGCGCGGATGCCTTGAAAGCGCGTCTCGCAGACCTCGAGTTGAGGCTCGTAGCCGCGGATCCGCTCCAGCGGATTCATTTGATCCAAGAGCGACGCAACCTCGAGCGGCGAATCGAAGGCGCCAGCGCCGAGGCCGAGGATGACCTTCCCGAGCTCGAGAAGGCTTTTGTCGTTGTCGCGGCAGATTACGGGTCACGCAAGGGGATCGACTACGCGACTTGGCGAGAGGCAGGAGTGACGGCCGAGGTTCTCCAGAAGGCCGGAATCCACTGGAGTCGCCGGTCCTAGATGCGAGCCGGTCAGGATGCGTGAAACGCCTCCGGACCGAGCGCGCGTAAGCCGTCTTGTCGTTGCTCGTCTGCCAACGACCCGCGCAAGCGCGCGAGCAGCAGCCGCCCGCCACCTGATGTGAGGGGCGGAACTGTCGCGCGCCCAGGGTGTGACAGCCGTTCCGACGATTTATCCGGGCACCTTCTCCAAAGCGGCGAAGGTGCGCTGGATGTTCGCAAGCGAGCGAGTCAGGTCGAACGCCTCGTCCAGTGACTTCGTTGCTTCCTCCGGGCCACCGAGAGCCTCGGAAACCGCGGGGTCCTCCGCGAGGATGTCCCGGAACGGGCGCCGCTGCTCATGAGCAGCGAGCGCGTCCCGTTGCACGATGCGGTACGCGGCGTCGCGGGTGAGGCCGGAACCAACTAGCGCGAGAAGCACAGGCTGGGAGAACACGAGCCCGTGCGAGCCTTCGAGCAGGTTCTCACGCATGCGATCGGCATGGATCACCAGGCCGTCGATCAGGCGGGTCATCTTCGTTGTTGCGTAGTAGGCGACAATGCTGGCGTCCGGGAGCACGATCCTCTCGACCGCGCTGTGCGAGATGTCTCGCTCATGCCAGAGGGCCACGTCCTCGAGGCCCGCGACGAGGTAGCCGCGCAGCACCCGCGCGAGACCTGTGAGACGCTCGGCCGTTATCGGGTTTCGTTTGTGCGGCATTGCCGACGAGCCCTTCTGGCCGGTTGCGAACGCTTCCTCGACCTCGCCGACCTCGGTCCGTTGCAGATGCCTGACTTCTGTCGCGAGAGCTTCGATCGTCGTGCCGAGCGCGGCGCACGCGTACAGGTACTCGGCATGGCGGTCCCGTGCGATGACCTGTGTGGCCGGAACGGGCCGCAACCCGAGAGCGTCGCACACGTGCTGCTCGACCGAGGGGTCGATGTTCGAGTAAGTGCCGACTGCTCCCGAGAGTTTCCCGACGCTTACCGCCTCTCGTGCGCGCAGCAGCCGTGTCCGGTCACGATCGGTTTGCAAACAGGCCAGAGCGAGCTTGGTGCCGAAGGTGGTCGGCTCGGCGTGCATGCCGTGCGTACGCCCCACGGTGGGCACTGCCGCGAGCTCGTAAGCGCGGCGCTTTGTGACCGACACCAAGCCCCCGACCGCGACGAGGAGGAGATCTGCGGCCCGGACGAGCGTCGCCGACAAAGCCGTGTCGACGACATCGGAAGAGGTGAGGCCGTAATGGACCCAGGATCCCTCGGGTTCGCCGATCGACTCCTGCACGACGTCGACGAACGCGGCGAAGTCGTGGTCGATCAAGGCTTCCCTTTCGGCGACACGCCGGACGAAGGTGGCATCGATCTTGGGAGCGCGCTCGCGGCACGCCGCCGCATGTGCGAGTGGGACCACGCCGAGCTTCGACCATGCCTCCACAGCCAGAAGCTCGATCTCGAGCCATAGACCGAGTCGGGTCTCGTCGGCGAAGACCGCCGACATCTCGGGCATTGAGTAGCGGGGGATCATGCCGTCCCCTCTCCTGTGACTGGCGCGGCCTCGAAGCGATGCTGCATTGCCCGGCTCACACCGCCAAGCGTACGTATTGCTCCCGGCCCGGTCCCACTCCGGCATAGGTCACCGGCGCTCCGGTGTAGTCGGCGACGACGTCCAGGTAAGCGCGTGCTGCTTCGGGGAGATCGGATACGGTCCTCGCTCCGGACAGGTCTGCGCGCCAACCCGGCAACTCCCGGTAGACGGGCTGGACGCGGTGGAGCACTGACTGATGGTACGGGACGTGCTCGTACAGCTCGTCTCCGTCCAGGTAGCCGACGCAGACTTTGAGGGTGTCGAAGGCGGAGAGAACGTCGAGCTTGGTGACGGCGATCTCCGACAGGGAGTTCAGTCGCACAGCATGACGGAGCAGGACCAGGTCCAGCCATCCCGGCCGGCGACGGCGACCAGTGTTGGTCCCGTATTCATGCCCGAGCTCGACGAGCATGTCCCCCTCTTCGCCGGCTACCTCGGTGGGCATCGGGCCGGAGCCGACCCGGGTCACGTACGCCTTGGCGATACCGACAACCCGGTCGATGTCCCGGGGCCCGATCCCCGTGCCGACGCAGGCGCCGCCGGCAGTGGGGTTCGAGGAGGTGACGAAGGGGTAGGTCCCGTGGTCGAGGTCGAGGAACGTGGCCTGGGCGCCTTCGAGCATGATCTGATGGCCGGCGTCGAGTGCCTCGTGCACGAGCCTCACGGAATCGCCGATCATCGGTGCGAGGGCGGGCGCAACCTCGTCGAGGTACTGAGCGGCGATCTGGTCGGCGTCGAGTGGAAGGCGGTTGTACACCTTGGCGAGGATCGCGTTCTTCTCCCTCAAGACGACGTCGAGCTTCTGGCGGAAGATCTTGGCGTCCAGGAGGTCCTGCACCCTGAGCCCGATCCGGGAGGCCTTGTCCGCGTAGGCGGGCCCGATCCCGCGTTTGGTGGTCCCGAGCTTGGCTTTGCCCAGGTAACGCTCGGTGACCCTGTCGAGCTCGACGTGGTAGGGCATCACGAGATGCGCGTTGCCGGACACGACGAGGCGGCTCGTGTCGACGCCTCGGGCCGCAAGGGCGGCGCACTCGGCGAGGAGCACCGTCGGCTCGACGACGACGCCGTTGCCGATCACGGGCACGACGTGGTCGTAGAAGACCCCGCTCGGGATGAGCTGCAGGGCGAAGGTCTCGCCGCCCACGACGATCGTGTGGCCGGCGTTGTGGCCGCCCTGGTAGCGCACGACGAGGCGCACGTCCCTGGCGAGGAGGTCGGTGAGCTTCCCCTTTCCCTCGTCGCCCCACTGGGTTCCGACCACCACGGTCGCGGGCACGTCACGCCTCCGGATCCTGAGACAATTGGACCGTTGCCTCGGCAATCTTCGCTCCGGGCCTGGTGCGTGCAGTCTAGGCGTCGTCCCCGGGACCTAGCGCCACTCGGCCCTCCGGTTGCCGACGGGGTCCTGTCCGCGCTGGGCCTATCGAATATTGCGAAACGATGACATACTGAGCCTTGGGTTGGGTCGGTCAGCCGGTTTTTGGCCTGTTCGGCGAGAACCCAAGCTGTAACGTCATGGCAATTAATCAGTATCAATCCTGGGAGGCGCAAGAAATGAAGCGATTACTCTGGCTGGCGGTTCTGGTTCTAGGTGCTGGGGCGTTGGTGGCCCCGCTCGCGGCCAGCTCCTCGGGTGCTGCGACGTCGCGGCCATCCGCAGTGCACTCCGCGACGACGAAGGGACCACATGCGGCCAAGTTCCTCGCCTGCATGGTGACCGACACCGGTGGCATCGACGACAGGTCGTTCAACGCGTCCTCCTGGCAAGGTGTGCAAGAGGCCGAGTCGGCAACGATCGGCGGCAAGTACCTGCAGTCGACGTCCGAGAGCAACTACGTCCCCAACATCAACCAGTTCATCTCCGAGAAGTGCGGGATCATCGTCACGGTCGGCTTCCTCATGGGCGACGACACCGCGAGCGCCGCGAAGAAGAACCCGGGCCAGAAGTTCGCGATTGTCGACTACAGCTACTCACCGGCAGTCAAGAACATCGACGCCCTCGTGTTCAACACGGTCCAGGACGGCTTCCTCGGCGGATACCTCGCGGCCGGGATGAGCAAGACGCACAAAGTGGCGACGTTCGGAGGGCTCAAGCTCCCAACCGTCACCATCTACATGGACGGTTTCTGGGACGGTGTGCAGTACTACAACAAGCAGCACCCCAAGCTCCCGGCGACCAAGGTCATCGGTTGGAGCGAGAAGACCCAGAACGGCTCGTTCACGGGTGACTTCACGAACCAGACCAAGGGTGAGCAGCTCACCGCGACCTTCATCTCCGAGGGCGCAGACATCATCTTTCCGGTGGCAGGCAACGTCGGTCTCGGCGCCGCCGCGGCCGTCAAGTCCGCCGACAACTCAGGCGGAAAGGTCAACATGGAATGGGTTGACACCGACGGCTGCGTGAGCGCCCCGCAGTACTGCAAGTACTTCATCACGAGCGTGACCAAGGGCATCCAGGCGGCTGTCAAGAACGCCATCGTCACCGCGGCGGCCGGCAAGTTCAAGGGCGGCAACTACATCGGCACCCTCGCCAACGGCGGCGTCGTCCTCTCGCCCTTCCACGATTTCGCGAGCAAGGTGCCGCAGGCACTGAAGACGGCGCTCGCTCAAGTCAAGGCCGGAATCGAGAGCGGCAAGATCAAGACACCCACTAAGAGCGCGGTGTAGACAGAGCCTGTTCCAGGGCGGTGCCGGTGTGGCATCGCCCTGGGCGTGGCACCTAGGGTAGAGAAACAAAGGCCCGTTCCAGGGTGCTGCCCGTGTGGCAGAGCACTGGAACGTGGCCTGTCCGGTTGGGAGGTCGCGCTGCAACTCGAGTTGCGTGGGATCACGAAGCGCTTTGGCAGTCTCGTCGCCAACGACAGTATCGACCTCACCGTTGAGTCGGGAGAGATCCACGCGCTGCTCGGCGAGAACGGAGCCGGCAAGTCGACGTTGATGAACGTCCTCTACGGGCTGCTCCAGCCTGACGAGGGCCAGGTTCTCCTTGACGGCAAGCTTGTCGTCTTTCACAACCCCCGGGAGGCGCTTGCCGCCGGGATCGGAATGGTCCACCAGCACTTCATGCTCGTGCCGGTCTTCACCGTCGCCGAGAATGTCATGCTCGGCGTTGAGCGGACGACTGTCCTCGGCCTGCTCAACCGGCGACGCGCCCGCAAGGACGTGCTGGAGCTCTCGAGCCAGTACGGCCTGGCCATCGACCCAGACGCCCTCGTGGAGAACCTGCCTGTCGGGATCCAGCAGCGCGTCGAGATCGTGAAGGCACTGCACCGCGAGGCGAACGTAGTCATCCTCGACGAGCCGACGGCCGTCCTCACCCCAGGCGAGACCAACGAGCTTTTCCGGATCATGCGGGACCTGCAGGCCTCGGGCAAGTCGGTCATCTTCATCAGCCACAAGCTGAAGGAGGTGCAGGAGATCGCGGACCGGATCACCGTCATCCGCCGCGGCAAGGTCGTCGGCTCGCCGCCCCCAACCGCGACTGACGAGGAGCTGGCCTCACTCATGGTCGGACGCGCCGTCGAGCTGAAGGTGCACAAGGAGGAGGCTCGTCCGCGTGAGGTCACGCTCGAAGTGGAAGGGCTACGGGTCGAGAACACTTCCGGACGCGCCGTCGTCGACGGTGTCTCGTTCGAGGTCCGCAGCGGTGAGATCGTCGGCATCGCCGGGGTTCAGGGCAACGGACAGACGGAACTGTGCGAGGCGATCATGGGCCTGTTGCCGGTTGCTGCAGGGTCGATCCAGGTTGCCGGCAAGGATCTGACGGGCGCACGGACTCGCGTTGTGCTCGAGTCCGGCGTTAGCTACATCCCAGAAGACAGACAGGAGGACGGCATCGTCGAGCGTTTCTCGCTCGCCGACAACCTCGTGCTCGATGTGTACAACCGCGAGCCGTACGCGTCCGGCATCTCACTCCACCTCGACGCCATCCGGGAAAGCGCCGCCAAGCACATGGACGAGTACGACATCCGGGCGACATCGATCGACATGACGGTGGGCACGCTCTCGGGTGGAAACCAGCAGAAGGTCATCGTCGCCCGCGAGCTCGGTCGCGAGGTGCGCCTGCTCGTCGCCAACCAGCCCACGCGCGGCCTCGATGTCGGCTCGATCGAGTTCGTGCACCATCGGATCGTCGCAGCGCGGGACCAGGGCTCGGCCGTGCTGATCTGCTCGACCGAGCTCGACGAGATCTACGCGCTCGCGGACCGGATCATCGTCATGTACGAGGGGCGGATCGCTGGGATCCGGCCACCAACCGTCTCGATCGAGGAGATCGGGCTCTTGATGGCCGGCGCCGGCGCACACGACAGTGTCCCGGAGGCACAGCCGGCATGAGCGAGAACCCGACGGGCCCCGGCGGGAACGGACCGGCACATACCGCCGACTCGGTGCAAGAGCCGTCCAGCGTAGAAGACCGGCCGGACGGAACCGGGCAGGAGGCGGCGAACGCGGCTCGGCCGAACGTCGCCTCCTCGCTCTTGAACGCGGTGCTGGAGGGCAATTCGGCTGTCGTGACGTTTCTTGCGATCGTCACCGCGATCGTCATAGGAGGGCTGCTCATCGCGTTCTCGAGCCCGACGGTGCTGCACGCCTGGAGCCACCTGTTCTCCGCCCCCGGTGCAGCGTTTTCGCAGGCCTGGGATGTGGCGGCCTCTGCGTTCTCGGCGATGTTCGAGGGCGCCATATTCAACCCGCACACGGTTGCGGCTGCCTTCCACGGGGGCTCGATCGCGGCGATCTTCAACCCGCTGTCGGAGACCGCGGTCAATGCCACCCCCCTCATCCTCTCGGGGCTGGCCGTCGCGCTCGCCTTCCGGACCGGCTTGTTCAACATCGGCGCCACCGGGCAGTTCATCGGCGGGGCCTTTGTCGCAGGCTGGATCGGCTTCGCCGTCCACATGCCGATGATCCTCCATGTAGTTGTCGCCGTGATCGGAGGGTTCGTCGGGGGTTCCATCACCGGGGGGTTCGTCGGTTACATGAAGGCGCGCACGGGCGCCCACGAAGTGATCGTCACGATCATGCTCAACTACGTGATGGAGTTCTTGCTCCTGTTCCTTCTCGGTCTGGCGGTATTCCGCGCACCCGGCCTGCCGAACCCGGTCAGCCCGCCTGTCGCGAGCAACGCCACGTTGCCCCATCTCGCCGGCGCGAACTTGCGGATCAATGCCGGGTTCCTCCTTGCCCTTGCAGCCGCGGTCGCCGTGACGTGGCTGCTCAACCGGACGACGGTGGGCTTCGAGCTTCGCACGGTCGGGGCCAATCCGAATGCCGCCCGCGCGGCGGGGATGAGCCCGGAGCGGACCTGGGTGGTCGTGATGCTGATCTGCGGCGGCCTCGCGGGCCTGGCCGGGGCGAGCGTGATCCTGGGGACTGACTTCGCCCTCACCCCGCAGATCTACGGGACCTACGGCATCGATGCCATCACGGTCGCATTGCTCGGGCGCGCCAAGCCGGGTGGCGTCGTGCTTGCCGCGCTCCTCTACGGTTCGCTCAATGCCGGTGGTGTCACGATGCAGGGCCTTACGCAGATACCCGTCGACATCACGACAGTTATCCAGGCTCTGATAGTGCTGTTCGTGGCCGCGCCGCCGCTTGTCAGGGAGATCTTCCGCCTTCGGCCCCGACGCGCCGGTGAGGAAGGCCAGTTGCTCGCGAAGGGGTGGAGCTCATGATGACGGCGACCATCCCTGTGGTGCACCACCACCGGGCCGCGATCGACCGGAAGCAGGCCGTTGCCGGCATCTTCGTCATGCTCGGCCTCGTCGACATATTCGTCTTCGGCTTTCTTGCCGACAAGGGCGACGCAGTGTTCACCTTCACTCTCAATGGCGCCGCGGTCAGCGTCCCGGACCTGAGCCTGCCGCCCGGTCCCGTCTCAGAGGGTCTGGGTGCCCTCTCGATAGTGCTCGGCCTGCTCTATGCGGGACTCAAGCTCGCGAAGCTTTCGCGGCGCCTGGCAGCGACCGGCGTGATGCTCGCGTTCATCGTGTCCTTCTTGTGCTGGTGCGACGCCGGTCGGATCCCGCTTCCGTTCGTGTCGCTGATGCAGACCACCATGTTGGCCTCGATCCCACTCGTCCTCGGTGCGCTCTCGGGCTGTCTGTGCGAACGGTCGGGTGTCATCAACATCGCCATCGAGGGCCAGCTGCTCCTCGGGGCCTTCGCCGGAGCTGTGATAGCGAGCGCGTTCGGCTCGATCTGGCTGGGCCTTGTCACCGGGTCGCTCGCGGGCGGCCTTCTGGGCGCGTTGTTGGCGGTGTTCGCCATCCGTTACCTGGTCGACCAGATCATCCTCGGTGTCGTCCTCAACGTCTTCGCGTCAGGACTGACCGGTTACCTCTACGACCAGGCACTCGTCCCGTACGAGAACCGGCTGAACTCGCCGCCCACCTTCAACTCGATCAAGATCCCGGTCCTCGGCGACATACCGATCATCGGGCCGATCCTGTTCGACTCGACGATCTTTCTTTACATCACCTACGCCGCAGTGGCCCTAGTTCACATCGGCCTTTTCAAGACGCGCTGGGGACTTCGTGTCCGGGCAGTCGGTGAGCACCCGACGGCGGCCGACACTGTCGGGATCAGGGTGCTCTTCACGAGGTACCGCAACGTGATCCTGGGCGGTCTCGTCGCCGGGATCGGCGGCGCCTCTCTCACCATCGGATCGGTCGGGTCGTTCGGTAAGGACATCTCCTCCGGACAGGGATACATCGCCCTGGCGGCAATGATCTTCGGCCGTTGGACCCCGCTCGGGGCGACCGGTGCCGCCCTGCTCTTCGGCTTCTCGGTGGCTCTGGCGAACGTGCTCGGCACGATCGGCTGTCCCATCCCCTCCGACTTCCTGCTGATGCTTCCTTACGTCGCCACGATCATCGCCGTCGCCGGATTCGTGGGCAGGAGCCAAGCGCCGAAGGCCGACGGCCAGCCCTACGTGAAGTCGTGACGGCGGGCTGAGCCCGGGCTGAACCGGAGCCGCCCGGCGCCTCGGCGCCCCTCGGCCGCGCAGCCCTAGGCCGGCGCCGGAGGCACGTGACCGACCTCGGCACGGGTGCCGATCTCGATGACCGGATGATCCGCAGGGTCGAGCCAGCGCAGCACTTCCAAGAGCTTGGGAACCGGCAGAGCAATGCAACCCTGAGTCGGGCCGTACATCCAGGTGTGCAAGAAGATCCCCGAACCGGGCGCGTGCAGGCCGGCGACGGTCGGGTTGTCGTTGAAGTCGATCACGGCGAAGTACCGGTAGGATTTGGTGTCCGTCCAGAGCGCCTCGGACCAGGCTGCGAAAGATGGTGTCGTCCCGCAGGCGACGTGCACGAACCTGTTGTACTGGTCGGAGTAAGGATCCTCGTCCCACCAGTCGCCGCACACGAGATGGTGGTACGCCTCGTGAATCTCACCGGGATCCGCGCCGTTGCCGTACATCGTGCGGCCGAAGGAGAAGACCCCTGTCGGTGTCGCGTGGTCGCCCTCACGGCGGACGTCGACGATGTGGCCTGAGCCGATCTCGGTCTGCCAGGCCGGGAACACCGGCTTCCATGGGGAAGAGGCGTTCGCCCGCCGGAAGCTCTGGAACTTGGCCAGGTAGTTGGCCGGGTCGTATGTCGGGCTCGAGACGACGACGAGCTGACGGGCCGAGGCGGGGATCGCGAAGCGTGCGTGCTGGGCCCGAGGGGCGGCGCCGGCCGGCGCCGGGCGACCGGCACAGGCCAGTGCCGCGACCGCGAGCACGCCCGCGGCCACAGCCGAGCCTGCGCGGGCGCGCCACGCACGACATCGGTCGGCTGGCCGGAGGGGCGGCATCACACAAGTTTGCATCGTGCTCAGGTGCGGACGAGACCCGGGTCGGATGCCTTCCACATCTCGCCGTAGCGACCACCCGCGGCGATGAGCTCGTCATGGGTGCCCTGTTCGGCGATGACCCCGTTCGCGAGCACGATGATGCGGTCGGCCATCTGGGCGGTCTGGAGCCGGTGGGCGATCACCACGGTCGTCCGGCCCCGGGCGACGCGGTCTGTCGCCGAAGCCACACGGGCCTCGGCGACGAGGTCGAGGTTCGAGGTCGCCTCGTCCAGGAGAAGGATCGCCGGATCGACGAGCTCGGCACGTGCGAGCGCGACGAGCTGGCGCTGGCCTGCCGAGAGCGAGCGCCCCCGCTCGGAGACCGCGGTCTCATAGCCGTTTGCGAGCTCGGCGATGAACTGGTCGGCACCGACGGAAACTGCGGCGGCCTCGACCTCGTCGCCGCTCGCGTCGGGGCGCCCGTAGGCGATGTTGTCCCGGATCGAGCCTGTGAACAAGAAGCCTTCCTGGGGAACGTACCCGAGCTCGCGACGGTAGGCGGAAAGGTCATAGGCACGAAGGTCGGTGCCGTCGACAAGAACGGCTCCCGCTGTCGGGTCGTAGAAACGGGCCAGCAGCTTGACGACCGTCGACTTCCCCGCTCCCGTCTCGCCCACGAGGGCCACGAACTCGCCCGGTCCGATCTCGAGATCGATCCCGCGCAGCGCCTCGATCGCCGTAGGCCCGGTGCCGGTGCTCCCGGGCCTGCCCGTCGGGTACGCGAAATGCACTGAATCGAGCCTGATCGCACCCTTCAGCCGGGAGGGCTGGACGGGATGGGGCGCCTCGGGCGTGAGCGTCTCGAGTGCCATCAGCTCACCGACGCGCTCGACCGACACACGGGTCTGCTGCCAGGAGTCGAACACCTGAGACAGCTGCTGTATCGGGGAGAAGAAGAGGTCGAGGTACAAGATGAAGGCGATCAGCGCGCCGGTCGTGAGGTGACCGCTCGCGACGAGCCCGGCGCCGACGCCGAGCACGATCGCGTCCCCGACGTCGCCCAGGAACTGGACGAAGGGGAAGTACGTTCCCACCATCCGCTGCGCACGGACCCGGGCTTCGAGATAGGAGCTCCCGAGGCGGCGGAACCGGGCGATGCTCGGCTCCTCGTGGACGAACGCCTGCGTCTCGCGGACGCCGGAGAGGCTTTCCTGGAAGTTCGCGTTCACCACCGCGATGCGGTCTCTCGCGAGCTCGTAGGTCCGGGCTGCCTTGCGCCGGAACACGACGGTAGCGATGGCCAAGGGCCCCATCACACCGAGCGTGGCGAGCGCAAGATCGGAATTGAGGAAGAACAGTGCGACGCCGACCCCGGTGAAGGTGCAGAAGCTCACCACCGCCGAGAGGAGCCCGGTCTCGAGGAGGGTCTC
>Ga0187849_1000547_pt1 | contig 49858 bp, 39 predicted proteins | sample June2016WEW_4_10_2_FD_132412 | JGI IMG/M metagenome (GOLD analysis project Ga0187849, IMG submission 132412) | Peatland microbial communities from SPRUCE experiment site at the Marcell Experimental Forest, Minnesota, USA - June2016WEW_4_100 | ecosystem: Environmental > Terrestrial > Soil >... | reverse complement strand
GACCTCAACCCGATCCAGGCGGCAGTGATCGGGCTGACCAAAGCCGCGAAGTCCGCCGATGCAATCTTCGCTTCTGGATCGCTGGACGTCACCCGCTACGGTCGCATCCTGAAAGCCCGTAGCCTGGTCGGAGTGCGCGGGGCGGGGACGGCCTTCGATGGACTGTACTACGTCACCGAAGTCAAGCATAAGATCAAGCGCGGCGAATACAAACAGGATTTTAAGCTCGTGCGCAACGGCCTGGTTTCCACCCTCCCGGTGGTCCCGGCCTGAACTGGAGGAGCCATGACCATGGATTCACCCGTCAATTTAGGGTTGGAGACCCGGATCCCCAAAAGGTTCTACGGCAAATACCGCGGCACCGTGATTAACAACATCGATCCGATGCAGATGGGCCGGATCCAGGCGATGGTTCCGGATGTCTCCAGCGCGATCCCGACCAGCTGGGCGATGCCCTGCCTGCCGGTCGGCGGCATCCAGATGGGCATGTATGCCGTCCCGCCGATTGGGGCAGGGGTCTGGATGGAATTCGAGCACGGCGACCCGGATAAGCCCGTGTGGACCGGCTGCTTCTGGGGCAGCGCTGCGGAAGTACCAGCCCTGGCGCTGGCGGGCAATCCCGCCAGTCCGAGCATCGTCCTGCAAACGACCTTGCAGAACACGCTCTCCATCAGCGATATGGCTGGCCCGACCGGCGGATTCCTGCTCAAGACCACCACCGGGGCCATGATCATGATCAACGACATCGGCATCACGATCAGCAATGGCAAGGGCGCCATCATCACCATGACCGGCCCTACGGTGGATATCAACGCCGGGGCTCTGACGATCGTTTGAGGGATCATGCCAGGTCCTCTGCTCACTGCCGGTTCCATCATCCAATGCGCCCACGGCGCCCCGGCTCAGGCCACGGCCCCGAACCCGCGCGTGGTGCTCAGCGGCCAGCCGGTGGTCACCATGGCTGCTCCGCACGTGGTCACCGGCTGCCCGTTCAATATCTCCGGCGCGCCGAGTCCCTGCGTGACCGCCAACTGGGTCGTGGGAGCCGTACGCGTCCTGGCTGGGGGCACACCGGTGCTTTTAATGGACAGCCAGGCGATCTGCATCCCGAACGGGACGCCGGTCCTCGTCACCATGACCCAGCCGCGTGTGATCGGCTCATGAGGTAATTATGAATGTCGATTTTCCATATCACCTAGACCGCCGCGGCCGGACCGCAGAGACTAGCTATGACGACCACATCCGGGACATGATCGAGGAAGTTCTCTTCACCTCGCCCGGAGAACGCGTCAACCGGCCGACCTTTGGCTGTGGTTTGCTCCAGCTGGTCTTTGCGCCCAACAGCGACGAGCTGGCCGCGACGACCCAGTACCTTGTACAGGGATCGCTCCAGCAGTGGCTGGGCGACCTGATCCAGGTCAGCGCGGTGACGGTCGAGCATGACGATTCGACCCTGCGCGTCCGGATCTCCTACCTGGTGCGGGTCTCCCAGGAAAATCAAAGCGCGACGTTCGAACGGCAGGCCTGAGCATGACTACCCAATATCGCTGTGGAAACGAAAACCGCCGGGATGCAGTCCGTTTTCTCACCGGCAACAGTGGAAAACCGATCTTGAATGGGATCGATTACCTGGAAGTTGTTTCGGCGGATGAAAAAACACTGGATGTCCATTTCATTCACAACCTGCCTGGCGAAACGGACGGTGTGCCCTCCTCCCCGCTGCTTGGGGTCCTTAATTTCAGCATCGACGGCGGCACCCGCATCCAGGGAATCAAGATCCAGACGTTGAGCACAGCCGGGAATATCGCAACGATCCAGGTCGTGGAGGCCGGCGATTATTCGACGTACTTCCTGCACCTGGTCGTAGGGGAGGAAACCAGCACCCCTCCCCTGGGCTTCGATCCACAACTTGCAGAAGTTCCATTCACATTTAAGATCGACTGCCCTTCTGATTTTGACTGCAAACCCGTCGACGAATGCCCGCCTGAAAACCTGCCAGCGCCGTTGATCGACTACCTGGCAAAGGACTACGGCAGTTTCCAGAGATTGATGCTTGACCGGATGGCAACCATCCTGCCGGATTGGAAGGAACGCCACCCAGCCGATTTACAGATCGCCCTCGTGGAAGCCGTAGCCTACGCGGCCGACCACCTGAGTTATTACCAGGACGCCGTGGCGACGGAAGCCTATCTCGGCACGGCCCGAGAGCGAATATCCGTGCGGCGGCACGCCCGCCTGCTGGATTATGCCATGCATGACGGCTGCAATGCCCGCGCCTGGGTGAGCGTGCAGGTGGAGGCCGCCTCCGCCGCAGATGGCTATACCATCCCCGCAGGAACACCCCTGCTGACACGCGGGCTCCTTGAGACCAGTACCGTCGCTCAGGCGGATTACGGCCAGGTGCTCGCCCAGGAAAATCCGGTCATCTTTGAAACCCTGCACGCCCTCACCTTGCACAGCGCGCACAATGCGATCCGCTTCTACACTTGGGATGACACAGAATGCTGTCTGCCAAAAGGCGCTACCCGCGCCACGCTCTATAACGATCCTGCATTGTCGCTGCAGGCAGGGGATGTGCTGATCTTCGAGGAAGTGCTCGGAGCGGATACCGGTCTCGCCGCAGACGCCGACCCGACTCATCGATGCGCTCTGCGTCTGACGAGCGTCATCACCCAGGACAGTCAGGGCCACCCGCTCCTGGATCCCCTGCATGGAACCCCGGTTGCAGAGATGACCTGGGATTCGGCCGATGCCCTGCCATTTCCGCTCTGCATCTCCACGAAAATTGATTTGGGAACCGGTCCGCAGCTGGTCCAGGATCTCAGCCTGGCGCGCGGGAATATCGTCCTGGCCGACCATGGTCAAACCATTGCCGGCGAGGCGATTGGGATGATCACCAGCGATCCGGCCGGCCGTCTCATCCAGCCGCAGCTCCAGTCCAGCCCCGTGACCCAACAGGGTCACGCCCGTGATTCTTTTGGGCAACTGGTGCTGGATGCAGAAAACGAGCCGGTCGTCTTCGATTCGACCGCCCCGGCGAACCAGGCTTTCCAGTGGCAAATGGGGGATGCCTTGCCCGCCGTCCAATTGATCGAAAACGGGGATGCCAGCCGCCCCTGGTTGCCCCGCCATGACCTGCTCGAGAGCAACCGCTTCGACCGCCGATTCGTGATGGAGGTCGATAACGAGGGGGTTTCCCATCTGCGCTTTGGAGATGGCTTCCATGGAGCCATTCCCAAGCCGGATTCAATTTTCGCCGCAACCTATCGGGTTGGGAATGGCTCTTCCGGCAACCTGGGTGCCGAAGCCCTCAGCCGCGTCGTGCTCGATGTGACCGGCGTGTTGCTCGTCCGCAACCCGTTACCGGCTGCAGGCGGTCGGGAACCCGAGACCATGGAGCAAGTCCGGTTGTATGCACCCCAGGCCTTCCGTATCCAGGAGCGGGCGGTCACGATAGACGATTACGCGGCCATAGCCGAACGCCATCCCGAGGTTCATAAAGCTGCCGCCACCCTGCGCTGGACTGGGAGCTGGTGCACCGTTTTCGTCACCGTGGACCGCCTCGGAGGCCAGGCAGTGGACCAGACGTTCAAAGCCGAAATGCTTCAATTCCTGGAGCAATTCCGGCTGGCGGGTGAAGATCTTGAGATTGACAGCCCCTATTACATCCCGCTGGATGTCGAGCTTTCCGTCTGTGTCCTGCCGGGTTATTACCGCGGCCAGGTGAAAGCAGATCTGCTCCAGGTATTTTCCAACCGCGATCTCCCCAATGGACGGCGCGGCTTTTTCCACCCGGACAATTTCATCTTCGGACAGCCGGTTTACCTGAGCCAGATCATCGCCCTGGCGATGGACGTGCCCGGTGTCCAGTGGGTGGACGCCGAGGATGTCCCTGGTAAACCCAATCGTTTCCGCCGCTGGGGCCAGGACGCACAGGGTGAGTTCGCGGCCGGGGAGGTCACCTTCGATCGGCTGGAGATCGCCCGCCTGGACAACGACCCCTCCGCTCCCGAGAATGGCAAGCTTGATTTCTTCATGGAAGGTGGCCTATGAGCGACCCGATCGACACTTCCCTGGACAATTGCGGCTGCTGCGAAGGTGAACCGGCACTGCCCGTGCTCTACAACCGCCCCGGTCTCCCTGCCCTGTCCTACCGAGCCGGCACCTACGCGGTCTTCTTCCGGCGGATGCTGGCGCAGATCGGGAGTTATACCCTTCCGGATGGGAATTTTAAGGGGACGCGGCCGCTCCTGGCTCTGACCACGCGCGACCTGGACGACCCCTCGATCGCTCTCCTGGATGCGAGCGCGGTGGTCGCGGATGTGCTGACCTTCTATCAAGAACGGATCGCGAATGAAGGCTTCCTGCGTACCGCCACAGAACGCCGTTCGATCCTGGAGCTGGCCCGAGCGATTGGTTATGAACTCAACCCGGGCGTGGCAGCTTCGGCCTACCTGGCCTTCACCCTGGAAGATGCTCCGGGTGCCCCTGGGGAGGCGGTGATCCCGGCCGGTACCCGGGTCCAGTCCATCCCGCCTCAGGGCAAGCTGCCGCAGACCTTCGAAACTTCAGCGGATATCCCAACTTACGCCAGCTGGAACAGCCTGAAGCCGCGCCTCACCTTTCCACAAACGATCACGATTAATACCCAGGATATTTATCTCCAGGGTACCGCAGCCAACCTGAAGAACGGAGATCGGTTGTTGATCGACAGCGGCGGCGACCAGCATCTGGCCCGCATCCTCAAGGTGGAACTGCTGTCGGACCAGAAGCTCACGCACCTAACCCTGGATGGTTCCACCGACGCAGCCTATTCCGCTCAAAGCCTGCCGCAGGGTCAGGTCGATATCACCACGCAGATCCCCCTGGACCGGGATGCGATCGATACCTTTATCCGCAGCCTGCAGTGGACCGATCGGGAGCTGAAAGCCTTCCTGACCTTCAATAAATGGGACCAGCAAGAATTACTTGGCTTCCTGGCCGATGACCGGCAGAGGAATCCAGCCTCCTCCGGCAATGTATTCGCCCTGCGGGCAACCTCTGGGTTCTTCGGGAACAACGCCCCGCTGCGGGCCAGCCTGCCCAAGGATTCGGGAGGCAAGGTTCTTTATCCGGGTGGGGATTGGGACGGCGGATGGCAGATCTGGTACGACCAGCAGACGGTCGCTTACTATGCGGACGTGGATGCTGACCTCTACCTGGAACGGTCCCTGCCGGGCATCCTGCCAGGGTCATGGATCTGCCTCGAAATAACCGACGGCAGCAAAGTCGTTCCCTTCAGGGTGAACTCGGTCGAGGAAAAATCCCTGGCTGGGTTTGCCTTGAGCGGCAAAGCCACTGGCCTGACCCTCAATCGTCCGGACGGCACCCCCATCACGGATCTGGACCGTTCCGCCAGCTTCCTGGTCCGGAATTCAACCGCCTATCTCCAGAGTGAACAGCTTGATCTAACCGAGCTGCCGATGGACGAGGCCCTCGACAGCGATCCGACCAAGCTGGGGCTGGACGGCCTGGTGTTAGGCCTGACCATTGGCCAGGCCGTCATCCTGACCGGAGAGCGTACGGATCCCGCCGGGGTCGTGGCGAGCGAGGTTTTGATCATCGAGGACATCAACCACATCGGAGGCTTTACCGAGCTGACCTTCAAGAACGGCCGCCAGCACGACTACCGACGTAGCACGGTCGGCCTCAATGCGAATGTGGCCTCTGCCACGCACGGGGAAAGCCTTACTGAAATCCTGGGGAATGGGAACGCTGCTCAGCCAAACCAGGAATTCACCCTGAAAAAGCCGCCCCTCACCTATACTGCCGCGCCGACCCCCTCCGGCTCCGTCAGCACCCTGCAACTGCGGGTCAATAACCTGCTCTGGGATGAAAAACCGTCCCTCTATGCCCTGGGCAGGAACGATCAGAGCTATATCGTCCGCATCGATGATGCTGACAATGCGACTGTGACCTTCGGTGACGGCGAGCATGGAACGCGGCTGCCGAGCGGGGTCAATAACGTGGTGGCGGTATACCGCAGCGGCATCGGGCTGGATGGGGAGGTCGCCGCGGGCAGCTTGAGCCTGCTCCAGACCAAACCGCTCGGTGTTCGCAGCGTGACCAACCCGCTCCCTGCAAGCGGGGCAGCCGATCCGGAAAATATGGCGGACGCCCGCACGAACGCCCCGCTCACCGTCCGCACGCTGGATCGGATCGTCTCTCAGGATGATTACGAAGACTTCGCCCGCGCCTTCGCCGGGATCGGCAAAGCCCAGGCTCTGGATCTGTGGAGCGGCGAGCAGCACCTGGTCCACCTCACGATTGCCGGCGCGGACGGGAACCCTATCAGTGACCCCAAGTTTACCCAGTATTTTTTCAGTGCCCTGGACAATGCCCGCGACCCGGCCCAACGGATCAAGGTCGATACGTTCAACCTGCTTCTTTTCAATTTGACCGCCAACGTCGCGGTCGACAGGCGCTTTATCGCCAAAGAGGTCTTCGCGGCGGTCGAATCGGCCCTGATTGAAGCGTTTTCGTTCGCCCAGCGCAGCTTCGGGCAGACCCTGAGCGCAGCAGAGGTGATCGCGGCCATGCAGAAGGTGGCCGGGGTCATTTTTGTCGACCTGACTGCCCTTTACCTGGCCGGCAGTAGCCAGTCGCTCAATCAAAGGCTGCCGGTCAGCGTGGCCCACTTTGCCAACGGTTCGATCCAGCTTAGCCAGCTGCTTTTGATCAATTCACTCGGGATCGGCCTTCAGGAGGTGAAGCCATGAGCACTGCGTCCGACCGCCTGTATGAACTTTTGCCGGTGCTCTACCGCCTGAGGGATGCAGACCAGGGGGAAAGCCTGCGGGCACTGCTCGCCCTCATCAGCGGCGAGCTTGGGACCGTCGAGGCAGATATCACCGGCCTGTATGAAAACTGGTTCATCGAGACCAGTGACGATTGGGTAGTGTCTTACATCGGCGACCTGCTGGGCGTGCGCGGACTGAACAGCCTGCAGACCACCGCCTTCAGCCAGCGGGCGTACGTTGCCAATACCCTCTTCTACCGCCGCCGGAAGGGGACCGCCTCGGTGCTTGGTGTCCTAGCGGGCGACGTCACCGGTTGGAGCGCGCATGTCGTGGAATTTTTTGAGCTACTCCAAACCACCCAGTACCTCAACCATCTGCGCCTGTTCAATATCTCGCCTGACCTGCGGGACACAAACCGCCTGAACCTGATCGACCGGCCTTTCGACAGCCTGCCTCACACCGCGGATGTCCGTCACATCTATAACCAACGGGGGAAGCACAATATACCCAATATCGGAATCTTCCTGTGGCGGCTTCAAAATTATCCGGTTTTGAATGGTACCGCCCGCCAGGCAGACGCTCCGCATGCGTACGGCTATTCCTTCAGCCCGCTCGGAAACCCGACCGAGCTCTTCAACTCTCCTGCAGAACCGGGCGCACCGGAAGAGCAGCTTGTCCCGGCCCCCATCCGGCCGGTCGATTTCTACCGGGATCTGTCCACCTATCAAACCACGTACGGCCTTTCGTCCAATCCGCCTGAGGACAGCCGTTATTATGGACCGCAACGCAGTCTGCAGATCGTTAAAGACGGTACCCCTGTCCCGCCTATGGATATCCTCTGCAAGAATCTGGGCAGCTGGGCCCGGCCCCCCGCCGGAAAAGTGGCCGTGGATGTCGGGCTCGGGCGCCTGACCTTCGCAACCGGGGAAGAACCAACCCAAATCGTCACCGTTTCATATAATTATGGGTTCAGTGCGGATATCGGCGGCGGGCCGTATGACCGGCGCGACCGCATTACGGCGATCCAGCTGCCGGTGCAGGAATTTTCTGTCGGCCGCGGAAGAACTTACGCGGCCCTGGCCGGAGCGTTGATCGCCTGGGCAGGAGCCGGCAAGCCTCCCGCCGTAATTCGAATCTATGACAGCGATACCTACAACGCCAACCTGACCATCGATCTGCCCAAGAATGGGATGCTCGTGATCGACTGCGCAAACGGGGAACGACCCACGCTGATCAAGGCCTCACCGCTTAAAGTGACATCTGCCGGGACCATTGCCGAGGAGGCCGCCAGCTTTACCTTGAACGGGCTGATGGTCGAGGGCAGCTTTGAAGTTGCCGGCAAGCTGAACCTGACCATCACCGACTGCACCCTCGTCCCGGGTCAAGGTTTGGACGAAGATGGTTATCCAAAATATGCCGATCAACCCAGCCTGCTTGTCTCCGGGACGGACGTTACCGATACACCGATTCGGATCGCCTACAGCATCGTCGGGGCCCTCGAATTGCCCGAAGAGTGTCAGAGCCTGACGATTCAGGATAGTCTCGTGGTTGCCGCCACCGCCAAAGGCGCGGTCGATCCCGCCCGGGCGGCGATTGCAGCCGATGCGATGGGGACCATGCCTGGGCCGGTCACGACCCTGGAACGCGTCACCGTCTTTGGCTCGGTCCACGTCAAGGAGCTGAGCCTGGCCTCCGAGGTCATCTTTGTCCACCCGGTGCTCGCCGACCGGCGCCAGGAAGGCTGTGTGCGCTTCAGCTTCGTGCCTGCCGGCTCGCAGACTCCCCGCCGCTTCCGCTGCCAGCCCGACCAGGCGCTCGCCGTCCGCGCGAAGGAGCTGGACCCGGTCAAGTTGACTCCCGCCGAAGAGCAGCAGATCGTCCTGCGCGTACGCCCGCAATTTACCCGCCTGCGCTATGGCGAAGCCGCCTTCGCCCAGCTGGCAGCTGCCTGTGCAGAGGAGATCAAAAGCGGGGCAGAGGACGGCTCGGAAATGGGCGTATTCAGCATGCTGCAGCAGCCGCAGCGCCTGGCTAATCTCCGCGTTGCCCTGGAAGAGTATTTACGCTTTGGCCTGGAAGCAGGCATTTTCCTAGCAAGCTAGCAATCATCCCTGCAGGACCTCTGCAGGAATATCAGGAGGAGAGAATAAGATGAAAGGTGACTTTTCGCGTTCCACGTTCGACCCCCAGAAGCATTACAGCGGGGTGCGCATGCAGCAGGGGCGCGTCCAGCTCGACGCGGACTGGAATGAAAACCTCGACATCCTGCTGCATCGCATCGAAACCGAGACCCTGGATGTCATCGGCCAGTGCGGAGTGCCAGTCCATGATGCAGCCTTCGGGGTGGTGACCGATTTCAGCAAGCTCTCTGCCGATGAACAGGCCTGGCTCAATGCTCAAGGGTACAACACGCTCGGGAACGGCGATTTCTTCCTGACTCAGGGGCGCGCCTACGTGGACGGCATCCTGGTCGAAGTCGACCACACCCTGCCTTTCAGCAAGCAGCCGTTCGTCCTGCCGCCGGGGTCGGTGAGCCTGGGTGCGGCGGGCGTTTACCAGCTCTACCTGGACGTCTGGGAGCGCCATATGACCGCCCTCGAAGACCCCGCCATTCGCGAAGTCGCGCTGGGCGGTCCGGATACGGCCACCCGGATGCAGGTCATCTGGCAGGCGGTCGCAGCGAGCGTCGATCAAGGCAGCACTTGTTCGAGCGATTTAAGCCCCTGGACCGCCTCGAGCAAGGGGAGACTGGCGGCCCGCACTCATCCCGCTGACCTGCCGGAGGATCCCTGCCCGGTCCCTCCAGGGGCGGGCTACAAGCGCCTGGAGAATCAGCTTTATCGGGTCGAAATCCACAAGGGCAGCGGCCAGGCCGGCGGGCCCACCTATAAATGGTCCCGGGATAACGGCTCAGTGGTCGTGTCGGTTGCCCAGTTCAACGCAGACGGCGCCGCGAATAAAATTCAAACCACCAGCCTCGGCCGTGATGATGTGCTCGGCCTGCACGAAAACGACTGGATGGAGGTGCTGGACGATGCGACCGAACTGGCCGGCCAGCCCGGAACCCTGGTCCAGGTCGTCAAGATCGACCCGGATAATATCCTGACCCTGTCTCAATCGATCAGTGGCTATGACCCCAATGGGCACCCCAAGGTCCGCCGCTGGGATTCTTCCGGCGAACAAGCCGTGACCGTGCCGGGGAGCAACGACGGCTACCTACCGTTGGAAGGCGGAGTGGAGATCAAGTTCACGATCGACACCTTCCGGACCGGCGATTACTGGCTGATCCCGGCCCGCACCGTGCCCGGGCAGTACGGCGATATCGAATGGCCGCAGGAGGGCGGCAACCCCTCGGACTTGCTGCCCTTCGGCATCCTTCACCACTACTGCCGGGTGGCGGTCATGACTGTCCAGAACAACGCGGGTGCCTTCACGATCAGTGTGGAGGACTGCCGCAAGGAATTCCCGCCGCTGACCGAACTTCCGGCGGGTGGCGAAACCTGCTGTGCGGTTACGGTTGGGATCAACGGAGACTACCCTGACCTCCAGTCTGCCCTCGCCGCGCGCACCTCCGATGCCGCCTGGTGGACGATCTGCATCCTGCCGGGTGCAGTGAGCAGTAGCGATACCATCCAGGTCTCCGCAGCGGTCAACCTGACCATCAGCGGCTGTGGCGTCCAAAGCCGCCTGGTAGCTCCCCTGGGAAAACCCCTGCTTGCCTTCACGAACAGCCGGAATATTAAACTGGAGGGATTGAGAATCGATGCTTCCTCGTCGACCGGCGCGCTCCTGTTCACCGATTGCGGGGCGCTCACGATCGCAAACTGCATGGTGCTGAACTTCGCTTCCGCGAACAACATCAGCGCCGTAGGCCTGAGCGGATCAGCCGGCCCGCTCCTGGTCGTCGATCGCGGGAATCAGGTCCAGATTCACGACAACGAACTGTACGGACTTCCGGCAGTTCGGGCCAATGGATCCGACATCGACATCAGCGACAATCGGATCCTCGGTGGTGGCGTCGAGGTCAATCCTCCTTCTTTTGATATCCGGATTGAAGGCAACACGATCGTCAAAGGCCAGGGCGCGGGCATACAGCTCGGCGGTGGGGACAAAAGTGGGACGGATTTCGTGGCTCTGTACAACCCGGCGCAGGAAGCTGCACCGGTGACGATGTCGACCATGGAACGGAGTAGTACTCAAACCGCACCGGGAACAGCTGAAACGATTGGGACCGCTTCTTATTCGAGCGCACCGATTCCGAAAGCCTATAATGTACTGGCAGCCATCCGCCGGGTGACCATCGCCTCGAATTTGATCGGCAGCATGACCGGCAGCGGAATTCTTACCGAGACCAGTCTGGCAGCTCCGTCCAAATTGGGGGATGTGGAGATGCTGGTCATCCGCGACAACCAGATCATCGGCTGCTGCAGCACTCCCGACCTAACCTTGAGCTCTGGGAGCCAGGTGGGCGGCGGGATCGCCGCCATCGGACTGTTCAGCACTCAAATCGTTGATAATTTCATCGTCGATAATGGACTAGGAAAACAGGCAGCCTGCGGCATCTTTATCCTGGACGGGAGTGACATCGACATCGTCGGGAACGTGATCGCCGAAAACGGCATCTTGGACGACCCGACCCAGACGCAGCCGCCCAGTGCTTATCAGGCGGGCATCGCCATCGAGTACGTGGTAGGCAATTACCTGGGGACCTTCGCGGCCAAGGAGAGCCCAAAAACGGTCACCGGCCCCCTCCTTTTAGGTTTCCCGGCGGCACGTGTACTCTCCAATCAGGTAATCTGCCCGGCTGGGCAGGCGCTGACGATTTCCACGCTGGGCAGTGTGATCGTGGAAGGTAACAGCTTCACCACCCGGGAGGTCAAACGTCAGCCGACGGGACCACTGGATTTCCAGATTCATGGAGCCTGCGTCGCCGTGCTCGATTTGGGTGTGCCGGTCTGGCTGTCCGAACTCGGACTTGGTCTAAAAATGATGTCGAGCGGCCTGACCAACCTGCATCTGACAGACTTCCAGCAGGCCGATGCCCAGGCGGCACAGTATCCGGATGGGCGGGTCATTTTTAATAACAACACGGTTTCCTTTACTACTGCTCTGGAAGGGGATGTGTCCAGTCTGGATCCCCTCGACGCCACCTGGCCGCAGCGGGCCTGGGACCAGGCGACTTTTGCAGGACTTTTCATCTCGCTGGACGACCTCTCCATTAACGGGAACCAGTTTCAATCGACCGTCCCTTTGTATGCTCTGGAAGGACTGCAAAAGTACCAGGCGGGCGGGATGACCCTTGGCGATCTTTTCGCTTACCTGCTGAAGTTCATCCAGGTCGGTTCCGCCGGTTCCATCATCCGGGCGACCAGCAATGGCCTATCCGAACGGTTGTATTCGAACAGCATTTCTTATGCTTCCAACGCAACCGCTATGGATATAACCACCAGCAACACGGCCACGCACGCCCTCGTCACCAACGCCCCCAAGAAAGCCGAAGCGAACAACCTCAGCCTGACCTGAATCGGTTTATCCTTTCCGCTCCAGGTAACAGTAGTCAGGAGATGCTATGGAACAAAATCAATCATTTTTGAGTGGAATACCCGGTCCTCAGATCGACCCGAATCAGATCCAAGAGGGCATTCAGAATATGCTGAAGCAGGCTGCCCAAGCCGGGGGGCCTGCCCTGACAATGTTCGGGCAGCTGCAGGACCGGCGTTCTGCCCGGACGACCGATATCGCCCAGGCTCTTGGAATAGCCCTGGGGACCCAGCATCCAGATGTGGTCGCCCTGCAGAATTACGCCAATACGGTCGATAACTTGAAGGGGCAGATCGACAAACACGCTGGACGCCAGACGCGCTGGCCAAAGCCGCGTCCTACCGAATGGGTTGTCTTTGGTACGGTCACCGATGCGGCTGGACAGGGAGCCAGCAACCTGACCGTGCGTGTCTATGACCGGGAACGGAAATTCGATGAGCTGCTCGGTGAAACGACGACGGACAAGTTCGGTGATTTTTACCTGGCTTACAGCGAACGGAAATTCAAGAAAGTCGGCGAGGAAACCCCTGACCTCTTCCTCATGGTAACAGACCCGGACGGGAAAGTGATCTACACCTCTGCGGAGACGGTCCGTTTTGCCGCCGGCCGCAGTGAGTACTTCGCGATCCGGCTGGGGGCGAAGAAGCGTAGGGCCCGTAAGAAGAAGGAATGAGTCTTTCCAAATACAGAAAATGTTCGGACATAGAATCAACTATTTTTAGCGGGGCGAATCCCACCAGTCGGGTGCACGCTGTGTTTGGACGCTCCTCATAGCGGGTATTTGGCTTCCATCCGCGCCACAGCTTCAGCACAGGCGCCGCAGTAGGAATTTTCTGGAGGTAAAACCCATGGATCGCTATCTGGTCGAATCCACACACACTGCCCAGGACTGTAAGCACACCGTAGAACAGTTCATTATCCACGGACACATCATCAATTTTGATTGGGGCTGTGAAGCCGGCGTGCATACCGGTTGGGCAATTGTCGAGGCAGAGAACGAATCCCAGGCGCGGATGATCGTTCCCTCGCACCTGCGGTCTAAAGCGCGTGCCATTCGATTGTGCAAGTTTACGCCCGAAACGATCCGGGCGCATCACGAATAAACCGGACGAGGTGAGAAAATGAGCCACTCCGCTGAAGCTGACCCGGAGTGATGGGCCGTTTGTGCGCCTTGCTATGTTGCCATCGTGAAGTGGAGTGGGGAAAGGCTTGCCTGCTTCCGTCGTGCAGCTTAGCTCGAGGCCGTTATACCGCCTACGATTGCATCCCCGAAAGAGAGTCTCTTAGAGGCAACACAAGGATCGCGCGAATCACTCGAATTCTGTGTGTTCACGACATAAAAACGTCATGAGAAATAAGTTTGGTGTCGGGCAGCTCTAATCAAGTCGGTGTTTGCCGGAGTAATTACTATGAATCTTTTAGAATCTTTTATCTCATCCCTGCTTCCATCCGATGCGGCGGTATCTGCCGTTCGCGACTATTTCGAATGGCAGATACAACACCGCGCCGCGGAGTTCATCCCCAGTGCTGATGACGATGTAGATCTGCGGACTTACCTATTTCACCTGCACACTAAAGGTGCGGATCGGGCCGCGCTCGAAGAGCAAGTTGCCGCTCTCAAGCGGTTTTACCACTGGGCACAAACCAAGGCAGTCATTACTCTCAGCCCCTTTGATGAATACAATTTTACTTACCCCTTCCTCACAAGCGTACAGATTGACCCGCGGCAGCAGACAGTGCCCAATGACCTGAATGAACGCGAGGTGGAGAGGTTGCGCGGACTCAGTCAAATCGCAGAACAGCTCAACAGCTCCGTGGATATCCAGAGCGCTCTCGACAGCACATTGAGAACATTGCTCAAAGTAATGAATTTGCAGACCGGGTGGGTGTCCATGCTCACCGAATCACACCTTAGTGTTTTTTCCGCAAAGGATTCACCGCCGCACGGTTTCACGCTGGCTACTGCTTATGGGTTACCCCCCGGTCTCGAACGCGACGATCGCCGCTTTCTCCGCCAGCCGCCCGCTTGCCACTGCCAGCATTTGCTCATCGAAGGACGCCTCACACGTGCCGTCAATATCGTCGAATGCACACGGTTGCGAGATTCCATGCGTGCCGCGGGTAATAACCAAGGTTTGCTCTTTCACGCCAGCGTGCCCTTGATGTCACAAGGTAAGCCGCTTGGTCTTATCAATGCCGCCACCACGGAATGGCAGTTCCTGACCCACGCGGATTTGCACTTTCTCTCTTCGGTCAGCGCGCAGCTCGTCGTTGCGCTCGAGCGCGCTCATTACTACGAGGTTGCAGATGCGCGGCGTATTCTTCTCGAAAACGAACTAAAAGTCGCTGGCGAAGTCCAGGCGGGGCTCATGCGGCGTGAAATGCCTGACATTCCCGGCTTTGGTGTTGCGAGCGCTTGGTATCCGGCGCGCGAGGTCGCCGGAGATTTTTACGACATCTTTCCCCTGGATGAGGGTCGCTGGGGGATGGTGATCGGTGATGTTGCGGATAAGGGCACTGCTGCCGCGCTTTATATGGCGATGGTACACAGTCTCATTCTCTCTGGAGCGCTGCGACATCGCAGTCCCGCGGCAGTGTTGATGGAGGTCAACCAGACGATCCTCAGGCAGTCTTCCTCGGTAATGTTCGCCACGGTTTTTCTTGCAGTGGTTGACCCAAAAAAGCAAACGCTCCAGTATGCAAATGCTGGACACAATCCACCAATGGTGCGGCGCGCATCTGGGACAATAGGATCATTAACCCGAACGGGTGCCGCGCTTGGAGTGTTCGAGGAACTACAATTGAGCGAGACGACAATTACGCTCGGGGCTGGCGACGCAGTTGTGTTGTACACCGACGGGGTGACTGAAGCATGGCATCCGTATCTGCGTAACGAAGATTACGGGATCAATCGTCTTACTGCTGCTATTGCCGCCGGCCCCCGGAAGGCTGGTGAACTCCTTGCGCACGTTGAGGCTGATCTCAACGCCTTTACCGAGGGCGCGCCACAGCAGGACGATGTCACTTTTTTGGTACTTACCAAGGATTGAATCGAAGCGCTAAGGCACCATGCCGATTGACATGAACTAAACATGCCCAGATGCCGAACCCTCGCCTTGCGGCCACGCCATGTACGGCGCGGGCTCCAGCGGTTGTGGATAGATGATCTGGCAAACGCGGACTGGCATTAGAAATAAGCTCAAGCGTGGGCTGACCTGACTATTAAGCGGCACAACCCGTGCGTGGTGTGTCCTGCAAAGTCATCGTCTGCTCACCGGTGCAAGTCCGGTCGTGGTAACTGATAGGAGGCCACGTAGCAGGCAACCAGTGCAGCTGGGAGACGATCGACCTGAAGGTGCCGCCCGAGGAGGTCTTCCGGGTGTTCGGCATGCTACTCGGGACGCAGTCCAAGGCGCTGAACGAAGCCACCCCGGCGGTCCTGGCGAAGCTCCCCGTCACGGCCGCCAATCCTGGTGGGGGACGCATCACCGTGCTGCACCCCTGCATCGTGCCGGGCGACTACCCCTCGGTGAACGTGCGCCTCTTTGAGCTGAAGCCGGTCTGCCCGGAGTGGATCATAGGGAAAGGCATGTTGTCCCCGGAAATGATGGACTACCTGGGAGACGCGGTGGGGAGCGAGCAGCGCGGCCTGATCTGCGGCGAGACGCGCACCGGCAAGACCACCCTGCTCTCAGCGCTCTGCAACCTGCTTCCCGCCGCATGGCGCATCCTCAAGATCGAGGACCCCTCCGAGATCTGGATCGACCGTCCCACGGTGCAGACCATCGAGGCCCGCTTCGCCCCGCCCGGGTCGGAGGTGCCCTCCTTCACCCTGGCGGACGGGGTGAACCTGGCCATGCGCATGTCGCCGGACTACCTGATCGTGGGCGAGGTGCGGGACGGCTTCGCCGCCGAGGCGATGATGAGCGCCCTGCAGTCCGGGCATGCCGGCTGCTGCACCCTGCACGCCCGCTCGCCCGGCCACGCCTTCGAGCGCATCGCCAACCTGATGGGCATTGCCAAGCAGGTGCCGGTGCGGGACGCCTACATTGCCACCGCCGAGAGCATCGACTTCATCGTCCAGATCAGGATCATCCAGGAGGTGCGGCGCGTGACCGAGATCGCCCGCGTCGAGAAGGAGCTCAGGGATGGCCGGCCCTGGTGCACGCCTGTCTTCCGCTTCGATGAGAGTTCCCCCGTGGATGCGCCGCGCTGGGAACGCGTGAGCGCGGCCGAGGCAGGACAGGAATAAGAACTGCGCTTACCTGCCCGATATCATGGGCGAAAGAATGAAATCTGGCCGATTTTCTATTAAAAGTCCACTGCAAGCCAAATATCACCTATAACGACGCAGCAGAAGTTGCAATATGCTACGGGTGGATTGATAGCCAAGTGTGCCTATCGGCCATGAAGCGTGCAAGCAAGATTGTCTGACATTACTTCAAGAATGCCGTGCCAAGAAAGTACAAACGCCTATTAGTCAAAGCAGTAAAAGTTTGTACAATTAAACTTGGGAAGGAGAAAACGGTCTCATTAAGTAGCGGCCCTCACTTTGTCGGCTCTCTGCGGTCTGCAACTTCAACAGTTTACCTTACGGTTAACCTGCTCATTCGGGCAAAGTCATGGATTTACTAAATTCCGCTCGAATGACCCGACAGGTTAAGTTCGTTCTATTCGCCCGTAGCCCCACATCCTGACAAGGCCCCGCCCTGCCACTAACACCAACCCACAGGCCAAGCAATCTCTAAGGGAAAGGACGGATCTATGATAACTCTCGTTATGGCTGATGAACATCCGGCAACAAGGGCAGGCCTACGTGCAGTTCTTCGCAAAGCTCCCGACATTCAAATTGCAAGTGAGACGCAGGATGGCTTTGAAGCCGAGAAACTAGTCGAACAGCACCAGCCGCGTATCTTGCTTTTTGATTTGGAGATGCCTGGTCCCCGACCGGCGGAAACAGAAAAATAGTTGCGCGCCCATTGTTCTGAAACGATTACGCTTGTACTCACGGCCCATGATAGAGATGTTTATCTGTCCAACATGATGGATGCAGGAGGTATCGGGGTATCTTACAAAGAACGAATCGTCAGAGTGGAAGCTCAACGGATGAGATCAGCAAGCACAGGAATGAGCATTGATCCTGGGGGAGGCATCAATTTAGGGTTAGTAGCTTCATCGCATTTCTCATTGAAATTCCCTCAGGAGAGAGTTTTTACGCCCCGCGCTGACAAGAGGCTGCGCATAGCATTATTTCCTGATGGATAAATTGTGATAGAGCTACTATTATTATTCACTACGAAGCATGCTATCTTTATATTAAAGTCGCTCGAGTAGTCTTGACTGATTCTGCCGACATTGTTCTTCTTCATTGCGGACACCTTCTTGTGCTGATGGCAGAAGGTGTTTATTGTTTAACGGGATTTAAGGATCGATTCGCAAGTTGAGCAATCATTGAGTGAAAAAACTCGAGGTGCTCATGAAAAGCAGTGATAAAACCCAACCCGATCGAGGAGTGAGAAAGAAGAAACCGAGCGTTCATACTACCCGAGTGAGGCAGGGTGGAGCGTCCCCCAAACCAAAAGCGTCTGCCCGCGGTTCGGGAGAAGCAGCCTTGCGCAGTTCTGAAGAGAAATTCCGTCAGCAATTTGCAACCGCGGAAGACGGCATCCTTCTATTAGATGCTCAGAAGGGGGACACTACCGAGAGCAGGCGGGCGGAAGCGCATCTCCACAAACTCAATCGCACCTATGCAGTGTTGAGCGAAGTCAATCGGACCATCGTGCGCGTTCGCGGGCCGCAGGTCTTGTTCGATGTCGCCTGCCGTATCGCCGTGGAGAAGGGCGGCTTCCTCATGGCGTGGATCGGCCTCCTTGACCCGCAGACGAAGCGGGTGAACCCTGTTGCACACGCGGGCAAGACCGATGGTTATCTGGAAAAATTAAACATCACGCTGGACGACAGCGAACATGGGCGTGGACCCATTGCCACCGCACTGCGCGCTGGCGAGCATATCGTGGTGAATGATATTGCAGACGACCCAAGCATTCTGACGCGCGCCGACGCCCTGCTCCTGGGATACCGAACAATGGCCGCATTTCCGCTCATCGTTGCGGGCGAGGTGCGCGGCACGCTCAACCTGTATTCCTCCGAACCCGATGTTTTCAATGACGACGAGCTCAAACTTCTCGACGAAATGGCGGCAGACATTGCCTTCGCTATGGAATTCACCGAGCAGGAGGACCAGCGACGGCAGGCTGAACTATTGTTACGTGAAAGCCAAGAACGGTTTCAAACCCTTGCCGGGATTTCTCCCGTTGGGATCTTTCGTACCGACCCAAATGGCGCCACTACCTATGTTAACCCGAAATGGGGCACCATCTCCGGATTATCCTTTGCCCAGGCGCTGGGAGATGGATGGCTCAACGCGGTTCACCCCGACGATAAAGAAGATCTAAGCAAAGGCTGGCAGGAGTCAACCAAACTAAGAAAAGCATCTTTTTCGGATTATCGTTTCGTGCGCCCGGACGGGACGGTTGCCTGGGTGATGGGACAGGTGGTTCCCGAAATGAATTCCGAGAATCAGTTAGTCGGTTATGTGGGCACGATCACCGATATCACCGAGCGCAAGCGGGCGGAGGCGGCGCTGCAAGCCAGTGAACGCCAACTCTCCCAGATTTATGCGAGCATTTCTGATGTTCTATATTATTTGGCGGTTGAACCGGATGATCGTTTTCGCTTCATCTCGGTCAATTCAGCGTTTCTAACCGCGACCGGCTTAACGGAAGACCAAATTATCGGCAAGCTGGTTCAAGAAGTTATTCCAGAACCCGCTCAAGCTTTGGTTCTTGGAAATTACAAGGAAGCCATCCGGACAAAAAAGGCGGTTGGCTGGGAAGAAGTTTCTGTCTATCCGGCCGGCAAAAAGTACGGCGAGGTTTCTGTCACGCCGATTCTGGATGCCAACGGAAACTGTTTCCGTCTCATTGGGATCGTGCACGACATCACTTACCGCAAACATGCCGAGGAGGAAATCCGCAAACTCAACGCCGACCTCGAACAGCGTGTCAAGGAACGCACCGCGCGCCTCACTGCTGCCAACAAGGATCTTGAATCTTTTTCGTACTCTGTTTCACACGACCTGCGTGCGCCTTTGCGGGCGATCAACGGATTTGCATCTATCATCTCCCGCCGCCATCGCGCGGAGCTGGACGAGGAAGGTCAACATTACGTGGACAACATCGTCCAAGCCAGCGAGCAGATGGGGCATCTGATCGATGACCTGCTCAACTATTCCCGCCTCGGACGGGAAGGCATTCGCCATGTGCCTGTTTCACTCGCAAGTTTGATGATCGAGATTCGCAAGAACATGCAAAGCCGTCTGGAAGAAATTCATGGCACGATTGAAATCGCAGAGGGTTTGCCCACCGTCATTGGCGACCAGACCTTATTAAATCAGATCTTCACCAATCTATTGGAGAATGCCATCACCTTCCACAAACCGGACCTGCCGCCGATAGTGGCGATCACCTGGCGAATCGAAGACGATCAAGTCATCGTTCAAGTCAGCGATAATGGCATTGGCATTCCCGCTGAATATCAGGATAAGATATTCATTATGTTCCAGCGCCTGCACAGCGAAGACGAATATCCGGGAACGGGCATTGGGTTGGCGAATGTGAAAAAATCCGTTGAATTGCTTGGCGGAAGTGTGTGGGTTGAATCAAAAGTTGGGGAAGGCAGCACGTTCTTCGTCCGAATGCCAAAGGAGTAACACCATGGAAAAACCTGCTCACATCCTATTGGTGGAGGACAAACGCATGGACATTGAGTTGACCCTCGACGCTTTCAAGGAGGCGCGGCTCAAAAACACAATTCAAGTCGCCAAAAACGGTCAGGAGGCGCTCGACTATGTTTTCGGGCGCGCTCAGTATGCTGACCGCGAAACCTACCCCTTCCCCAATCTCGTTCTGCTAGATCTCAAATTGCCCGGCGTGGATGGCTTTGAAGTTCTGCGTCAGATCAAATCCACGCCGCTCCTTAAACGCTTGCCCGTTGTGATCCTGACCTCCTCCAAAGAAGAGGGCGACCGTGCGCTTTCCTATGACATCGGCGCGAACAGCTACCTTGTCAAACCTGTTTCCTTCGACGGCTTTTTGGGCGTAATTCGACAAATTAATGGATACTGGCTGACGTTGAATGTTGGCCCGCCGGAGAATGACTTATGAATCAACCCATTCGTGTTCTCTATGTGGACGATAATCCGCTCGACCGCGAACTGGTGCGCGACGCGCTGGAAATCGAACATGGCGGATTCCAGGTGACGGAAGCCGCCTCACGTGCCGACTTTGAGTCTGCTCTCGCGAATGGGGAATTTGATATTGTCCTGAGCGACTTCAACATCCTCGGTTTCGAGGGCTTGCAGGTTCTTGAAGCGGTTCATGCCAAGGACCTGAATCTGCCCGTCGTCCTTGTAACCGGCACCGGATCCGAACAGATCGCCGTGGAGGCCATGCAGGGCGGAGCGGCGGATTATATTATCAAAAAACCCAAGCATATCCAGCGCCTGCCGCTCACTATCCATGCCGTACTCGAAAAAAAGCGACAGGAAGATGCACTGCGCGATAGCGAGGAGCGTTATCACAGCCTGTTTGAGGACTCGCCGGTATCGCTCTGGGAGGAAGATTTCTCGGCGGTGAAGCGGTGTGTTGAAGACCTGCGCAAGCAGGGTATCGCGGATTTCAGGGCTTATTTTAAAAGTCACCCGGAGCAGGTTATGGATTGTATGAAACAGATCAAGGTCGTGGATGTGAACCAGGCCACCATGAAATTGTTCGGGGCAAAGAGTAAAACGGAAATCATGAATAATCTGACCTTGATCCTGGGTGAATACCGTGAGGGTTTGCAGGAAGAATTAGTAAATATCGCGGAAGGCAACTTCGTCTTTGAATGGAAGGGGACCAACTATACGCTGTCCGGGGACAAGCGGGTGGTCGACATGCGCTGGTCGGCTGCCCCGGGCCATGAAGATACTCTGGACAAGATTCTCCTATCGATGATTGATGTCACTGAGCGTAAGCAGGCTGAGGAGGAGCTAAAAAAGTCAGAAGGTAAGTTCCAGGCTATTTTCAATAACGCAAGCGACGGGATGTTTGTTGTTGATCTGAAGACTCAAAAGTTCTTCATGTGTAATACTATGTGTGCGAAAATGCTGGGCTATACTAAAAATGAGTTTTTTAATCTGGATATTGCCGATATACATCCTGGGGAGGACTTGCTTTTTATAAACGAGCAAATCGGGAAGTTTAGCAGAGGAGAAGAGGGTATTCGTAGTGACATTAATTTCAAGCGAAAAGATGGAAGTATTTTTGCATCAGATCTTAGCCCTGCCCTTCTAACGATTGACGAGAAGGAATATTTACTTATTAATTTTAAAGATATCACCGAGCGCAAGCAGGCCGAGGAGACCCTGGCGCTCCGGACCAAAGAGCTAGCCCTGCGCAACGAAGAGCTCGGCCGCTTGTACCGCGCCTCCGGGTCCCTCCTTTCCAGCACGCCTTTTGAACTTCAAAGCCTGGCGACAACCATCGTCGATGTTGTCCTGAAGGAATTTGGGCAGGCCGATTGCAGCTTGATCATCGTCCAGAAGGATTCAAACGAGTTGGTACGCCTGGCGGCAGGCGGGCCCTATGCAGACCAGGTGAAAAACAAAAAGTTGACCCTCGATGGGCCGGGTCTGGTTCCACAAGCGATTAAGACCGGCGTGCTGATCCATTCCAATGACGTTCAATCGATCCCTGGCTTTATTCCAAATTGGGATGCGGCTCAATCGGAATTGACCATCCCGCTCAAGGTGGGTAACACCGTGATCGGTGTGATTGATATCCAGAGTTCGGAGCCGGACGCCTTCAAACCAGATGACGAACGTCTGATGTCCACTTTTGCCGAACGGGCCGCATTGGCGCTTGAGCATGCCCGCTTGTACGCCCAGACCGAGCAGCGCATGCAGAATCTGAGCTCCCTGCGTACCATCGATATTGCGATATCCAGCAGCATGGACATAAATCTCACTATGGGGATCCTGGTGGAGCAAGCGATCCAAACCCTGGGTGTCCATGCGGCTGATGTGCTGATTTTCAATGCCACCTCCCAGAGCTTCAAGTTCGCTTCCGGACGTGGTTTTCATACACAAGCCCTACAACATACCGACCTCCGTCTGGGAGATGGCTACGCTGGGCGGGCCGCGCGTGAACGGAAGGTTGTCATCATTCAAGATCTGGCCAGGAACACCGGGGGACTGAAGAGGTCGGCTGAATTCCTCCAGGAGGGGTTTTATACATATGTCGGGGTACCCCTGATTGCCAAAGGTCAGGTGAAAGGGGTGCTGGAGATCTTCCAGCGCGAGCCACTCGAACTGAATCAGGAGCAGCGCGCCTTCCTGGAAATGCTGGCGGGTCAGGCGGCGATCGCGATCGACAGCGCGCGGCTCTTCGAGGACCTGCAGAGCTCCAACTCCGAGCTGATGATGGCCTATGACGAGACCATCGAGGGCTGGTCGCGGGCCATGGACCTGCGGGATAAGGAGACCGAAGGTCACACCCAGCGGGTGACCGAACTGACCCTGCGGCTGGCGAACAGCATGGGCTTTGGGGCTGAGGAGCTGGTCCACATCCGGCGGGGCACCTTGCTGCACGATATCGGCAAGATGGGCGTCCCGGACGACATCCTGCGCAAACCTGGACCTTTGACCGACGAAGAATGGGTGATCATGCGCCGCCATCCGCAGCTGGCATACGACATGCTCGCCCCAATCTTTTACCTGCGTCCAGCAACCGACATTCCCTACTGCCACCATGAGAAGTGGGACGGGACAGGTTACCCCCGGGGTTTGAAGGGTGAGCAGATCCCGCTGGCGGCACGCATCTTTGCCGTGGTGGATGTTTGGGATGCGCTCTCCTCCGACCGGCCTTACCGGAAAGCCTGGCCGGAGGACAAAGTCCGACCGTACATCCAGGAGCAGGCAGGTAAGCACTTTGACCCGCGTATCGTTGAGATCTTCCTGAAGGAGGTATCCAGTGTCGAATGAAGAGGGCTCTTCCCTGACCCAAACCCTGCAGCGCTCCCTGATCGAGCTCACCCCGGCTTATGATGCCACGATCGAAGTTTCCGACGCGCCATGGATCTGCGCGAGAGGGAGCCTGTGGGCCACACATCCCACTTGTGGACCAAGAGGCAAACCGCAGTGAACTTTCTAGCCAATCTCGAGAAACGAAATAAGCTCTTCTTGATAATCGTCGGATTTGCGCTCATCGGCGTTGTCGGCGTGCTTGACTTCCTGACGGGTGAGGAATTCGTATTATTGTTGTTCTATTTGATTCCCATTTCTCTAGTCACCTGGCTTGCAGGCCGACGGGGCGGAATGGTGGCCTCTCTTGCTAGTACCTTTGTTTCGCTTGTTGCCGATGTGGCAGGTGGGCATACCAACTCCCAGCTGGGCATCTATATATGGAATACTCTCATCATATTCAGTACCTTTGTTATCTTCGCGCTCCTGTTGTCGGCCTTAAGACGAGCCATGGACCACGAGCGAGACTTAGCCCATATCGACTTTTTGACCGGGGCCGTGAATTCTCGTTTCTTCTTTGATTTGGTGAACATGGAAATCTACCGCTCCCAGCGCTATAACCATCCATTTACGATCGTCTACCTTGACCTTGACAACTTCAAGACCGTGAATGACAAGTTCGGACACATCACCGGTGACCAAGTGCTCCGGGCAGTGGCCAATCAGGCCAGAACGCATTTGCGGAAAACCGATGTGGTGGCGCGGCTGGGCGGCGATGAATTTGCGTTGCTCTTGCCAGAAACCAACCAGGAATCCGCGCAAGTTGTTATTTCTAAAATTCAAGGCGGCCTGTTAGTCGAGATGCAGCAAAGCAATTGGCCGGTGACCTTTAGCATTGGGGTATTGACGTGCACTGACGCGCCACCCTCACCAGACGAACTAATTAGACTGGCTGATGAGTTGATGTACTCAGTCAAGCATGGCAGCAAGAATGCAATCAAATTCTCCAATTACCCGGGCTGACCCCGGCATGGTGTGTCCTAGAAAATCGTCGTCTCGTCGAAATCTTATTAAAGGAGGTATACGATGCCGGATGAAGAGGGCTCTTCCCAGACCCAGACTCTGCAGCGCTCCTTGATCGAACTCACCCTGGCCTATGATGCCACCATCGAGGGCTTCGGCCGCGCCCTGGACCTGCGCGAGGGGGAGACGGTTGGCCACACTTCTCAGGTGACCGAGATGACCGTCGAGCTCGCCAGGGCGCACGGCATCCGCGGAGAGAATCTCATGCATATTAAACGGGGTGCGCTCCTGCATGACATCGGCAAGATGGGAATTTCGGAGCAGATCCTCAAGAAGCCCGGCAAACTGACGGAGGCAGAATGGGTGATCATACACATGCACCCGCAGAACGCCTACGATCTGCTCGCCTCCATTATCTACCTTTATCCGGCGCTGGATATTCCGTACTGTCATCATGAAAAATGGGATGGCACAGGCTATCCACGCGGCTTGAAGGGCGAGCTAATCCCGCTGGCGGCTCGCATCTTTGCCGTGATCGATGTCTGGGATGCGCTCACCTCCCCACGGCCTTACCGGGAGGCCTGGTCGGATACCCAGGCGCGCCAGTATATCCAGGAGCAGTCCGGGATACACTTTGACCCGGCGGTGGTGAAGAATTTCCTGAATATGAGATTTCAAAAAAGGCTGACGAAGCCGATCGTCAAGTAAGGGGTGTGGCATCCCCCGGTTCTCTCAGTTGGGGGGTATGTTCTTCGGTGGAGGGGCATCCTCTTTGCTTTCCCCTTCCCCCGATCTCACCTTTTTCGCAAAAAAAGATACGCCCCCCTCATTGAGCAGAATGACGCCACAATATCTGACATTCTGTTAAGTAAGCGCAGCTGTCAAGTCGCATTATTATAGAGGAGGATCAAGGCGATTTTTGCCCTGGTAATCGTGGTGGCAGCCCTTACAATGTGATCCGGCAGGAGGTCCTGGTCAAACTGTCGAGGCCAGATCCTGGGAGATATCGATTATCCGGCGGTGATCTTCTAGGTACGCCTCAGGTTGATTCATCACTCAATCGTTTTGCAGGATTCTAGATGATCACCTCTCCAGCACCTGTTGGATGGACCCCCGTGGTTAGGCGGAGAAGGCGTTCAGGTTTTGAGTTTTTCGATTTCGAGGATGGCAGTGGCCAGGTTGGCAAATTGATGGGTTGTCAGGCTGTCCGGACGAGAGGCGATGGCCGTGGTTTTCGTTCTTTCGGCCATATAGAACAGCTCTGGAGCGGGGGTGATTGCGACGGTTGGAGGCTGACCCAGCATCTCCTCGATCTGGGACCAGTTCATCTGAGTATCCGAACGGATCCGGCTGACGACAACCGCCCGGATCGTGTGTTTATTAAATCCCAGGTCGGACAGATCGGAGATCATGGCTTTGGAATGGGCGACTGAACTGGCGGCCGGCTCGATCACCACCAGTACTTGGTTGCAGCTCGTGATCAGCTTCTGAGTTAGCGGCGGAAGGCCGGCCCCCAGATCGAGGACCAGATAGCGCGCCAGGAAGCCCAGGCGGTTGACCAGCGCTTCGAAGGCGGCGGTCGAATTGAGCAGGATGCCGTCCTTGGGATGGACGGAGCCGCAGAGTAGCTTGAACCCGTTTGAGTGGGTATACAGCGCCTCGCTGACCTTCTGGGGAGTGATGCCGGCCGGGTTGGCCTGCAGGAGCTCGGTCAGCTCCCGGGGGTCGTTTTCCCCCAGACCAGGGCCCATTGTGCCCATACCGGGTCGTAATTCGGCCACGATGACCTCTTGCTTGCTGGCATCCCGGATCGAGGCCCCCAGGTTCAGCGCCACGGTTGTGACCCCCAAACCGCCGCGTGCCGCCAGCACTCCGATCGTGAATGCCCGTTTCTCAGACAGGGTGGGACCGCCAGCGGCCTTTTCCTTGCCGGATCGTGCCAGCAGGGCTTTCACATGGGCATGCAACTCCGTGGGATGAGTGGGCTTGATCAGGTAGTCGTCCGCGCCGGCTTCGAAGCCGATGACCTTGTCATCCAGCTGGTTCTTGGCCGTGAACATGATGATGGGAATGTGGGCCGTGAACGAATTGGCCCGCAGGTGGCGGGCGACCTCATATCCGTCCATTCCGGGCATCATCACGTCCAAAAGGATCAGGTCGGGGCTTTCCGCCTCAGCCTGGGTCAGCCCCTGCTCCCCGTTCGATGCAGCCACGATCTGGTAACCCTGTTTCTGCAGCATCATACCGACCATCTTGAGGGTGGTAATGTCGTCGTCGATGATCAGGATCTTTTCCGCCATGGCCGAGTCCTCGTCGAAAGTCTAGCACAAAGGCCTTGTCGAGGCAAGTCAATCCATTTGTAAATCACGGTGTTACATAGACAATCTAGCAAAATTACCTCTAGGTCCTCGGCCTCCAGGCTGGAGCCGACCGAGTTGATGCGCACCAGCTTTTCGGCCGGGCCGAAATTTAGCTTGCCCAGCGCGGCCGCAATCGGCCGGCATGAAACTCGGGGCGGCCAGCTGGGCCGCCCCGAGTTATATTCAGGTGAACCGATTCTCACTTAGGCCGCGGGGCAAAAGATTTCATCGCCACCGCTAGGTCCCGCCTTATTCAGAAATGATTAGCTGTTCCTGATCGAAGCAACCGTGCAAACCAGGCCGAAAACAATGAAGAGAGCTGCGTAAGATATCACTACCGTGGCGCTGACCACATGGTGCATGATCACCGCTGTGAAGAACAGGCTGGCGATGAGAAAATACCCAAAGGCCAATCCGAGACGGTTCTTCTTGACACTGACCTGCGTGCGATTGATGCTGATTTGAGCCATAATGAATCTCCGATGATGCGACCAAAAATTGATGATAAAAACTGAGCTACCCACTGCTGTCTGATTGATCCGAAGTATAGAACAGATCACTCCCGAACTCAATGGTTAGGGCTTTACACTTCATCTACAGCTGGTTTACACTATTGCAAAGGGATCTTGGACCCTAGGGGACGTACTGCGGTGGTTTTTGTAACCCTTGTCTTTTATCCCGGCCAGATGGTTCGAGTTCTTCTGGCGACTTCGGTGATTTGGCGACCCAAATGGATCATGAAATGGGTTCATTAAATTCGCTAACTGGATGTGTTACATAAACCTTTTTCGAACGCCTATTGACTTTGACTTGTCATTTGTTATAAAATGATTGCAATAAGATCCCGGTAATTTTTCGTCAGTCCCACGCTGGTAGTTTTTAGCTGGGAGATCTTCGTTAGCACCGGGGCCCTTCCCCAAAACGGGGAGGTAAGCTACCGCATTAGTGCGGATCGAAGATCTCGTCCCGGCTCGAAAACCAGCGATTTGTTTTAACAAGAGCGGACCGGGGCGGGGGAATGGAAGACCGGCGATGCAGCCAAAATATACGATCCAGCTGAACACGCGCGTCGTCGCGACCGTACGGATCGCGGGGGCGGCATTTGCATTGGGGGCATTGGTCAGCTTCCTGAGGCATGCGGCCGAGGCTCTGCCTATCCAAGGGGGAAGGAGGAGTCCATGAATATTTCCCTGATCCTCTTTTTGATCGCCCTGCTCGCTGGGGTGCTTGTCTTCTTCCTGGGTGTGACCCTGGCCGGAGGCGCCGGCCTCTTCAGGACCCACCCGCAGAGGGCGCTGGGTGCTGCCGAGAAACCGGCCCCGCGCAACGAGGACGAGGCTGCGGCCCTCCCGCCGGACCCGCGCGATCTGCAGGGCCTGGCGAGGCAGCTCGTCGAGGCGGATCTCAAGATCCCGGTGCGCCGCTTCATCTGGCTCTCCGTGGGACTTGGCCTTGCCGGAGCCGCGGCCGGCTGGATCTTCTTCATCCCGGGAGTGCCGTCCATTGTTCTCGGGGCGGCGCTTGCCTACGCACCTTTTGCCTACCTGCGGGACCGCATCGCCACGCGCGGGGTGCGCCTGGACGAAGACCTGCCGGTCACCCTGGCGCGGCTGTCGGTCGGGCTGCAGACCCAGACCTCCATGGTGAAGATCTTCGAGGACGCCGCCCGGCACCTCTCCCCAACGAGCCCTCTGGCGGCGGAGCTCTTTCGCACCTCCCAGGAGATCGACACGGAGGGGCCCCTGTCCGCCTTCGGGAAGCTGGCCGCCCGCTCCCAGTCCGTCTCCCTTTCCAATACCGCCATGCTCTTGCAATCGCTCGCCCGCGCCGGCAGCCCGCAGCTCTCGGAGGCGGTCTCCGAATCGGCCGTGAATATCCAGCGCATGATCGAGGTGCGCAACCAGGCCCGCACGAAAGCCGCCCAGGCCATGCAGTCGGCCGTCATCCTGCCGCTCATCATGCTGTTCATCCTGGTCAGCCTCACCGCCGATCCGGCCGTGAGCGCCTCCTTCCGGGAGCCGATCGTCCAGGTCGTGATCGCGGCCGTGATGCTGGTCATGGGGGCCGGCTACCTCTTCATGCGCGACCAGGTCAGGAGGGTCGTCTGATGTTCTCCATTCTGCTTGTCTCCCTGCTCGCCGGCATCCTCGCCTTTTTTGTAGGGTGGCAGGTCGTCACGGTCATCAGCCACGATGCGGCCGGGAAGGTCCAGGAAGCGAACGCCCCCGCCCCGGAGGCGGGTGAGGCCGCCAAAAGGCGCCGGACCTTCAACACCCGGCTCGGTGCACTCTTCGGGCGCTTCCTCCCGGGCTACGTGCGCTCGCTCGAGCGCGACCTGTACTGGTCCGCCTTCCTGGTCCAGTACCGCAGGGGCGTGCGCTCGATCGTCGCCCGGGTCGAGGCGGACGATGCCTCCCGGGTGCTGGGGAGGCAGCTCCTCATGTCGCTGCTCCTGGCCCTGGCCGCGCTCTTTGCCTTCAAGGCTCCGATCTCCCTCGTGGCAGGCTTCGCCCTGGGCTGGTACCTGACCCGCTCGGACCTCTCCGGGAGGGCCTCGTCCGTCCGCAACCGCATCTCCCAGGAGCTGCCCGAGTTCGTCCAGCTGATGGCAGCCGAATCGGCGAGCGGCGCCGCCCTGGACGAGGTGATCCGGACCGCCTCCGGAGGCACCAGCATGGTGGCGAGCTGGGTGCGAGGTGTGCTCTCCCAGCAGCACGGCCGGTCGCTCCTGGCGCCGATCGGAGAGGACCCGGACGGCCTGCTGCACCACGCGGCCATGCAAAGCGGCCACCTGCCCCTGGCGATCCTGGCGATCCAACTCTCTTATGCCTCGAAACACGGCGTCCGGATCCGGCCGCTGCTGGAGGGCCTGGCACGCGGATACTCCAATGACTTTGTTTTATCGGCTTCGATCCGCGCCGAGAAGCTGGGCAACACGCTCGGCATGGCGACCGCCCTGTTCTACGCCATCCCATTCCTGATCGCGGTGCTGGTGGTGGTCGGGTACCCGCTGCTCAAGGCGTTGATGGGAGGTTAGCATTACGATGAAGGCGGAGCGTAAGCTGCGCGTGGATCCGTACATCCAGACGGTCCTGCTGGGAGCCGCCTGCGGGGGCCTGATCGCGCTCAGCGCCTGGCTGCAGCTCTGGACGAGCCTGCGTCTTCCGCACTGGATCTATTCAGCCCTGTTCGTGATTGGCGTTCTCGGCGTGGTGGCTTTTGGCTTCTTCCTGCGCCGCACCCACACCTGGATCTCGCGAGCCTGGATCGCCCTTGCCGTATTGGAGGCGGTCGGCCTGGTCTGTTTCTTCCCGGATGCCCTGGCCCCGGGCTGCGGGGGGATGCCGCGCGTCTTCGCGCACTGGGTCCAGAGCTGCAAGACGGTCTGCGGGCCGGTGCACTGCACCTGGTGGCTGCCCCTCTCGGACCCGCGCTGTGCCGGGAAACCTCACCTCCCGTGGGACGTTGGCTGCTGCATGCGCTACGGGCAGGACTGCAATACGGTCTGCAAGAACGTGTGGGTGGACGACCCGCCCACGGTGAAAGGCTCCATCTCCTGCGGGACGTCGGGCCACGGGGGCTGGTGCCGGGGAGGGGCGAGCCTGAGCCTCAGCGCCTCCGACCCGCAGGGCTATGCCACCACGATCAGCGGGGACATCAACGGGACCGGCTTCTCCTGCCCGGGCCCGACCTGCTCGCGGGGCCTGCCGGAGGGCGTGGGAACCGCCCATTTCCACGCCACCTCGGCCACCTCCAACCTTTCCTCTGCGACCGGCACGGTGAACTTCCAGGTGGACACCCATCCGCCTGCCCTGACCTTCGACATCCCCTCCCCGAACGGTTCGAACGGCTGGAACCGATCCCCGGTGACCGTATCCGCCTCGGCCACGGATGACACCTCGGGCGTGGCAAGTGTTTCCATCAACGGAGGGGGCAGCACGCTCACGGTCTCCTCGGATGGTATCCATACCGTGACGGCGGTCGCGACGGACAACGCCGGGAACACGGCGACTGCATCCGGGACGGTGAAAATGGACCGCACGCCGCCGGTCTTCTCGCCAACGCTATCCGGGACCGCGGGCTCAGGAGGCTGGTACCGTTCGGCGGTCACGGTGGCATCCGGTGCCGCGGATGCGACCTCGGGCCTGGCGAATGTGTCCCACGCGGTGGACGGCGGCGCGGCCACCTCTGGAAGCTCGGTCTCCGTCTCCGGCGACGGCAGCCACACCGTCTCTTTCCAGGCGACGGACAAGGCCGGCAATTCGTCCGCCTCCGGCACCGTGTCCTTCCGGGAAGACACCGTCCCGCCTTCCCTGAGCCTGGACATTCCTTCCCCGAACGGTTCGAACGGCTGGGATAGCTTCCCCGTGACCGTATCCGCCTCCGCTACGGACGCCACCTCGGGTGTGGCGAGCGTTTCCATCAACGGCGAGGGCAGATCGCTCACGATATCCTCGGACGGCACCCACACCATCACGGCGGCAGCGAGGGACAACGCCGGGAATACCTCCACAACTTCCGGGACGGTGAAGATGGACCGCACACCGCCGGTCTTTTCGCCTTCGCTCTCCGGCACACTTGGAGCCGGGGGCTGGTACACCTCGTCCGTAACGGTGAGCGCGGGGGCCGAAGATGCGACCTCGGGCCTGGCCTCCGTGCAGGTCTCCCTGGATGGAGGCGCGCTCTCCTCGGGGAACTCGGTCCTCGTTTCCGGTGATGGGACCCACACGGTCTCCTTCGAGGCTCAGGATGTCGCCGGAAACTCCTCCACGTCCGGGACTTTGACCATCCGTGTGGATACGACTCCGCCCGTGCTCACTGTGCATACGCCGACCGTGAATGGGGAGGGGGGCTGGTACCGCAGCTCGCCTCAGGTCGTGACCGCCAGCGCCGAGGATGCCACCTCGGGCCTGGCGCGCCTCGAGTCCTCTCTGGACGGCGGGACCTGGCAGGAGGCGAACATTGGGGAGGACACAGCGCAGGGAACGAGTACAGCCTCTGATTCTTTACAGGGGACGAGCACTTCCTCCATTTTCCCTCAGGAGACGGGCTCCTCAGCGGTTCCTCTTGCTCCTCTTGCTTCCGTGATGGTTTCCGGCGATCTGGACCACACCCTTGCCTTCCGGGCCGTGGATGCGGCCGGCCTCATCACTACGACGAGCGTGAACATCCGCATCGACACCACACCTCCGATATTGAAAGTCTCTGTCCCATCGCCGAACGGCCTGAACGGCTGGTATGACACCCACATCACGGCTGCCCCGGACTGCTCGGACGCCACCTCCGGGATCGCCTCCCAGGAAGTTTCCATGGACGGGCAGAGCTGGGCAGGCACCCTCATCCTTCCTGATGGCATCTATGACCTGCACGTCCGGGCCGTCGATCACGCCGGCAACCCCGCCAGCGCAGTCCTTCGGACCGTGAAGGTGGATGCCACCCCGCCGGTGAATGCCCTTATAACACCCCGCCCGACCGGTCTGAACGGTTGGTATGTAACTGTGCCGGTCACGATTAAACCGGCGGGCTCGGATGCCACGTCGGGGCTTGCCTCCCAGGCGCTCTCGCTGGATGGGAGTCGCTGGAATCCGGCCTTGTACTTGAGCGCCGACGGGGTCTACACCATCCACATGCGTTCCGAGGACACGGCCGGCAACCTCTCGACCACCCTGTCCCTTATCCATGTGGACACCACGCCGCCGCTCTCGTGGTTTGTGACCCCATCCGAGGGAAAGAGCACTGACGCCCGCGGCCTGCTCACCCTGGTCGGGGAGACCTACGATGCGACCTCGGGGCCGGCGAGCGCTATCATTTCGCTGGACTGCGGCCTGTTCTGTACCCGCACCTGGCTGGATCTCCCTCTGGATCCGAGGGGTGACTGGATCTACCCCTGGGATACGACGCAGACCTACAACGGCCGGCACGTCGTTCTGGTGCGCGCGCTGGATTTGGCCGGCAACGAAGAGCATACCGCCCAGGTTGTGGTCAACGTCCGCAACCCATTCAAGATCGTCATGAACCGGTTCCAATCGGTCTACTTCTGGCCGGCCCTCGCCCTCGGGGCGCTCATGGCGGTGCTCTCGGTGGTGGTCTATTCCGACGGGCGTCCGCGCGCCCTCCGCGAGCTTGGCGCGACCATGGACAGGATCATGAAGGAGAGGGCCCGCCTCCGCTTCCCGAATGATGAGGACTGATCCGTTCCAGAAAGGGAATTTTCCATGAACATGCTGGATGTCTTTCTCTCGGTCGTTGTGCTCGTTTCTGTGATTCTCTTTGGAGCCCTGCTGCTCGTGGGTAACGAGCGCCAGCGCAAGGCCATCCAGGCCATTGCCGACCAGGCAGCGCGCTGGGCCGAGCAGGACCTCTCCATCAAGCGCGCCCGGGGTTCGAAGGACGTCACGGTGGAGGACCCGCGTGCCTGGCTGGACCGGGTCGCCACGGGGATCTTCGGCGTCTCGCCCTCTCTGACGGAGCTCGTCCCCTGGAAAGGGCCGGGCGAGGCGGTGGCCATGGTCGCCACCTGCAGCGACGGGCGCAAGCTCGTCGTCACGCCCATGCCGGAGGGGCGTTTCCGCGCCGCGGTTCGGCCGAGGCGCTCCTGGGGCCGGGCAGCCTCGGCCCTGGCAAACGCCGAGGGTTCGATCCTGGGCCCAAATCCGAAGTCCGTGCCCGTCTACGAGCTCACCATCGTCACGGCCGGCACCTTCTTCGACGTGGAGGCTGCGCAGGCCTGGAAGAGGCTGCACGGCCAGGACCTGGGCGTGGACCGCATGGTGCTCTTTGAGGTGCCCGCGCCGCACGCCGCGCAGGCTTTGGATGGAAGCCGCATCGTTCATGTCTGGAGGAGCGCTTTTCGCTCTTTAACAGGACTTGGGGCACGCCGGTAGGCTCTGGGTGGCCTCGTGATTTTCGTCAGGTGACCTGGATGGATGGTTCATCCAGACAATCCGGCAGACCATTCTCCTGGATGGCCTTCCGAACTGTCTGGATGAACGGACCGCCTCGTCACGATCTTCGTGAGACGAGACCACCCAGATCCTATCCAAGACCGGGGTTTGATCCCGCGGGCGCGCGCCCCATCGGAAGGCCGGATGGAGAGTGTTCGGCCATGACTGTTTGAGAATGCACTTTTGATCTGGAGGTTAAGGAGGCTGTTATGAAGGAGCTGAATACCAGATTGCAAATCCTGCTGATCCGGGCCGGCCTCGAGCTGAAGGGCCTGGGAAGGAGAGACTCCGGCCAGAACACGACCGAGTACGGCGTTTTCATTGCCGGGGTGGTGGTCGTGGTGCTGCTCGTGGTCGGGATCTTCACCGGCGCCCTCAAGACCCTTTGGGAGAAGGTCGCCGCCCTGATCACCGGCCAGTAGCATTGGCGGGAGGCCGGGAAGTATCCGGCCTGCGGGCCGGCAGCGCGTCGCGCCCCGCCGGTCCCTGAACAATAAGGAGCCAGAGATGGCAGAAAAATCTTTGAGAAAGATGCAGGCTGGGCAGAGCTCGGTCGAGTTCGGCCTGCTGGTCGTAGCCATGATCATCATGTTCCTGGGGATGATGCAGTTCGGGCTGTACCTGTACGGGCTGAGCGTGGTCGAGAACGCCGCCAGGAACGGGGCGCGTGCCGGCTCGGTCGCCCAGGAGTGCCCGACCTGCCAGGCGGTCCAGGCCGCGCAGGCTTCCATGCAGGGTGCCCCGGTCCTGGCCGACCCGTCCTTTGAGATCCTTGCCCCGGGTGGGGTGGTGGGATCGGTGGTGGAGATCCGCGTCACGGCCCACATCCCGCTGATCGTCCCCGGCGGTGCCCTCTTCGGCCTGGAAAGCATCCTGAACGTCTCCTCCGAGGCGACCTTCCGGCAGGAGGGCTGGTAGCCATGTGCGCAGTCTCACTTGTGCGCCGGGAGCGCGGCCAGTCTACCGTCTTTTTTGCGTCGTTCGTGGTGATCCTGGCCGTCCTGACAGCCGTGGTGGTGGAGGTGGGACGCCTCGCTTACGCCCGCGGGGAGGTGGCCAAGGCCGCCGATGCCGCCGCCCTGGCAGCCGCCTCGCGCGTGGATATTGCCCAGTACCTCGACACAGGCCAGATCCTCTTCCTGCCTGATGTCTATGCTTATGCCCAGGGATTTGCCAGCGCGAACTCCGCCTACCTCGCGAGCCGCTCGATCCCCGTCTCGGTGAACGGCATCCGCCTCGACGATGCCACCCGGGTGGTGGCGGTGAGCGTGACCGCGGACCTCTCGCCGCTCCTGCCGTCCCTCCTGCAGGGGGGAGGCGTCGTCACGGTGACCGGCTATGCTCAGGCGCGCCTGGATGGGAGGTAGGGAAGGAAAGGTTGTATGTTATTGGGGTTGTTAACCGCCAGGTTAAGGGCTCCAGCCCTCCATGAAGGGTTTTTGCGAAAAATTTACCCGAGACTCATAGTCGCTTGGTTGCTGATTAACCCCCTTCTATGTGTACAGTTGTCTCTGGAGCAGTGTCCCGGTCGTACGGAAGACGCAAAATCACGACCGTACCTATCCCTTCGGTTGAGCTAATTTCTACGTTTCCACCAAACAGACGGGCCCGCTCTTGCATCCCAGCCACGCCCAGGTGGCCCTGCTGGACCAGCATCCTCGCATCGGTGTTCTGAAGGCCCGGGCCATTATCCTTTATTGAAACCGAGACCTCCTTGAGTTCGAAGCACAACTTGACATCGATTTGAGTGGCTTCAGGGGCATGCTTACGAATGTTCGTCAGTGCCTCCTGTGCCACGCGGAATACGGTTAGCTCAACCTCGGGATCCAGGCGCATTTCTTCCCCCTGGGTTTCGTATCGGACGGATGCTGCCGGCATCTCCGAGGCTAGGTCGTCGCACACAGCTTGAAGTGCGACCGGTAGGCCTAGATCTTCCAGGATAATCGGGCGCAGGTCATTGCTGATGCGCCGCACATCTTCCACGACCATCTTTGCCAGGCGTTGGGCGTCATCCAGCCGACCCTTAGCGAGTGTCGGGTCACTCTCAAATATATTGCGGCAAAGTTGAATACGCTGATCCAGACCGACGAGAGATTGAACAATGTCATCGTGCATCTCGCGCGCTACTCGTTTGCGCTCCTCTTCCTGGCTCTGTACCACCATTTTCGCGTATTGGCGGAGAGCGGCATGCTGATCCTCCAGGCGGTTGACGAGCTGATTAAAATTGTTGGTCAAGGTCTGGAGCTCGACCGGGCCCTCCACCTTCAGCGGCCCGAACGGGTCGCCCACCGATACGTGGGTTGCCTCTTTTGCCAAAGCCAATACTGGCTTGGAAATACGGTTGACGCTGATCAGGAGCAAAGCCAGGAGCAGGATGATTCCGACGAGCAACGGCGCGAGAACTCTCCACTGATACGACGAAAGCAGTGCGTTAATAGCCTCAAAAGGTTCTTCGACGATCAGGCCCCAGTACATACCGGGCAATGGCGCGAATGACGCGACGACCTGCTTGGTGGACAAACTTTGCCCGGTGAGGATGCTAGATGGCTCGCGCTCTGCCACCATGTGCCATAATGCAACGTCGCTCATGATGTTGCCTGCAACGTGGGCCGGGTCTGTACTATTAATAACGTTGCCGGAAACATCGACGAGTATTATGCGCATCGAACTTTGCGCATACTGTGGCCCCAGGTCTTTGGCCCAGTCATGTGACTTCAGAAGAAAGATTCCCAACAGCACGCCGTCCGAATCTCCGTTATGCAGCACCGGAACGGCAATCACTATGGCATCCTGGTTTACTGGTTGCACGTGGACTACGCTAGAGAAAACGTCCAGGCGCCGACTGTTGGCAACTTGAAAGTACTCGGTCGAAGCATAGTTTAGCCCAATTTGATTCTTTGGGTCGGACGTGGAGGCTACGACATTACCGGCATTGTCTAGCAGAGTGACGCTGTCGAACCGGACCAGATAGGGGGAGAAATCCTGGAGGGTCCGCTGTTGCTGCTGAGGATCCCCTGAATAGCGAGCGAGAGCTATCCCGGTGGTATCGAGCAAGTGCATGTAAAGATTCAGGTTGGTGGCTGCGTCGGCGGCGATGGCCTGGGCGCGTGACGTATTCTGCTGTAACAGAATGAGGAGCGAGGCTTGCAACAGGACGTATGTGCTGAGCAGGGTGGCGACGATGCTTATGAGGACGAGCGGCACCATCGATGTCAGGATGAGTTGCTGGCGGAGCCTCAACCCGGTTACTTTGCGACTATTCATTCCATGTGCTCAGAAGTGATCCATCCGCGACAGATTGCGTAGACAGCCACCTCGGTCCGGCTGTTCATGTGCAACTTGCCGTAGACGTTCTTCAGATGAGCTTGCACTGTTTGGGGACTGATCGTCAGCCTTTCGCCGATCTCTTTGTTGCTCTTGCCCTGTGCCACAGCCCGCAGCACGTCCAGTTCACGTTCTGTCAGGTCCTCGCGCATCACCTTGCCTTGCGGTTGGCGTTTGGCCAAGCGGTTGACCACCTTGGCTTGGATTTGGGGATCCAGCACTGTCCCACCTGCTTGTACTGTACGGATTGCCCGAGCCAAGTCGTCTCCACTCGACGTTTTCAGGAGGTAGCCGTTGGCTCCTGCTACAAGCAATGGAAAGACATAACGATCGTCTGCGAATGCCGACAGGGCGAGAACATGCGTATTGGGGCAGCAGGCTTTGATCGCCTTGGTAGCCTGAATGCCATTCAAGCTGGGCAGATGGACATCCATGACCACGACGTCGGGGCTCAGTTGCATTACCAGGGTTACAGCTCGCTGACCATCTGCTGCTTCACCCACTATGGTAAAGCCCGGTATCTGCTCGAGCAGTTGTCGTATCCCCTCTCTGACGATACTGTGGTCTTCAACGAGTAGGACTCGAACGGGCTCCATCGCGAACACTCCATCCATTGCGAGTGGACTTGGTCTCTAAGGGGCTAGGACGGGAGTCTGGCATTGAATCCAATTCTAGCACCTTTTTCTACATGCGTCCCACGGCGTGACTGTTCCAACTTTGGTAAATTGAGGGTATAAAGAGATTTCCGGGGCAATTGGCGTTGCCCCGGAAATCCATGAAGAAAGGCACATCAGCGACATGCGCCTCAAACTGATTCTACCAGTCGTTGAGCCAAACACGTATGAAGAGCCGAAGCAGTGTCCCAAGGCAGGCTGCCCGAGCAAGCGCTTTATTCCATTCCAGGAAGTACGGAAGAACATGCGGGACAAGGTGTACCCAGAGGTCAAGGCGCGGCGATACAAGTGTTTGCGATGTGGGCATACCTTTCGGGTCTATCCACGAGGGGTGAGCAAGGGGCAGGTTTCACAACGGGTCAAAGGCATGGCGGTGATGCTTTACCTACTGGGGATGAGTTACCGCAGGTGGCCTGAGGCCACGGGGCGGTGGTATTAATGTTGGAGGCCTTGGGGGTGTATCTGAGCAAGAGCAGTGTGTACCGCAGCGTGCAGGCGGCAGGCGAGGCGGTGCCTGGGATGAAGCAGCAGGAGTTGCTGAAGGGCTACCAGACCAGTGCGCTGGGAGCGGACCTGACCAGTGTGAAATGCAAAGGGCAATGGCTGACCCTGGGAGTAACGGTGGATCCCCTGACCGGTTGGGTATTGAGCATCGACCAACTGCCAGCCGAAGATGCACAAACCCTGCAAAAATGGATCGAGCCGATCGCAGAGACAGTCGGAGCGCGCACGCTGGTCACCGATGATGCCGATGCTTTGAAGCCAGCGGCTGATAACAACGGGATGAACCATCAGGTTTGCAAGAGCCATGTCGGTCGCAACACCGACGAGTTGATCGCCAGCCTCAGCCAGACCATCCAGCTCGGACGGGATACTTCCCTGGCAAATTTGCACATCGAGGCTTCCCAGGCCTTGGCCGATCTGTGTCGGATGGGAGAGCTGATCCATTCCCGACAACCCGAACAGCAGGCCGAAGTCCAGACCTTGTATGAACGGTATGCCTTAGCACCTGCTCCCACCAAGGGCGCCAGCACCAGCGTTGCCTATCGCATGCGCAACCTGTTCCTCGACCGCTGGAACCTCTGGGGGCGTCTGACTTTCTACCGCACCTGGAAAGACTCAGCTGGCAATCCCATTCTGGATGGCACCAATAATGCCACCGAACGCGCCATCGGCTGGTGGATCAAAGAGCGCTACCGCACGATGCGCGGTTACAAGCGCCAATAATCTGCCTTGAACGTTAGTCGCCTGATCGCCCATTGTGGGAATCACCTCTCCACAGGCTTGAACCTGGCCACCTTATTAGCCTGATACAACGCTCGTTAGACTTCCACCTTGCTCCCCCTTGCCACTCGGCAAGAGCCTTACCAATTTTGGAACAGTCACCCCACGGCTTGCTAAAAGTAGCGTGTGACAACTCCATTACACGCTTCGTAGTCGATTTTCGCCTCAAATTATGAGAAAAGTGCTGAGGAAATGTCAATACATTATGCTTTTAACTGCTTTTGCGTTTCACCTTACTGAACCTGCCAGCTCGAAAATCTACATCAAGAAAACCCCGCATCCCTCATTTGGGGTACTTGCTATCCCCTGAACAGGAGATGTATGGTCAAACCACCTGTGTTAGTATGAAAGTAGAGTCACTGCATTTCCAACCAAATGCGTCTCTGCGCTGGCGTAGCTTCCCCTGACCGGGTGGTTTTTACCGGCATTTCGACTGACAGATTAGTTCGGGTAGGGCTTAGAAGACCTATAGATCTGGTGAGATCGGGTTCAACGCTCGCAAAAGACACACTGCGAGCTAGCTATGTCGGTTTCCCACTTATGAGAGGAGAGGACAGATGAACGTAAGCCCAAAGAAGCATGATGTTTGGAGCAAGGGTGTACGGCTGGTCGCGGCTCTAATTGCCATCAGCCTGGCTTTGGCCGCCTGCACGCCGGCCCCAGCACCAGCACCCACTGCTACGTCGGCGCCCGCTGCTACCTCGGCGGCGCCCACCGCTACGTCGGCGCCCGTCGCGACGGCCTTGCCTGGCGTGGGCAAGGTAATCAAGATCGGCGTGCTGGCTCCGCTGACCGGCACGTCGGCAGCCGACGGCCAGGAGATGGTCCGGGGTGCCCAGTTAGCCGTCAAAGAGATCAACGCGGCCGGGGGCGTTCTGGGTTACACCTTTGCGGTGGTTTCGGGTGATACGCAAGATCAGGTGCCCGATGCGGTTGTCAGCGCAATCCAGAAGCTCACTGCGGATCCCGATGTCGACGCCATGATGACGGGGTATGCCAGCACCACCAACTTTGAGATCCAGAACATGGCAACCATGAATATGCCCTACATCATCTCGGCCAACTCGGCTTCGACCAGCGGCATCATCGGTAACAACGGGGACAAATTCCCCACCGTGTGGAGCTTGGTTCCTTCGTATGATGCCTACCAGACCGAGCTGCCTACGCTCATGGAGCAGTGGAATACGGCGGGCAAGATCACCCTCAAGAATCGCAAGGTTGCCATTATCACCTCGGACAACCCCTACAGCAAGACGATCTCGGATGGACTGAAAAAGAACTTTACGAATCTAAAATGGACGATCACCGTTGACGAGACAGTGCCCTTCCAGGATATCCTTGATTGGCACACCATTATCGCTAAGATCCAGGCGGATCCGCCTGACCTGGTGGTAAACACGGACTATCTGCCTGCCAACGATGCCTCCTTCCTGAAGCAGTTCCTGGAGAACCCCACACCCTCCTACGTCTTCATGCAGTACGGCCCGTCCGTGCCCGAGTTTTACGACCTGACCAAGGACCAATCCACCGGTGTCCTATACAACTTACTGGGTGGGATCATCATGTCGCCCAAGAATACCCTGGCCACCGACTTCCTCGCGAAATTCAAAACCGAATACGGAGTGGACTCGGGCGTTTATGGCATGACACTCTATGAATCCGTCTACTTCTATGTCGCAGCGCTCAAGACAGTTGGCAATCCCCAGGATCGGCTGGCGGTCGGCAAGGCGATTGGCAATGTCGTGCTCAATACGCCTGCCGGCACGGTCAAGTTTGACCCGGCCACGCACCTGGCGCTGCAGAGCGATAGCTACATACCTATACTGTTCTACCAGTTCCAAGCTGGCAATCGGGTTCTGATTTACCCGCCCGCGTTTGCGACCGGTGATATCCAGACTCCACCCTGGATCAAGTGAGCCGGATGTCCGGCGAATAGTTCCGGAATCAGTTTGAATGAAACCAGGGCTGCGGGTATGGGCCGAGATCGGGATGGCTCATACCCGCAACCTGTAGATTTGGGCAAACGGAGGTGCATCCTTGGTCGATGTGCTGGTGGTCGACAAGGTAAGTAAGTTGTTTGGCAAGATGCGAGCTGTCGATAATGTCACGTTTGCAGTGGGTGAGAAAGAAGTGTACGGAATCGCGGGGCCCAACGGTGCGGGGAAGTCCACGTTATTCAACGCCATCAGCGGGATTCCCTATCATCCCGACACCGGAAAAATCTTTTTTCGGGGCAAAGCCATCCATGAGGTCCACCCCCATGTCATTTGCCATCTGGGTATTGCCCGCACCTTCCAACAAGAGACCGTCTTTGACACATTGACGGTTATGCAAAACGTCATGGTCGGTGCGGTCTTCGGCCACCCGGCAAATGGCAGCGGGACACCTGAAGATATGGCGGTCGCGGTCTTGAAGAAGGTCGGGTTGGCCGACAGGCAAGACGAGAAGGCCTGGCATCTTTCTCTGTTTGATAAAAAGCGCCTGATGCTGGCATCGGCCCTGGTCACGCAACCCAGCCTCTTGCTGCTGGACGAGCCGGCAGCCGGGCTCAACCGGATGGAAATCCAGCAGACGCTCGATCTGATCCGTTCTATCAACGGCGACGGGATCACGATTATTCTGATCGAGCATGTCTTGCCGCTGCTTCTGACCGTCTCGCATCGCATCATGATCCTGAGCCAGGGGGAGAAACTGGTCGAGGCTTTGCCAGCCGAGATCGTGCGCGACGAGCGCGTGATTGAAGCTTATCTGGGAAGGAGGAGCAACCATGGCCCCTCCGCTGCTTGAAGTCAAGGACCTCCATGTAGGCTATGGAGAGGTTCAGGTCTTGCGCGGCGTCTCGATCGACTTGCAGGACAAAGAGCGCATCGGTTTGTTTGGTCCCAACGGCCATGGCAAAACTACACTTCTAAAAACCATCTCGGGTTTGCTGAGACCATGGAAAGGCGAGATCCGCTTCGCGGGGAAGGTGATCAGCGGCAAGAGCCCGCGGGAGCTGGTGGAGGTCGGAATTATCCAGGTTCCACAGGGCAACACGCTCTTTCCCCGGATGAGCGTGATGGAAAACCTCCTGATCGGGGCTTACGCCGATCGAGCCTGGAAAAAGCGCCGGCAGGGCCTGGAGCGAGTGTTTGAGCTCTTCCCGCGCCTGGCCGAGCGAAAAAGCCAGCTGTGCCGGACGTTGAGCGGCGGTGAGCGCCAAATGTTGGCCATGGGCGTTGGACTCATGGGCCATGGCCAGGTCTTGATGCTCGACGAACCGACATTAGGATTGGCTCCCAAGATTAAGGACGAGTTACGCGAGGCTATTCAGCAAATTGCTGCCACAGGAGTCCCCATGATCCTGGTTGAGCAGGACCTGGAGTTTTTACTCGCCCTCACCGACCGGCTGCTCCTTGTACAAGAAGGCCGCATCGTCCTGGAAAAGACCCATGCCAGCAGCGAGATCGAGCATGCCCGGATTCTCGAAATGTACTTTGGCGGGTTAGACCAGGCGGAGCCGGATCTGGCTCTCGGAGGAAAGATCACATGACGGTGCAAAGTCTGGAGGCCATCCTTTTGACAGGCCTTGTGCTCGGTTCGTTGTACGCTCTCATTTCAACTGGGCTCTCGATGGTCTGGGGTACGCTCCGCATTTTCAATTTTGCCTATGGCAGCTTTATGACAGTGGGCGCCTATGTGGCCTGGACGATAGCTGACAAGAGCGCCCTGGGCGCTGGTATCTGGTTGGGCGTCGTGATAGCGATTGCTGTCCTGATCGCATTGGGCATGCTCTCGGAGCGCATCCTCATCGCGCCGTTCATCAAGAGGCGCGACGTCGCACTTATCGCGATTATCACCACCCTGGCAGCCTCGCTTTTCTTCGAAAACGGGGCGCAAATCCTGTGGGGCCCACGGCTGAAGCAATTGCCTGCCATGGTCCAGGGCAATGTGAGGTTCCTGGGCACCATGGTCGACCTCCAGGATGTCATCGTCATGATCAGCGCTCCCATCGTCCTGGGTCTGGTAGCCCTTTTCCTGTACCGTACCCGCCTTGGCCGGGCCATCCGGGCCGTCGAACAGAACCGTGATTCCGCTCTCTTGGCGGGCGTGAATGTCCCATTGATCTACTCGCTGACATTTGGTTTCTCGGCCGGGTTGGCTTCCGTGGCCGGAGTCATTCTGGGAATCACTCGTTTCATCACTCCTACGATGGGCGATGCTCCGCTGCTGGAGGCTTTTATTGTTGTGATCCTGGGTGGGCTTGGAAGCCTGGGAGGGACCATGGTGGCAGCCTATATCATCGCGTTGATTGAAGCCACGTGCATGACCTTTCTGGGCCTGTATTGGACGCCAGTGGTGCTGTTTGCCATCATGATCTTGACGCTGGTATTCAAGCCGACCGGGCTTTTCGGGAAGGAATGAGTATGGCATACAAACTGGCCGCCTGGATGCGGATGCCGCGAGTACTGGTCGTAATAGTCGGCATTGTTCTCCTGATCGTGTTCCCGTTGATCAACACAAGCGAGTATCTGCAACATTTGGTGATCGTCGCCCTTTTGTACGCAGTCCTGGCATGCAACTGGGATCTGACGCTGGGATATGCGGGCGTGTTCAACTGGGCCCATATTGCCTTCTTTGCGCTGGGCGCCTACGCGGCCGGCATCCTAGCCAAATCGTTTGGTGTCTCCCCCTGGCTGTGTATCCTCGCGGGTGCAGCGGTCGCCGTTGTGGCGAGCGTGCTGGTTTGCCTGCCTGTCCTGCGTGTCAAGGGCCTCTATGTAGCCTTGGTGACTTTTGCGTTCGGGGAACTGTGCCTGCATATTGTCGTGAGCTTTAGTCAGTACACCGGTGGCTCCCAGGGGCTCGTGTTGATTCCGCCCATCACCATCGGCAGTTACTCTTTCATGCAGAACCAAGATTTGGGCTATTACTATCTCGCTGTGGCCCTGTTCCTGGCGTCCACGGTCTTCCTGGCCCTGGTGATCCGGTCGCATTTCGGTCTCAGCATCATGGCGCTGCGCGATTATGAGGACTATGCTATCAGCCGGGGTGTGCCGTTGGCGCGCCAACGGCTGCTGACCTTCATGCTGAGCGCTATCTTCACCGGCGCGACCGGCGCTGTCTATGGGTTTTATCTGGGCGTCGTTTCACCCGAGCTGTTCGGCTTTGGGTACACGGCCACGCTTATCAGCATGGTTTTGTTGGGTGGCATCAGCACCTTGTACGGTTCCGTCCTGGGTGCATTCGTGCTGACTTTTGTGTCCGAGTTTCTGGTCAGCCTTGGCCCATGGCGTTACGTCATCGTCTCATCGATTATCGTGGGCGTGCTCCTGTTCTACCCGGAGGGTGTCTACCCGGGTCTGCAAAAACTATTCCGGAGGCTGCGTGTCCATGCTCAACCAAAGCCCGAAGATACGGTAAAAGGGACCTAGCCAACGAACCGGCCGCGGTGCCGGGGATGTGGAAATCCTGTCAGGAAACCAGGCTTTGGTGCTTGGTCATCGAAACAAAGGCAGAAAAGGAGAAGAACAAATATGAAACTCGAACAAGTTCTGGAAAAAATGGCCTTTCAGCACACGCCGCTCAAGTTGGTACCCCAGCAGACAGCCCTTGTCTTGATCGACATGCAGAAGCTGGCACTCAGCGACTATCTTGTCCATGAAGCAGTGACCCAGTACGGGGTTCCGGAGGCCGAAGCGCGCGAAGCGTTCGAGGAATTTGATCGGAGATTCGACGTGGCGATCAAGAACGCGGCCAGCATCCTCAAGGCGTGTCGCGCCAAAGGGATCCGCCCTATCCATATCAAGATAGAGTCTCTCTCCGGCGATGCGTCGGATACCGGCCTGCTCCACAAGGAAATCGGCTTCCTGGTGCCGCCCGGGAGCGAATGGGGGGATTTCATCCCCGACGTCAAGCCGCTGCCCGGTGAGATCGTGATGACCAAGACTTGCTCGAGTGCTTTTACCGGTACGATGTTGAATCAGGTGCTGCGCAATCTGGGCATCAAAGAGGTCATCATTGTAGGCTTTTACACCGATCAGTGCGTCACGACAGCTGCACGCGAGAGCGCCGACCTGGGCTACGACACGATGGTCGTGGAAGACGCCACGATGGCGGTCTTGCTGGATGGCCACTTGAACGAGATCAAGGCCATCAAGAATGTCTATGTACGGGGCGGAACAACCAAAGAGTTGTTGAACCGCATAAGCACTCTGTAGCTGTTTCGGCTCTCAGCCAGCCACCTCAGCGGACATTGTTCAGGAGGATAACCATGAAGCTCGATCTGACCAATCTTAAAATCGTGGACGACCACTGCCATCCCTTTGATCCCAAGCGCGAAGACAAGGGCTTTGAGCAGTACTGGACACTCTCCATGCTTCCCATCCCTCCCATGGATATGAAGAACACACTCCTGTACCGGCTCGTTCTAAAGGAGTTGGGAGGTTTTCTGGAGCTCGGGCCCGGCGCGACCGAGGACGAGATCCTTCATAAGCGCAACGAGCTCTACAAGGGAAATCCAAAGGGATATCTGGATCGATTGTTCCGGGCGGCGCACATCGACACCCTGATCCTGGATATCGGCTATCCGGCTGAAGAGTTCACCGGATACTCAGTGGACATCGACCAGTTCACCTCACTCTTGCCGGGCAGCATGGCCCGCATCATTGTCCGCATCGAGCCCATTATCTTCCGTCTTCTCAGCCAGGACCTGGTGTTCGCTGAATTTGTAGATAAGTTTAATACAACCCTGGACGAAGACATTCGCAAGCACCGGGCCGTGGCGCTCAAGACGGTCATCGCTTACCTGACAGGCTTGGAGATCAAAAAAGTCTCCCGGGACGATGCAGCCAAAGCCTACGACGCCTACCGGGCTGACAAGTCCAACAAAGCGGCCGAAAAAGGTATGCGTGATTATCTGGTGCTCCAAACGCTCGAGGCGTGCATACGCTACGACATCCCGCTTCAAATGCACACGGGCATGGGGGATTCGCCGCTCATCGATGTCCGGTTATCAAACCCGCTTCTGCTGTTCGGGATGTTCAGCGACGAGCACTATGGCAAGGCCAAGTACGTCATAGTTCACGCCGGCTATCCGTACACGGGCGAAACCGGCTTTTTAGTTAACAACTATCCGAACGTCTGGGTGGATATCTCGGAGATGAACCCGTTCGCCGGCATCGGAATCGAGCCCAAACTGCTCGAGCTGATGGAAATGGCGCCGATGACCAAGATCATGTACGGATCAGATGGGTACAATATCCCTGAACTCTTCTGGTTCGCGTCGGTCTATCTCAAGAAATCGCTGGGGCGCGCGCTGGATCGACTGATTGAAAACGACACCATGGACGAAGCGTATGCGCGCCAGGTTGCCGCCTGGATCTTGGGCGAGAATGCCAAACGCCTGTATCGGCTGTGACCGAGTTGAGTCGCCGCCGCTTTGAAAGCGCGACAGTTGTTTGGTCGAGAAGCCGGGCTAAAGCTTTGCCCCGAGTCAGATTCACTCGATAACCACGAAGGAAGCAGCTATGCAGTTAAACAAGCAGCAAAGGCGGATCTTAGAGACGATCGATAGCGCGGCCGACCGAATGATCTCGGTGTCGCACCAGATTCATGACCGGCCTGAGCTGGGCTCCAGTGAGACTTTCGCCTCTGGTCTTCTGGCCGATACGTTGGAGGAATTGGGCTTTGAGGTAGAGCGGGGCTTTGCCGGAATCCCCACGGCATTCCGCGCGCGCAAGGGATCTTCCCGGGGCCCCTGCGTGGCGTTTCTGGCTGAATACGATGCTCTGCCGGAAATTGGTCACGGCTGCGGGCACAATATCATTGCCACCAGCGCGCTCACGGCGGGCGTAGGCCTCGGGGCCCTCATACCGGAGCTGCCTGGGCAGGTGATTGTGTTCGGGACGCCGGCCGAGGAGACGGACGGGGCCAAGGTGCCAATGGTCAACAGCGGTTGTTTTGACGCGGTTGACGCGGCCCTCATGATCCACCCCTACAACGCCAACTACACTCATACTGAAGCGTTGGCGTATGATGCGATTCAGATTTCGTTCTACGGCAAAGCGTCTCATGCTTCAGCCGCACCGTGGGAGGGCAAAAACGCTCTGGATGGGGTCCTGCTGACCTTCGCCAGTGTGAACGCACTGCGACAGCAGATGCGGCCGGATGCGCGCATCCACGGCGTCATCACCAAAGGCGGCGTGGCGCCCAACATCATCCCCGATCACACAGAAGCGCGTTTTTACGTGCGTGCCAGGGAGCGAGGCTATCTGAACTTGCTCTCCGAGCAGTTTCGAGCATGCGCGCGCGGAGCGGCCGAAGCGACCGGCACTCGGGTGGAGTTCGTGAATTATGAGAGCGGGTTTGACGACATAGTGAACAACACCACGTTGGCCGAACGAGTCCGCGACTACCTGGTGGAGCTGGGCTGTGCTCCGTTCAAGCACGCGCCGGATTCATTTGGTTCAACCGACATGGGCAATGTATCTCACGTCGTGCCAGCGGTACACCTGCTGATCGACATTACCGGCAGCGAGCCCTTGGGACTGCATACACGCGAGTTTGCGCAAGCCGCAGCCCAGCCCTTGGCGGACACTGCACTTGTACGCGCCGGCAAAGGGTTGGCTCTGGCTGGGTATGATGTGCTGGTCGATCCAGCTTTCCTGGCGGCGGCGAAATCAGAGTTCGAGGCGATGCTGGGACACGCCCCTGGCCGGCTCCCCGACTGATCGTATCTTCGCGCCAGAAGCTTGCACTCCACGGGGGTGTGACCTGCCCCAGGTAGGTAAGCGAGGCGGCAGTTTACAAGAAATGGCTAGTAGAAAGCCGGTTCTTAGGAGTTGCTTTCGTATCCGGCTTTGGCAAAATCACTTACATTGGAGATGCATGGTGAGACGCAGCATGAGACGCAGCGAAAAGGAGATCCAGGACAGAGCCTCTATGGATGAGGTCATAGCAAGAGCGGAGGTATGCAGACTTGGACTGTGCGTTGACAACGAGCCTTATGTCGTTCCTGTCTCCTTCGGATATGATGGTACCTCCATCTATTTCCATACGGCGACAGATGGCATGGCCATCGATTATTTATCCTCCAATAACCAGGTGTGCTTTGAATTGGAATATGATGTCCGGATATTGACGAACGACACCAGAGCGTGTGGATGGTCCCATTCATTCTACAGCGTCATTGGGTTTGGCAAGGTCCAGGAGCTCACGGAGACTTCCCGGAAGGTTTTCGCACTAAACCGGGTCATGGAACACTATTCCGGGAAAGAGTGGGACTTCGAAGTGGATATGCTGGCGCAGATAAGGACCTGGTGCATATCCATTGACCAAATGACCGGCAAGCAGTCCAAAGATAAATTACCGATCTCTTCAACTCAGAGGCCAGGGCGAACTGCCTGACTCGAACAAGAGAGACCGTGGATAGGTGTGCGCTGTAATCAATCGCAGTCTGACTGAATCTGCACCTATCCACATTCATCTCGCTGACTTTTCGATCCTGGCCCTGGAAAAAGCTGTACAGTTCACAGGCCCAGACGCCAAGGCTGCCAATTCCTATGAGCAGCTCGACATCATAAAGGCACACCCTTGAGAAGAAGCAAAAGTGGCCAACGGGAAAGCCGTATTCGGGTTGTCACCTCTCGAAGTTGTCACCGGCCGGTTTGTTTGGCGAGATAAGGCCTAATTAAATGGTGCTGTACTTTTTTGTGAACCACTTTCCGCTAGCAATTGTGTATCCTCCGACCACCCTGTCAAGGGTGCTTCGCTACGCTACGCATCCCTACGGGACAGCTGCGCTGCCCTGGACAGGGCCCCGGCCTTCGGATAGAGCTTCCGCGTATGAAGTGGTTCACCCAAAGTATGCTCAGCCATCCGTTATTTAATTCGGCTGAAAATGACTGAATCGTGCTTAATTAATTCAGCCACAAACACGAAGTAGCAGCAATCTCTTTGCGGTTGGAGTGAGAAAAGGAATCCTGGCAGTGCATTTGGTGATCTTTTGCGTTGGACCGATTTCTCTATCGGCAACCTGGAGGTAGGTGAGATCATATAGGATGAACATGACTCGCTTGGGTGTGGGAGCAGGAAAATGCGCATAGCCACTATGCACCTCAGCCAAAACAAAAACGGTAGCAGAGTGTCGCGAACCTGCCATTCCGTTTGTTACTTTAGCAGATTGTTGGAGGTGGCTTGATGAATACGCGCCAGTACATCGAGATTGAGGAACGCTACGGGGCGCACAACTATCTTCCTCTGGATGTCGTCCTGACCCGTGGGGAGGGGGTGTGGGTTTATGACGTGGAGGGCAGGAAATACCTGGACTGCCTGTCTGCCTATTCTGCACTGAACCAGGGCCATGTCCACCCGAAGATTCTGGCAGCCCTGCAGGAACAGGCTGCTAAAATCACCCTGACCGCGCGCGCCTTCCGCAATGACCAGCTGCCGCTTTTTTATCAAGAACTCTCGGAATTAACCGGCTATGAAATGTCCCTGCCGATGAACAGCGGGGCAGAGGCCGTCGAAACGGCGATCAAGCTGGCCCGCAAATGGGCCTACCAGGTGAAAGGCGTCCCCCGCCATCAGGCGGAGATCATCACCTGCGCCGGGAACTTCCACGGCCGCACGGTGACGACCATCTCCTTCTCCACCGAACCTCTCTATCGGGATGATTTTGGTCCGTTCACGCCGGGTTTTCTGACCGTTCCTTTCGGGGATGCCGCGGCGGTCGAAAAGGCGATGAATCCGAATACCGCCGCACTGCTCGTCGAACCGATCCAGGGAGAAGGCGGCGTCATCATCCCGCCTGCCGGATATCTCAGGCGTGTCGCGGAGCTCTGCAAGAAGAATAATGTCCTCTTGATCGCAGATGAAATTCAGACCG
>Ga0187849_1000543_pt1 | contig 50217 bp, 45 predicted proteins | sample June2016WEW_4_10_2_FD_132412 | JGI IMG/M metagenome (GOLD analysis project Ga0187849, IMG submission 132412) | Peatland microbial communities from SPRUCE experiment site at the Marcell Experimental Forest, Minnesota, USA - June2016WEW_4_100 | ecosystem: Environmental > Terrestrial > Soil >... | reverse complement strand
GCGCAGCCATGCAGAACGCACTGACATTAAACGTGGTGCGTTTGAAGGCAAGCCAAATGTTAGGCGCATCAGAAAGTAAAGTGAAAATGGTGTCAAGGTCTCGCTTCGCGGGGCTTCGCCCAACTTCACTTCGTGAAGTGGGCTTGCCCGGCCTCCCCTACCGACATGTGAGCGCGTAGCGCGGAGGCCGACCGCACGACAGGTCTGTCGTGCGCGCTGGGCGGGAGCGGGAGGCCTTGTCATGAACCGTACCTTCGGAAGATTTTCAAAAAAATCAGACTCGCAGGCCCATTCGAATTCGATGATTATAGTATAGACAAAGAATGAAATTTTAATGGAGGTACCCATGATTATCAGGGGATATGACGCTATCAGCGCGGCCAAAAAACTGGCATTGCCGCTCGGGAAATATAGTGAGGAATCTTATCGGGGGTTCAGGCTCGATCTTTCGATTGAAGAGGCTTACCAACTGGCAGGCAAGGACCAAAACCTCATCTTCCTCGAACTCGATATTCCGAACTTTTCGCTGGAGCAGCTCCTAAAGCTCTCAGCAGCGTTGGGAGCCGGGCCTGGAAACACTTGCACCCAGCTAAGAGATAAATTCGATTTCGACGGAGACGACGACAGGGCATCGATATTTGAGGCCATTGCCCGGAGATGGTCTGAATTGAAATCGAAATCTCATTGAAGTACCCGGCGCCAGCTCAAGTGCGGGTTCGCCGCAGCAAGATATCGAACCAGGCGCGGAGAACAGACTGCAGCGCCGCGCAGGGCCGCAAGCTATATCTCGATACTGCGAAAAGGTGTCGATTTACGCCAAGAGCGCCAGGCAGTTGCGCGCCGCGCGGAATTACAAACGGCTCTCTTTTGCGGCCTTCGTGTTCTTCGTCGTGCGTTATCGATATTTGTCGATACTTCCCCCCACCCGGCGATTACCTCAATTAAATTACATCAGTCAGCAATGCGCGAGCAGCCTTGGATGCCATTTTGCCGTTGAACTTGGCGGCATCGATCACAAATCTTTCGTGTGACCCCTCAGAGATTTTGTCGATTCCATCGTCAGCCTCCAGAGAAAAGGTGAGCTTACGCCCCTCCACTTTTTCGAGCTTTCCTTTTATGGTAACCGTAAACCCTGGAGGAGTCGCCGCAATGTGAGTCACATTGACAGAAACTCCTACGGTCTGCTCGCGGGGCCAATCGATGTGATGGTTGATTGCCTGGATGCAGGCCCACTCGAACAGCCCAACCATGAAGCCCGTTGCAAATACCCGAGGCATCAACTGAAACTCGGGAGATTCGGGGTAAAGGTGCGGCACTGTTTTTTCCTCAGGGATACGGAAGCCAAATTCGAAAATAAGGCCTGGCTGCAGTGTGCCTTTCACTTTATATCTCCTTGTCTTTGCTGATCCCGCTTTTGCCGGGGCGGTGGGACCCTCCTCCGGTCATTGACAGGCCAGGGAGAGCGTGGAGAACAGATTATGCGGCCTAAAGACTATGAGAGGATCTTCCGCCTAAAGGCGGTAAAAGGGTTAATCTGGTCATTCAATGTACCGCCTTTAGGCGGAAGGGACCAGATTATGACCAGATGATGCCTCCTTTGCGAACAGAAACCCCGGATCGGGTCCGGGGCAGGCTTTCGCGGGGCGTGGAATTTGTCCCGGTGTTTCCGGATGGACACTTGACCAAGTGCAACACAAACCCTTTCGGGATGAAAACAAACCAGATTTGCGCTTTTACATCAAAGCCCGGACAATCATCTGGACGGGGATCGGAGCATATGCTATGGATGAATAATAAGTCAAAGTAATTGTTTTTATACTAACTATTAGCAGTACTTATTCAATATGGAATGGCAACAAATCATAGGCTTCTACCATGTAGTGAAATTGCAAAGTTTCACGAAAGCGGCAGAGGCGACATTTCGAACTCAGTCTGCGTTGAGTCAGCAAATCAAGGCCCTTGAGAAGGAATTCGACTGTCAGCTTTTTGAGAGAGCAGGCAAACGGAATCTTCGGCTCACCGCGGAGGGGGAGAGGTTCTTGAGCTTCGCAGAGCTGGTGCTGCGAGGAAGCGAGGATTTGAAGGAGAACCTGGAAGCAATGAAGGGAAATAATCGAGGGCGGCTAAAGATCGCTGCACCCTTCACAACACTCTATCATCTGTTCCCCGAGGCAGTGAGGCAATACGCAAGCCAATTTCCAGAGGTGGAACTGACCCTGCTCGACCGGCCCCAGCAAATGGTGATTGAGCTTGTTCTAAGTGGAGATATCGACTTTGGCTTCGCTCTGGAAAAGGTGATCCCGAAGAGTCTGTCGGCTATTCGCTGGAAACAGGTTGAAACCGTGGTGATAGCGCCCACGGGGCATCCCTTGTGCGCTTTGAGACGAGTCAGCCTGAAACAACTCGCTAAATACCCTCTCATCCTGCCTCCGAAGCATCTGCAGCATACCGGCCGTATTCTTTTGGAAAAAGAGTTTCAGAAAAACGGGCTTGATTACCGCATTATTATGGAGTCTTCGAACATCGAACTAAGTTCGGTGTATGTCGAATTAGGCCTCGGCGTTTCGTGCGGCTCCATTATAAGAAATCTTCCACATTTGAAGAAGCGAAAGCTCGAATTTCTGTCTCTCAGCCATCTGTTCGGGCCCGACCATATCGCTTTGGTTATGAGAAGGGATAAGGCGACAGCCCCCTACAAGCAGGCATTTATCAGATCGCTTTTGGGAGAGCGCAGTGTGGAGTCAAAAGATCAGACCGCAACATAAGGCCGATATACCTGGCGACATCCTATTCTCCGTAACCTAAAAATCATTTCTTCGACATCAAATTGAAAAGCTTGTTCGATTAATGTCACCGAAATTTGTCTGGAGGGAGCAAAATCGCAAACTTATTTAGAGGGGGTGACAAATTGGACAATTTCAGCCTGAACACCGTTCTTTTGAAAGACATTCTGCAAAGCGCCAAACCACTCGGTCACAACGAAAAACCGGACAATCTCAATCTGGGGTTTGGTTTTCTCTACTACGGCCTGGCCAGGGCGCTCAGACCGAAGCATCTTCTCGTTATCGGCTCCGGGTTTGGTTTCAGTGTTGTATGCTTTGCTCTGGGAATGAAGGACAACGGAGGTGGGATGCTTACCTTCGTAGACCCGTCTTACTCCCTGATCAAAAACGGACCTTTCAAGACTATCGGTGGAAAGGACAAATGGAGCGAGCCTCTGAGAGTTCATGAGCATTTCAAGCAGTTCGGGGTCGAGGACATAGTTACCCATTACAAATTAAGGTCAGATCAGTTTTTCTCATCCTTCAAAGCCCTTGGGTTGCCCCCGATTGATATTGCTTTTATCGACGGCAGCCACGCCTATGAGAACGTAAGAAACGATTTTCTCAACATTGTCGAACATGTCCACAAGAATTCCTACATACTCCTCCACGATTCCAACATTTATGTGCGGGAAATCATCGGTCATGCAGGCGTCAAGAAATGGCTGAAAACCATCAGGAAGGAGAAGGATTTTTTCGAAATAGCCAATTTCCCCTTTTCATCGGGAATGGCGCTCGTTCACATTCTTCAAGACAAAGTATGGAGGTATACAAAACAGTAGTGTTTCCAATGATTATACTACTTGCCTTTGTGGTTCTTTGCGTCTCCCTTTATCTGCTTTGGCGTCATGTCCGGTTTTTTCGCAATCCCCAACGAATCATTCCTCCTGAAGGAACCTGCATACTCAGCCCTGCTGACGGCACGGTGGTATGTGCAAGCGAAACGTCTGCATGTTATCCATGCACCTTCGAACGATTTTCAATCGGCCGCCGCTATAGGAACAGTACGCATATAATTCGCAACGAAAGGACCGTTACGAAAATCGAAGGCAAATATCGAGGCAAAGAACTCGCCTGCTACGTTGTTCAGACCGCCGCAAGAAGTGTTAGCGGCACAGACGTATCGAATAATAAATGGAAAGGCCTCACGCGCTTGCTTCTATATGGTTGCAGCGCACGCCATGAAGTACTGTCCAAATGTGGCAGAGTTGCATCAGGCCCCCCGCATGGCTGCGCCTGGAAACTATTCTTCGGTATAGGCCGTGAAAACATGTTCAGTGTTGTATGTAAGTCCATCATACGAGGATAGAGGGAGAGAGCATGAAAATCGATTTGCACGTCCATTCCAAATATTCAATTCGCCCTTCGCAATGGATTCTCCAAAAGCTCGGCTGCCCGGAGTGCTTCACCGAACCGGCCGAAGTCTACCGAATCGCCAGACAGAAGGGCATGGATCTGGTCACTATAACAGATCATAACACCATCTCGGGCAGTGCTGAGATCGCGCACTTGCCGGGCACATTCATAAGCGAAGAGGTTACAACGTACTTTCCCGATGACGGGTGCAAAGCCCATGTCCTGGTCTATGACATAAATGATGCAATTCACCGCGAAATCCAGAAGGTGCGGGAAAACATATTCGACCTGGCCGACTACCTTGCCGTAACCGGCATTGTTCACGTCCTGGCGCACCCGCTATACTCGGTAAATGACAAACTGACGATTGAGCATTTTGAGAAATTCCTCCTGCTCTTCACAAACTTCGAACTCAATGGAGCCCGGGACGACTATCAGAACTACGCAATAAGGCAGATTCTGGAGAATCTGACCCCGGAAATCCTAAACAGGCTGATCGATAAGCACGGGATTGTTCCGGTTTTCCCGAAACCCTGGCGCAAGAGCTTGACAGGCGGCTCTGATGACCACAGTTCTCTTAACGTAGCCCGCCAGCATACGGTAGTTAAAGGCGCCCGCAGCTTAAAAGAGTTCCTCCAGGGGATCGATATGGGCCGAACCATACCGGTGGGCAAGGGATCGACTCCCTGCGTCATGTCTCACAACATCTACGGTATCGCCTACCAGTACTATAAGCGAAAACTGAACTTCGAAAGTGACGTGAATAAGGACCTTGTATTGCGTTTCCTCAACCGCTGCCTTCAGGCGGACCCTGACTCAGATGAACGACTGGTCACCAGATTGATCTACTCCTGGAGAAAGCGCAAAACTTCCAAACAGCAGGAAGGGTCCAGAATACAAGACCTCCTGCGTTTCGAAGCTCAGAAGCTCTTGCAGGCTGATCCCGAGCTTATGGAGATAGCCAGCAACGGCAACGGCAAAACTGAAAACCGTGCAGAACGGTGGTACAACTTTGTTAACCAGGTGTCCAACAAGGTCCTGCTTCATTTCTGGGATTCTCTGCTAAGCAGCCTCTCCGGAGCCCATTTTTTCAATATGTTTCAGTCGCTCGGCTCTGCCGGGGCGGCTTATACAGTGCTGGCGCCCTACTTTGTAACGTTCACTGTTTTTTCAAGAGACCGCCATTTCAGCGCAGCCGCGACGGAGCACTTCGGAACAAGGGGTGTCAGGGGCACCGAAGAACCGGCAAAAATCGCTCATTTCACAGATACTTTCCATGAAATCAACGGCGTTGCGCTGACCATTCAGCATCAACTCGAGCTGGCCAAAAAAACCGGCAAAGATCTGACCGTGATTACCTGTGACTCTCAAACCCGACCCTCAATGAAGGGTCAGATGAATTTCAACCCCATTGGGGTTTACGGGTTTCCGGAATATCCCGAACAAAAGATGTTCCTGCCCCCGTTGCTGGAGATACTCAATTATAGCTATGAGCAGCGTTTCACTCAAATTCACGTGGCCACACCCGGACCGCTGGGTCTTGCCGGGTTAGCCGTCGCCAGGATAATGCAAATTCCGGTAAGCGGGACTTACCACACCGCCATTCCACAGTATGCTCATATCCTGACCGGAGACTACGCAATCGAAGAACTGGTCTGGAAATATACGACCTGGTTTTACGATCAGTTGAATCTGATTCTGGTTCCGTCCTCAAGCACCCAGCGCGAATTGATCGGAAAGGGAATAGACCCAAAAAAGATATGCCTGTTCCCCAGGGGAGTTGACGCGGCAAGATTTCACCCCTCCAAACGCAATGTCAACTTCCTCAAAGAACGATTTAATGCAGGAGATGGTCCCAAGATTCTGTATGTGGGCAGGATCTCAAAAGAAAAAGACCTCAACGTTTTGGCCCAGGCATTCAGAAGCCTCACGCAGACCCTTGCGGATGTCGAACTGATGCTCGTGGGCGATGGACCATACCTCAAAGAACTCAAGGAACTGCTGGCAGGCACGCCCAGTATATTCACCGGTTACCGGGACGGGGAGGAACTTGCTGCAATTTATGCAAGCTGCGATCTTTTTGCATTTCCAAGCGCCACTGACACATTCGGCAACGTGGTGCTTGAGGCCCAGGCGTCCGGGTTGCCTGTCATCGTTACCGATTCTGGAGGTCCGCAGGAAAATATGATTAATCATAAAACAGGCCGGATCGTGAAGGTTGGAGACCCCGAAGCCCTGCTTCAGACCCTCAAGTTTCTCCTCGGTGACCGCGCAAGTTTAAAGGAGATGGGTAAAGCTGCCCGGCTCAACATGGAAAATCGCTCCTATGAGCGCGCCTTCGATGAGACATGGCAACTCTACCAGAAAATTTCCGGCCGCTCCGATCTCGAACCGGCCGATGACAAACAGAACCAGCGAAAAAAGGCCGCCTGATTAACTGAAGCAGGAGGCCTCCCGCTCCCGCTCATCGCGTGTGATAGACCTGCCGCGCGGTCGGCCCCCGCGCTACGCGCTCACACGTCGCAAAGGGAGGCCGGCAAGCATGCTTCACTCTGTGAAGCAGTGCGAAGCTCGCGAAGCGCCCTTCGACAGGCTCAGGACAAATTCTTCGCGGACATCAAAAAGTAACAAACTCGACATGATCACGTAATGAGAGTCCGTTGTAATAGCTTGCTAGAGAACACCTTATTGGGAAGGGGCGCAGAGACTAAGAACTTGAAAACCTTTGCCCCTTGAAGTTTGGAATGCAACGCGCCTCTTCCCCCTCCCCCTTCCATCCTTCGGTTTTCTCAATTAAGAAAAAGGCACCGAGTTGACGGCTATGGGCCGGGATCGGCTCTCACGGTTATGGATTGACTTGCTTCCGGTTCAGGTACAAGGGATAACCCTGCCCGCTTCCCCGCCCTCTTGATTTGCCTGTTTCCGGCGAGGAAAAGAAAAAACCATAAAAGCAAGGTAAACGCCGATGCGAGAGCGGCAAGCACGGTCATCAGGTATCCTCGTACCTGAACTATAAAATTCCCCAGACCGCCCATCGCCATGTGCAGATCGTCCGGCAGGGCCGGCGCGCCCGGTCCGCTTAAAGGCGAAACCCATTCAAGCAATCCCTGCAGGATTCTGTCCGCCATAAAAAATATGACTGCCGCAAAAGCCAGGTTACAAAGGAAACACAAAAAGAAGGATTGAATCGCCCAGGCTATTTTGATTTTCATTCGTACTCCTGTAAATTGCTCGTATGACAGCCTTATATAATACCCTGCTCCACAAAAGAATCGGCTCTTTCCGCGCAGCCATGCATACAGTACAGACAGAAAGTGTGGTGCGGTTGGTGGCAAGCCAAATGTGAGGCGCTTCCAAAAAGTGGAGTTAACTTGGTGTCAATGTCTCGCTCTCAGTCCTCAGCACTCAGGGAGCGAAGCGTAGTTCAGTCCTGATAGCGGCGTGTGAGCGCGTAGCGCGAAGGCCGACCGCGCGGCAGGTCTATCACACGCGATGAGCGGGAGCGGGAGGCCTTGCCTTTTCACGATTGAGGCCCCGCAGCAACTGTTTGTAGACCAGAAGCACCTTGTTCTGCAGGTCCTTTGTGATGCAACCCTTCCGTGCAAGCACTTCGAGCTTTTCCCGATCCACTGGGAACGCGTTTTCACCCGCCCTTCGGATCACGTCCACTTCGAGGTCAACATACCTTGCCCCGTAAGGGTAAAGCTCCGTGGGGGTATTTATGTTGAAGTATTCGCCTATAGGAAGATGTTCTTTCGAGAAATAGCTGTGTCTGATATACCATTGGCCTTCCCTGACTTCAGTCAGGCAGTAGTCGCCCTCCCGGATCGGCAGATCCAACCCGTCGTAGCGGCCCTTCGAGAATTCGCGTTTGAAAACCACCCTGTTTTCGCGCACAGATTGAAGAATCCCAAGCCTCGGACGCATCGGTTTGCCCGATGGCCTTATGTGCTCGAGCCTGACCATGCCTTCTTTTATTAAAGGGTCCAAAATTGCTTCCCTGAGGAGCCTCTTTTCCAGGCCCATTCCGTCTTCGGGATGCCGGCAAAATTCTATTTCCGCCGATTCGAGCAGGTCCGGGTTTATTATCTTTAACTTATGGTGATTCTTGAGGGTCGGGACCACGCTCGATCTGACCCGGTCCAGTTTCTCCTTGGCCCCTCCCGGCAGTTCCAGATTTGCGATGACCAACGGTTCGCTGTGATCGGTCGGGAGAAAACTGACGATGATCGCGTCCAAAAGGGATTCCTGCATATGTATCAGCACCTCGCACACATGGTCGGCTTCCCCTTTGACCTCGATCCCCTGACGGTCCTCCCTGTCCTGTATCAGGACTTCATATTTCCCATGATCGGACGATTCCATATGAAATCGTTCTCTGATTCTTTCTGAAGGATCGACGATCTCCAAACCGGAATCGAGCGCTAGTTTCGTAAGCGCCGTACCGTAGATTCCGCGAATCTTTATACGTGGTAACATCGCGAACTCCCTTCAGTTGAGACCTCAACAAAGCTCTAACCGCTCACTTCACCCGAGATTATTTTCTGAAAAATCCGATCCCGTCAATGGAAATCAGGTTTTCTTTGACTTCCGTCCCGGCCCCCAGGATTTTCTCAATCAGCCACAAGTTGGATTCTATGTGATCTGTCAGGCTCGGAACGATATAGCGGCTTTGTCCGCGTGCAAGGGCCGCGAACAAAATCAACTGGTCGGCAGCAAACCTGTCCACAGTGGCCCCGGTTGAGATATCCGTCAAAAGGCCTTCCACTACACTCTGCGCAATTGATTCCGAGCTGCGGCCGCGCTTTCCCGCCCTGTCGAATCCAAGCAGGCATCCCCCTGTGCTGTGAGCCCAAAGCAGCAGAGCAGCGCCACTTTGGACAGCAGAGGTGTCCTCGACAATGTCGATGCAAGGAGTGTAGCCTTCTTGCGCGAGAAGTTCGCGGCTCCTCTCAGCCATGCGCTGCGCAACCGACTGTTTTGCCAGATGCGAGGCGAGCGATATGCCTTGAATCCAGCGGATTTCTCCTCTTTTGGTCTTAACCAGGGCTCTCAGAGGCGCCTTAGCCGGTTCGACCGTAACATCCAGTTCCCCATTTCCCTTTGGCACATATCCGGGACGGATCATCTTCAGACTTACCTTGGCGCCCATCTGCCCTAGAATCGGCGCCAAGACTTTCCCCATGTGAAACGCCGTTGGCGCATGATCCTGAAACAGGCCGCCCCTTATCGTAAAACGGGTCTCCGTCCCCCCAAAAAGAGCGAGTGGAATCAGGGTAAAGGCCATCATAGTGGCCGAACCGGCTGTTCCGATATTCCATTCCCAAACACCTGCGCTTATGCTTCCCCCAGGATAATAAGTGATCTCTTTGGACCCGACCTCGGCCCCTTCCAACCGACCGGACGAAAGCTGAGCACACGCCTTGACGGCAACCAGATGCTGGGGCCGAAGGCCCTGCTTTTCCCGCTTCTCTCTGATCCGGACCATACGCATCGGTTGATTTGTAAGAGAACAGAGCGCAACTGCAAATCTCACCAATGTGCCGCTACCGGATTTTTCCGCGCCGTCAATTTCAATCAACGAAGCTCTCTTTCATGAAACCAGCCATGGGACATAACCCATTTTTTCTTCTCCTTTAAATAAACATCTTCTCGACTATTGAAAGGCTGCCGGCGCACCTATTGTCTCTAAAACAACCCAAATTTCATTTTTGACTATTTTGAATTGATAACTATTTTCTGAAGAATCGGTTACCCCGAGATTTCGCAATTTCGCTCGCCCGGTTCGTGTCCATCCGGAGACACCGGATGAGTCCCTACGGAGGTAAATTGCGGGATTGGGAATGGATGGACATGGCCATGGTCTTTTTAAACCTTTTCAAAAGGAGATTAGCATGACTCGCTCCAAATTCACATTATGGCTTCTGGCGTGCCTTATATTGATGTTTACAGCATCTTTCGCCGGAGCTAATGACTTCACCGTTATCAACAAGGATAAACTGAAAGGAGAACTACCAGATGTAATCGTAGTTGACGTGCGGGCACCGCATGACTGGGATTCCTCCCAGTGGAAAATACAGGGCGCGCGGCGGGGGTTGCCTGCCGAGGCCGGGAAATGGATGGCCGAATACCCGAAGGACAAGACGATCGTTTTCTACTGCGCCTGACCCCACGAGGCTACCAGCGCCCGTGTGGCGCAACAATTCGTAAACGCAGGTTTCAAGAAAGTCGAAGTACTCAAAGGTGGCTGGGACGAATGGTATGATACCAAGTACCCGGTAGAGAAAAAATAGCAGGTCTCTTACAGAAGCCGGATGTCGGATGTCGGAGAGCCTATTCCTATTTTTGATTTCCGATTTCCGATATCCGTTTATCGGTGGTTCTGCCGAGCCTGGCCCTCGTCAGGCTACAGAAACCTTCATAGCCGGGCCCAAAATCGATCCCGATTTCGGCCACGGAGACCGAATCCCTGTAAGGAAGTGGTATGCGGACGGCATCCTTTGCCGTAGTAATAATCATCCCGGCGCCATGTTCGGAAGCGGCGTGAAAGATCCTCGAAAAATCACCGGCCGTGTATCTGTGATGGTCCGGAAATCCAAATGACACGCAAATCCTTATCCCGGCCTGTCGAATGTGGTTAAAAAAACCCTCGGGCCCGGCAATTCCGGCAAAAACAACTGCCTTGCGGTCCCAAAGCTCTTTTGGATCAAAGAGCGGTTCGCCTTTTTTCAGGCTAATTCCTCTCACCTTGTGCCGGCAGGTAAAAACCGGTATGCCGGGAAAAAGGCGTTCGAGCTCATCTCTTAGCGGCGCCGCATCGGCATCTCTGTCTACATGGGTAATCACGAAAGCATCAGCCCTTTTAAGGTTCGAAGAGGGTTCCCGGAGCGGGCCGGCAGGCAGGACAAACCCGTTTCCGAAAGGGCTGCGGCAGTCGAGCAGAACGATATCCAGGTCACGGTCGAGCGCAAGGTGCTGAAAACCATCATCGAGCACAAAGACGTCCACTGCGCTGCGAGCCAGGGCCGCCTTCCCCGAAGCCGCCCGGTCCTTCCCAACCCAGACGGGCGTCGCCGGCAGGTGCTCCGATATCATGACAGGCTCGTCGCCGAAAAGATCGGAAAGCTCTGCGGGGCTGCCGAAAAGGGGCACGCATCCGGGGCTGTTCCCTCTTCTTCCGTATCCCCTGGTCAAAACAGCGGGATGAAGCCCCATTTTGAGCAGAAGTTCGCACATCCAGATCGTAACCGGCGTCTTTCCGGTCCCTCCGGTGACGAGATTCCCAATGCTGATTACCGGAGCCGGCAGCTTCACCCGTTTTTTTCGGCGTCTTGCCTGATCTTTTTGCAGTGCTTTTTCATACAGCCTGGAAGCAGCTTTAAGGAGTGCCGGGGGGCCTTCCGGGAACGCCGATGGAGTGACGGCCGCCGGAACTTGAATACCTGCCGGGTACCATGCGCTGAGCATTCGCCGGTTTACCGCTTCGTACAGATTTGCTTTGAAACCGCAAATAGTCTTCATCAATCCCGGATGGAAACAAGTTATCATTTAGCACCCTTGGCAGGATGCTCCGCTGCTTTTCCAGCCATGGCCCTTATTTCGGCTGCCCGTTCCCTGATTTCGGTGAGGCAGCTTTGCATTGCGGCCCATCCATACCAGAAGGAATAATCCGGACTGCAGTGAAAGGCCCCCTGGAATGTTCTCATCCTGTATTCATGGAACATCGAGAAGAGCTTTTGCTCGATGACCGTTGGCGCGTTATGCATGGTGAGAAGGTCGGGGAACTCATAAGAGTAGCTGTCCGGCTTTATAAGCAACCCATCCCGATAAAGAGCGGCAACCGTGCGTATCCCTTCGGCCATCAATGCGTCCGCCTCCCGGATCATCTGATCGCCTTTGTCCAGTTCAGCCCTCGCGAAATTAACCGAATGACAGTCATTGCAGGTCTTAAGATCTTTTTCCCGTTCGGCCTGCCAATCCTCTTCCTTAAACCTGAGAAAGTTATAGGTTTCAAAAACAGCCAGCCTGGGAGTCGGCTTTCCCGTAGGGTCAAAAACTCCCAGGGCCTGCAGGATGGACGCTCGATCCCTTGCCCACCGGGCGTCCTGAGGATAGGGCAGGCGCAAAGCCAGATATCCCCAGGCCGTCATGTTCGCATGGTCTCCGTCCTGGAAATGACAGCTCTGGCAGGTAGGGGCCGCTGCGTCTTCCGGGAGCATTCTGCTCTGTTTGAGCAAGAACCGCACCCCGTGCTTCGATGATGAGTACATCTCCCACTGAGAATGATCCGCTCCCATATGGCAAGTCATGCACGCCTGAGGAGACCTGGCTTCATCGACCGAGAAAAGATGCCTGGTATGGCAGACGTCGCACGAACTCGCCCCAAAGCCCGATCCTTTCTCCATCAAGCCTTTTACCTCCCCTTCGGTTTTGAGGCCAACGCGATGGCAACCCCCGCAACCCTTGAGCCCCTCCACCTGAACCATTGGCTGCCAGTGAAGGGCAGGCATGGCTTTCATTGCTCCCCAGGCAAGAGCGTGCTTTCCCTTGCGGAACTGATCGACCTGGGGGCCATGACAGTCCGCGCAGACCTCCGGACCCGCGATCCCGGCGTTGGCTGCATCGGTCATGGAATTGTGCCGGTCGCCGTGGCACTTGGAACAGCCTACTTCATTGGCGCTGTGCTTGCTCAATTGCCAGTCCACAACAATGCCGGGAGTGATGCGGGCGTGGCATTCAGCGCATGAGTCATTTACCTGCACAGGCGGCTGAGCCGGTGCCTGGACCTGGCTGTTTTCCTTCGCTTCCTGAGAGCACACTGTCCGCAGACCAAAAAAAATTAAAACAATGACCGGGAACGAGAGAAGAAAAAGCCGCCGCATTAAAACCTCCACCTCGCGGGTGGGTGGGCTGTGGAGTTAGCCCCGTGAAAGCCTGTCCGCCCAACGAGAAAATTGTCCGGTAGTCAATCCGGGTGGTCTATATCACGCTATCGTTACCAAGACGTTTATATCACAAGCGCCACGGAATTCGGAAGACGGAAGTCGGAAGTCGTAGCAGGGAGCGGGAAGCGAGGAGCTTCCGGCTAAACGCCTCGCGGAGCGTGGAGATCAGATTATGCGGAGACGCGGAGGGCGGTAAGGACGCAAAACCTGGTTTCACGCGAAGGCGCGACGCGAAGGTGGAGGAGGCACTGTTGAAGTAAACATCCGGGCTTCTATTTGGGCAGCGTAGGTGCAATTCTGTGCACGGCATCGGACGCGACCGGCAGGAATATCGCAGGAGGGGCTGGGGTTTGGAAAAGCGCCGTCCGTGATTGGTTTGCCGTGATCTAGTTCCTCGTAAGACAGGCTTATGAACTACACTGGGCAAGAAAATGCCATATTGATTGCGGGCACCCCTCAGCGATAATCTGGTCATAATCTGGTCATTCCTTTTACCGCCTTTAGGCGGAAGATCAATTTACCGCCTTTAGGCGGAAGGTACTTCGCGAAGCGCGGAAGGCGCCCGCTACGCAGGGTCTAATCTGGTCTTAATCTGGTCATTCCTTTTACCGCCTTTAGGCGGAAGATCCTCTACCGCCTTTAGGCGGAAGTCAATCGCGTTGGGCATTCGCGGCGTGCCTTGATTATTCATTGTGTCCGCCACAAGATAGGCTAAAATGGCATCTTCCTGAGTTTTGAACGTGCTTAGCCGGAGCGGGGGAACATAATGGCCAGCTATCAGCCAAGGCGAATTCTGGGCAAATGGCGAGAAGGGTTTGCTCTCGACATCCACACTCTATCGAGCATACCCATCGGTTACAATGAATATGGGCACATGCAGTACGACACCACGCGATCTGAGCTTGGAGAACTTTTGTACAGACTTAAGTTCAAATCTGATGATACTGTTGTTTCCGAGATAGCCGATGCCGCCAGCGCTTTCGTAAAGGAGTGGAAACCAGGTGTGGAAATCATAGTTCCTGTGCCTCCATCAAGCCCCAGGCGTCTACAACCTGTGTCAGTTCTTGTTAATGCCCTCTGCCAACGGTTAAATATTCCCATCGTCGATTGTGTGAGCAAAACTCGAGATGCGCCACAACTCAAAAATGTCTATGATCTGGATGAGCGGTTTCGTCTCCTGGACGGCCTTCATGATGTCGATGCTTCTGCTACAAGCGGCAGAAAGATATTGCTTTTTGATGACCTCTACCGGTCGGGGGCAACAATGAACTCAATCACGACTCTGCTCTATGACCAGGGCAAGGCGTCCGATGTCTTCGCTTTGACGATAACACAGACGAGGAGTCACCGATGACAAAGGTCTTCATAGGCGGTTCACGGGGGGTTTCCCGGCTAAGTGAGCCGATCCGGATGCGGTTGGACCGGATCATCGAAAAAGGGTTACCCGTCATTATAGGAGACGCAAACGGAGTCGATAAAGCCGTCCAGCAGTACCTGAACAGCAAAAACTACCTGAACGTGGAGGTTTTTTGCTCCGGGCACGTTTGCCGGAACAATATAGGCAATTGGAAACAGCGGAAAGTATCATCAACTGCACGCAACAAGACTTTCGATTTTTACGCCACGAAGGATCGCACCATGGCCGATGAAGCCACGGTTGGCTTTATGGTGTGGGACGGGAAAAGCAAGGGAACGCTCCTCAATGTCTTCAGGCTTCTGAAACGACAGAAAAAAGCTGTTGTTTACGACGTCGCAGAAAAACGCTTCTACGAGCTTAAAGCACTCGCCCACTGGGAAGAATTTATCTCCCATTGCGACGGTGAGCTTCGCAATAAGATAGAGCAACAGGCGGCGCACGAGGATCAAGAACATGGCTCCCTGTCGCCGGAATCGTCCAAACCGCGCCGGGTTGCCCGACTGTAAATGACGGGGTACTAAACATCCCTGCTTCCTAGACTGCTTGCGCGTATCTCTTATCGAAGAATGGCGGATTTGCTTTGAATGGCCGGAGGACTCACAGGGACCGATGAACGTGGAAATTGTAGACTACCATTCGTAGGAGGTGACCATGGCACGAATTCTCATACATCCAGGCGAGCACCTGGCCGACGAACTAAAGGCGCTCAACAAGAGCGCAAATGAGCTCGCAAAAGAATTGGGTGTGCCTACGAACCGGCTCACGCAGATCATTGCCGGCAAGCGCGGGATTTCGGGCGACACGGCCTTGCGTCTAGGCAAGTGGTTCGGCACGGGGCCGGATATTTGGATGAACCTGCAAAAGAACTACGAGCTGAGGCTCGCGGCGCAGGAAATAGGCGATGCCTTGAAAAAGATTCCCGCACATCATGGCAAGGCGAAGGCGAGCAGGGAGCTGCACGCGTAAGCGGCGGATACCCATGTCCATCCCAGACTATCAATCGCTGATGCGGCCGTTTCAGCCCGAATATGTCGGCAAGATGCAATTCTACCTTGCGGTACTTGATGATCTGGCCAGGGAGGAGGGCGAAAATCCTTCTATTGGGATGATCCTTTGCAAGACAAAGAAAAGAACCATCGTCGAGTATGCCCTGCGGGAATCGAACAAACCTATCGGCGTTTCGCAATACCGGATGGTTTCAACTTTGCCTGCGGACCTGAAAGGACAGCTTCCCGATCCGGAACAAATTGCGAAGCTGCTGGAGCACCTTTAAGTACATCGAGAGCCCATGACACCCGGCAATGAAGCCTTCTCGCGCGTCGTCATTGACGCCCAGCTCGCCGATCAGGGTTGGCACATGCAGGACCCGAACAGCGTCCGTTATGAATACGTGCTGCCGGACGGCACGAGGGCTGATTATGTGCTCTGTGACAGGCGGAGTGAAGGGTGAAGAGGGAAGAGTGAAGGCAAGCAGATATCAAAAATATCCATAATAATAATAACTTAGCACAACATCGAAAAAATTGGCGGTGTTTTGGCGGGATGTTCAATCATTTTTGCGCTTCAAGATGCCTTATCTTTTCCTTTACCCAGGAGCGCACCAGTTGTGCCCTGTCGATTCCTGACAGCTTGGATTCCCTGTCAATCACCCTGATATCCTTCGGGTCGAGCCTCAACTGAATCAGCCGTTTGGCCGGGCGAGTAAAGTTGAGCCCGCCCTCTGTCCAGCCCTGAAAGTCCTCGGGACCATGCGCCTCCCAGAACCGCTCAAGCTCCTCATCATCCATGGGGGGGATTTCGGACACGTGTTTTGATGCTTTCTTCACTGAGTCTTTCTCCTCTTATTATATGTATCTCTCTGATTCCTGTTCATGTCTCGGGCAGTTATGACTTTAAGGACATTTGCTTTCGCTTCAAGCCCAAAGTGACTAACCTCTTCCGAAGACAGTATCCTTGCCAGTACCAACAGATACCTCCCTGCAAAAGTTCGTCCATAAATAAAATGGCAGTCCCGGTAAGCGATTGAAAAGGCGCCGGGATCATCGTAGACAGCCTCTTCGATTTCCCACATCTCAATATTATGCTTGCCGGACAGCTTTTCCTCTACACCTGAGGAAACCGTTAGTTCACACTGGAATACCTTCCCTCTGCCCATAATCCAACATTTCCTTTACTCTAAGTATCTTAGAGTATCTATTCATATCTGTCAAGGTATGCAGCAAATCAGGTGCAATCAAAAGTGAAAACAGGCTGAAATTCGGTAAAGTGAGATTACCAGCTCAATAGCCGTTTCGCACGTCAGGTAAACGTAACCGGTCACCCCCGTCGTTCCCCCCCTCGGCGCTCGGGTCGCTCCCCAGCGTTGCCTCCGAACGGGTGAAATACTCTAGCATGGAAAGATTCGGATCGGATATACTCATCATAGAAAACGGATCAGGGAGTCTGCAAAGGTGAGGGCTGAAGCGGGAAGAGTGAAGGGTGAAGCTTTTGCTCCCTGCTTCTTGCTCCATGCTTCCTGCTCCCTGCTCCTTGCTCCTTGCTCCATGCTTCTCGCTTCTTGCTCCCTGCTCCCTGCTTCCTGCTCCTTGCTCCCTGCTCCCTGTTCCTTGCTCCGGAAAGCGACCTGTTCGAAGTATTTTTATTATGGTATTGTTAAACAACAACTTTGTTTTCGGAGGCGCGTTCCGTTTGAAATCATCGAATCCCGGCGCAGTATTGAGCTTTACCCCTATTGCCGGCCCCAGCCCCATCGGCGGCCCAATACCGGGGCCGGCCCTTGAAAAGCTTTACGGCCATTACAATCGTTTCGAGCATATCCACCCCGATCCCCTGGAATTCGTTTACCACTATGACAAAAAACTCGACAGGGAGCTAAGCGCATTCATCGCCTCGGCGCTTGCATACGGCCGGGTGCGGCAGATCCTGCGGAGCGTGCGATCTGTTCTTGACATCATGGGTCCAAGCCCATCGTCTTTCCTGCTCGAAAACCGGCCTGCCGACATCAGGGAGGCATTCCAGTTTTTCAAGCACCGCTTCACCACGGGCGAGATTCTATCCAACCTGCTGGTAGCTCTTAGAGAATTGACCCTGGAATATGGGTCTTTAGAGTTCTGCTTCCTGGCTGGATTCAGCGAACATGACCCAAACATTCTCCCGGCCCTTACCGGACTTGTAAGAAAACTGGAGCAGGCATGTGGACGAACGATCCCGACGTTTTTACCTTCACCCGAGGGAGGCAGCGCATGCAAAAGGCTAAACCTCTTTTTGCGGTGGATGGTGAGAAGTGACAATGTCGACCCTGGAATATGGCAAAGCATTCCCGCCTCTCACCTGATAGTCCCGCTCGACACTCATATGCACAGGATCGCCTCAGCCATGGGACTAACGTCACGAAAACAGGCGGACATGCGTTGCGCCATAGAAATTACGGACGCTTTCAGCGCAATCCGCCCCGACGATCCAGTCCGCTACGATTTTGCTCTTACCCGGCTGGGCATAAAACCAAGGACGACGCCAACCAAACTTTTTTCATCGCTACTGTCGATCGGAGGGCAAAGATGAAGGACTGTGACATAAAGCTTTACGCTCTCACTACCTGCATCCACTGTAAAGATACAAAGGACTTTCTGGATAAATGCGGCGTGGATTACGATTGTGTTCACGTCGATAAGCTCGAGGGCGACGAGAGGCGCCGGATGATCGAGGAAATCAAAAAAACCAACCCGGGATGTGCCTTCCCGATGCTTTTGATCGGCTCCAAGGTCATCATCGGATTCAAAAGAGAAGAAATAAAGGAGGCGCTGAACCTGGAATGAATGTCGAGCAGCTCTACGAATTCTTGAAAAAGACGCAGGAAGCTAAAGGATATTTCTTCCATAAGGATAAGACCCGGGTTTTAAATCTCCTGCAAGGGCTACTGTACAACAGGGAGCGGTACGGATACATGTGCTGTCCGTGCAGGCTGGCGGCCGAAGACCGCGACTGGGACCGCGATATAATCTGCCCCTGCGTGTACAGGGAGCCCGATGTTGCGCAGTATGGGAGCTGTTACTGCGGGCTCTATGTTTCAAAAGAGTGGAATGATGAGACAATCCCGCATTCATACGTAAGCGAAAGGCGCCCGCCGGAGAAGGCATCCCGCTGACGCCCAACGCGGCCGACTTCCGCCTAAAGGCGGTAAGAGGATCTTCCGCCTAAAGGCGGTAAGAGGAATGACCAGATTAGACACGCGAAGCGGTCGCCTTCCGCGCTACGCGAGGTACCTTCCGCCTAAAGGCGGTAAATTGATCTTCCGCCTAAAGGCGGTAAAAGGAATGACCAGATTAAGACCAGATTATCGCTGAGGGTCGCCCGCAATCGATATGGCATTTTCCTGCCAAGTGTTGTTCATAACTCTTTCTTACGAGGTCTTCGCGAAGCTCTGATACGTGGAAATCAGAAATAATCGGAGATAAGAGGCAGGAAAAACGCATGGGAAAGTATGGCACGCGAACCAGGCGCGAAGAAAGAAAAAGTGGCTGATAATTTCGTCATTCCGGCTTTAGAGACTGTGTTGCAAAGGTAATATTTTTCGTATTTCCCCCCTTTACAAAAGGGGGATGAAGCAAAACCTGGTCCCGTCCATACAGTCATAAATTTTGTCCAAAACTACGCATCATAGCTCGTTCGTCTTTTCTTCCCACCGCCTGCACCATGGCCTGGGCAAAGCCGTTATCGGGGCGAAGCGCCGATCGATTCAAAAACTTGACGCCAATCACAAATTGACTTGCGTAAGGGTGGAAACTCGGTAAACTAGAATAGTTTCCGTTCCGTGTTACCGGATGGACCCTGGAATGGTTTTATCAGTCATTATTGCCTCGTAAGACAGACTTATGAACAACACTGGGCAAGAAAATGCCATATCGATTGCGGGCACCCCTCAGCTATGTACTTCGCGAAGCGCGGAAGGCGCCCGCTACGCAGGGTCTATTCTGGTCTTAATCTGGTCATTCCTTTTACCGCCTTTAGGCGGAAGATCCTCTTACCGCCTTTAGGCGGAAGTCAATCGCGTTTGGCGTTCGCGGGGCGCCTTGAAATCAACTTGCCGGATTACCCATGCATCGTGATGGGATGGAACCTGAAGAAATGAATGCAGAAAAGTCCGGGTCCCGCCAAAATTTGCCACGGGCCCGATCCAGAATACCAGGCGCCGGGCATCCGGTATCCGGGCAGATCGTGGCCGCTGCCCGCCGGAATTTTTTTGCCAACGGTTTCCGCAGGGTGACCATGGACGATCTGGCCCAAGATCTCGGAATCAGTAAAAAGACGCTCTATGAGCATTTCCCAAGCAAGACCGCGCTTGTTGAAGCAGCTATATTGGATAAGTTCCGAGGCATCGATGCTGAAATGGAGCGAATTACATCCGAGTGTTCATCGGATTTTGCCGGGACGCTGCATCGGCTGCTAGCGTACATACAGCAGCAAACGGAAGAAATTCAACCGCCTTTTCTGCGCGATCTCAGGCGGCAACCTGAAATCTTCCACCATGTGGAGAACAGCCGCAGGGAACTGGTCCAGCGCTATTTTGGGAAGCTCATTTACGAAGGGCGCAAGGCTGGGATTATCCGCGAGGATGTTCCAGCCGAACTGATAACTGAAATTATCCTCGGCGCTTTGGAAAAGATTATCAATCCGACAAAAATGGCGGAACTGGAAATCACTCCAAAGGCCGGATATTCCGCCCTCATTGCCGTGATTCTCGAAGGTGTCATCACTGAAAAAGGGAGATCGAAATTATGACCGGGTCCTGGCCAGGTTTCCCAAGAGCGCTTTTTCAGATAAGCTGCGCACTCGCGGTGCTTTGCAACCTTACGGGTTGCGGTCGATCGGAACCTAACCGGGTTCAGGGCTACGTCGAGGGGGAGTATGTGTATGTAGCCTCGCCGCTCCCAGGTACTCTTGAATCGTTGTACGTGCAGCGCGGCAATCAGGTGAAAGAGGGAGACGCCCTTTTCGCACTGGACAGCATACCGGAAAAAGCAGCCCTGGACGAAGCGGAACGCCGTGTTGCGCAGGCCGGAGCAAACCTGCAGGACGCAAAAAAAGGCAAACGGCCATCGGAAATTGAATCCCTGAAGGAGCAGATGAAGCAGGCCCGGGCGGCGCTGGTGCTTTCGGAAAAAGAACTTGCCCGCCGTGAAAATCTTTTCGCCGCCACGGCTATTTCAGCGGAAATGCTCGATCTTGCGCGCTCCACCAACGATCAGAACCGCCATCGGCTATCACAGTTGGAATCCGATATAACAACGGCGCAGCTTGGCTCGCGCATCGATCAGATTTCGGCCGCAGAGGCCGCCATGAGAGCACAGGAAGCACAACTGGCAAAGGCGCAATGGGAACTCTCACAAAAGCAGCGGTTCGCGCCTCGGGACGCTCTGGTTTTCGACACTCTCTACCGGGAGGGGGAATGGGTGGCCGCAGGCAGGCCCGTCGTCGCTCTGTTGCCCCCACAGAACATAAAGGTACGTGCGTTTGTACCGGAAACCAGGATCGGTGCAATTCACACCGGCGATAGCGTCCGGATCATCGTGGACGGCATACGCGAGCCTTTTGCGGGTAAGGTGAGCTACATTTCGCCCAGGGCGGAATACACTCCTCCGGTCATTTACAGCGACGAAGCCCGCAGCAAGCTGGTGTTCATGATCGAGGCGGTTTTCGACCCGAAGACGGCGGAAAAACTTCATCCAGGCCAACCAGTGGATGTTGAGTTCGGTTTCTGATCCATGAGCGACGATCCTGTCATTGATGTAACCGGAATGACCAAACGGTTTGACAACCGCACGGTCGTAGACAATGTGGACCTTCAAGTCCGCACGGGCGAGGTCTGCGGCTTTCTCGGTCCAAACGGCAGTGGGAAGACCACATTCATCCGCATGCTTTGCGGGCTCCTCCGGCCGGATGCGGGCCGCGGCACGTGCCTCGGCTATGACGTGCTCAGCGAAAGTGAAGCGATCAAAAGCAGTGTCGGCTACATGACCCAGCGGTTCAGCTTATACGAAGACCTGACGATTTCGGAGAACCTTGATTTCGTTGCCCGCATGTATTCCGTGAACAACCGGCGCAAAGCAGTGAGCGACAGCCTCGAGCGGCTCGGACTCGAGGAACGGGGGCACCAACTTGTAGGAGAGCTTTCCGGGGGATGGAAACAGCGCCTGGCCCTGGAGGCATGTTTGATTCACCAGCCGAAACTGCTTTTGCTCGATGAGCCTACAGCGGGCGTGGACCCACAAGCGCGCCGCGAGTTCTGGGAACAAATCCACCAGCTTGCCGGCCAGGGGCTGACCTTTTTGATTTCTACGCACTACATGGACGAGGCCGAGCGCTGCCATCGGCTGGCTTATATTCTGAACGGCACTTTGCTTGCTCACGGTACGGTGGCCGAAATCATCGCGGAAACTAAGCTGAGGACCTGGGTTGCCAGCGGACCCGATTTGCTGGAACTGGCAGAAGTGCTCCGCAATAAACCGGGGGTGGAGCAGGCTGTTGCCTTCGGCAGCCTTCTCCATGTTAGCGGAACTGATGCTGCGGCACTCCAGGAAACAATCGCCCCGTTTCAAACCGGGCAATATGAATGGCGCAGGATCACTCCGGGGATGGAGGACGTTTTCGTTCACCTGATGCAAAAATCGAAGGGTAAGGTTTTGCCATGACCTTATTTGCCCCAGGAAAAAGGCCCGCATTTTCTTTGGCCCGCTTTTGGGCCGTGGTGTTCAAGGAATTCGTCCAGATGCGCCGGGACCGGCTGACTTTCGGCATGATGATCGGTATCCCGCTGCTTCAGATTGTCCTCTTCGGCTATGCCATCAACGTGGACCCCAAGCACCTGGCTGCAGCCGTGCTTTTGGCCGACAACGGCCCGCAGGGCCGCACTTTGCTGCATGCGATTCAAAACTGCTCTTATCTTGATTTCGTACGTGAGCTGAAGTCTGAAAGCGAAGCCAACGAGGTGCTCAAGCGTGGCGAGGTTCAGTTTGTCATCGATATCCCCGAGAATTTCACACGCGATCTACTCCGTGGCGACAGGCCCGCTATCCTCGTCGAAGCGGACGCCACCGACCCGGCAGCCACAAGCAACGCCATAGGCTCCCTGCGCACTCTGCTGAATACCGCATTGCAAAACGATCTCAAAGGTCCATTCGCATTTCTCGCCGGCGAAGACAACTCCATCGATCTTCGCATCCACGCCCTTTATAACCCTGAAGCCATTACGCAATATAACATCGTGCCGGGCCTGATAGGGGTCATGCTCCAGATGACGATGACCGTGGTAACCGGGTTGGCAATTACCCGCGAGCGGGAACGGGGCACCATGGAGACTCTGCTCTCCATGCCCACGCGTCCGATCGAAGTCATGACAGGGAAAATCATTCCTTACATTTTAGTGGGCTACATCCAGCTGTTGCTTATCCTGTCCGCCGGCTATTTTCTTTTTCGCGTGCCAATGGAAGGCAACCTCTTGTTGTTGTTCGCAGCCGCCCTGATATTCATCATTGCCACCCTGGCCGTGGGCATCACATTTTCCACTGTGGCACAAAACCAGCTCCAGGCCGTGCAGATGGGTTGGTTTTTCTTTTTACCCTCGCTGTTGCTCTCAGGGTTCATGTTTCCCTTCCGCGGGATGCCGCATTGGGCCCAGATGGTCGGCGAATTATTTCCACTGACTCATTTTCTTCGCATCGCCCGGGGTATCCTGCTAAAAGGCAACGGATTGCATGACATAATCCCGGAGATCTGGCCAATCGTGCTCTTCATCGCCTTCGCAATGACGGTCGCCGTAAAGCGATACCGGCGGACGATTGACTGATACTCCTCAATTGCCCGGTTCCAAAATTGGAATCATCCGGTATCTCCACGCTCCCCGAGGTATCCAATATGCGGGATGTCCTATCGTAAATTGCCTGCTTGAACAATTTGTGTTTTGGTTCTCTTTACAAATGGAATTCCAATAAGCATATTTGGGAATAGCTTTTTGCCCTGACGACGCCACACATCTGCTGCCTTGTTTGAAGGAATGGTCCGAATGGAAAAAAAGTTACTCGAATTGGCGGTCGAAATCGTTGGTGCTCAGGCTTCCATGAGCAAAATGACGGCCGAGGACATCGAGCAGGCGCTGGTAAGAGTCTATAACGCGCTTCACACAATGAGACTTGCCGAAGATCAAGGGCGATGTATCCTGCGGGCAGAGCCGGGATTTCAGGCTTCTGACGAACCTGTTGCCGCAGATCCGCTCTCTTCCATTCAGGAAGACAAAGTTACCTGTATGGAATGCAAGGCTGAGCTCCGGCAGCTCACGGCAAACCATCTACGCATCCATCACCTCACTCCCAGGGAATACAAGAAGAAGTGGGGATTTCCGCTCAAACAGCCCCTTTCTGCAAAAATGCTGACAAAACTCCGCAGCCGGTCCGCCAAGAAACGCGGGCTGCCCGAAAATCTTAGAATCTACCTCGACCGGAAACGGGAAAACAAAGCGACATCAGGCCACGAATTACCAACGTCCGGACCAACCCACGGGAAAAGATCATTCCACAGTAGTTTTTGAAAAGCGGACGGACGTGAACCACGGCTGAAGGAGCGTAGCGGGATGGATGGACACCCATGAGCACGTGGCGTCCCGGGCGAGCCCGGGACTGACGTTGGTGGACGCCTGTGGAGGTTGTGGACGGTGTGTGGCGGCCCGCGAGGCGGTTCTGATGTCCGGTCTCCCGTTTTCAGGCTACCGTCCGAAACTGTTTTTCCTCCGTGGATCCCTTTAGAGCGCCGGTAGAGAACTCTTCGCCGCTAATCGCCTGCGCCACAGCGTCGAAGTAGCCCGTCCCGACGAAGGACTGATGTTTCACGGCTTTGTACCCGAGCTTCTCCAATTCGAACTCGTTATCCTGAAAACGCGAATAGGCGCTCATCCCTTTTTCTCGAAAATCCCGCGCCAGCTCATACATCCCAAGATTAATCGAGTGAAAACCGGCAAGAGTCACGAACTGAAACCTGTACCCGTAGGAAGCGAGCTTATTTTGGAACTCGGCTAATGCCGATTTGTCGAGCTTCGCGCTCCAGTTGAATGAAGGTGAGAGGTTATAGGCCAACAGCTTGCCCGGGTATGAAACATGTACCGCTTCGGCAAACCTTCCGGCCTCTGCGAGGTCCGGTTCCGATGCTTCGCACCAGAGCATGTCCGCATAAGGAGCGTAGGCTAACGCCCGCTCTATTGCCGATTCGATTCCGTTTCTGACGGTGTAAAAACCTTCAACCGTTCTTTTACCCGTTATGAAAGGGCGGTCCCTTTCATCTATGTCATTGGCGAGCAGTGTCGCGGAATTGGCATCCGTTCTGCCGATGAGTATCGTCGGGACGCCGCAGATATCGGCGGCAAGTCTTGCGGCTACAAGCTTCTTCACTGCTTCGGAGGTCGGTATTATTACTTTGCCTCCCAGGTGCCCGCACTTTTTGGCCGATGCAAGCTGGTCTTCAAGATGAACCGCCGCCGCGCCCGCCTCGATCATCGCCTTCATCAGCTCGAATGAGTTCAAAATCCCCCCGAAACCGGCTTCTGCGTCAGCGACGACAGGCGCGAACCAATACGGTCCTTTCTTGCCTTCCATATGGTCGATCTGATCGGCTCTCATGAACGCATTATTGATTCTTCGCACCAGATTGGGAACGCTGTCCACGGGATAAAGGCTCTGATCGGGATAAGTATGGCCAATGCTGTTGTTGTCTGCGGCAACCTGCCATCCGCTTACATATATGGCCTTTAATCCTGCCTGGACCTGCTGTACGGCCTGCGCGCCGGTCAGAGCGCCCAAGGCCGCAGTGAAAGGCCCTGCATGGAGCAGTTCCCAGAGCCGGCGGGCGCCTTCATTTGCCAGGGTGTATTCGATTCGGATAGAGCCCCGCAGCCTGAGCACATCCTCGGCCGTATAAGGGCGCTCTATACCCTTCCAGCGCTCACTCTGGTCCCATTGCGGAACGGATTCTCGATTTTGATCGTCAGTAATCATTTCTCTATAACCTCCTGGCGTACACTCATGTGCAATTGCTTTTTTTGTCCGATTTGCATCCTCGGGTACCCACTATGACGGGTCGAACCGATGGTGCACGATCATCTCCTCGCTTATCAGCCGGGCCTGCCGGTATTTTTCAATTTCGCTTTGCCCGCTTTGCGGCGGCAGTTCGTTGAGCAGGCGGTCAAGTTGCTCATCGAAAAGCCTGCTGCCAGGGGGTGAACTCCTTGTGCAGAGGAACCAAAAATTCGAGAAAATTTCGGGAAACAGCAGTAAGCGGGTCGAAAGCGGTTGGCCTATCACGATAGTGAAACTCCTTGGCTTCACTTCTTTGACTCACTGTCTGCATTGTCTATGTCCTCAAGATGCTTTGTATTTCTTCACTAAAGCCAGTACGCCCGTGGCTGTGTGTGCGCCGGTGCAGATTATGAACCGTTGCAGTTAATTCCATAATAATTAAGCGGCTATAAACATTCATGGACAAGAAGTTATGCGCGATGACCGCCTTTGGCAAGTGGGTTTCATGGACGGCAAAGGGCCGATTGAGGACGTTGGATATCATCGAGGAGCATCTGGCGGAGGGACCGGTCACAGAGCCGGCCCCGGAGCCGATCCGGGGGTGTAAAACCGGAAAAAACCTTTCCCGGGCAGAAACTGCCAGGGACCGGCCGAGGATAAGCTTGGATTTTAAGAGTTAAAATTTGAAACTTTCATCAAAAAGGCTTGACTCTCTTGACCGTAAGTTTACAGCAATTAGAGTATAGCAACGTTTCCTTGGAAATACCATTTCCTGTACGGTAACGGTTATTGTCTGTGGGTTTTCTTATCTCGATCCGACCGCACTGTGGAAAGGTTGCTAATGGAAGCCAACCCGTTGTAATAAATTCATATTAACGGAAGGGGGCTCGAAATGAATGTCGATGATATCCAGCGATGCATCACAGCATTTTGCCATGCCTGCAATGGAAGCGGCTACGACAGCTTCGAGGACCGGCAGTGCGACACCTGCTGGGGCGCAGGTGAATTCGAGGCTTGCGTAGGCTGAAGCTCTTTGCCGGGCCGAAAAAAGTGAGGTCTTATTTGATGGAAGCTACGCCATTTTTTCGCAAATAACCTTGAGAACCATTTCGGGTGTGATTTCGCGGATGCACCTCCAGTCCGGGCAGGGCTTTCTTGTAAAACAGAGTGAACATGGAAGATCCAGGCGTATGACCGTGTGGATCTTACCGTAGGGACCGTTTCGGAAGGGACTTGTCGGTCCGAAGATCGCGAAAACGGGTACGTTCAGGGCCGCCGCCAAGTGCATCGGACCTGTATCGGGGGATACCAGAAACTGTGCATCCCGAATTATTGCCCCAAGCTCCTTGAGGCTTGTTTTTCCTGCAAGGGAGACAGCACGTGAGCCGGACAGGCGTGCAACTTCATCTCCAAGCGCCGAGTCGGACTTGCCGCCGACAATAATTGAAGGAATTGGCAGAAGGGAAGCTAAGCGTCCGAAACACTCGGCAGGCCACCTCCTCACAAGGGTCCCGGCCGAAGGTGCGATAACCGCGTATTGAGGCATACTTCTAACGACATCGGGAGCTTCACCCAGGGGAGGAAGCGTAAAAACCGGGTCGGCCGACTCGCAGCCGACGAATTCGGCAAGCCGAAGGTTCTTTAGAACGGAGTGCAGCTCCGTTTTGGTCTTTGCCCTGTGTTCTTCGGTGTCAGTAGCGACCCTGTACTTGTAGGAAAATTTCGCCCCCTCTCGCGCGTGATCAAAGCCGACCCTGTCCCCAGTCCCCGTGAAAAGACCTATGGCCGCGCTCCTGAAGAGCCCCTGAAGATCGATCACCAGATCGAATTTCTCGTTTCGCAAGTCCTGCCACAGCTTTCCAATCTCCGAACAGGTACGCGGAAGATTCCGGGGCTTTTTCCACGTGTCTTTGTCTATGATCCAGAGCCTGTCAATGAGGGGATGGCCCTCGAGTATACCGGCAAATCCTTTCGCCACGACCCAGTGAAGCTCGGCCCCCGGGAATCGGCGGCTCAGTGCATGAAGAACCGGCAGGCCATGCATTACGTCACCAAGAGCGCTCGGCTTTATGATGAGAATCTTACGCAAGCCTGAAGGCGAAACGCGGAAGTTTTTCATGGCTCTCGGACCTCTTTTCCCAGTTGCGTGCATCAAGTTCCGACCCCATGCACATTACCTGCTTCTTCCGATTTCAACAAGGTCTCTACCGCGTGGAGGACATCATTTACGGAGATATCGGCCATACACCGGTGGTCGGTCGGACATTGCCTCTTGAGGCAGGGGGCGCACTCGGTTTCCTTGCGCACCAATGAGAACCGCGAGCATAACGGAGAAGTGGTGGAATGGTCTGTCGGGCCGAACAGCGCGACTATCGGGCGGCCGAAGGCCGCAGCCATGTGCATCGGGCCTGAATCATTAGTTATTACGAGCTGTACGGATGCGAGAAGCGCCATCAACTGCCGCACGGAAGTTCTTCCGATCATGTTCAGCGGCTTCGAACGCATCCGGGACACAATTTCAGAGCCGATCTCGGCCTCCCCCGGCCCACCCACGAGCAGCGATTCATATCCAAAGTCAGAGGCAAGAGCGTCGGCAACCTGTCCGAACCTTTCCGGATACCATCTTTTTGCGGAACCGTACGCAGCTCCCGGATTTATCGCGGCCCATTTCCCAGGGCCCAGGACACCGCCGGCCCAGCGCATTTCTTCATCCGTACACTGGAGGCGAAGCTCCTGCCCGGCGTTAGGAATCCCCAACTCGGCGAGCATATTCGTATAATATTGAGTATGATGCAGCCTGCGCACCTCTTTTGTTACCCGAATCGCATGGGTAAGGAGTATTCCGCGCCCGTCCGTACCATACCCGGCCCGCGTTTTTATCCCGGCCAGCTTAACCATTATCGCAGCTTCAATAGCGTTCTGAAAAAGGATGGCCATGTCGAATCGCTCCATGGCAAGCAAACGGCAAAACTTCCAAAGACCCCCGATCCCCCTATGGGGGCCTCTTTTGTCGTAGACGATTACGCGGTCGCAGAAAGGATGCGGGTTCATGAGTTCAGAAACAACGGGATTTGCGGCCAGTACGATCTCCGATGATGGAAAAGCCGCCCTGACCGATCCCATGGCCGGGGTGGTCATAACGGCGTCCCCGATCCAGTTTGTGGATCGCACCAGTATCTTCATGCTATGAGCGCGGTCAAGCTTCAGCATTTTATTCCGGCCTTGCGCAAATCGGGGTAGTCGTCGCTAAGTTCCTGAGCGCTTGTAGATGGAAGCCTGCGAAGGTCAACTATTTTAATCCTTACCATATCGCTTATTTCCACCCGTTCCGGACCCCCGCTGAAAAGCTTGCAGAATAATGCAGCATGTTAATTTAGAGGATTTCCGAGGGTCTTTTTTCAAAAAGGCGATTCTCCATAACATAAACCTGACAGAATTTCATGAAAACTAATCGTTTCGGAACCTGGCGGCTTATGAAATACAAACATTGACGTATTAGTCGGCGCCCATCCGGAAAAACCGGATGAGACACCGGCAGTTAGCGATTCGGATTTTTTGACGTCGATAACCTTTATCCAGACGCCTTAGACCGGTTTCCTAAACCAAAACTTGCCTGCTTGCACCTGCGCTGATATGATTCTTTGATTTTGAAATCGACCTGTACAGGAGAAACGGGATGAGGCGCACCGGCATTGCCGAGACCTGCATCGGAATTCTCATACTGGCGCTTCTGGCTGGAATAACCGGTTGGGTTTATTTTGCGCAGTCGCTGTTCGATCCGGGATTCTATAGTGTTAGTCTCCGGGAGGAGGGCAATGGCTCCTACCGCAAGAACTCCCTGCCCTCTCCGGGTTCTGGGCCGGCATCTGCCTTGATTCCCGAAAACCTCATTCCGATGGGCCCCGAGGAAACTTTCGACTCCGAAACCTTATCCGATAAAATTGACGGGAAGGCCGAGCTCTATCTTTCAAGCGGTTTTGTAAAGCTTCGTGCAAGGCGTTTTGTCAGCAAAGCGGACCCGAAAAGCTGGCTCGAGCTCTTCATATACGAAATGGCAGACCCAACAAAGGCGTTCTCCGTCTACAGCAGTCAGAAAAGAAAAGACTCGAAGCCGGTCGACCTTGGCGTTTCCGCATACGCCACGGAGGATGCCTTGTTTTTCACAAATGGGCCTAAGTATTTCGAGATAATATCAGCATCCAAAGACCTCGGCGAAGCGATGACCTCACTGGCCAAAAACCTTGTTGAAGCCGAGCCTAAATATACCGAGCAGCAAACCGAAGCTTCCCTCTTTCCGCTTGAATCCCTCGACGAGTCAAGCATATCGCTCCACATGAGCGACGTTTTCGGCTTCAGCAAGCTCGACCGCGTGTATACGGCCAGTTACGGTGTGGGGGTTGCCCAGGTTACCGCGTTCCTCTCGAAGCGTGAAAGCGCCCAGGAAGCCGCCGATCTTGCGGCGGCATACGGCCGGTTTCTCCTTGAGAACGGAGGGGTGGAAGCCGGTGAAATCCCTGGTGCGCCCGACTCTAGAATATACAAAGTGTTCGATACCTATGAAGTCGTCCTGCACAGGGGGAAGTTTCTTGCCGGGACTCACGAGGTCGATAATATGGAAAGTGCAAAGGATGTCGCATCACGGATTTACGGCAAACTGGAAGAGGCCGGGCGATGAGAAATATATCCAAAGATCATCCGCCCCAATGGGAGATGAACAGGCGCGATTTTCTCATCCGCTCCGCGAAAGCGGGGATAACTCTGGGGGCTGCGACTGCTATTGGTTATTTGCTGTACGACCCTGCCGGTCCCGGCGCACCGGTCGAGAAATCCTCAGTTGCCCTGCCCGACTTTTCGGTACCTGAAGCAGGCCGAAAAATAGCGATAGCAACCGGTGATGACAGAATCAAGACCGTCAACGCCGCCCTCAAGGCGCTCGGCGGAATCGAATGTTTCGTAAAAAAGGGCGACAGGGTCTTGATAAAGGTAAACGCCGCCTTCGCTACCCCCCCTTCCCTTTGCGCCACAACGAACCCGGAGCTGCTGGCCGAAGTCACGCACCTGTGCTTCAGGGCGGGCGCAACGGCGGTCGCCGTCACCGACAATTCTATCAATAATCCGGAAAGCTGTTTTGCACTTAGCGGCATAGGGGATGCGGCGCAAAGTTCCGGAGCTGATCTGATTGTGCCCAGGGAATCGCTTTTCAGCAACATTACAGTGCCCGGTTCAAATTTTATCCGCAATTGGCCCGTTCTGTTCGGAGCTTTCCATGGGGTGACAAAGCTGATCGGGATTGCTCCCGTGAAAGACCATCACAGGAGCGGCGCCTCGATGTCCATGAAAAACTGGTACGGGTTCATCGGAGGCAGGCGAAACATCTTCCATCAGGATATACATACGTTCATAAAAGACCTTGCGCTTATGATAAGGCCTACTCTCGTCATCCTGGACGGAATCTTCGCCATGATTTCCAATGGACCGACCGGAGGCTCGGTTTCCGATCTCAAGCAGACCCACACGATGATCGTCAGCACCGATCAGGTTGCCGCCGATGCGGCCGGGTCGGCCCTGCTGGGGAAAACACCGGCAGATCTGCCCTTCATAGCCAAAGCTGAACAGGCAGGGGCGGGGACTTCGGATTTTGAAGCCCTGAGTCCTTTGCGCGTATCCACAGGGTAAGAATCTGATGAGAATCACAACAGTCAGGCGAATAACCCAGATATTCTTTTTTGTCCTGTTTATATGGTTCTGTATTGCCAGCACCTTCGGGCAATCTTTTTGGCAATTGCGGGGCTGGCCGGTAAACTGGTTCCTCGAGCTCGATCCCCTTGCTGCCCTGGGAACCATTCTGACGACCCGCACTCTGTACTCGGGACTACTCTGGGCCATAGCCACAGTCGTGCTCACTGTCGTTCTGGGAAGATTTTTCTGCGGATGGCTCTGCCCATTCGGCGCCATGCACCATCTCATCGGTTATCTCGGCTCGCGTGGACGTTCCGTAAGAGAGAAAATCGCCGCGAACCGATATATGGGCGCACAGAGGATAAAATATTACCTCCTTCTGGTCCTGCTTTGCCCGGCTCTCGGGGCATTCGTGTTAAACATCGCAGATTCTTCAACGTGGGACCCGCTCAGCATTGCCTGTGTTTTGTGCCTTCTGGCAATTAGCGTTGCAGTTTCGCAAAAAGTCGACCCTGTGAGCAGACGGCCGATCACGGTATTCATCGGGCTGGCGGTATTATGGGTTGCAGCCGGTTATTTTCTGAAACTCGACGGGGCCTTTTCAGCCTCCCTCATGACCGGACTTCTCGACCCGATACCCCTTGTGTATCGCTCGGTAAATTTCCTGCTTCTCCCTTTTGCAGACTCTGCTTTTCACCTGACATCCGCAGCCCAGAGACATTATGAAGGACCGTGGCTTACCGCTTTCGTCTTCTTTAGCGCCCTTATTCTCAACTTGGCGATACCTCGTTTTTATTGCCGGTTCCTATGCCCTTTGGGCGCCTTTTTCGGGATCCTGGGCAGATATGCTCTGTGGCGGGTCGGAAAGAAGACCGCCCAATGCAGCCAATGCAGCCTTTGCGATTCCAGGTGCGAAGGCGCCTGCGACCCGGCAGGACGCATCCGAATTCCCGAGTGCGTGCTCTGCATGAACTGCCTCTACACCTGTCATGAAGACCTGATGGGCTATAACACGTTCCGATCCGCGTCAGGCGAGAGCATCTCGCCCGACCTGTCCCGCCGGGGATTCATCACGGCGGCCGTCTGCGGAATAGCCGCCGTACCCATGCTGAGAATAGATGGAAAGCTCAGCCAAAACTACGATCCCGCCCTGATTCGACCGCCGGGGTCTCTGGCCGAACCCGAGTTTCTCAACCGCTGCATCAGGTGCGGGCAATGCGCGCGCGTTTGCCCCACCAACGTTATACAACCCGATATCACAAAGGCTGGGATCGAGGGCCTGTGGACCCCGGCTCTGAACATGCGCACCGGGTCGAGCGGCTGCCAGATGAACTGTACGGCATGCAGCCATATCTGCCCAACTGCCGCCATCCGCCCGATTTCACTCGAGGAAAAGCTTGGGCGAGGCGTTTTCGAAAAAACCGGTCCCATCCGCATCGGCACTGCATTCATCGACCGAAGCCGTTGCCTGCCCTGGGCCATGGACAAGCCATGCATCGTCTGCCAGGAAAACTGCCCCGTAAGTCCGAAAGCGATATTCGCAAAAGAGAGCTTCGCTACGGTACGGGACGGCAACCTGGACGTCGCGGAAATCTCAGGCGCCTCTGTTCTGCTTGCAAAGCCGGTCCTTCAGCCGGACCGTTTCGGTACGGGCGACTTCTTCGTTCTGGTTCAAAGCGGGGATAACTTTGCAAGAACGCGAATCCTTTCAAATTCGCAGAAATCCATCATCCTGGAATCACGGATTTCGCCAGAGCTTACGACCGCCGATTTGAAAAAATTAGTGCTGCAGGTGCGGCTCCAGACCCCCCAGATTGATCCCGATCTATGCACCGGCTGTGGTATCTGCGAGCACGAATGTCCTGTGAGCGGCTTGAGGGCGGTCAGGGTGAGCGCGGAAGGCGAATCGAGGAATAAGAAGCACTCGCTCCTGCTGAACCGAAAATAAAATAACATCCTTTTTCGCCCGCTGATTATTGAGCCGCGCGAGGTGGAATCCGAAGAGGAATAACAGAGTTTTCTCACTCCCGCTGAGACAGCCCCAGAATCACGTTGACGTATGCGCGGGGCTTTTCTATTTTAGGCCTCATTTAATGGGGAAAGAACTCGACTCTCTGCGTGGTCTCACTGGATACTGGAGCAATATGAGCAGAAAGCAAAATATACTTAAAAAAGGAAAAGAACACCTTTCGCTGACTCGCGGAGAATCCCAAGAACTGCAAATGATTCTTGACCGCCTTGCTGTCCAGGACCCAGAAGGTGAGAGTTTCGAGGGCTACCTGCACTCGCTTCGTAACTCTCTTTCCACAAAACCGGTTCTTGCGGCCGTACTCATCGACAGGCTGAGCCGCAATCCCAGCCAAACCGGCTTTCGCACCTTTCAGGCTTTCCATGAAACCATCGAGTCCTCGCCTTATAAAAGGAACCTGAAGCAGGCGGCCTACCGGTTTTCACAGAAGGGTTTCAAGGCCGCCGAAAGGACCCCGGCCCCGGAAAAGGTCGTCCTGATCCAGGGTGAGCAAAGAAAGGCTACCGCTCACCTGTTCATGGTCCAGGGGACCATGTGGATCGTTTCCGCTATTATTCCCGAGGCGTTACAGGGAGGTTATGCTCTCATAACCGCGTTCCTTGAAGACGATTTTGCCACCTTTAACGTGCGAGTTATCGAAAGCCGCACTCAGAAACTGTACAGGGATTATCTCCAGGAACTCTCAGCCCATGCGATCGGCGGCAGAGCTCATGAAATTCCACCCTGGCACGCAGCGCGGCTCTTCTTTGAAATGTTCGATTTTTGGACAGCCAAAGAAACATATGCCCAACTGGAAAGGGCCCGGGATCTTCTTAAGAGGTATCATGAACCGGACAGAAGACCATACGTCTACGACCTGATGCCCGAAGTCGAATATCCCGAACGACATTTTTCCGAATTCGAAATCGGCAAATTACTGGAAGGAATGGACCTTTCCTGGCTGACATTTAGTAAAGAACAGCTTTCACCCTATCACGAGAAGATAAAAACCCTTGACAGTCCTCTTCTCGTGGTCCCGAGGGAGGTCCAGGTCGAGCGAGGCCTGGATGTGCTTCATGATGCTGCTGAAAGCCTGTGCGTGGGAGCAAAGCGATTGCTCTACGAGAGGTTTTTCGAAGAGCAGGCAATGGCCTTCAAACTCTCGGGCGCCGAAGACAAGGCGCACTGGGCCTGGATAATTGCCCGCAATCTCTCGAGCCGATCCTCTGTGGGAAAAAACCCGGCCGTATTACAATTGGTAAGGTATTCGATCAGTTACCACTGGAACGAAGATTTTATCTCTGCTGAGGAGACTGAGGAAACGCCGCAGCGGGAGCGCCGAACCGAATCGGGAATCATTCTGCCCTGAACGGGAAGATCGATATGGAAATCTCACAGATAAGAACCGCCGCCCATTCATGCGCTGTTGACATCACTGAACATGTAGCCGCCCGATTAAGGGAAAAGTCAGCCCAAAAGGGCATCTGCCTGATCTACACCCCGCACACCACGGCCGGCCTTACCATAAATGAAGGGGCCGACCCGAATGTGATGGATGACGTTTTAAGAACGCTGGACACTATCGTCCCATGGAGGGGCGCTTACAAACACACCGAAGGCAATTCAGCGGCCCACATTAAAGCGATCCTGGTCGGGGGAAGCGTGCAGGCAATTGTCGACTCGGGAAAGCTGGTTCTGGGCACCTGGGAAAGAATATTCCTCCTGGAATTCGACGGCCCGAGGACGCGGAATATCTTTGTTCAATTCCTGGGCAGCCAGGCTTTCTGATCGGCATCGAGTGGGAGGTGAGTCACATCCCCCATACTGCCACGCCACCGTGCGTACGGTTCCGTACACGGCGGTTCATGAAGCACATTGAAGTCTTCGCAGCGGAAAAGGACTCTTTTGGGGACAAAAAATCCGCACGGAAGCCGGACTCGGTTTCCCGGGGCGGCAAACAGCCCCACTTTTGTCGCATAACCTGCCCCGAGCCCCACAATGAGCCGGGATGCTCTGAGATAACTCCGACTGTCAATTTTCGGTTATCTGTACTGAAATCCTGGACAAGAAACTTTTCTTGCTGAATAATCCCATCCGTAAAGGAATTTCCAGCGAACAGGGTTCAGAATGTTTATGCCTGCCCGGCGTTACCCATCTTTTTTCGCGCCCAGGCGCTCAAAAGAGGAATTCTGAAAGACCTCATGGCCAAAGCTAAGAGTTCACAGCCAGCAGCATCGAAACATGCCATGGATCGCGCATTATTGCAGCAATTGGTTTTTCCGGTGCTGCTGCTTCTGGGTGTGTTCATATTCGGCACGGTGGGATTTTTCATTTTGGGCGGGGGCAAATGGAGCCTTTTCGACTGCGCCTATACGACGAGTATTACACTTACCACCGTCGGTTTTGGAGAGATACTCGAGGACTTTGGTAGAAACGGCCGTCTTTTCGCCATGGTTCTGATGTGGTCCGGAATGGGGGTGGCTCTCTATGCAGTCTCGACTATCACCGGGTTTGTAGTCGAGCGTAAATTTTCTCGAATATTGAGGGAGCGTAAGATGGAAAAAAGCATTGCCGCGCTCAGAGACCATTTTATTGTCTGCGGGGGCGGCCACACCGCTGTCAATGTGTTACGAGAGCTGATTACCTCAAAGCGGTCCTGTGTGTGCATCGAACTAAAACCGGAGCGCATTGAATGGATCGCCAGCCAATTCGAGGGCCTGTATTACATCCAGGGGGACGCAACTGAGGAAGATGTACTGCTCCGCGCCGGGATTGAGCGGGCTTCGGGTGTGCTGGCAGTGTTGTACGAAGATAGTCACAACCTTCTGATAACGGTCCAGGCACGGTACATCAACCCTGAAATCAAGATCGTGGTGCGATGCCATGAAAACAATCTGGCCGACAAGTTCTACAGGGCCGGAGCTAATTATATCGTGAATCCATCTTTCATCGGCGGCATGCGTATGGCCAGCGAGATGATCCGCCCTCATGCCGTTTCATTCCTCGACCGGATGCTTAGAGGAAATGACGCAATTCGCGTCGAGGAAGTTACAATTGGTGAAAGGTCGCGGTGGATCGGGCATTCGCTCCGCGAAATCGACATTCAGCGCAGGACCGGCCTGATTGCGGTTTCTTTGAAGCGTCCCGAAGATCCCGAGTTCACGTATAATCCATCTCAGGATGAAGTCCTAACGCCGCAATCGGTAATAGTGGTCATAGGAAATCCCGAACAGATCTCCAACCTCAGGAGATTCTGTGCAGAGGAAGGTGACGATCGCAGTGTCCTTTAATTGACCGGGAATTATATTCACTTACCGTAGCATTCAAAAAATGGCGTGTGTCTGCGTTTCCGATGGCGCCGAGTTTGATGCCAAGGACGGTCTTAGGCATTGGAATCCCAAGAGATTTTAGTGTTCTGAATGAAATCCGCGTCGACTATAAGAATCGCCGTCAAATCCGCCTGCTTGGCAAAAACCCGAGCAGAGGAAGCTACCGCCAAGCCCTGCAAAACCCTCTCAGAATGGCTTCTTACAGGTTCAATCACGACGTCTGAGAGGGGTGGGGGCAGGATTATGGCCGGTAATGCGCATGGATGCTTTCCCCCGGATTCAATGGCCATCTTCACCGAAATACACAGTGGGGTAATTCCCGCCCATTGAGGCGGGGGAATATTTGATTGCTTTTATGACTCGATCCCCTGTAAGGGCATTGGCCCTTATGTTGATCTTCTAACACAGAGTGCTTAGTGCAATGGTATGGAGGGATTGTTTCGAAAAAAGAGCACAAGAAAGGAACTGAGTACGATGAAGGAGAAGAAGAGCTGCGATGCCCATGATGGCACTACTATCCCGAATGGGGTAGAGTCATGTTGCGAGGGAAGGTGCTTCATCTGCCGGGATGGAGAGTGGGTGGAAAAAAGCAAGTGAAATAGAATTAAGCAGGCTTCAAAGAGGGGTCCATTATTTCACGCGAATTGGCAGTCACGGGGAGCCAAAGACCATACAACAGAACAATTCAGCGGGAAGACCATGAGTGAGTTTCGTACCGAGACGGACAGCCTGGGGGAGGTGCGGGTGCCTGCCGACAAGTTGTGGGGTGCGCAGACACAGCGTTCGCTCGAGCATTTTAGTATCGGTGACGACCTTATGCCGCGCGAACTGGTAGACGCGTATGCTATCGTGAAGAAAGCTGCGGCATTCGCGAATCAGGGTAGTGGCCGGCTTACAGAGCAACAAAGGGATTTGATCGCCCGGGTTTGCGACGAAATCCTCGCCGGAAAACATCGAGATCAGTTCCCGCTCCACGTCTGGATGACAGGCAGCGGCACCCAGTTCAATATGAATGTCAATGAAGTGATCTCCAACCGATGCTGTCAGATTGCCGGCAAGCCTCTAGGCAGCAAATCCCCAATCCATCCGAACGATCACGTGAACATGTCGCAGTCTTCCAACGACACATTTCCCTCCGCTATGCACATCGCCGCTGGTATTGGAACCAAGCAAAGGCTGGCGCCCTCGGTGAAGGCATTGCGCGATGCCATCGCGGCCAAGGCCGAGTTGTGGAAAGACATCGTGAAGATAGGCCGCACCCATATGCAGGATGCGACGCCACTGACTCTCGGCCAGGAGTGGTCAGGTTATGTCGGCATGCTGGACGAGAGCCTTCAGTATATCGGGAACAGCCTTACAGGCATCTGGAGTCTCGCCCTTGGCGGCACGGCAGTAGGAACCGGGCTCCATGCCGCGCCCGGATTTGCCGAAGATGCGGCAGCGGGGATCGCACGCCTGACAGGGCTGCCATTCGTAAGCGCGACCAACAAATTTGCCGTACAGGGTTCACACGATGCTCTCGTAATGCTCTCCGGCGGGCTGCGCAGCCTGGCCGTTTCCCTCTACAAAATTGCAAACGACATCCGCCTTTTGAGCTGCGGGCCACGGTGCGGTTTTTACGAACTGAAAATCCCGCAGAACGAACCGGGCTCTTCAAACATGCCCGGTAAGGTGAATCCGACGCAATGCGAGGCGCTGGCCATGATCGCAGTGCAGGTCATGTCTAATGACGTCGCCGTAGGCTTCGGCGGGGCTTCGGGCTATCTTGAGATGAACGTCTACAAGCCGCTGATCATAGCCAACGTCATGCAGTCGGTCCGCATTCTCACCGATGGCTGCCACAATTTCCGGACATTTCTGATTCAAGGAACGGAACCTAACCTGAAGCAGATCGATCGCTTTGTCCAACAGTCGCTGATGCTGGTCACGGCTCTGTCTCCAGAGATCGGCCACGATAAAGCCTCAGAGATTGCGCACTATGCAAACGACCATGAACTGACGCTAAAAGAGGCGGCGCTAAAACTCGGCTACGTCAGTGAGGCGGACTACGACCGGATCGTCGATCCGAAAAAGATGGTCCATCCGTATGCGGCCGGCCAATGAATAATTACGCGCGGGAAAACCGATCTCCGGAAACCCTGCTTAATGTGCCGGGAGACGAGAGATGACCCAGAATGAAAATCCTCAAAAAAAGCACTGCATTGACATCCGTTGGTGGTAGGGCTGATGCGCATTATTCGGAATTATTCTTCGCCGGACCGGAGCATTTATAAACAGGATAAGGAGCCTGGGATCACGTTATGGCGATACTATCCAAAGACGGCTCCATTCTGTTTATTACCCGCATGGTGCGCTTATTCGCCTACGGTTCTCTTTCCGTCATACTATTGATCTATCTGGCGCAGATAGGCCTCAGCGATACACAAATAGGCCTTTTATTGACCCTTACTCTTCTGGGCGATACGATTATCTCCCTTTGGCTTACGACAAGGGCTGATTGTGTCGGCAGGCGCCGGATGCTTCTGGCCGGAGCGGGCCTGATGGTTTTTGGAGGGACTCTATTTGCTCTGACTACAAGCTATGCGGTCCTGCTGATTGCGGCAATTATCGGTGTAATAAGTCCCAGCGGATATGAGGTCGGTCCGTTTCTGTCCATCGAACAATCAGCTCTGTCAAACATCATTCCAGATGAAAAGCGCACTCAGATCTTCGCCTGGTATAACCTGGCCGGTTTGTTTACCACAGCACTCGGCGCCATTGTTACCGGAATACTGGTCCAACTCTTAGAGAATGCGCATATAACTCCCGTTGCAAGCTACCGCACCATAATCGTCGGCTATGCCGCCCTCGGTTTTTTGCTGGCTGCCCTTTTTTGCGCGCTTTCCCCTCTTGTGGAGGTCCCCGTGGAAAGCTCGTGCGAAGTTCCGTCCGAGTTCAGGAAGCGCTTTGGCCTTCACCGGTCCAAGAGCATCGTGTTCAAACTTTCGGCATTGTTTTCACTCGATGCGTTTGCGGGTGGCTTCATTCTGCAAAGCATTCTGGCCTATTGGTTTTACAAGCGTTTCGGGGTTCAGCCTGCGCTGCTGGGCAGCATCTTTTTCGGGGCAAACATTCTCGCGGGAGTATCGTCCCTGTCGGCCTCCTGGATGGCGTCCAGGATAGGACTCGTCAAGACGATGGTCTATACCCATATTCCTTCGAACATCCTTCTGATGCTGGTTCCGCTCATGCCGAACCTGCCGCTGGCAATCACCGTGCTCTTACTGCGTTTCAGCATCTCGCAGATGGATGTACCAACCCGACAGTCATATGTCATGGCCGTCGTGGAACCCGATGAACGCTCAGCGGCCGCCGGCATCACCGGAGTTGCCAGAACGGTCGGCGCCTCCTTCTCGCCGGTGCTCGCAGGACCTTTGCTGGCCAGCGCAACACTTGCGAGCATTCCCTTTTTCATCAGCGGCAGCCTCAAAATAATCTACGACCTGCTGCTTTATCGCAGTTTCCAGGCTATCCGGGCGCCTGAAGAGAGCGAGTGAATTGTCATCACTCAACCAACCGAAGAAGTGATCTATCTAGTGGGCTCTCAGCCGAGTTTTAAATATTTTGAGCGACAATGCCGGCAGTGGAAGTTGCTGTGCCGATCATCATTGAAAAATATCTATCACCGTGTTGTCCCAGGCTTCGCACCGGGATCGGGTTCCTTGGGAACCTGCTTTCCAGCGCCGAGGATTTGCTCTAAAACCAGTTCGTCAACTGTTTCTTCATGGAGTAATGTTTCCGCCAGCTTGTCCAACTTGTCCCTGGCGCCGTTCAAGAGGCTGGTTACAATCTCGCATCGTTCTGCAATCAACTTTCGCACATCTTCATCGATACGGGCTGCTGTAGATTCGCTGTAGTCCTTGCCCCGCGACAGCTCATATCCCAGAAACGGTTGTTGATCGTCGGATTCGAAGGCGACCGGCCCCAGACTTCCCATCCCCCAACGCGTCATCATCCGCCGGGCAAGGCTGGTGGCCTGTATCAGATCGTTTTCGGCGCCGGTAGTGACATCGCCAAATACTATCTGTTCCGACAGTCGGCCGCCCAGCATGACATCGATGCGCGCAACCAGGTATGTCCTGCTGTAATTATATTGTTCCTCGGAAGGCACCTGTTCGGTAATCCCAAGTGCGCGCCCGTGCGGAATAATAGTGACCCTATGAACGGGATCGGCCGCCGGAGTGAGCCAGGCGACTGCTGCATGGCCACTTTCGTGATAGGCTATGACTTTCCTTGCATCTGGATCCGTGAGCGACGGACGCTCCCCGCCGAGTATAACCTTATCGAGGGCCTCCTCGAAATCCGCCATGCTCACCTGCTTATGGGAACGCCGAGCGGCGACAAGAGCCGCTTCGTTGCAAATGTTGGCGATATCGGCGCCGCTCATGCCCACGATCTTACGAGATAACAGATCGAGTTTGACATCCGATGCAATTGGTATTTTCGCAGTGTGTATACGCAGAATAGCCTCCCGGCCCTCCCGGTCGGGAAGTGGAACCATCACCTGCCTGTCGAATCGACCCGGGCGCAGGAGGGCCGGGTCAAGCACGTCGGGCCGGTTTGTGGCGGCCAGCACGATGACTTCCTGGCGCTCCTCAAAACCGTCCATCTCGACCAGGAGCTGATTCAGGGTCTGTTCTCTTTCGTCGTTCACCGCGCCGAGACCGGCGCCGCGTCGCCGACCCACTGCATCCAGTTCGTCAACGAAAACGATGGAAGGTGAGGCAGCTTTGGCCTGCTCAAAAAGGCTGCGGACCCGGCTCGCTCCAACCCCAACGAACATTTCGACAAACTCAGAGGCGCTGATGGAAAAGAAAGGCGCCCCGGCCTCGCCGGCTACTGCTCGAGCCAACAGGGTCTTTCCAGTACCGGGCGGGCCGACCAGCAGGGTGCCACGCGGTATACGCGCCCCCATCTGGTGGTACTTTTGCGGGTTTTGAAGAAAATCGACCACCTCCTCCAAGTCGCCCTTGGCCTCATCGGCGTCAGCAACGTCCTTGAATGTCACCTTAGGCTGCTCACTGCTGTAACGACGGGCCTTCGTTTGTCCGAGTCCGAATATGCTTGACTGATTGCGCATGGCCTGCCGGCTCATCCATACGAAGTAAAAAACGAGCAGGAGCATCGGCGCCCAATCCACGAGCAGCGTAATAAACCACGGCTTGGAAGGCGTTTTTGCATTCACCGTGACACGATGAGCTTCAAGGAGAGGCATCAGGGCGGGGTCCCCCACTGATTCGGGAAATACAGTGGCAAACTTGCCATATTTTTGCGGGACTGCTCCAGCCTTGGGAGTATTTTCGCCATCATTTTTGCCTTCTCGATTTCCGGAAAGATTCTCTGAGCCGGGATTTGCCGGCGTCTCTGCTTTCCCGGACCGCGAAGGCGCCCCCGTAGCCGAGGACTCCGGCCAGAGGATCGGTTTGACTAACATACCGCTGATTTGCGGGCCGACAATGAGCACTTCGGAGACGTTGCCGGCGCTAACCTGCTCAAGGAAAGTTGAATATGGGATAAGGACTTCAGGCTTCGAGGGCTGCAAGAAGAGCACCGCATTCCAAATGAAGAGCGCCAATAAGACCACCCACCAGAACCTGGACCCCAACCCGGGCGGCTGCTGGTTACCCGGTTCTCTTTGCTGTTTTCCAGGTATCGTTGGCTGCTTGCCGGCCATTGTTTATCGAATCCGGAAGAATGGGTTGTATAGTCATTAAAATTGGCTGGAAACCCATTAAACATTCATTTCCCGGCTATGTATTTAATCACTCACCTTGTACCTGTAAACTTCATCGAAGGGGCCCTCCCTTTGCTGCTGCCGTTGTGCTCTTTGGATGTACAACATTGATGAAAGACCATAGGAACCCATACGCTGAAGCAACGGATTCTTTTTTGAGTGATGTCCTCGAAGTGAAGAAAACCTTGAAGGCGGACCGCGTTAAACCCTACCGAGATAGACTATAAATAGAGTAATTAACCTAAAGAAACCTATAAAAAGCCGCTACGCGCACATTAGTGCGCTACGCGGCACAACCCGCGCCGGCCCACATTGGATTCTCTACGCCTTCCCTGACCTGTCTATGACCAGAGGCGGGGCCGGCGGCGGGTGGCCTATCTGAGCCTCGCTTCTCAAACCACATAGAGCACGGCAATCGCAACACCGGCCGTGACAACGGTCCAACGCAACACGATCGGCCGAATCCAGCCTGCAAGGCGTTCGCCCAGGACCCCACCTATTAGCGCGCCCACAGCCATCACCAGCGCTACCGGCCAAATCACCTGCCCTGAGAACAGGAAAAAAATGGCGGCCGCCATATTGATGCCAAACGAGAGAATCTGCTTGAGCGCATTCAACCGCGTCAGTGAGTCATCGAGTACGAGTCCGAGTACCGCCAGCACGATCACGCTCAAGCCGGCGCCGAAATACCCCCCGTAAACGGCGGCCAAAGCTACCGGTAGAACGATCAGCGTTTCGTGCGCTTTTGACGATCGTGAGCGTCCGCCACGACGCACGATCCAGGCGTGCAGAGGCTCCTGAACGGCGAGGAGACCGGCGGCGAGCAGTATCAGAAAGGGCACCATCGAACGAAACAGATATTCACTCGTGTTCAAGAGCAAACCTCCGCCTGCGACGCCACCCAACACACCGGCAGGGGCGAGGCGCCAAAGGCGTTTTCTGTTCCTTTGCAGATCGTTTAACTGCGCGATGGTCCCACCCAGGTAACCGGGGCACAGGGCTACGGTGTTTGTCACGTTCGACGCCACAGCCGGAACACCCAGCGCGATCAGCAGCGGAAAAGTGATAAGAGTTCCACCACCGGCAAGCGCATTCACCGCCCCTCCCGCCACAGCCGCCAGTCCCACGAGACCAAACTCCAACCCGGTCATTGTCTTTTTCGTCCTTTCAGATCTCCAATCTTCCTTCCCTGCCAAGGTCCTTCTTTACTGGCCGCAAATGCTCCGGCATCAGGTCAAGCTGCTGATCGTCGTCTGCGACACAATGGCGGCGGTGGCCCGCGAGGTCATCGAAGAACTGTCTCCCGTTCCGGTCCTGGACGTGATCGGCGCGGGGGCGCGCAGCGAGATCGAGGTGACCAGGAACAGGTTACATTGTTTGCGGGTTCAGGGAAAGAACCTGCCGTAGGAAAATATTGTCTCCTGGAACGGCCACTTTCGAGCATTTTAAAAAGTTTTTGCTCCCCTGACCGTTGTTTCATTGTCCTGCCTATCGCCTTCCCTCAACCTTGACTGAATGGCTGGGAAGCCATTTGGGTTGCCTTGTAGGCACTGAACACCGCAGCGCCGGAGGCATAAAAGGCATCCTTGCCGACCAGGCCGGTTATCCCCGAGCGTTCCAGTTGGGCATAAACCTCATCCGAGACCTCGAAAAATATCAGTCTTATGCCCTGCCCCTGGAGGATGGCATAGAGGGAGCGCAAAGTTGCGGCAGCTGTGTAGTCGATGTCATCCACGGCGCCGGCGCCGATGCAGAACCAGACCAGGGGCGGCTTCGCCTCTTTGGCCAGCCTGCTGACCTCCTCTAACAGTTGCCCGGCGTTGGCGTAATACATACTGTGATTGAACCGGTAAGCCAGCAGCCCCGGCAGCAATTGGCCCCGGGTTGCCACCGGCGCGGTCTTCCAGCCTTCAGGTTGAGCCTCCACGATCACCGCGTTTTTCGGCCGGTAGCCATGCCGGGTGTGGCTCACCAGTGACAGGAACATGGCCAGCAGGATACCCTGCTCCACCCCCACGAGGACTACAGTGGCAGCGGTTATGAGGGCCACCCCGAACTCTGCAGGCCGCTCGCGAAAAATCTGCCGCATTCCCGACACGTCAATCAAATCCAGGCCGATCAAGAAAACCACGGCGGAAATCACCGCGCCGGGCATTAACTCCAATGGCCCGGTCAGGAACAGGAGCACCAGGAGGACAATAACGCTGGTAGTGATTTGCCCCAACTGGCTGTGCCCCCCGGCGCCGTCCACCACCTGCGTCATGGTGGGGCTGCCGTTGACCACAAAGGTACCGGTTAGCCCGGCGCCCATGTTGGCGAGGCTGAGGCCAACCAAGTCAACGTTCTCGCTAAAGCGTTCGTCGTAACGGGTGGCATAGGCTCGCGACGTCGCGGCGCTCTGGGCAAGGATTACCACAAATATGGAGAAGGCTGTGGGCAGGAGCTTCATGAGGAGGCTGACGCTCAGGTCCACGTGGGGCAAGCCCACCGCCGGGATGCCGCCGGGAACCGGGCCGAGGATGGCGACCCCGTGGGCTTTCAGGTTGATCGCCCAGCTCACGGTGATGGCGCCGATGACCGCAATGAGAGGGCCGGGGAGTTTCCTGGATATTTTCCGGGAGCCGAAAATGATGATTAAAACGGCCGCTGTCGTTATCAACGTGGGCCAGTTCGACTGTTGGAGATGCTGAACATCGTGAATTAATCTGCCCAGGGCGCCGTGCCCTCCCATGGGCAATCCCAGCATGCCCCTTATTTCGCCGACGGCCACCTGGACGCCCACGCCCGTTAGAAAGCCGATGAGCACGGTGCGCGACAGGAAGTCCGCCAGAAACCCAAGGCGAATCAGGCGAGCGATGATAAGCATCACCGCGGCCATGCAAGCCAACACACCGCACAGGGCCAGGTATTCGGCCGATCCCGAGACTGCCAGGCCGGCAAGACCACCGGCCACAATGGCCGCAGTGGCTGAGTCGGCCCCCACCACCAGGCGCCGCGACGAGCCGAAGATGGCAAACAGGGCCATGGGGATGAGCATGGTGTAGAGGCCGGTGATCACCGGAGCGCCGGCGATCCTGGCGTAGCCCATGACCTGAGGGATGGCCAGGGCAGCCAGGGTAATGCCCGCCATAATGTCGGCCAACACCATGGACCGATCGACAGGCAGGATCCCCTGGAGCATGGGAAACCGCGCGCTTTGGGCCTCGGTCTGGGACGTGCCTGTCATAGTCATCGTCTCGGCTCCTCTCCTCGTCAGATAGACTTACATATATCACTTAAATAGCCTCACATCGCGGAGCGCGGAAGGCGACCGCATCGCGTGTCTAATCTGGTCTTAATCTGGTCTTAATCTGGTCATTCCTCTTACCGCCTTTAGGCGGAAGACGCTTTTACCGCCTTTAGGCGGAAGTCGGACGCGTTAGGCGGGCGCGGGATGCCTTCAATGCCTTCAGTCACACGTGCGGGATCATGCAGCATCACAGGACCGGCGATCTCTTCGGTTGGCATTGCAAAAGCCGTCTCGACGCAGCAGCGCACCCCTTCTCAGCACCTTTCGCCGGGCCGGTTGCCACCGGGTGAGGTGAAATTTATTTTCGAAATCTTGACGGTAAGAACCTTTGTGAAGGCGGTCAATGGCTTAGAGGTTTTAGGCAACTGCTGACAATATCACCGGATGTCGTCGTTAGATGCTCAAGTGATGTTGAAATCGACTCGAGTATTTTTCAAACGCCTTGAGCCGCCAGGGTGACTCTACAAGTCCCCCTGTGCTATAAGGCCTCCCGCTCCCACCCCGTCTCGCGGGTGGGCGGGCTGTCGAGAATGAGCGGTCGGCCTCAGCGCTACGCGCTCACATGTCGCTACGGGAGGCCGGGCAAGCCCACTTCACAAAGTGAAGCAGAGCGAAGCCCCGCGAAGCGAGACCTCTACACCATTGTAACTTCACCTTCTGATGCGCTTAACATTTGGCTTGCCTTCAAACGCACCACGTTTAATGTCTGTACGTTCTGCACGGCTGCGCGCAGGGTCGCCGCTCTTATCATGTCAGGCGCATTTTTTTTTCGCGCAAGGTATTATATAAGCCTATTATCATACGAGGGGAATTCTGGGGATTTTCATTGAATGTGCCCATTGAGATTATACTCGGGGCTGCAGAATTGTTAAGAATTGACTAAACCAGGAGTCGAAGAAAGAGGTTATGAAACGTCATTTTTTAGTGCCTTTGATAGTTATTGCATGGCTTCTCTCCGGCCCGTGTTCGGCCCAGGAAAAAACCGATACCCAAACCTCAATCCCTAAGATTGCCCAAAATGTATCCGGCAAGGATGAGAACGCGGAGCAAAATAGAGAAGCCAAAGCCGCTGCGCCATCTTTTCCGGGGCTTGCCGAGGTAATTCCACGAGCCGCTGATCTTAGTGAGAAGGCGAGCAAAGCCGAAGAAGCCATTGCCGCTACCAGAGATACTTCAGCTTTTGGCAGGCAGATTACCGATGCTGAAAACCGGGTCAATCAGCTCGCCAAAAAGATTGCCGGCATGGGCGATCCTACCGGCTGGAATATCTACCGGCTACTCGATGTTCGGCACCTGATTCAAGGTGAAAAGAGCAAACTTGAGGCGCTCCTTGATCCGATTTCCGCAAAGCTCTCGGACCTTGAAGCCATACGCAGGAACTGGGAAGATGAACCCACCTTCTGGAAAAAATGGGAGGAGTCTCTGAGCGAGGCACAGACAGAGATTCCTCCGGAGACCTTCAACAAGGCGGTCGAAACGGCAACTGCGGTCGTGCAGTCCGCTGCCGACGCTTCGACACCGGTTCTGGTGCTGCAGCAAAGACTCACTAAACAGATTGACGAAGTTCGCCAGCTTAGCATTCCGGTTTATGCGGCCCTGAAGAAGGTGCGCAGCGAAACCTTCCAGAAGAATACGCCGTCTTTCTTCAGTGTGGAATTCTATGGACCGCTCAACACGGCGCTTTGGGCTGCTATAAAAGGCGGCGCTGCCGATTCGTGGAAGATGGAGAGAGAATTTTTTCCTAACTATGACTATGGGTGGATAATATTTCTGCAAGTTCTTGTAACCCTCGCCCTTGTTGCCATTATTTGGCGCCGTCGACAATTCCCGGAGAAGACTAAGGACTGGCATTTCATAAGACAACATCCGTGGGCTTTTTCCATCTTTGCGATCCAAGCGGCGGCCTTGCTGTTGTACCAGGGGGCCACTCCTTCATTGTTGCTCCTGAACGTTGCCCTGGTAGTCTTCTCATCATCGTTTTTGATTTCCGGCATGCTTCCACATGCCGGAATGCGACTGGTGGTGTTCCTGCTGGCGGGTGTCCTGACAATCTCAGCGTTTTTGAAACTGATCTCGTTTCCGGCGCCTCTGTATAGTCTTTGCCTGGCGCTGATATGCGTATCGGGAATAGGGGTTTTCCTTCGCATGGACCGGCGCCATAGTGCTGAACAAGGCGGCAGAATGGACCTCTTCTCCGTGGGGCTGCGGCTGGGATCGCTGGTTCTGTTTGCAGCCCTGCTCCTGTTGTTTGCAGGGTTCAGCAACCTGGCAAATTTCCTGGTGCGCTCATCCATCGCAACCATTTTCTCTTTTGTCATCGCTTTCTTGCTCCTTTGCCTCGGCAATGGATGCATCGCGGTTTTTCTAAATCAACCCTTCGTTACGCGGCTGGGGTTTTTCAACCGTTTCGGGAAAGCCCTTGAATCCCGCCTGCAGAACTTGCTCAAAGCTATCCTCTGGATTGGAGTTTTTTTGACCCTGTTTCAGTTGTGGGGTATCTACGCATCGTTCGGTCAGGCCTGGGAGACGATCTTTAAATTCAAACTCGCCATCGGTGAGCTAACCCTTAGCCTCGGCCGCATCCTGATGGCCGCCCTCTTCATCTACCTCCTGGTTTCCGGCTCCTGGTTCATCCGCGCCTTTCTTGACGGGGAGGTGTTCCCGCGGCGGCAGATCGATCGCGGTGCACGAGATGCCATTAAGAAACTGATCCACTATGCGCTCCTCCTTTTCGGAATCATGATGGCGATAAGCTTGATCGGCCTTAACCTGACAAGTCTCGCTTTTCTGACGGGCGCCCTGGGCATCGGCGTCGGTTTCGGACTGCAGAATATCGTCAATAACTTTGTCAGTGGCTTGATGTTGCTCTTTGAGCGGCCGTTCAAAGTCGGCGATATGGTCGTGGTGGACAACGAGACCGGTACGGTAAGAAAAATAGGGCTGCGTTCGACCATTATCGAAACCTCCGATCGTTCCGAATTGATTGTTCCCAATTCTCTATTTATTTCGGGAAAAGTGACGAATTGGACCCGTTCGAACAAGATCGCCAGGATTAGGATTACTGTTGGAGTTGCCTATGGCAGCGATATTGAACAGGTCCTAAGCTTGCTGAAGGAAGCCGCTGAAACCGAGCCTCGAGTTTTAAGCGACCCGGAGCCCAATCCGCTTTTTCTTCGTTTCGGAGACAGCGCCCTGGAGTTCGAACTGCACTCCTGGATTGCCGATGTGACGGATTTGCTCTCCGTCAGGAGCGCCCTTTGTCAGGGGATTGCCAGCCGCTTCCAGGCGGCTGGAATCGAAATCCCCTTTCCCCAGCACGACCTGCACCTGCGCTCGATTGACGAGAGAGTTTTCGAGCGAGTTCCCGGTTTGCAGAAAAAAACCGATTAGGGAAAGACATGTGGCATTTGCAGATCATTACCGGCGCCCAGTATGACGGTTCAGTTGCCCTCGCTCGATGGTGCCAGCCGTGGGCGAGCATCTTCGGGAAATTAGCACTCGACTCACATAATGGCTGACAAGAATCTTGTTACCCGCCGCCTGCATGCTTATCTTAGGTGAAATTTAGCTTCTCATAGTATTGCGCGCCCTCGAATCGGTGTTAATCCCCGGGGGCCGAGTGTTAAGCATATCGAGCCTTTATCCTTGCAAAGGAGAGATACAAATGGCTAAGGCAGTAGGAATCGATCTGGGCACTACCAACTCTGTGGTGGCAGTCTGGGAAGAAGGTAAAGCCACAGTTATTGCAAATTCCGAGGGATCGCGCCTGACCCCGTCGGTGGTAGCCTACACGGAAGACGGCCAGCGGCTTGCCGGCCAGATCGCCAGGCGCCAGGCGATACTCAATCCGACCGCCACTATATATTCTGCAAAGCGGTTCATAGGCCGTAAGTGGGGCGAAGTGGACGAAGAGTCCAAAATGGTCTCCTACAAAGTCGTCAGGGGTCCAAATGACGCGATCCGCTTTGAAATTCGCGGCAAGCTCGTCTCGCCCGAAGAGGTCTCTGCCCAGGTACTGCGAAAACTGGTGGATGATGCTTCCAAGTATCTTGGAGAGAAAATAAAGGAGGCGGTCATAACCTGCCCCGCCTATTTCAACGACGCCCAGCGCCAGGCTACGAAGAACGCCGGAGAGATTGCCGGCCTGAAGGTCCTCCGGGTCATCAACGAACCGACAGCGGCGGCGCTGGCATATGGGCTTGAAAAAAAGAAGAGCGAGACCATCATGGTTTTCGACCTGGGTGGCGGCACCTTCGACGTATCCATCCTCGACGTCGGGGACGGAGTGGCTGAAGTCCGCTCCACATCAGGTGATACGCACCTTGGCGGCGACGATTTTGACAAGCGGATCGTAGACCACATTGCGGACGAGTTCCGCAAAGAGCACGGAATAGATCTGCGAAACGACCGCCAGGCGCTTCAGCGGCTCTATGAGGCGGCGGAAAAGGCTAAGATCGAGCTCTCAAGCACTTCCGAGACTCAAATTAACCTGCCCTTTATTACCGCTGATGCGACCGGGCCCAAGCACCTCGTCCAGAAGCT
>Ga0187849_1000526_pt1 | contig 50757 bp, 46 predicted proteins | sample June2016WEW_4_10_2_FD_132412 | JGI IMG/M metagenome (GOLD analysis project Ga0187849, IMG submission 132412) | Peatland microbial communities from SPRUCE experiment site at the Marcell Experimental Forest, Minnesota, USA - June2016WEW_4_100 | ecosystem: Environmental > Terrestrial > Soil >... | reverse complement strand
GCTTTCTGGTTTGCCTTATGTCCTCACCGGTGAAATAGAGCGGGTAGGCATGAGGAACGTCGGCCATAATTTCAATTCCTTCGTAGCCGATGCCGGCAAGAATTGAAATGGTTTCCGAAAGAGTGCATTGGAGAAATGCGTTTGAGCTGAAAGCAAATTTCATTTCACGATCCGGTTCTAAAATTTATCTCTAAGATAATCGAAGGCTTTTCTTGCCGCCTGCTCTGGGTTTTCCGGAAAGGTATAAAGCTCCACTGTCCCGAACCCTTCATATTCGATGCCCGCCAGCGCCCGGGCAATATCTTCAAAGTCGATGTCCCCCTCTCCGGGAATAAGATGGTAATGCTTTCGGCCTCCGATATCTTCGAGGTGAATATGAAAAATACTTGAAGCAAGACTTTGCGCCACATCAAGCGGCGCCTCCCCGGCAAGATAGCTGTGGCCAAAGTCGAGGTTGGCGCCAAAGTTTTCCGCGCCGACTTCCCGGATCAAAACCACCAACTCTTCGACCCGTTCGACAAGAAGCCCCGGTTCATATTCCATGCCCACCCGGACATGCCTGGCAGCGGCGTATTCGACTATCTCAAGGATCGATTCTTTAAGCAACGCCAACGATTTCTCGGGCTTCACACCGGGGACCATCCTCCCGGAAGTCACGCTCACGTTCCGGCAGCAGAGACCAGCGGCCATGTCTATGCACTTTTTCGTGAACTCGACCCGCCACCTTCGAGCGTCCCGATCGGGGTTGGCAAGCGACGGCTCGAACAGAGGCTCCCAGAACTTCGCCCCGTAATAGCCGACAGCGGTATTGGCGTTTATGTTGGCTGCCTCGATCCGGTTTTTTTTAAGCGCAGCGGCAACTTCGTCAAGCTCGGGTCCCGTTGTCGAGAATGGATAGAGGTGTGGGACATCGGCAAGGATTTCCACGCCCGAATACCCGGTTTTGGCAATGATTCCGATTGCCTCGGGGACCGAAAACCTGACGAACGCATTAGTGCTGAAGGAAAGTTTCATATTATAAATTAACACACGTGTGCAGGTTTGCGAAACGAAGAGCCACCGGGCCAAAAGTTAACCGGAGCTAACCCCTGCCCCCCGGCAGCATGTCTTGCCCAGGGGCAAAACAGTACACGATGGGGGTAAAATGCCGCTTTCGACTACGACATCTATGGCGATTCCGCCCCTCGCATTCCAAATGCCGATCACCCGGATAAACTTTGGCGACATGGCCTCCTTCAGGCGATCATGGATGTAGACGGTGCAATCTTCGTGAAACGTGCCATAGTTGCGGAAGCTCCCCAAAAACAGCTTCAGTGATTTGCTTTCCACCAATAGATCGGATGGAACATAATCCACCACTATTGCGGCAAAATCGGGCTGGCCCGTTATGGGACACAGCGTAGTAAACTCGGAGGCGCTCAGGCGAACCACATAGTCGGTACCCGGATGTGCGTTTTGAAATGTCTCCAGGATCGCCTTTTGCGGGGTCCCGGCTATCTTTGCTCTTTTTCCAAGCTGGGTAAATTTGGTGGTATCAGGGGCCATTTTCAGTCCATTTCATTCATGGCGCATATAGCGTCGGGTCAGCTATGCCCGCTTCGGCGAAACCTTTTCTGCGCAGGATGCAACTGTCGCACCTCCCGCATGCCCTGTCAATTGAATCGGGATCGTAGCAGGAGTGGGTCATCGAGAAGTCGACCCCGAGTTCCACTCCTTTTTTTATGATCTGCGCCTTAGTCATTTTAATGAGAGGCGTATGGATGCGAATGCGCATTCTACCCTCGACGCATTCCTTCAGGGCGAAGTTTGCCATTTTTTCGAAAGATTCAATGTATTCCGGCCGGCAATCGGGATATCCCGAATAGTCCAGGGCATTCACACCTATAAAAATATCGGCGGCCTTCAGCGTTTCCGCCCATGCAAGGGCCAGTGAAAGGAAAACCGTGTTCCGGGCGGGCACGTAGGTGACCGGGATTCGGCTCTGCATCTCCTCGAGCGGAACATCCTTGGGCACCTCGATTCCGGATGTCAGTGCAGAACCGCCTATCGCATCGAGGGGAAGGTCCAAAATGAGATGATCCCTTGCGCCAAGCGCCTTTGCGACCCGTTTGGCCGCCTCAAGCTCTGCCCTGTGGCGCTGCCCGTAATTGAAGCTGAGCGCGAAGGACTCATAGCCCTCGTGTTGGGAGATCGCCAGGCAGGTTGTCGAATCGACCCCTCCTGAAACCAGCACGACCGTTTTTTTCTTTAACTCAGCCATTGGAAATCTTGTGCTACTCAAATAGAAACATGTAAAAAGCTACCACATCGATCAAGGCGAAAATCCTGTCCTGAACAGCGGAAATGATCTCCTCATCTCCCGTAACGAGCAGGATATTTTTGTCTTTTCTTGCACTGATCCTTTCTATTATAACAGCGTCGGCCGAGCTTTTGGTCTTATCCGCGTAGATGATTTGGACATTGGCCTGAACGTCCCTCGAATCCTCGACTCCGTCAAATACCAGATAGACTTTGGCGAAATACCTGCTCTTGGCCGCGACAGCCTCGATGAACTGTTCCCTGAATTGTGTGAAGTCCATGCGGGGAAAATGCCCGTCTGCTCCGTGCACCCGTAGTAACACGTTGTATCCGTCAATGAACAGGTCATAACGACTGCTCTGGCCGGCGCTAATGAACTCCTCGAGGCGCTGGAATCGGGTCTCGGGCGGCCGATCTTCCCTCCCCGGTTCAAACTGCGAATAAAGCCGCTCCAGGATTTGCCGTTTCTTGTGCTCCACGGCTTCCTCCACATGAGCCGGGTCGCTGACAAGACCGATTTCCGAAAGAGCGCCGGCCATTTTAAGCAGTTTGTTGATTTCAGGCAAATTGCCGGGGATTGGATCGAGAAGGTTGATTCGGGTGACGATTTCACTTCCGCCCGCATGGTGAGCCCCGATAACTTTCCGGATTCCAGGCAGCTTCAGCAGACGGTTTTTCTCGCTCACAAGGGCCTCTTTCACCTTCTCCACTTCCTTGTGAACCACGAGGGAACCGGCGTATACGGCCTCTATGTGGTCCAGCGAGAGATCGATTTCAAGCAATTTTGCCCTTATATCGGAGATCAGGCCGTATTCCTCATCGGCCCGTTTCTGCAATTCAAGCGCCCGCCTAGTCCTCTGGAGAACAGATTCGAGCCTTTCTGCTTCCTTGACCGCCCCTTCTTTGTCGAGGTACTGATAGCGTTCGAACCACTCCCTTCTTGTCCGGTTAAGCGATTCACTCAGCTTGTTTTCGAACTCCGTCTCACATTCCCGTATCTTTTTCCTGAGACTTTCGTTTTCCCTCCTCAGGCTGTTCACCTGCTCACCCGCACGAATCAACTCCAACTGAGTCTTTTTCAGCTTCTTCTCGACTTTCCCGAACGGCTCCCTCAATTCCGGGGCGCGGCCGGTCCTTTGTTCGGTTTGATCCTCTTCCAAATCGAAGAAGAAACCGTTGCCCGCTTTGCTTTCAAGAAATTCTCTGGACAGGTCGGGATGTTTTTCGACAAATTCTCCCCAGACGGACAAAGTGGGGGCGAGAAGGTCAAAAAGACTCACATCCGGGGGTTGCGACCAGAAGTCGTCTTCCAGGACCGCGTCCATGACCCACTGGCTGTTTAACAGACCGAGTGCGTAAAGGCCGATGCAAAAACGCGCCGGGCCGATCAGGCCCCTTATCTTCCACCGGTTCTCGGCCATAAAATCACTGTCGAGCATCGCAAGGTAGGAAACTGTAGCCGACTGTTCTTCTTTCCATTCGGCGAAGATTTTTTCGAAAAAGATCTTATCCGTTTGAAGCTCTCGGCGAAGGCGGCTCATTATCTGGGGCTGGTAGAGCATCCTGGAAAACTTTCCCGGCTGAAGGGAAAACCCTTCCAAAACCCCCTTTTTTAAAATAGGATCCGAGGCCAGAATACGGACCCAGGTTGCTGTGGAGACATCCCTGATTATCTGTTCGTAGAACTGGGCCGGTAATTTTGAAAAAATCTCATCGTTTTTGGGACTGGACTCCACTATGGGCCTTTTTGCCTGAGGTGTGCGCAATGAGCGAAATATCCATCGTCCTGGTAACCGCCGGAAGCGCAGAGGAAGCTGAGACCATCGGACGAACCCTTATCGAGGAACGCCTGGGGGCCTGCGCCAATATAGTGCCTCGCATACGGTCAATTTACCGGTGGAAAGGTAAAATTTACGACGAACAGGAGTTTCTTATAATCATCAAAACCAGGACCTCACAGTTCGAGGCCGTCCAGAAAAGGGTCAAAGAACTGCACAGCTATGAAGTTCCCGAAATAATATCCTTTCCCGTCGCCCAGGGACTGCCGCAATACCTTGAATGGGTGCAGGCAGAAACGTCAGGCTAACACGGCCCCACTTCCAAGCGGATTCCCTCGTGGGCTTGTAGATGCCTGATGATCTGAAACAGATTATCCGCTTTATGTTTATCTATAGCTATCCTTGCGGGCATCGACAGCCAACATGTAGACAATGCTCTCTTTTTCGTCGACTTCGTAAAAGAAACGATAACTGCCAGTTCTATACCGCCACGTCTCAGGTTGGTAATTCTTAAGTTTCTTGATGTTCTTTCCAAAATAGGGGTTGTCCCTGAGTTGAGGATAGACGTGATCTTTGAGTTTTTTGGCAATCCTTTCGCCCTGTCCCTTGAAATCCTGCGACAGGTCCTGAAGAAATTGATCAGTCTCAAATATCTTGAATTTACCCAACCATCCTGCCTTTTTTCATGATTATATCGCCATGGCCCTTTTCGAGCTTCTTAAGCAGTTGGGCGTTTGAGAATATTTCCTGCATTTCAAAATCGTCGGCCAAGATTTCCTCATCGAGCTTTCTCAAAGCAAGGGTCTCTATTAGGTTGGCGATACTTCGATTGTCCTCAGCGGCAACGCGATTGAATTTTTCGTAGATCTCATCACTCAGCCGCAAAGTGATTGTCTTAGGCATTCACACGCTCCTTCGTTCAGATTGATTCCAAATAATTCTAATTGATTCAGGTGGATTTTCAAGCTCTATCTCACAACGTTGATTTTTTCTCTACTAGTGAGCGGCATGACAGACCCTTTCAATCCGTTCTGCCAAAAGCCGCGCCGCCAGATTGCCCTCAACGCGCAAATAGCGTGCGACCACCAAGGCGTCTTTAGGGTTCGGGTCTTCAAGCTCACGGACGTTCCACAGCGCCCGGCTACCGAACTTTTTGAAGGCGCGGCGTTAGAGGCTGACGAAATCATCCTGTTGTCTTGTCTCTTCGGCTTCCATAGCCCTATCCTATACACATCCGTCATTTGTCCAGTTTCGCGGGTTCAAATCAAGGTGCGAACCCGCGCCGGACCGAAGGGGCTGTTCTGGAATATGGACAAGATACAACACTGTACGTATCGCGGGTGGTCTGGATAACTCGTTATCCGGGGGCGGAGCCCAAGAGGTCGGTTGATGTGAGTCAGTCGGGAAAAAGGGGCAATGGAACACCGCCTTATCACCCTAATGATCATGACAATGTTGACCACAGGCAGCCTGTTCCAGTTTTTCCGCCACCCAGGCATTCAAACTTTTGTTTTCAATCTTTGCAGCCATAACAGCCTAGTGGTGCACTTCCGGCCGCACCCGGACGACGAATTGCCCCGTAAACGGCTTTTCCGGTTCTTTTCCGAACTCTGCGCAGGCCTCCAAATAGTCTTCAACCGATTCCTTAAAGGCTTGTCGCAGCTCATCGATGGAGCGGCCCTGAAAGGTTACTACGTCGCTCAAGTTAATGATCTCACCGTGCAACAATCCCGCTTCAGCGTCGAGTTCCACGGCGGCGTTCTTCGTATCACGCAAAGGGTCTTTAGGTACGAACCACCATCGCCACGGCTCATTCTCATCATTAACCAATTGATGCGCCGCCGTGGAAGGCGGCGCTACCAACGGAATGAAAGGGAACAAATTTCCCGCTTCCTGCTCCCCGCTCCCCGCTACCTGCTCCCCTCTTTGAGCCGAATCCGCACCGACTCGGCATGCGCCGTAAGCCCTTCGAGCTCTGCCAAGCGGATTATCGAGCGTGCGTCCCGGTCGAAAGCGGCCCGCGAATAGGCAATCACGTTGGTCTTTTTCAAAAAATCATCCACTCCGAGCGCGGAAGCAAAACGGGCGGCGCCGGCGGTCGGAAGGACGTGATTGGGGCCGGCAAAGTAATCTCCGACAGGCTCCGGAGTATGGTCCCCAATAAAGACCGCCCCCGCATTTTCAATCCTGCCGAGCCAGTTAAGCGGATCTTTGAGGTGCAGTTCGAGGTGTTCAGGCGCTATGCGATTTGCAAGTCCGAAAGCCGCATCCACGCTCTGCACTACGAAGACAGCTCCGTAGCGCTCGATTGAGGCCGCTGCGGTCTCGCCTCTGGGCAGCGAAGCCAACTGCCTGGATACGCTAAGCGAAATATCCCCGGCAAGGCTTTCTTCTGTGGTTATGCAGATTGCGCTTGCCATGCTGTCATGCTCGGCCTGGCTGAGCAGGTCCGCCGCAATATAGTCCGCCCTTGCACTCGAGTCCGCCAGGACCAGGATTTCACTCGGACCGGCAATCATATCTATCCCCACCTCGCCCGATAACAGCTTTTTGGCGAGCGCCACGTATATATTTCCGGGACCAACGATTACATCAACCGGTGGGATCGAGTTCGTCCCGTAGGCAAGGGCTGCAATGCCCCAGGCGCTGCCCGCCCTGTAAATCCGGTTCACCCCCACCTCCCGCGCAGCGGCCAGAAGATAAGGGTTTACACTGCCGTCCTTTCGGGGGGGAGTAACCATCGCGATGTCCGGCACCCCGGCGATGCGCGCCGGTATTGCGTTCATTAGGACCGAGGAGATAAGCGGAGTTTCGCCGCCCTGCCCGCCGGGGATATATATCCCCGCAGCCCTGACCGGCCTCACTATCTGCCCGAGGAATGTCCCGTCCGGTTTGGTTATAAAATGAGAGTGCCGTATCTGCTGTTTGTGGAAATCCTCGATATTTCGGATCGCCGTCCGGATGATGCACACAAAATCCGAATCCACCTGGCCGCATGCGGCGCCTATCTCCTCATCGGATACGCACAGCCGCCCCTCTTCCAACCCGGGAGCGTCAAACCGGCGTGTATAGCGCAGCACTGCGGCATCGCCTTCGGACTTGACCGCCCCGATTATCTCCAGAACTCTTGCTTCCAGCACGGGATCGGCCCCCGGCCTGCGCCCTGCGATTGCTGAAATCTTTAGTTCCGCCTCATCCGACGGATAAGTAATGACCTCGATCACCTTTAATTTCCTTCAACGGCGATGACAAAAGCATCCGGAAATCCATTCGACCTGAATCGCTCCAATTCCGCTTTGGCAACAACCAGGTCCTGATAGGAACCGATCTGCACCCTGTACCACAAGCCGTCTCTTTCAGGCAGGTTCGTAACTCTGATTGTCCGGTTATCTCCGGCCATTTTCTCCTTCAGCCTGTAAGCGTTAGCCTGATCGCGAAAGGCCCCGATCTGGACGGCGAATCTGCCGAAGCGGAACGAGGGAACCGGGTCCACCTTCCAATATGTGGCATTGCCCACGACTTGCGGGGTCGCATACTGAACCGCCTCGACCCTCACCCTTGCCAGCCCCTTCATTCGGCAACCCAGGTCCTGAGCACCCTTAGCGGAAAGATCGATGATCCTTCCCGCCACAAACGGCCCGCGGTCGTTAATCCTCAAGACGGTCGTTCTGCCGTTCTCAAGGTTCGTCACCTTGACGTAGGTTCCCAGGGGAAGCGTCTTGTGGGCCGCCGTATCCGCCCACATATTGTAAGGTTCCCCGCATGAGGTGCGCTTACTATGAAACCCGGGTCCATACCAACTGGCCAGGCCATCTTCCACATAGCCCTCCGCGCTGGAAAGAGGATAGTACCAAATGCCGTTTATCTGATAGGGTTTTTGCGTTTTCAGTCCGGGAGCAACCTGTGCAGGAGGGGCGTAATGCTCCGCACAGGCGGCCAACAAAAGGGATAAGCTGACAAGAATCCACAGTTTTGGGATCTTTGCGCTATCCACAGGCCCCCCTCTGCTGGATTAGACTGCCGGATATCGGATGCACCCCCAAGTGCCCGGAGTTTCTATCCGAGGACCACGATTCAACAATCTAATTATTGCCGAGCTCGCCGTTTTTCTCCATTTTAGCGAGGTCCTCAAAGCGGATATCTATACCGAGTATCCCCGCAATCTCTTCGGTCGCGTCCCTGATCGGGGCGGAAACCGTTATGCAGAGCGCCCCCGTGTAGCGCGAAGTGTAAAAGTCGGTTACATACACCTTTCCGTCCTTCATCGGCTCTATAAACCAGGGCCGATCGGAAAGCTCCTCTCCCACCCTGGCGCCTTCGTACTTCGATTTATCCACTATGTGCGTGATGTTGCGGGTAATCTTGCGCCCCTGCCTGTCAGTTACATAGATGTACTGAATAAACGGGTTGAGTTCAAGAAGAGTCTGAAGCAAAGGCTCCTGGCGCTCCGGTTCGAGGCTTCTTATCATTTCACTTTCGACGACCTCTTCCACAAGGTGAGCGGCAAGAGCGTAGGCGCGCTGCTTGAGCCGGTCGAATTCAGAGATGAAATACTCCGGCAGGTATCGTCTCGACCACCGCTCCAGTTCATCATTGGATATAGAGGTATTGCGCCCCTTTTCGTACTCGCTCATCACGCGCTTGAAGATCTTGAGAATCCCGGGATGCCTCTTGTCCAGGCGACGCTCCCCATCCAACCGCAGGCGGCGATTCACCCAATAGGCTATGCCTGCAACACCGGACTTGTCCGTTATGGTGATGCTGATCGGCCTTTTCAACAATTTCAGCGTATCGAAAATATTGTAGATTTCCTCGTTTTTTACCAGCCCGTCGGCATGGATGCCGGCCTGGGTTGCATTGAACGCCTCACCAGCAAATGGATAGTTTGAAGGCACTGTATAGCCGAGTTCCGACTGAAAGTACTCGACAATGTCGGTAATCGCGGTTGTATCTATTCCGTTCGAGGTGCCTCTTAGTCCGATGTATTCGAAGATGAGGCCCTCAATAGGGGCATTGCCGGTGCGCTCGCCGAACCCGAGCACGGTCCCGTTTGCTCCGCTGCACCCATAGAGCCAGGCGGTTGCAGCGTTTATCAATACCTTGTGGAAGTCGTTGTGGCCGTGCCACTCGAGGAGGCGCCCGGGGACCCCCGCCTCATCTATGAACGCCCTCACAAGCTTGGGGACGCTCCTGGGCAGGGCCGCTCCAGGGTAAGTTACGCCGAAGCCCAGCGTATCGCAGAGACGAATCTTTATATCTATGCCGCTCTGTTCTCTGAGTCGCATCAGTTCAATGGCAAACGGAATACAGAAGCCGCCTATATCCGCGCGTGTGATGTCCTCGAAATGACACCTTGGAGCGATACCTTTTTCCAATGCGGCCCGGACAATCTTCAGGTATTTTTCAAGGACATCCTTGCGGTTCATCTTGAGCTTAAGAAAGATATGATAATCGGAGACCGAGCTCAGAATCCCCGTCTCTTTCAAACCAAGTTGGACCACCAGGTCCAGGTCCTCCTCAACAGCCCGAATCCATCCGGTTATCTGCGGATACTCATAACCCTTGGCAAGACAGGCTTCCAACGCCTGCCGGTCCTTATCGGTGTACAGGAAAAACTCGGACTGCCGAATGACCCCGTTTGGGCCCGAAAGCCGGTGAAGCATCTCGAATATCGCCTCGATCTGCTTGACCGTATACGGGGGCCGCGCCTGCTGGCCGTCACGAAAGGTTGTATCCGTTATGAATATATCGTCAGCCGGATCGATTGGCAGGAGCTTGTGATCGAAGTCAATGCGAGGCGCCTCATAGTACGGATAAATATCGCGCATCAGGTTGGGTTCGTCCAATTCCTGACCGTTGTGGCGCCGAAGCTCCGGATTTTCGTGGTCGAGCACGCGTTTTTTGGGGTTCCAGCGAGCCATAAGATTACTTTCTTGAGTTGCTTTCAACCTTTAGACACAATTCCAGAAGCTGATTGACGTCCGCCTCGGAGGGCGCATTGGTCATCAGGCAGGTAGCCTTCTGGGTCTTGGGGAATGCGATCACCTCGCGTATCGAACCGGCCCCGCACAGAAGCATCACCAGCCGGTCAAGTCCAAAGGCGACTCCGCCGTGAGGAGGGGCGCCGAACTGAAGCGCTTCCAGCAAAAACCCGAATTTTTCCTGCGCCTCCTCAGCCGAAATCCCGAGTGCTTCAAAAACCCGCCTCTGGACCTCCTGCTGGTGAATACGAATACTGCCGCCGCCAATCTCAATGCCGTTCAGCACAAGGTCGTATGCCCTGCTCCTCACCTTCTCGGGGTGTGTTTCGATAAGGCCAATATCGGATTCCACCGGCGAGGTAAACGGATGATGGACCGAAGTGTACTTTTTCTCTTCGTGGTCCCATTCGACGAGCGGAAAATCCGTAATCCAGACAAAATTGAATTCACCCGGATTGATCAGTCCCAACTGCTGGCCGAGACGAACACGCAGATTTCCCAGGGCGTCATTTACGACCTTGTGCTGATCGGCGACAAAAAGTATTACGTCTCCGGTTTCTATGCCGAGGCTCTGCTCAAGCGCCCGTTGTACGCCTTGAGGCAGGAACTTGGCTATCGGGGACTGCCAGCCCTCAGGCTGAATCTTGATCCAGGCCATGCCCTGCGCTCCAAAGATTTTAACAAAATCGATAAGATCATCCAGTTCTTTTCTTGACAGGTCCCTGCCGCCGGGCACGCGGAGCGCCTTGACAATCCCGCCCCCCTCAACGGCCTGGCGGAAAACCCGGAGATCGGATTCGGCAACGATGCCGGTTACTTCGCTCAACGGAAGGCCAAAGCGCGTGTCAGGCCGGTCGGTCCCGTAGAGGTCCATGGCTTCGCTGTAAGTCATGCGGGGAAAGGGGAAATCAAGAGAAACACCTTTCAGCTCGCGGAATATCCGATCAATCCAGCCCTCGATCGTATCGAAAATGTCTTCTTCGCGTATAAAAGACATCTCCAGGTCGAGCTGAGTGAACTCAGGTTGCCTGTCCGCCCGCAGGTCTTCATCACGGAAGCACTTGACGATCTGATAGTACCTTTCGAAACCGGCGATCATGAGAATCTGTTTGAAAAGCTGGGGCGACTGGGGAAGGGCGAAGAATTTTCCGGGGTTGACCCGGCTCGGCACCAGGTAGTCTCGAGCCCCTTCAGGCGTGCTGCGCGTGAGCACCGGGGTCTCAACCTCGATGAAGCCCAACCCGTTGAAGTAGCCGCGCGTCAACTGGGCGACTTTGTGCCTTAGGAGCATGTTGTGAAAGAGCTTAGGGCGGCGCAAATCGAGATATCTGTATTTGAGGCGTATGTTCTCGCTTGCCTCCACGTCGTCTTCAACTTGGAATGGAGGCGTCTTAGAACTGTTGAGTATACGCAGCTCCGTTGCCGCGACTTCGATTTCCCCGGTAGGCAGCTTTGGATTGACCATTCCCTCAGGGCGAAAGCGCGTCTTTCCTTTAGCTGCTATGACATACTCGCTCCGGAGACCTCCTGCGCGTTCATGTGCCTCCTCACTGATCTGCGGGTCAAAGACGACCTGGGTGATTCCCTCCCGGTCTCTCAAATCAACGAATATTAGCCCGCCATGGTCACGCCGCCTCTGCACCCATCCCATCAGAACGGCTTCCACCCCGACGTTCTTAGCCCTCAGGCTGTTGCAGTCCGCCGTCTTTCGCCATCCGCAAAGCTGGTCGAGCGCAACCGGTCTTTCCTGAGCCTCTGTAAGTTCATTGCCGGTCCGGGATTCAAACAAATTCACCAGGGTTTCCTCCCTTTGCAACACAGGTCTCTATAACAGACTGATATTTATCTTGCCCCAGCTACCGTTCAGTTGTCTCTGAATCAATCCGGAGCATCGACTCAACCAGATCGTCCAGGGGCAATACCCTCTGAGTCTTGGTCCGCATGTCGCGCAACTGTATTTGGCGCCGCATCAGCTCATCTTCGCCAAAAATGAGAACATACCTTGCCCCTGATTTATCGGCACGGCGCATTTGGCTTTTGAGGCTGCGCCCCTCGTAGTCCATTTCGGCCTCCAGACCGCGCCCGCGAAGCTGCTGAACGAGTTCGAAAGCGCTCGCACGCGGCTGCTCACCCAGGCTGGCGATGAAAACGAAGGGCGCGCGCGACGGCTCAGTTATTTTGACACCGTCGGGTACGTTCACCTGAGACGTGCTGGACTGCTCGGTTACGTTCGCCTGAAGCGCGCGCACCTGTTCCCGATGCTCCTGCTGAAGCAGCATGATAAGCCGTTCCATACCGATTGCAAACCCGATCGCCGGCACGTCGGGTCCGCCCAGGTCGCGCACCAGGCCATCGTAGCGGCCGCCCCCCCCGATTGCGTTCTGGGCGCCAAGCCGGTCTGTAATCACCTCGAAAGTCGTCCGCATGTAGTAATCGAGGCCGCGAACGATTCGGGGGTTTACCTCATAGCGCGTCCCGAGCTTTTCAAGATAATCCTTTACCGCCTCGAAGTGCGCGCGGCAATCTTCGCAGATGTAATCGATCAGCAGGGGAGCGCTTTCGAGCAGGGCCCCGCACCTTTCGACCTTGCAGTCGAAGACGCGCAGCGGGTTGGTTTCCCTGCGGCGCAGGCAGTCGGGACAGAACTGGTCCCCTTTTGCAGTCAGGAAATCCTTCAGGATTTCCCTGTAAGTCTGCCTGCATTCAGGACAGCCCAGCGTGTTGATGTTCAGGATGAGCCCGGAAAGGCCGATCCGGTCCATTAACAGGCTCAGCATGTGCATCATTTCGGCATCGATCATAGGGCCGTCTATTCCGAAAACCTCGGCGTCGATCTGGTGAAACTGCCGGTAGCGACCCTTCTGAGGACGTTCATGCCGGAACATCGGACCGATTTCATAGAGCTTCTGGAGGGCCGAATCGGTGTAGAGCGAATGCTGGACATAGGACCTCACGATTGAAGCCGTGGCCTCCGGGCGCAGGGCGAGCCGTTCGCCGTTGCGATCCTCGAAGGCGTACATCTCTTTTTCGACTATATCTGTGCTTTCTCCGATGCTGCGCGCAAAAAGCTCCAGCTTCTCCAGCACGGGGGTCCTTATCTCGCGGTAACCGAAGTTTCCGAGCACCTCGCGCGCCGCGTTTTCAACCTTTTGCCACCAGCCGGCTTCGTCGGGCAATATATCGTTCATGCCTCTAACGGCTTGAATACTTTCCATCTTTTCCCCGATAACCATCAAAATTTCAGGATAATCAAATATTTCTAAAGATGCCGCAAATAAAAGTCAAGGAAAACCCTCGGGGACGGAGGACGGAAGGTGGAGGACCGAAGACCCGGGGAAAAGCTCAGATTAGAAGATAGCAATGCGAATCGCCTGCGAAGGCGTTTTGAGGATTGTCGAACATGGCCCACTATACTCTGGACGCCCCCCCGATCTGTTCTCTTTTCGCCGGACATCCGCGATCTCCGATCTGCCGATCTGCACCCATGAGAGAACGAATCATATGACCGCCAACGAATCGTTAATCCCGAAGCATGGGGGCTATCGAAAACTCAAGAGCTTTCAGGTGGCGCAACTGATTTTCGACATCACGGCGCGTTTTTGTGACCGTTACATCGGAAAGCGCAGCCGTACCCATGACCAACTTCCGGCTAAAGCCGGTAAGTGGAATGAACAGATTATGGTACAGGCCGCGCGGTCAGGTGTGCAGAATATCGCTGAAGGAAGCCAGGCTTCGGGGACCTCGAAAAAGACTGAGCTCAAGCCCACCAACGCAGCGCGGGCCAGTCTGGAAAAGTTGCGGCTTGACTGCGAGGATTTCCTTCGCCAGCGAGGACTACCGCTTTGGGATCATGACAATCCCCGCAGGCAAAGCCTGATCGACCTCCGGTGGCCACCGCTGATGAAGTGGCAGTCTGGGTGTGGGAAGAGCACGATCATGGACTGTCTTAACAAAGTGGACAGAAGGAGCCGTCCACTCCTGCTTACCCCGAACTCGCCGCCAATGCCATGCTTATGATGTTGGCGGTCGCGTGCAGCCTGCTTGACCGCCAGTTCGCTGCTCAGGCGGCACCCTTTGAAACCGAGGGTGGCTTTACCGAACGCCTCTACCGCGTGCGTTCCGAAAAACGCTCATTGCCCTCTTCGTCCACTCGGTCCACCAAGTCCACCCCGTCCTCTACCGATTAAGGGACGGGTCGAATTTCAAAGGTGAAATGGGCACTCCAAACCCCCGCTCCCCGCTCCTCGCTCATTTCGAACTGCTCACGACCAGAGCTTGCAGGTTTTCCTTACTGTTGAACTCAGCGGCAAACATTATAGCGGCCTCGCGGGAGGGAAAAGAGCCTAGAAGGATGCGGGTCCATGTGGCGACCCCGAGGTCGAGTGACTCAACGCGGGGCGAATATCCCCTGGCCCTCAATTTTTCGATCAGGACCTGCGCGTCAGGTTGTCTCAATGAGGCCACGAGCAGCGTGTATTGCTCGGCGGCAAGTCCAGCCGTCCGGGGCTTGTCCGGCTGGAGGGCAGATAGTTTTTCGGCCGGCTCCCGGGATGTTGTTGCGCGTTTTTCAGGTTCTTTTGCCGGTTCAGGCACAGGGACCGGCAGAGTGGGTTCTATTACTTTCGGGGCAGCATCTATGGGCGTTCCGCCTTTATGGGTCAAATCTTCATAGTAATTCAGCGATTCGAGCATCTTCCTGGGGTCTTCCCAGGTTGCGGCGGCCTTTGGGAAATACTGGCCGGTCTGTTTCTCCAGTCCCAGCAATCGCAGGAATCGGCCCTTCACGGAAAAATCATCGGGCCTTACCACGGGAACTCCCCTGCCCACGAAAATTCCCAGAATGAACATGAAACAAAGGGACACAACAAAACTCAGTGCATATAAAATCAGTTTATTTCTGCTCAGGTCGAAGCGGAATCCCCTGCCGTCCCAAAAAGAGCGGGGGTGTTCGTCCATCTCAGTGTTTACGACGACAAGCTTCGGGCGATTCATTGGTACTTTCCTACATTTTTTGAGGCGCCCTGACCCCGAGAAGCATGAGTGCGCTTCCGATAACTTCTTTTATCGCCAAAGCGAGGCAAAGCCGGGCTTTGGTCAGTTCGGCATCCTCGCTCAGGATGCGGTTGTCATGGTAGTAGCTGTGAAAAAGGGACACCAGTTGGTGCAGATAATATGCAATATAGTGCGGCTCCAGGGACCTCACGCATTCGCAAACGACCTCCGGATATTCCCCGAGCAGCTTCATTATTTCAAATTCCTGCCGGACCTGCAAGAGGTTGAGCGTCTCATCGCTTATCGAGCGCCAATCAAATTCAACTCCACGGTCCCGCGCCACTTCGAAGACGCTGCAAAGGCGCGCGTGGGCATATTGCACGTAAAAGACGGGATTATCATTGCTCTGGGCTTTTGCGACCTCGAGGTCGAAATCCAGCGGGCTGTCCGTGCGGCGAGTGAGAAAAATAAAGCGCGTTGCGTCTTTTCCGACCTCATCGATAACTTCACGCAACGTGACGAACTCGCCCCCACGGGTGCTCATCGCCACCGGCGCGCCCCCGCGCAACAGGTTTACCAGTTGCACAAGAACGATCCGCAGGTCATCTTCCCCGCGCCCCAGAGCCTGCACCCCTGCCCGCATCCTGTCCACATATCCGTGGTGATCCGCACCCCATATATCTATAATCGATTCGAAACCACGTTCGAATTTGTCCCGGTGGTATGCCAGATCGGCGGCAAAATAGGTGCTCGCGCCGGTTGCCCGCACCACAACCCGGTCCTTTTCATCGCCAAATGCGGTGCTCTTGAACCAGACCGCCCCCTGGTCCTCATAGATAAAACCGCGCTCTCTGAGGTATTCAATCGTCTTATTGATCGAATCCCTGTTGTGGAGCTCGCGCTCGCTGAACCAGTTGTCGAAATGGACCCCAAAGACGTCAAGGTCTTCTTTAATTCCATCGAGGATGCGTTTGGAGGCGTAACCGGCAAAAACCGGGAACGCATCCTCCAAAGGGGTGCTGCCATAACCGTCCCCATGGTCCCGCATGAAGTCCCTGGCAAGCTCCCGCATGTATTCACCCCGATAGTGGTTATCGGGCAACTCGATATTTTCGCCAAGCTCCTGCCGGTAGCGAAAATAGAGGCTGCGGCCCAGAGTGTCCATCTGGTTTCCGACGTCGTTTATATAGTACTCGCGCTGGACCTGGAAACCGCGGGCCTGCAGAATGTTTGCCAGCACGTCGCCTATGGCGGCCCCCCGGCCGTGACCTATATGAAGCGGCCCGGTAGGGTTAGCGCTCACGAACTCCACCTGGACCTTCGGACCTCCTTCAATTTCAAGCCTTCCGTACTTTTGGGGATTGTCCAGGATCTCACGGATAATTCCATACCACGCCGCCGGCTTGATGAAAAAGTTGATAAAGCCCGGCCCGGCTATTTCCGATTTATCGAGTATGCAGTCAGAATCATTAAGGTTGGCGGCGATCTCAGAGGCGATCTGTCTGGGATTGCGCTTCAGATGCCTGCTCAGAGCGAGCGCGATATTGGAGGCGTAATCCCCGTGCTCGGAGCTCCTGGGTATTTCGAGTTCAATGCTGATTTCCGCCTTCAGGTCATGATTGCCTGTAACAGACTCCAGCGTCTCAGCTATCATGGATTTGAGGCGGGTACGGACCATGCCCATGGCCTTTGAAATCCTTCCCGGACCGAATTTGAATCAGGCATATATATCACCACCGGCACGGGTTGCAAGATTATCTTTGAACCATTATTCAAAGAAAATACATCGCGAAGGTAAACTAAACTATCAAGCTTCTCGTCAATACCTGTAAAATCAAGAAACTCCTTGCCGGGAGTGCGATTGTGTTTACAATTTTAACAAAAGGTATTGCCTGAAAAGGAAAATTGTTATGCACAAGATGAAAATAAGGTGGGACCAAAGTCTTTTTGCGCTGCTGGCGGGTTTTTTCTTTCTGTTCTTATTCAGTTCATCGGTTCTCGCGTCGCCGGAGGAACTTTCGGCGGTCAATCAGCAGATCCAGAACAGTGGCGCCAGGTGGCAGGCCGCTGAGACATCGATTTCACAGCTCCCTTCGGACCAGCGGCGGATGCGCCTTGGCTTCACGAAGGGGTCCTTCAGCGTTCCGGCAGGCGCCGCCGCATCTTCATCCACATCTGCTACGGGGGGACCAACAAAAACACCACCAGCGACTTTGGATTACAATGTACCCGCCTCCGGCAATACTTATGGTTATGTAACCCCCATAAGAGATCAGGGCAACTGTGGAAGCTGCTGGGCCTTTGGGACAACTGCCGCTCTGGAATCACAGTACCTGATGAGTACAAACGGAGCTGGATGGTCTAATCTTACGCCTACCGTGCTTTACGACGGTCTTTATAACGGCGGTCTTTCCGAGCAGATACTTTTATCGTGCAGCAACGCGGGAAACTGCGAAGTGGGAGGCGACCCAGATCAGGCATCACAATTCATCCAGAGCACGGGTCTTCCACTTGCCAGCTGCTTTCTTTATACAGCTACCGACAACACATGCTCCAACGCGTCATGCCCGTTCTGGCAAAGCCAGACCTACTCAATTACGGGCTGGGTATATGTGTCTCCCCAAACCGCCCCGACCGCCGCCGCTTTGGAAAGCTATCTTACTACTTATGGCCCGCTGGTCACCACGATGAACGTCTATACGGATTTCTTCTATTATGTGGGAGGCATTTATTCCTATCTCGGGCCGGTCAAACTCTCGAACGGAAAACAGAACGTATTCGAGGGCGGACACGTCATTGAGATCATCGGCTATAACCACGCCAGTCAGTATTTCATCGTGAAAAACAGTTGGGGCACCGGTTGGGGGACATCGGACGCGAATGGGGGGTCCGTAACGACGCCGGGGTTCTTCCTGATAGCCTATAGCCAGCTCGCCCAGATGACAAGAGCGCAAACGGGAGATAATTATGGTGGCCCCGAGTTTGGATGGTATTCAATTGCATACACGGGATACAGTCCAGACCCTTGCACCTATTCCTTATCGTCCAGTTCCGCTTCTGCAACTTATTCCGGCGGAAATGCCTCAGTGAGCGTAACTTCGCCGTCCGGATGCTCCTGGACAGCCGCGAGCAATGCAAGCTGGATAAGTATCTTATCCGGCAAAAAGGGCAAGGGTAACGGGACCGTTACGTATTCTGTCACTGCGAATAACGCCAATACCAGCCGCCAGGGTACATTAACCATAGCCGGGAAGACTTTTACCGTAACACAGGCAGCCGAATCTTGCAGCAATGCCTCCATATCCCCGCAATCCGCATCCCCAACCTATAATGGGGGAAATGCCACAGTCACCGTAACTTCGCCGTCCGGATGCCCATGGACAGCCGTTAGCAATGTAAGCTGGATAAGTATCACATCCGGCGCTTCGGGCTCGGGCAACGGGACCGTCAAGTATTCTGTCTCTGCGAATACACTCGGCACCAGCCGCGTCGGTACATTAACCATAGCCGGGCAGACTCTTACCGTAACTCAGGCAGCCGCACCTTGCACCTATTCCTTATCCGCGTCATCCGCATCCCCAACCTATACTGGGGGCAGTGCCACAGTGAACGTAACTTCGCTGTCCGGATGCTCCTGGACAGCCGTGAGCAATGCAAGCTGGATAAGTGTCGTATCCGGCGCTTCGGGCTCGGGTAACGGGACCGTCACGTATTCTGTCTCTGCGAATAACGCCGGCACCAGCCGCCAAGGTACATTAACCATAGCCGGAAAGACTTTTACCGTAACGCAGGCAGCCGAACCTTGCACCTATTCCTTATCCGCGACATCCGCATCCCCAACCTATACTGGGGGAAGCGCCACAGTGAACGTAACTTCGATATCCGGATGCTCCTGGACAGCCGTGAGCAATGCAAGCTGGATAAGTGTCGTATCCGGCAGATCGGGCACGGGAAGCGGGACCGTCACGTATTCTGTCGCTGCGAATAACGCCGATACCAGCCGCATCGGTACATTAACCATTGCCGGGCAGACTTTTACCGTAACACAGGGAGCCGCACCCTGCACCTATTCTTTATCCGCGACATCCGCAAGCCCGGCCTATACTGGGGGAAGCGCCACAGTGAACGTAACTTCGCCGTCCGGATGCCCCTGGACAGCCGTGAGCAATAATACAAGCTTTATAAGTGTGGTATCCGGCGCTTCGGGCACGGGCAACGGGACCGTCACGTATTCTGTCTCTGCGAATAACGCTGGCACCAGCCGCCAAGGTACATTAACCATAGCCGGGAAGACTTTTACCGTAACACAGGCAGGCGTGCCCCCTTGCAGCTATACCTTATCCTCGAAATCCGCATCCCCAAGCTATATTGGGGGGAATGCCTCAGTGAATGTAACTTCGCCAACCGGATGCTCCTGGACAGCCGCGAGCAATGTAATCTGGATAAGTATCGTATCCGGCGCTTCGGGCACGGGTAACGGGACCGTCAAGTATTCCGTCTCTACAAATACCTCCATTGCCAGCCGCACCGGTACATTGACCATAGGCGGGCAGACTTTTACCGTGACACAGGGAGGCCGTATTATATTCTGACAAACCTGTCAGGCTTTCTAAGAAGTACAAAAAAGCCGCTCGGGGCGTCCCGAGCGGCTTTGAGGTTTTTATAAGGCGCCTTTTCCGGAATACTGATCCAAAGCAGCCGATTATCGCCATTTCGCGAACCGGGCAGGCCCTTGCAGGGCGGGCTTGTCAACCGGGGAGTCTGGCTTCAAGCGCAATGGCGATTTTTTCCTTTAGTTCGGTCAAATCAAATCTCTTTACAACATAAAAGTCGGCCGCAATCGATTTCATGTCTTCTTTGAAGGTATCGTATGCAGTCGAGAGTATAACAGGCAGGTCATAAAAACGGTTCCGGATGTACTGGAGGATGTCCAGACCGTTGTAGTCAACCATCTTAAGGTAAATTAAACTATCAAGATTCTCGTCAATACCTGTAAAGTGAAGAAACCCCATTGCCGGGAGTGCGATTGTGTTTTAAATTTCAACGGCTGCGATTGTGTTTTAAATTTTGCCGGTAACGTATTGAATGAAAAGGAGAATTGCTATGTACAAGGCGAAAATAAGGTGGGACCAAAGTCTTTTTGCGCTCTTGTCGGGTTTTTTCTTTCTGTTCCTTTTCAGTTCATCGGTTCTCGCGTCGCCGGAGGAACTTGCGGCGGTCCAAAAGCAGATCAAGGACAGTGGCGCCAAGTGGCAGGCCGATGAGACATCGATTTCAAAGCTCCCTGAGGAGGAGCGCTTGATGCGCCTTGGCCTCCTGAGGGAACCTTCCCGCGTTCCGGCAGGCGCCACCGCACCTTCAACCACACCTCCTGCGGGGGGACCAACACCACCAGCGGCTTTGAATTACAATCTACCCGGCCCCGCTATTGGTACTTATGGTTATGTAACCCCCATAAGAGATCAGGGCCCCTGTGGAAGCTGCTGGGCCTTTGCGGCAACTGCCGCTCTGGAATCACAGTACCTGATGAGTACAAAGGGAACTGGATGGAGGACTCTCTATCCTAACGGTCTTTCCTCGCAGATACTTTTAACCTGCAGAACTGCGGCAATCTGCGACGGTGGCCATTCAGACCTGGCAGCCGATTTCATCCGTAGTACCGGTCTTCCACTTTATAACTGCTTTCCTTATGCAGGGGCTGATTGGCCTAAGCACGGTCAGAGCGCCCCTTGCCCTTGCACCGACGCCTTATGCTCGTTCTGGCAAAACCAAAACCAGACCTCCTCCTACTCAATTAAGTGCTGGCAATGGGCGACCACAACCAACCCTACCCCCGCCCAGTTGGAAAGCGCTCTTACTACTTATGGCCCGCTGGTCGCCCATATGAACGTTTTTTCGGATTTCTACTATTATAAGAGAGGCATTTATTCTGTTACCACTGGAGCAACTTACGAAGGCTCACACGCCATTGAGCTCATCGGCTATAACCACGCCGAGCAGTATTTCATCGTGAAGAACAGTTGGGGCACCGGTTGGGGGACAACGGTACCGGGGACCGTAACGACGCCGGGGTTCTTCCTGATAGCCTATAGCCAGCTCGCCAATCAGTCAGGCTTCGAAAATGGCGGCGCCGAGTTTGGATGGTCTTCAATTGCATACGAGGGATTCAGTCCGGTCCCCAGCAGCTATCCCATATCCCCGACATCTGCATCCCCAAGCCATTCCGGGGGAGAGGCCTCAGTGAGCGTAACTTCAACAACCGGATCCGGATGCTGCTGGGTAGCCGCGAGCAATGTAACCTGGATAACTATCAAATCCGGCGCAACGGGCACGGGTGACGGGACCGTCACGTATTCCGTCTCCAAGAATACCGCCACTGCCAGCCGCACCGGCACATTGACAATAGCCGGGCAGACTTTTACCGTAACACAGGCAGGCAGCTCGTAATCCTGTCGGGCTTTACAGGAAGTACAAAAAAGCCGCTCGGGGCGTCCCGAGCGGCTTTGAGGTTTTTATAAGGCGCCTTTTCCGGAATACTGATCCAAAGCAGCCGATTACCGCCATTTCGCGAACCAGGCAGGCCCTTGCAGGGCGGGCTTGTCAACCGGGGAGCCTGGCTTCAAGCGCCATGGCGATTTTTTTCTTCAGTTCGGTCAAATCAAAGCTCTTTACAACGTAGAAGTCGGCTGCGATCGATTTCATGTCTTCTTTGAAGGTATCGTATGCAGTCGAGAGTATAACGGGCAGGTCATAAAAACGGTTTCGGATGTCCTGGAGGATGTCCAGACCGTTGTAGTCAACCATCTTTATGTCCAAAATGACCAAATCCGGTTTTCCCTCTTCAATTTTCTCGAGAAGCTTATAACCGCTCTCCGCCGTGATGACCTCGTATCCGGCTTCCTTCAGTTCCTCTGAATAAAGGAGCCTGATGTGTTCCTCATCATCGACAACAAGGATCTTCGGCATAACTCAGCCCCCTTCCCCTTTAGTCCATGCCTTTACAATATAACTTTTATTTTCCTCGAACATCATGCACTCGTTTTCAATGTATTCTTCAGCCTGCTGTAGTGACATCCTCTCGGTTTTCTTAACGTAGGAAAGAACTTTACCCAGATAAAGCGGCAGCAGCCCATCGAGAAAGTTTTTCCTTGCGACCGGGGACATCCTGCGATAGGCAGCCGCCGATTCGAAAACAATGGTCAGCCAGGTCTGAGTCGGGAACGAAAAATGCTGAAATCCCATCGACCTTATTTCCTGGAGCTTGGGCGCCACAATTGGACCGTAAACCTGTTCCCACAGTCCATAATATTTGTCGAAGCCTTCAACAAACATCTCGTGCAGGCGTTTTGTGTTGATGTCCACTGGAAGCGGGGTTTCAACTTCCTGAAGGTCTGTCCCGTACAGCGCCGTGGGTTTGCTCCATTTTACCTGTTCCCAAAAATCCTTATAGACCTGCATCAGGTCGAAAATCGTGCCGACCACTTCGTGGAAAAGCACGTCCAGGTGCACGTCACGGTCCTTGAGCCGATGCACCTTGGGAGCTCCCATGTAGGCCTGAACGATTGGCAGCCTGGAGGTGAGCGCGATATTGGCCATCCATATGTCCACCCCGAGACTCTCGATCGCTTCATTCCACAAAGGCGGGTTGAGATAGGTGTCGAGCAGTTTCGGGCTAAACCCATATTCCCCTACGTTTGCCTGCCGCACGCGCCGGCCGTAGAGACAGCGAACCAGTGGATAAATTATCGAACCGGTAAGCGTAGCTTCATATTTGTGGCGCCCGTAGAGCGGACAAACAAATCCCGCTCCTTCGAGTATCGGCGCTCCAAGGTTTCGAATCCAGACGGGCGATATGTTCTTTATGTCGGCTTCTATGATTATCAGGGCTTTGGGATCGAGCTGACGGGCTTTTTCGAAAAAATTGCGGACATTTCTCCCTTTGCCGCCAACTCCGGGTTCAGTAGAAATGTAAAGCCTCGGCGTCTTTCCCGGCGCGGAAAAGAAAGCTTCCCGCGTACCGTCGGAGGAGTGGTTATCGCAATTGATTATGGCGCACTGCATGTCCGGGAAGTACTCGCTCAGACCTTCGTCCACCTGCGCGGTTGTCCTGGCTATACTTTCCACCTCATTTGCCGTGGGTATGCCCACCAGTACGTCCGCCCTGACAATTTCCCCCGGATTTTCCTCGTAAAACGCCACAGTTTTGCTCCAGCACTATTTTCGGGGGGATGCGCCGCTTCCCTTCAAGTATTTAAAAAAATCAGAATCGGTACCGAGCAAAAAGAAGCTATTCTTGCCGATAGTACGATACAAGTCGAAAGTTTTGTACAGAGAGAAAAACTCCGTGTCTTTGCCGAAAGCATCAGCATATATCTTGGTTGCTTCCGCGTCAGCTTTGCCACGTGTTTCCTGCGATTTCTTGTAGGCCTCCGAGGTCAGCTTGGCCAATTCCCGGTCCATCTGGCCCAGAATCGCGGCCCGCTCGCCCTCGCCCTCCGACCGGTACTGGGCGGCAATGCGCTTGCGCTCGGAAATCATCCGGTCGAAAACCTTCTGCTGGACGGACTCAACGTAGTTGATGCGTGTTATGCGGATGTCGAGCAGTTGCATCCCGAATTCAAGGATAAGCCGCGATGCGTCAGCTACCATCTCGCGGGTGATTTCTTCGCGGCCTTTCACGAGGCGATCGCTCTGTTCGCTCGGGGGCTCAAATCCAGGCCCGAGCAGATGAGTTTCGGAAACAGGCGCCAAATTGAGCTGTTCCTTTGCCTCCTCCTTCCTTGCCGCCTCCCAACCTTCGCTTCGAACCAGTTCCACAAGATCATTGTTGGAAACATGATCGCGGACCACCGAGTCTATAATTCCATCGAGGCGGCTGTTGGCGGTCGGTATCGCTCCAACCCGCATCAGGAAGAGCAGCGGGTCCTTTATTCGCCAGCGCGCAGTGGTATCCACCCAGATGTACTTTTTGTCCCTGGTCGCAATTTGGTCGGGACGCCCGTCCCATTTCATTATGCGTTTTTCAAAAAAATTCGCCGTCTGGATGAACGGGGTCTTTAAATGGAGTCCCGCCTCGGTGATCGGCTCCCCAACCGGACGGCCAAACTGTGTAATAACCACCTGCTGGGTTTCGCTCACCACGAAAAATGAAGCTCCAGCGATGACCGCCAAAACGACTAACACCGCTACGGCTATTTTGGCATTGCGTGGAACCATTATTGTTTCCTTTCTGTACCCGCCGTCGAGCGCTTATTGCCCTTTAGGCTGCGTCTGAGAGCCCTGAGCTTTTTCACTCTGTCCACTGAATTTGTTCAGGTCGAGCAGCGGCAGGATATTTTTCTGCGCCTCGTCCACCACGTAAAACTGGCCCGCTTGCCCCATCAGGTTTTCGAATGAGTCGAGATACATTCTGCGGCGGGTTACATCGGGAGCTTTCTGATACTCGGCGAGAATGTCGAGAAAACGCTTAGCTTCGCCTCCGCTCCGGTTCACGCGTTCCAGTGCATAGCCTTCGGCCTGACTCACCGTTTGCTTTGCCTGGCCGACGGCCTTGGGAATTTTCTCGTTATAGGCCTGCTCCGCCTCGTTTATCATGCGCTCCTTTTCCTGCCGGGCTTCGTTGACCTCATTGAATGCCGGCTTGACAGGGTCAGGTGGATTTACGCCCTGGAGCTTTACCGCCACGATTTGGAGGCCCGTCGTGTAGGCGTCCATGATTTCCTGGATTTCAGCCCTGCACTGACTTGCTATCAAAGCCCTGCCGACCGTCAACACCTCGTCCGAATAGTGATTTCCAACGATCCTGCGCATTACGGACTCAGAGATATCATCCAGGGTCGCCTCTACTCCCTTGAGCTTGAAAAGATACTGAACCGGATCTTTTATCATGTACTGGACCGTCCACTGGACGTTCACAACGTTGAGATCGCCGCTGAGCATGATGGACTCCGCCTCAAACCCCTTTTCCGTGAATTGGGAACGTACACCCGGCTCCAGCGTACGGTAGCCATATTCGCGCTGGAGCACCCGTCCGGTTACTACCTTGCTCACCGAATCTATGCCGAAGGGGATTTTGAAATGGAGCCCAGCCCCGGCCGTGCTTATATATCTGCCAAACCTTTGAACGACCGCCGTCTCCTCGGGTTCGACCGTATAATACGAATTGAGCCCGACGATTATGAGAACTACGACCGCAACTATCATAACAATCAGGCGGGGGGAAGATGAAGGCGAGGACTTAAATCGTTCCGCTAACCACCGTAGGATCTGTTCGAGATCCTGCGGCGGACCGCCGCTTTCGGGCGCCCGTCTTCCGGGCGGTCTTTCCCAAGCCATAATAGTTCTCCCTGCGAAAGCCCGCAGCTTCCGCGAAAAAGATTTAGTCTACAAGTCCTTTTTGTGCAGGACTTCGAAAATGTAGGCGAACACAACCAGAAGGCCGGCAATAAGCAGGATCAACCAAACTCCCGAAGCCGGAAAAAAGACTCGTGAAAGCAGGAAACCGAAAAGTAATCCGAAAATGATCCTTATGCTCAGTACCAATGGGCGCATATTTGGGTTCACCACATCAGCGTCGGGTTTTCCTGCATGGCAGTTTAAGAATAAGCTTGCTAAATCTAATGGGGTTGCCGGGTAAAGTCAAGAATTTCACAAGAAGCGGGCGGAATGCGAGCTTTAAAGGATCTGTGAGACACATTGCGAAGAATCGCCAGTTTAAGAATCTATCATTTTTAATGCTCGCGAAGTGTGCTATTAGAGAATTCAATCAGGGGGCGTTTTCATTTTTGTTTGTGGTCCCTTCAGGAGGACAGAGGTGGGGCTTTTGCCTTTGGCAGGCCGCTAAACGGGAGCTGAGAGGGGCAGGTGCCAGATTTTCAGCAGTCTTTGGACTACCTTTACGGGCTTCAGAAGTATGGGATCAAGTTCGGTCTGAACTGCACGGAAAATCTTCTTGCACGGGTCGGCAATCCGCACCGGAAGCTCCGTTTCATTCATATCGCCGGAACTAACGGCAAGGGGTCCACGGCGGCCATTATTTCCCGTATTCTTTTTAACCACGGTGTCAAGGCCGGCCTGTATACTTCACCGCACCTCGTACGCTTTACGGAACGCTTCCGCCTCAATGACATGGAAGTCTCACCACAGAGAATACTCCGGGTCTTTGAAAAAATCCGGGCGACTCTGGATGAGACACAGCCACCCACTTTTTTTGAAATGGTAACCGCGATGGCCTTCCTTTACTTCGCCGAGGAGCAAGCCGATTTTGTCATTGCAGAAACCGGCATGGGAGGCCGACTCGATGCCACAAACGTCATCAGCCCCGAGGTCTGCGTTATTACTAATGTAGGTTTCGATCACCAGGAGTTCCTCGGATCGACCCTTTCCTCGATTGCCCGCGAAAAGGCGGGAATCATTAAGCAGGGCGTCCCTGTGGTAACAGGTGCGCTCCAGCCCGTAGCCCAGGGGATACTAAAAACTACATGCATGAATAAAGCCGCGCCCTTGTACCGGTTCAAGTCCGATTTCCGCGTGAGGCGAAAATCCAACGGATCCTTTCAATACCGAGGCATCAAAAGGCAGTTGCCATCCCTGAGCCTCAATCTGAGAGGGCCACACCAGGTGGGTAACGCGGCGCTGGCCCTTGCGGCCCTCGAGGTCCTCGAACAAAAACGGCTCATTTCACTCTGGCCGGGCCCTATCGAGCGTGCAATGCGCGAGGTGAGATGGCCGGCCCGGCTGGAGGTTCTCGAAACCAGTCCGACAATCGTGCTCGACGGGGCGCATAACCCGCAGGGCGCCGAATCCCTTCGAGATGCTCTCAAAGAAAGTTTCACCTACAATAAGCTTCACCTCGTTATGGGAATAATGGCTGACAAGGACATTTTGGGGATCCTTAGACGTTTGCTCCCTATGGCTGAGACCGCTATCTTCACCCGGCCCAGGTACGCCAGGGCTGCAAATCCCGATGACATTCGCAAAATGGCCAGACCCTACATACAGAAATACTACGTAATCTCGGATTCGGCTTCCGCCATCCAGGAAGCAAGACATCTGGCTGGTCCGGACGATCTTATCTGTATTACCGGCTCACTCTATTTTGCCGGAGAGGTAAAACAAATTTTCGGGGAGCCTGCTCTGTGAGGGAAATCTCTATAAGATGCATGTTCTCAAGAGTCGCCCTGTTTTTTTGTTGTCTGGCTTTCATTGCCTTCCTGGCGAGCCATGCCCGGGCGGATGGCCCACAGCCGATTTTAAGCGGACTGAAGATTGCCCAAACCAGTCAGGCTTCATGGACAATCCATGCCGACAAGCTGATGTATGACCAGGAAAAACAGCTCTACGAAGCCTCGGGAAATGTAAAGATAACTTCCACGGACAGGATGATACAGGCCGACTATGCATCCGTGAACAAACAAACCCAGCAGGCCGATCTCAACGGCAATGTTACCGTTCAGTATGGGAGAAACTGGATCAAGGGCGAACACGTCATCTGGCGCCTGGACACCGAAAAGGGGTGGGTGGACTCTGGGATTCTGTATTTCGCCGAGAATAATTTTTTCATTCAGGGAAAAGCGATAACCAAACTCAGCCCTACCGAATTTGACATCAAGGAGGGGTTCGTAACCAGTTGCAACCCGGCCGATCCTGATTGGAAAATCCAGTTCAACGCTATGAAGGTGACCGTTGGCGGCAATGGTTGGGCGTACGGCTCTTCATTTTGGGGTCGCAGCTGGCCGGTCGCTTATGTGCCATTGCTTGGCATGCCGGTTGAAACCGAACGCCAGTCGGGGTTTCTGGTTCCTATCGAGGGAAACTCCACCCTCAACGGGTGGGACATGGAAGTCCCTTATTACTGGGCCTTTCGGGGTGATATGGATGCTACCTTTTATGCCCGCTATATGTCAAATCGCGGGTTTATGGGAGGGGTCGAATACCGCATTAACAACCCGGAATTTGGCAAGGGCATCTGGAGTTTCAATTTTCTGCAAGACCATGCGAACCAAGCGTTATTGGCAACCCAGGGATATCCCTTCCAAACGGAGGACCGGTATTGGGTTCGAGGCAGGCAGGACATTACGCTGCCTTGGAACATAACGGCGAAAATAGATGTGGATTACGTGAGCGACCGGAATTTTATCCAGGAATTCTCATCAGGATCGACTTCCTTTGCTCGTAACAACGCGCAGTTCGGAATGGTTTCCGGCCGAGGCATCTTGGATGACATGCCCTCCCTGGTTCGCGAATCCACCGCTTATTTTGAAAAGAAGGGCGAATCCGAACTCCTCAGCATGGACATTCGATACTGGCAGGACTTCCAGCCTCCCCCGAACACAGAATCGATCCAGAAGCTGCCGTCCCTCGATTTTACAATAATCCCCAAGTGGATTGACAACACGCCCTTCTATTACACTTTTCAGGGTTCGGCCGTAAACTACTGGAGGACACAGGGCGATACAGATCAGCGACTGGACTTCTATCCTCGATTATACTACCCCATGCACTGGGGTAATTACCTGGACTTCGAGCCCTCTGTGGGTCTTCGCGCCAACGCCTATGCGATCGAATGGGGGGCAGGCAATTCGGGCAGTAACTTCGCCGAGCGCGACATACCGGATTTCAGGCTGGAGATGAGCACACGCCTCAATAGGGAATTCAATGTGGATTTCTGGAACCTTACGGCCGTTCAGAATTCCATCCGGCCGGAGATCTCATACGAATACGCAACCCAGTCCACAAACGGCACGATCCCTCAATTCGACCGGCTTGACCTGGATCAGTCCAGAAACGGCGTTCGCTACGGCTTCTCGTCCTTCTGGACCGGAAAGCAGGTGAGTCCGAATGCTGCCGGAGAGCTCACGACAACGTATACGGAAATAGCCCGATTTCGCGTTTTTCAGTTCTTCAATGTGGTGCCGCCTCCGTTTGAGGACCCTTTATTTGACACATTCAATGTCATGAGGGAGGGATTTTCGCCGGTGGGATTCAGGATGGATATTGTGCCCAGACAATACCTCACTGTCTCCTACGATGTGGATGTGGACTTGTCATCGTCTGGACAGGGAAACGCTCAGGGCCTTTTCTTGAGTTATGACAACCGCACAGGAAACGTTGTCCAGCTCAGTTACCAGGATATTCCAAGCCTCCAGGTAGATGAAATTGTGGTCCAAACGATTCTTAAGACCTACAAGAACATTTATTTGGAGACCTACCATGATTATTCCCTGGAAGGTGGACTGATGTTCACGCAGGGATACGGGATCAGGTACATCCATGGCTGCTGGGGAGTGGGCGGCGGATACGAACGGGTGGGCGCCGACAACCGGTTTGTCTTCACAATCGATCTGCTGGGGCTTGGCAGTCTGGGCCAGGTGAGCACCTTTTTCGGCAGGCCGCTATTTGGCGAGCCTATGCCCGGATATCAGCATCCCGAGACCTGGAATTATTCGAGGTAGCATCGCGCCAACTGAGGCTTGCTGCTGCCTGCCTCCTGCAATTGCCGCTTCCGGCTTTACTCGACGTTTTTATTTGACAAGGGATGCATATATTTGTATTATTTGCGGCTCAGGTCAATTTTGTTAGATTTCGGAGTGCCGTACAATGAAAACGCAAAGCGCAAAGTTCGAACCGCAAAAGCGCAAATGGATAGTAGTTGACGCCGAAAACCAGGTCCTGGGCCGCCTGGCAAGTCAGATTGCGGTCCGCATCCGAGGCAAACACTTGCCCAATTTCACCCCGCATGTGGACCTGGGTGAATTCGTGGTCGTCGTCAACGCCGGCAAGGTCAGGCTGACCGGTGACAAATGGAGCCAGAAGACATATTACCGCTATAGCGGCTATATGGGTGGACTTAAAGCGACAACCGCCCGCAAGCTCAACCAGCAAAACCCCGAGCGGATGATCCGCCTGGCGGTCTGGGGAATGCTGCCCAAAAACCGGCTCGGCCGCAAACTCATAAAGAAGCTAAAAGTTTACACCGGCCCGTCCCATCCTCACGAGGCTCAACAGCCCCAGGCTTTTAAACTTTTGGAGAAATACAGCTAGGAGACGCTTTTAAATGCCCGAACAACGCTTTTATGCCACAGGTAAAAGAAAGACCTCAATCGCGCGAGTTTGGCTTCAACCCGGAACCGGTCGGATAGTTATAAACAGAAAGCCGGCCGATGCGTATCTGGACAGGGAAACGAGCAAAATGGTAATTGCTCAGCCGCTGGTGCTTACCGGGACGCTCGGCAAACTGGACGTATCCATCAATGTGCTTGGGGGAGGGATTTCCGGCCAAGCAGGGGCCATTCGGCACGGTATTTCCAAAGCGCTCCTGGAACTCAATCCTGAATACAGGGAGGTCCTGAAACGGGCCGGTTTCCTTACCCGCGACTCGCGCGTCAAGGAACGCAAAAAATATGGCCGCAAGAGCGCCAGAGCACGCTTCCAGTATTCGAAGCGCTAATCCCGTTAAGGGCGGGTTAAACCCCGCCCCTGTGACGTAAATCTTTCCGTTTTTTTCCAGGGTCGATTTCTTCATCGGGGGCAACCGAAACCGATTTTTCGGATTGAATATGGGGCGCTGCACAAGGGTGCACGCGCCCTTCATTTTTATCAAGGGGGAATATTATGCTCAGGGTTGCCATTGCCGGTGCATCCGGGTACACTGGATTTGAGCTGCTTCGAATACTGTGCGCCCATCCATCGGTCCGGGTCTCCATGATCACCTCCAGGCAACAAAAGGGGCACAGAATTGACGATTTCTACCCGGCCCTCAAGCGCCATTGCGATCTCGTCTTCGAAGACACCGACCCCGAAAAGCTTGCCGCATCAGCCGATCTGGTCTTTACAGCACTGCCGCACCAAGCCTCCATGGACATAATTCCGAGTCTGCTGGATCGAGGGGTCAAAGTCGTGGACCTGAGCGCGGATTACCGGCTGAGGGACCCTGAGGTCTACGCAAAGTGGTATTCGGCGCACAGGACCCCGGAGCTTCTCAAGGAAGCTGTTTACGGCCTTCCCGAGCTATATCGCGATAAAATCCGGACCGCTCGCCTTGTCGCCAATCCGGGCTGCTACCCGACCAGCGTTATTCTCGCCTCAGCACCGCTGCTTTGGCGCGGGCTCATTGATCCCGAAACGATAATCGCAGACTCCAAATCGGGGGTCACGGGGGCCGGGAGAGCCATTAACCTGGGCGTGCATTTCTGCGAGGTCAACGAGTGCTTTAAAGCATACAAAGTCGCCGAGCACCGCCACACGCCCGAAATCGAGCAGGAGCTGAGCGTTCTGGCCGGAAGAGCGGTCATGGTCAATTTCACCCCGCATCTTGTCCCGATGAGCCGCGGTATCCTGAGCACGGTTTACTCCAATTTGAAAGAGGCAGTGGGGACAGCGGACGTGGAGGAGGCCTTCCGGAGCTTTTACATGGATGAGCTTTTCGTCCGCCTCAGTAATCGAGATCATCTGCCCGTTTCGCTTCAGGTTAGGGGCAGTAACTACTGCGACCTTGGCTGGCGTGTCGATGAGCGGACTAGAAGGCTGATCGTCATCTCCGTTATTGATAATCTCACCAGGGGCGCATCCGGACAGGCCATTTGCAATATGAACATCATGTGCGGCTTTCCGGAGGACACCGGGCTCAAAGAAGCGCCCTGGCAACCATAAAAAACTGCAATGAATGAGCATGATTGCCAAATTGAGCGCAACATAAAACTCGTGCTGGAATACGACGGCTCCGGATATCATGGATGGCAACGCCAGGCGGGATCACTCTCTATCCAGGAAGTTATCGAGTCGCGCCTGGGAGTCATGCTTGGAAACAGGGTGGGGATTCGCGCGTCCGGCCGCACTGACGCCGGGGTGCACGCAAAGGGGCAGGTGGTTAATTTCCATGCACGCACAAGCCTCACGCCCGATGAGATCCTAAGGGGTCTAAACAGCCTTCTTCCGGGCGACATCGTCGTTCTGAGCACAGAGGAGGTGGATCACTCTTTTCATGCGCGCTTTTCAGCTGTGAGCAAGGTTTACGAATATCACATACTCAACCGCCCGGTCCCATCTGCGCTACTGCGAAATTACGCATGGCACGTACGCAGGCCTCTTACCGTGGAGCCGATGCTGGAGTGCCTGAAAAGGATTTGCGGGCAGCATAACTTTTCTGCCTTCATGGCCGCTGGGTCACAGGCATCCTCGACCGAGCGAAACATCCTCAGGGCTGAACTCGTGTGGTCGCGGCCCGGCCTGCTGAAGTTCACCTACGAGGCCAACGGCTTCCTGCGGCGCATGGTCAGGAACCTGACGGGAACAATAGTTGATGTCGGAAAGGGAAAGTGGACGGCCACGGACTTCGAGCACATCATCAACAGCGGTGAGCGCAAGCAAGCCGGAATGACCGCTCCGGGGCATGGTCTGTATCTGATTTCAGTCAATTACCAGCAGAGCGGCAGATAATCTCACCAGAGGTAATAAAATGAAATTATCCGGAAGAATCGCCAGGCTTAAACCCTCAGCCACCCTGTCTATCAATGCCAAAGCCAACGCGCTCAAACGAAGCGGCGTCGGCATAATCAATTTCGGCATTGGAGAACCCGGTTTCGATACTCCTGAGAACATCGGCAACGCCGCGATGCAGAGCATCCGCAGCGGCCAGACCAGATATACGGCTGTAGGCGGCATAGACGAACTGAAGGACGCTGTCTGCACCACCATCAAAGCCGACTACGGCCTGTCATATGGGCGGGAAAACGTTCTGGTATCCTGCGGCGGAAAGCATGCGCTCTATAACCTGTTCATGACCCTGCTGGATCCGGGAGATGAAGTCATCGTACCCTCGCCCTACTGGGTAAGTTATCCGGACATGATCGAGCTCGCAAATGCCAAACCGGTCATTGTGCCCTGCACGGAAAAAGACGCTTTCATGCTCCAGGCCGAAGACCTCGAGAGGGCCATCACCCCAAACACGCGCCTCCTGATCCTGAACAGCCCGTCGAATCCAACCGGGAAATATTATGGCCCTGATAAACTCAAAGCTTTGGCCAAAGTGCTTTTGCGCCATGAAAACGTGCTGATCGCAAGCGATGATATCTATTACCGTATTCTTTTCGGCGGCCGGAAATGGGTTAGCCTTGGGATGGTCGAGGAAAAGTTGCGCGGCCGCATTTTTATCATAAACGGCGTCAGCAAAAGCTATTGCATGACAGGGTGGCGAATTGGCTACCTCATAGGCGACCCGATGGTTATAAAGGCCGCAACGGATTTCCAGAGCCAGGTTACCAGCAATCCGAGCTCCGTATCGCAGTGGGCAAGCGTCGAGGCGCTCACCGGCGATCAGAAATCGGCTGTGGAAATGGCGCAAACTTTCGAAAAACGCTGCAAACTCGTGATGGAACGCATTTCCGGCCTGCCGGAAGTAACTTGCACGGAACCGGACGGCACATTTTACGTCTTCCCCGATTTCAGCGGCCATTTTGGGAAAAAGTTCGCAGGACGCACGATAAACGGATCGCTCGATCTTGCCGACTTTCTCATGGAGGAGGCCCACGTGGCGGTGGTGCCGGGAGAAGCCTTCGGCGAAGACAATTGCATCCGGCTCTCTTATGCGGTCTCGATGGAGCAAATCGAGCAGGGATTCGACGCCGTTAAAAAGGCTTTGAATAAACTGGCGCGGTGAGCGGGGAGCGGGAAGCATGGAGCGGGAAGGGATGATGAAGTCTTGATTCCCGCTTCTCACTTCTTGCTTCATGCTACGTGGTAAGAAGCTGGGAGCAGGAAGCATGGAACAGGGAGCAGCAGGCAGAGAGCAAGAAACCATTTCCGCTCCTCGCTTGTCTGTCGCCACTTCCATTCGTACCGCTTCTCGTTCCGCGCTTCGGCAGTATTTTTTTCTCATTCTGATTTGCCTTGCTTTCTTCGTTCCAGGGCTCTCTACACTTCCTCCCATGGACCGGGACGAATCGAGGTTTGCCCAGGCGACGAGCCAAATGCTCGAGACCGGCGATTTCGTCCAGATTCGCTTCCAGGACGAACCCCGCAATAAGAAGCCCATCGGCATCTACTGGCTCCAGGCCGCGAGTGCGGCGCTCTCCGGGACGGCCAAATCTCGAAAAATCTGGCCGTATCGCATCCCATCGCTCCTTGGTGCGATTTTTTCCGTGCTGCTCACATTTGCCCTTGGAAAGCGGCTGTTCGGTGAGAGAACAGGCATGCTCGGGGCCGCTTTCGCCGCCAGTTCGGTCCTGCTGGTGATGGAGGCGCATCTTGCGACAACAGACGCCGTGCTGCTCGCAACGATAATGGCTGCTCAGGCCGCTTTGAGCAGGTTTTATATTCGGGACAATGGAAACCAATCTCGGCAAATCGGAGCTTTTCTGACCTTCTGGACAGCACAAGCCATCGGGATTCTTGTGAAAGGGCCCGTTACCCCGATGATCAGTCTGCTTACCATTGGGTGCCTGACAGCGGCCGACAGAGACGCAAAATGGCTGAAGAGTATGAAGCCGCTTCTCGGTCTGGCGATAACGGCGATACTTGTAAGCCCTTGGCTGATTGCCATTGGCCTGGCTACGAAGGGTGCTTTCTTCGAGCAGGCGCTGGTGAAGGACATGCTTCTCAAAGTGGCCTCGGGCCAGGAATCGCACGGATTTCCCCCCGGCTTCTACCTCCTTCTGATGCCACTCACCCTCTGGCCTGCATCAGCGATGGCGGGAGTGTCTTTTTTTCGGGCATGGAATTCGCGCTCCGCTCCAGCAGTAAGGTTTTGCCTTGCGTGGATAATCCCGGGATGGATTGTGTTTGAACTGATCCCAACGAAGCTCCCGCATTATGTCTTGCCCCTCTACCCCGCATTATGCCTCCTGGTCGCGCATACCATAATTTCCAGCGAGCAGGACAACGGCCGCGAACTAGGCTCCAAGCTCGTGAAAACCATGTATGCTTCATGCCAACTGGTAATTTTGCTGCTCGGCCTCGGGGCGCTCGCCATCCCCTGGTTGCTGGACCATCGCTTCGAACCGGTCGGCCTGATCCCGGCAACTGCGGCGATTGCGGCTACGGCGCTTTCCACCTGGAAGTTTTTCAAACGCCGCTACCTCCACGCCGCTGTTGTCACAATCGCCGCAACTGCCCTCGTCGTAGGGCCTTCACTTCAATGGATACTGCCCAATGCTAATTGGCTGTGGCTTAGCAGGAACATCACCAATGCAGCCAAGCAGCGCGCCGGCGACAATGTCATGCTCTGTTCTTCGGGTTACCATGAACCCAGCCTTGTTTTCCAGCTTGGGACCCGCACCCTTCTCACCTCTCCGAGCGGGGCCGCCCTTTGTCTCCGGAGCAACACCGGGGCCATGGCGTTGATCGGTCGCAGCGAAGATGACGACTTCAGGAGGGAAACAAAAAATCTCGGTTTGCACGTAAAACCTGCCGGCGCATTTTATGGGTTCAATTATTCAAAAGGACGGATTATGCTCTTGCGGTTGTACGTCGTCGATGAATCGGAAAATAGCTGAACAGGAAGACAAGTGGATGGGAAAAGCAATTGCCTTTGTAGTGATTTTGTTGATCTGCGCGCTGGGTTCGTCCTGCTTTGCACAGCAGGCCAGACCTCTTACGGTGTTCCCTCAAGCCAAGCAGTCCGCACGGCCTGACGCCTCTGAAAGCGAAAGGGCCAAGAAGCTCTACGAACTGGCAAGGAACGAAAACCGGAGGCTTCAATGGGACAGTTGCCTCGCCATGAAGGCATTTATTCGCGCCAAGCGAATGGTAACCGAGCGCTATTTTGGCCATGAGGACCCTAAAACGGGTAAGAACCCGGTCTGGAAGACGGTCAGGCAATGTATTCCCGACAAAAGCAAAAGGTCTAAAGTGCCGGCTGGCGAGAACCTGGCAAAAGGCATTGATACTCCGGCCAATATTCACAAGGCCCTCATGGCAAGCCCCACCCACCGGAAAAACATCATGGACCGGCGCTTCAATCATGTCGGAGTCGGGTGTTATGACTACATCTGTGTGGAGCTGTTCGCCGGCTTTTAGCCCGGTAAATCGCTCTTTTCTGCCAAATCCCGCCGTTTCCGAGCACTTTTCATTGACACCTCGGCCCTCTCAGATAGTATGCATTTTTAGTCACCTTTCAAGCGGAAGCGCGCGTTAAGGGGGCAGGATGATAATCGGTCTCGACGTGGGGGGGACTCACACAGACGCCGTGCTGATCGGAGAGGGCCGTATTCTGCGTCAGGCTAAGATCGCAACGGACCATTCCAATCTTTTCCATTGTGTGTGGACGGGGCTGGACGAAGTAACCAGAGATGTGCCGCCCTCGGCAATACGCCGCGCAGTCCTTAGCACAACTCTTACCACTAATGCCATTGCTGAAGGAAAGCTGGCAAAGACCGGCGTGGTCGTATCGGCAGGCCCCGGCATTGACCCGGCCAATTTCCGGATCGGCAGCCATTATCATTGCGTATCGGGATCGATCGACCATCGCGGACGAGAGATCCAACCTTTGGAAGAACGGGAAATCGACGAGATAGCCGAAAGATTTCTTGCTGAAGATGTTCGCCTGGTTGCCGTAATATCAAAGTTCTCAGTGCGAAATCCGAAGCATGAACTCAAGATGGCGGAAATCTTGCGTCGTTCGTGCGACCATGTAATTCTGGGTCACCGCATTTCTGCAAATCTGAATTTCCCCCGCCGAATCGCCACTGCATGGCTCAACGCGGCTGTTCACCCTGTTCACAGGCTGTTTTTCGAGGCAGTCAAAGACTCGCTGAAAAAGAAAGGTTTCGAAATCCCCATCTTCGTGCTCAAGGCCGACGGGGGAACGATGAGTTTCGAAGCCTCCATCGACGTGCCGGGGCAGACGATCCTCTCCGGCCCGGCAGCAAGCGTTATGGGCGCCCTCCCCTTTGCTTCCGGCGCCGGAGACACACTCGTCCTGGATATTGGGGGCACAACGACCGACATGGCCGTACTCGTCGGCCGGGCGCCGCTGCTCGAACCGCTTGGAGGAGAAATCGGAGGGCATGGGACACTCGTACGCTCTCTAAAAACCAGATCGATTGCACTGGGCGGTGACAGCGCACTACGGGTTTTGGACGGCGAGCTTCTGATCGGCCCTGAACGCCACGGCCCGGCGATGGCCTACGGAGGTCCATCTCCAACGCCGACCGACGCTCTTTTTGTCCTTGGAAGAGCCCTGAAGGGGGACGTCGATGCATCCTGGCGCGGTTTGCGCCCTATTGCCCATCAACTCGGGATTACGCCTGAAGAGGCCGCCGGCCAAATTTTGGACTTATCGTGCGAAAAGATAATTTTTGCCGCCCGTAAGATGGTCGAAGACATCAACAGCAAGCCGGTCTATACCGTAAAAGAGCTGCTTTCCGGCTATAAGGTCAGGCCCGTAGAAATCCTGGTGCTCGGAGGTCCCGCACCTTTTTTTGCCCCCCGCATTGAAAAGCTCATTGGAATTCAGACCAGCGCAGTGCCGCAGTGGCATGTGGCCAACGCCCTGGGAGCGGCCATGGCCAAAAATACAAGCGAAGTAACTCTTTTCGCAGACACTGAAAGAGGCATAGCCTTGGCCCCCGAAGAATCATTCAGCTGCCAGGTCGGCAAGGATTTCGACCGAAAAGCCGCAATCTCGCTTGCGTTTGAGCTGCTTCGGAAAAAGTGCGTCAAAGCCGGCGCGCTGGAATCCGAACTCGATCTTGAGGTAGTCGAGGACATTCAATTTAATATGGTCAGGGGTTTTTATACCGCAGGGCTAAACATTCGCGTGAAGGTCCAGACCAGGCCGGGGCTGATCCCGGAGTATCAGAAACTGGCGCAGTCAATGTTCAATTGCTGCCATCTCCCATGAGCTGTTTAAGGCTAAAAAAATGCTCGCATCAACGACCAGAACCGGCCTCGTATTCTTCCCCGCTTTCGATTGGGCGATTCACCCGACGCATCCCGAGCGTGAGGAGCGCCTCCTCTACACACAAGACCAGGTATGCGAGGAGGGTATTCTCGACATTGAGGGGATCGTGGAATTCAAGCCTGACATTGCTAAGTTAGAAGACATTCAACGCGTCCACTTCTGCGTTCCGGATGAGCTGAGCGTAATCACCGAATCGCACCTGATAAGCGCAGGGGGGGCGAAGAAAATCGGCATTGAGGTGCTGGAAAAAAATATTGCGCGAGGTTTCGCTCTGGTTCGCCCGCCCGGCCATCATGCGATGAGGGTGGTCCACGGGGCTCGAGGCTTCTGTAACATCAATATCGAAGCCATGATGATAGAATACCTGCGCCAGACCTACGGCGTGGATCGCGTAGCGATAGTTGATACCGACTGCCACCATGGTGACGGTACTCAGGACATTTACTGGCACGACCCCGACACGCTCTTCATATCGGTTCATCAGGACGGACGCACCCTGTACCCCGGCTCCGGGTTTCCACCAGATTTTGGCGGTCCAAACGCCGCCGGAACAACGATCAATTTGCCCCTGCCTCCCCGGACCTCCGAAGAAGGGTTTCTCTATGTGCTTGAAAACGCTATCCTGCCCATGCTGGAAGAATTTAAACCAGATCTGATCGTGAATTCCGCCGGCCAGGACAACCACTACACCGACCCGATCACTAACATGCATTTCTGCGCGCATGGCTACGCTGAGCTAACGAGCCGGCTCAAGCCTCACATTGCCGTTCTCGAAGGCGGATATTCGATAGAGAGCGCCCTGCCATACGTGAATGTGGGGATCATCCTGGCACTGGCCGGACTCGACTACAGCGGGATTAGTGAACCAGGCTACGACCCGGAAAGACTGGAACAGGGGCCGGAGATCACCCGGCACATCCAAAAAGTCGTAGAGGAATCGCTCGAAGTCTGGAAGCAGGGCGCCGGCATTCGGGAAGACAACCGCAAGAAGGGCAAGCTGTTCCAGCGGGACCGCCGAATCTACTATGATACGGACCACATAACCGAAATCCAGAGGGAAACGATCCGCGCCTGCCCGGATTGCAGCGGTCTTCTCACAATAGACTCACAAACCGACATCGGCCGCAGAATCTTTGCCGTACACATCCCGCGCAAGGCCTGCGAAGAATGCAGGAAAGCCGGTTATAAAGCATATGACTCGACTGAAATATGGGGTTACAATCAAATTTTTCTCCAGGATCGGACCTCTGACCAATATTTATCGAGAAAATAGTCTAATTCAGCATGAGACCTTTTCTCACTATGAGACCTTTTCTCACTATGAGACCTTTTTTCATCAAGAATTTCACTTTCGAGCAGCTTGAGCAGTGGGTTCAGTCTCTCGGGGAGAAGCCCTTCCGCGCCCGCCAGCTCTTCAGGCATCTTTATGCACGAAATATCTCATCCTGGGGCCAATGCAGCGATCTGAGCCGCGCCTTTCGCGCACAGCTTGAATCCAGCTCGACTTTGGACGCTCTTGCCGTTTCCCGGGTTGATGAAGCGCCCGACGGAACCCGCAAGTACCTGTTTCGCCTCCATGACGGCAATTTCATCGAATCGGTAATTATCCCCGACCCGCCGAGGTGTACGCTTTGTGTATCCAGCCAGGTCGGGTGCGCCTTCGGGTGCAAGTTTTGCCTGACCGGAAGCATAGGGTTAAAACGTAACCTCGAGACCGCTGAGATAGTTGACCAGGTATGCCAGGGGCTTCGAGACCCGGAGCTGGGGCCGCGAATAAACAGCCTGGTGTTAATGGGGATGGGAGAACCGCTGGCAAACTATGATGAAGTCTTGCGCGCCATCCGCATTATAACGGACCCCAATGGACTGATGTTCTCACACCGGCGGGTGACCCTGTCGACCGTCGGGCTTGTCCCTCAGATGCGGCGCCTGGGAATGGATTCGCCCGTAAACCTTGCGATAAGCATTCATGCGGCAGATGATAAGCTTAGAGATGAACTTATGCCGGTAAACAGGACGTACCCGCTTGGCGAACTTATGCGAGCCTGCCGCGAGTATCCGCTTCCGCCTAGAAAGCGGATCACCTTTGAATACATTCTGCTTGACGGAGTAAATGACAGTCCACGGCAGGCGAGGGAACTGGTCAGACTCCTTGAGGGCGTTCGGGCAAAGGTAAACCTTATTGCTTTTAATTCGCATCCGGGGTCTCGCTTTCGGACTCCACCCCCGGAACGAATCCTGGGGTTTCAGGATGTCTTGCGAAAAGCGAATCTAGCTGCGATAATCCGTAGAAGCCGTGGAAATGAAATAGGCGCCGCTTGTGGCCAACTTGCGGCAAAAACGTAGCTTATACCGAGTTGCGTTCAAAATCCCCCCTGCCCCCCTTTAGAAAAGGGGGGTGTAGTTTGGGCGCGCCGGTAGGGTTCCCCCCCTTTTCTAAAGGGGGGCAGGGGGGATTTTGAGGCATCGAGCACCATCTTGAATGCAACTTGGTATTAGATGGATGAATGGGTGAACAGGTCAATTGAAAAAGCACCGGCTCGCCTATTCGCCCATGTTTTCAAGGCGCCCCGCTGACAGCCCCGTCTCTGGTCATAGACAGGTCAGGGAAAGCGTCGAGTATGAGCGGGCGCCTTCCGCGCTACGCGGGATACCTTCCGCCTAAAGGCGGTTGACCAGATTATCGCTAAGGGGTGCGCAATAGAAATGATATTCTTCTGCTTAGTGTTTTACTTAGTCTATCATTCAAGGGAACATTGACGTTGGGACCTGATTTTAGTAAACAAAACGGTTTGATTCCCGTGATCGTCCAGAGTTTTGAGAGCGGGAAGGTGCTCATGTTGGCATATATGAACGAACTAGCCTGGAACAAGACTGTCCAAACCGGAAAAGCTCACTATTGGAGCAGGTCCCGGCAGAAGCTTTGGTTGAAAGGCGAAGAATCGGGAAACATCCAACTCGTTCGCGAAATTTTGATCGACTGCGACTCCGATACCATTCTGCTCAAGGTTGACCAGACAGGGGGAGCGGCTTGCCATACCGGTTTCGAAAGTTGCTTTCACCGATTTTTCATTGACGGCCGCTTTGAAGTGCGGGGAGTTCGAGTCTTTGACCCCCGGGAGGTTTACAAGAAGTGAGACAGCTCATGCTTGGCATTCCAAAGGGAAGTCTCCAGGAATCCACCCTCAGGCTCTTTGAGCAATCCGGCTGGAGAATATCGCTTTCCGAGAGAAACTATTTCCCGGAGATCAACGATCCGTTCATCCGTTGCTCGATCTGCCGCGCCCAGGAAATGTCGCGCTACGTTGAGAACGGTACTTTCGACGTGGGACTCACCGGCCGCGACTGGATCATGGAAAATGACTCCAAAATCCATGTCGTGGCCGACCTGGTCTACTCGAAAGTGAGCCAGCGGCCCGCAAGGTGGGTCCTGGCAGTGCCGATGGACTCCGCCATCCGAAACGAAAAGGACCTGGAAGGCAAAAAAATCGCCACCGAACTGGTAAACTTTACCCGGCGCTACTTCCAGTCGAAGGGCATCGGACTGGAGGTGGAGTTTTCCTGGGGCGCCACGGAGGCAAAAGTCATTTCCGGCCTTTGCGACGCTATTGTAGAAGTCACCGAAACAGGCTCGACGATGCGGGCAAACGGCCTCAGGATCATTGACGAATTGATGCAGTCCAATACGCAGCTCATCGCGAACCTCGATGCATGGCAGGACCCCTGGAAACGCGACAAGATAGAGCACATCTCGCTGCTGCTCCAGGGTGCGCTGCGCGCCGAAGGCCTGGTCGCGCTCAAAATGAATGTGCCAAAGGAAAAAATCGAGGGCATCATAGAGATTCTGCCAAGCTTAAATGCCCCGACGATCGCCAACCTGTACCAGTCTGAGTGGCTTTCAGTTGAGACCGTAGTATCGAAGGGCCAGGTCCGCGAACTCATACCTGATTTGATCAAAAGAGGCGCCGAAGGGATTATTGAGTATACCCTGAATAAGGTGATCTAGAGACGTGATCTGCAGAAGACTCGAGCAAATGACTTCATTCATTGTCATGGATGTTTTGGAACGCGCCCAGGAAATGGAGCGAGCCGGAGAATCCGTGATTCACCTTGAGGTCGGCGAGCCTGATTTCAATACTCCTGAGGCCGTAAAGAACTCGGCGATAGAGGCCCTTTCCAGGGGCGACACCCACTATACGCACAGCCTCGGGACTCCCGGACTGCGCGAGGCTATCTGTAATTATTACGAGCAGACTTACGGAGTTCGCAAAATCGATCCGGGCCGGGTGATAGTTACGTCCGGGACCTCCCCTGCCTTCCTGGTGGCAATGAGCGCCATTCTGGAATGCGGCGAGGAGGTAATTCTGTCCAATCCTCATTACGCCTGCCATCCCAATTTCGTGCGTTTCCTCGAAGCGGTCCCCAAGATGATCCCGGTCTATGAGGAAGACGGTTTTCAGTACAGGCCGGAAGCTATAAAGGCTGCACTTACTCCGCGAACTAAGGCGATCCTTATAAATTCGCCCGCAAACCCGACCGGAAACCTGCTCGAGGCAGACCGGATGGCCGAAATCGCTGATATGGGCAGGCTGATCCTAAGCGATGAAATTTATCACGGTCTTGTATATGAGGGCCGCGCGCGCTCAGTGCTGGAATTTACCGAAAACTGCATCGTCTTCAACGGTTTTTCCAAGCTTTTCGCGATGACGGGATGGCGGCTCGGATACATGATAGCGCCCGAGTACATGATCCGCCCGATACAGAAAATGGTGCAGAATTTTTTTATCTCCGCCAATTCCGTCGCGCAAGCCGCAGGTTACACGGCGCTAACAGACCCCAGTGTCGCCGAACAGGTCGCGAAAATGCGCGAAACCTACAATCGGCGCAGGCAGTATATGATTGCCAGGCTGCGGGAGATAGGGTTCGGGATAACGGTTGAGCCGACCGGGGCCTTCTACGTCTTCGCCAATGCGCGCCGGTTTACAGATGATTCTTATTCCTTCGCCTTCGAAGTGCTCGAAAACGCAAAGGTCGGCGTAACGCCTGGAGTGGATTTCGGATCGAACGCCGAAGGCTACGTCCGCTTCAGCTATGCCAATTCGCTGGAAAACATAACGGAGGGACTTGACCGAATCGAGCGCTACCTCAAGGGCAGGAAGCAGGGAGCGGGGAGCAAGAAGCGGGAATGAAGGAGCAAAGAGCGGGGAGCAGGGAGCAAGGAGCGGGAATGAAGGAGCAAGGAGCGGGGAGCAGGGAGCAGGGAGCAGGAATTAAGGCCGCACCGCAAGAAGCGGGAAGAGGGGATTGCTGCTCCCCGCCCCCTGCCCTGTGCGTCCCGGATGCTTTGGCCATAACGTCGGCCGAATTCATCACATCCGCCGTGCAACCCGAGCAGTACCCGCGGGATGAATCGCCCGAGGTGGCGTTCGCCGGCCGGTCGAACGTAGGCAAATCTGCGCTCATAAATTGCCTGATCCAGCGGAAAAAACTGGTTCGCACAAGCCGAACCCCGGGCCGCACTCAACTCATCAACTTTTTCAAAATAAACAATTCCTTCCTGTTCGTTGACCTGCCGGGATACGGATACGCCAAAGTGTCTCAAAGCCTGCGCGCAAGCTGGGGGCCAATGATCGAGACCTACCTCGATTCACGAGAAAACCTCCGGGGCATTGTCCAGATAATGGATTTGCGCCATCCGCCAACCCCGGATGATATAAGCCTTTGGTCCTGGCTGAAGGAGAAAAAACTTCCGGCAATCCCCATCCTGACCAAGGCCGATAAACTTTCCCGGGCAAAATGGAACCCACTCGCCCAGGCCGCCGGGCGGATTCTCGGAATATCACCCGCTGATTTCATCATCTTTTCAGCACAAACCCAGCAGGGCAGAAACGAATTGTTATGCAGAGTCAAAGAACTCATCCTGCGCTAAGGATTCGAATTGAAGCAGCTCACCCTCGGATATTCTCCTTGTCCGAATGATACCTTTATCTTTTTCGCCCTGGCGGAGAAGCGAATTGAGTTTCCCTTTGCCCTGGATCTGCTGATCGCCGACGTCGAGATGCTTAACCGGCGGGCAGCGTTTGGCGCTGTCGATATTTCCAAGATTTCCGTAAATGCAGTGCTGAGTATCCTTGATAAGTACTGGTTGCTGCGGTCAGGAGGGGCCATGGGCAGAGGATGCGGCCCGCTCGTCGTGGCACGGCGCGCCACCGGATTCGAGGAGCTTCGCAACGCGACAATTGCAACCCCTGGCGACTTGACTACCGCCAGCCTGTTGCTCCGGTTGGAGGGAACTCACCGGGGGCGGCGGGTCCCGATGCAGTTCGACCGGATAATGCCTGCGGTGGTGGCCGGGGAGGTGGACGCGGGGGTCATAATTCACGAAGGAAGATGGACCTATCAGGCATACGGGCTTCACATGGCGCTCGACCTTGGCCGATGGTGGGAGGGGCAAACCGGACTCCCCCTCCCCCTGGGGGCGATCGCCATCCGGCGCGATCTCGGCGGCGAAGTCGCCGGTGTGGCCGAAGAAAAAATCAGGGAGAGCCTTCTCTATGCCAGGAGCCACCCCAATGAGGCCTGGCCCTACATAAGGCGGCACGCCCAGGAGATGGCCCCCGAGGTGATACGGTTGCACATCGACGCCTTTGTAAATGAATTTACCCTGGATGCCGGGCTTGAAGGCGAAAGAGCGCTCAGAAGCCTTCTAGAAGCCGCCTGCGCCCTGGACAACAGGCCTTTCCCGAAGCAGAGCCTGTTCTGGGGTTGAGCAAGCCAAAATGGTAGGACAACCGAGAAAAGAAGGGTGACGGGGCGGTTTTGGCTTGAACGTTGCTGGTAAAGGGTATAGATTAGTATTACCTATTAATACTATCTCGTGAGGTATACATGATGGGAAGTAAGGCCGTAAAATTGGACGATGAAACCTGCAAACGGCTAAAGGCTTTGGGCGAAGCGCGAAAGCGCACGCCACACTGGCTGATGAAAGAGGCAATCCATCAGTTCCTTGATCGCGAGGAACAAGCCGAGCACATTCGGCAAGACACCTTGAAACGCTGGGAACGTTACGAGACGACCGGCGAGACGGTCAGCCACGATGTTGTTGACGCTTGGCTTGAGACATGGGGAACAGAAGGGGAGGGCAAGTGTCCCGTTCCTCGCATGATAGACTTAAATATACTCAGTACAAAATAACGTAAAGCCGGTAAAAAAATACCAGTTCCGATTGCATGGACTGGGTATTATGCTGTGTGGTATATAGCACTTAGAGCCCGATTCATACCATTAACGCTTGACGTTAGATAACAGGGCGGAGCCATCCGGAGAGAACAGCGATTGAGGCTGGTGCGGTTGGAGGCAAGCCAATCGTTAAGCGCATTGGAAAGTGAAGCGTATCCGATGTCAGAATCACGCTCCGCGAGCTTCGAGACACTTCACTTCGTGAAGTGCTCTTGCCGGCCTCCCTCAGCGACGTGTGAGCGCGTAGCGCGAAGGCCGACCGCTCGATGTGTCTGTCATGCGCGATAGGCGGAGGCGGGAGGCCTTGAGATGGCTTCCCGAAGCTGTTTTGGATTTAGCCCTGCTTCGTGATTTTATCCGTGTTCACAATCCCGATGCGGCGCAACGCGCCGCAAAGCGAATTCGTGATTCCGCTTTTAGGCTACTGAGGTTTCCATTCGTCGGCATCCCCGTTCAGGACATCGACAAGCCTCAACTGAGGGATCTGTTCATTCCATTCGGTCAAGCCGGTTATTGGATGCGCTACGCCGTTACGGACGATAAAATTATCATCATCAAGATTTGGCACGGGCGCGAAAACCGAGACCTCACAAAAACAGCCTAGGATTGGCGGAAAAACACCGGCAACAAGCAATGGTAGCGGGCTTCAAGGCTGCGGTCCGCTCAGCGAGTGGCGCAACCGCAAGGCGCGCAAAAGCGCGCTGTGGTGCTTAAAGCGGCACAATTGCCGGCAAGCAAAAAAGCGAGTAAAAACAATGGGCAAAACTGGACAGTTTGTTGTACTGTCCAGTAAGTTTTGGCAAATCCGTCCAGCATCGGGGGCTTGCCGCAGCAACAAGGATTGAACATGTTATCAAGTCATCAACATTTCCGACAAAAAACCTTAGCGGCGGTTATTTTCTTATGCTTGCTGGCTATACCGACAATGGCAAAAGCGCAACAGGAAACGGCTCAACAGAAATCCCCCAAGAATGCCTATATCGTCAATTATTGTGTCGAAGGGGTTGCCGAAGGATCCGGCTATGAAACAGGGCCGATAAGAATCACGTATAGCGATGGAACACACTTGTCCGAGTCCCTTCCTCCTTTAGATTTCAATGAAGTTGCGATTACCAACCCCAAACTAGCCAGCGACAAACAAACGCTTGGCTGGACCGTCAATTTAGCTAAAGATATGTCAGGGGCCAGTTATTCTATTGAATATGGACTTGTGGTTTATAAATCGGGAAAAATTATTCATAAAATATATCCCGGTCAATTCATTTGGGACTGGATGTTTGTAGACGGAGGGAAGCAGGTTGCTCTTATTGATGGTTTTTCACACGGTCGTCAACAACTGAATTATCAGCTTTACGATGTGGCAACGGGGAAACTAATCTCCAAAGTTCATGATGACGAGGAAACGGAACAGCTTCCTGCCAAAGCACCACGATGGGCCAAACAATTAGAACACCAAAGACAAAAACAGACACCACGAGATGCAAATGTCTGCACAGAATGATTTTCTACTACAACAAACTGGACAGGAGCGTAAATTGTCTAGTTTCTAAAATTGTTATCAAGGCGGGGCAAGGGTTTCGGGGTCATTCCAGAGAGCGAAAACTAGACAAAATGATAAGGGGCCGGAAAAGTGAGACAAAGGGGCTTGCAAAGTGGTGACAAATATGCCAACATTGAGTGTGAGAAATACGCGGCCTATTTCATGGATCAAAGCAGCACGGAGGGATTTTGAGGAATTTCCCGAAGACGTGCAAGGCGATATGCTGAGTGCGCTGACGATAGCTGCCGAGGGCAGCAAATCGGACAAGGCAAAGCCGTTCAAGGGCGTTGACGGTCGGCGTGTTCGAAATAGCGCTCCGGCATCGAGGAGACGCTTTCCGCGTGCTCTATGCTGTTAAGATCGGCGCTGATATTTGGGTTGTTCACGCCTTTCACAAGAAATCCAAGGCCGGAATTAAAACGCCCAAGATGGAGGTTGATCTTATACACGACCGCCTGAAACGATTGAAGGATGCTTTACGATGAACGACGATTTAGAACTCATTCACGGCAGCGGCAATGCGTTTCGTGACTTTGGCCGCGTTAATGCCGGAGTTGAACAGGCTCGCGCCATTCTTGCGGCAAAGATCATACGCACACTTGACGAGCGCGGTCTATCAACACGCGAGGCCGAAAGACTGACAGGCGTAGCTCATTCGGAGTTTTCGCGCATCCGCAACGCGAGGCTTGGACGCTTTACGCTTGATCGTATGATTACGATACTCGGAAAACTTGATGAAGACGTTGAGGTTAATGTTACCTTCCGGACGCGCCCTCCTTTGCGAGATGAATTACACGCCTGAACACGAGGGCGTGCCGATGCGTCGTGGAGATGCCAACGTTAGCGAAAAAACCAACATTGGGGATCAACGCTCGACGACTTTCTGCACGAGGAAGGCATTTACGAAGCGGCGAAGGCGGAAGCGGTTACCCGCGTGATTTCGTGGCAGATTGCCGAGGGAATGCGGGAATTGTGAACAATCGAAAACACCTTACAGCTAATGAAATCGATAAACTCATTTCTGCCGCCAGGGCGTGCGGCAGCATGAGGCCAGCGACCGTTGCTTACTGTTGCTTATGTTTCGCCACGGGTGATGCTTTGACTCCTCGTATGATAGACTTAATATAATACCTTGCTCGAAAAAAAATGCACCTGACATGATAAGAGCGGCGATCGTGCGCGCAGCCATGCAGAACGCACAGACATTAAACGTGGTGCGTTTGAGGGCAAGCCAAATGTTAAGTGCATCAGAAAGTGAAGTTACAATGGTGTAAAGATCTCGCTTCGCGGGGCTTCGCCCTGCTTCATTTTGTAAAGTGGGCTTGCCCGGCCTCCCGTAGCGTTATGTGAGCGCGTAGCGCGGAGGCCGACCGCTCATTCTCGACAGCCCGCCCACCCACCCGCGAGACGTGGCGGGAGCGGGAGGCCTTCATGGCTAAGCCTTGTGTGAGTCGTAAGCTTGAATGGCAACGGGCAAAGCCCGCACAACGACATTGCCTGCCGCTGGTAAACCGACCAGTATCGCACTGATCACGTCATCCCGCGACGCGCCGGCCTCTTTTGCAATCGCTACATGGAATGGAATGCCGCTCTCAAGACGCAATGCCGACAAGACCGCCAGATATGCAAGACTTTCCGTTTTCCTATCCAGGGTGCTTGCGTTGCCGAGATTCCGGACTGCAGTCATCCATGCCTTGGCATGCTGTGGCGCTTCCTGCATGAACACTTGAAAAGCATCGCTCATCAGATTCTCTTTATGGCTCATTTCATAGCCCCTTTGCCTATGGATATTATTGTGATCTCTATTCAGGCGGCGGGAAAAGTTATATCACTCGCCTGAGCCTTGATACGAAGTTGCGTCTGCAACGCTCCGCGAGGCGGGCAGATCAGGGCCGCGGCTGCCTGGCCGTGTCCCACCCGGAAGCAGCGGATTAGACACTGGAAGTTTCCGATTCAAATGGAGGCACTGACGGGAACTAACGGATGTTGTTATTTACGGCGCAAATTTCGGGGTCGTATTCCATCTCGTGTTTGAGATGGCGCTCCATCAGCTCGCTGGCAGCGAGCAACGGGTCTTTGCCCTCGTAGAGCACGCGATAGACCAGCTCGCTTATGGGCATCTCCACGTCCATTTTCCCGGCAAGTGAGTGGATCGATTTGGCGGTGATGACCCCTTCGGCCACCTGGCGCATTGCACCAAGGATTTCACTGAGCTTTTTGCCCTGCCCGAGCTGCATTCCGACCGTACGGTTTCGGCTCAGATCGCCTGTACAGGTGAGAAGCAGGTCTCCTATTCCGGCGAGACCGGAGAAGGTGAGGGGGTGAGCGCCCATTTTGACGCCAAGCCTTGAAATTTCGGCCAGGCCGCGCGTAATGAGAGCGGCCCGGGCATTGTACCCAAAAGACAGGCTGTCGCAGGCGCCTGCCGCAATAGCTATGACGTTTTTTGAAGCTCCGGCGACTTCTACCCCGATAACATCGAGGCTGGTATAGATGCGGAACCTGGCAGTCGAGAGCGCCTGCTGAACCTGCCGGGTGATTTCCAGGTTTGGACCCGCAAGCGTTACAGCAGTAGGAAAGCCCCGTATCACTTCACGGGCGAAGGATGGTCCGGAGAGGCAGAGCAGTCGTATGCGGTTTTGTTTCGGAAGGAGTTCTTTCCAGACGCCGGACATAGTCAGAAGGGTGTCGGCCTCTATGCCTTTGGTCGCGTTCACGACTATGGCGTCTTCGCGCAAGTGGGGGAGCATCCGCATGACGGCGCCGCGATAGACGTGGGAAGGAACGACCATGATGAGCAGCCGGCTTGCCCCTGCCACTTCCTCAATCGAACTGTTAGCGCACACGCCTTGATGAAGACGGTGTCCGGGAAGATAGATGCTGTTTTCACCGGTCCTGCGGATTGTCTCGCACAGCTCTTCTTCAAAGACCCAGAGATTGACTTTTAAACCTTTGGCGGCAAGCACATGGGCGAGGGTGGTCCCCCAGCTTCCGGCTCCGATTACACCTACCGGCATATCTGTAAGCAATTCTACTCTTCCTCTCTTGTATCTTCTCTTGTATCTTCCGTTTCGTCGAGTACGGTCAAGTCAACCACTGTCTCGCCTTCGGCAAGGTCGATCAGTTTGACTCCCTGGGTTACCCGCCCGATTTTACTTATCTGGGAAACGGGCATTCTTATGAGGCGGCCACCGTCGGTGATCAGCATGATTCCATTCTCTTCTCCAACCTGGCGAAAGCCGATCACGTGTCCGTTGCGTTCGGTCACCTTGATATTGAGCACTCCCTGCCCCCCTCGGCCCTGGCAGCGGTAGCTTTCCTCGGCCGTGCGCTTTCCGAACCCCTTTTCGGTAACCACGAGCATGCACTTGCCGGGATCTATTACATCCATCCCGACCAGTTGGGTCCCTTTTACGTTCATGCCCCGGATGCCCCGGCTAACGCGTCCAAGCGGACGAAACTCATCTTCCTTTACCCGGATACACTTGCCCTTACGGCTCATGAGGAAAAGATCTTGCTGGCCGTCAGTTATTACCACCGAGATAAGTTCGTCGTCGTCGTCCATATTGATCGCCCGGATGCCGCTCGATCGGGGGTTGGCATAGGCGGAGAGATCGCTTTTCTTGATGACGCCGTTCTTTGTGGCCATTACTGCAAAGTGGTCGGGTGCAAACTCGGGCACCGGCAGGATGGTTTGTATCTTTTCGCCCTGCTGGAGGGGAAGAAGATTCACCACGGCTTTTCCGAGCGCCGAGGGCCCGACTTCGGGTATTTCATAAACTTTGAGCCAGAATACCTGCCCCCGGTTGGTGAATATGAGCAGGTAGTTGTGCGCCATCGCCGTAAGAAGAAAAGTCACGACGTCCTCTTCGCGGGTGCTCATTCCGGTTCGGCCCTTGCCGCCGCGTCTCTGGTAGCGGTAGATCGAAAGCGGGGTCCTCTTTATGTAGCCTGCCCTCGAGATGGTCACCACCATTTCCTCATTGGGAATGAGGTCCTCGATGCAGATAGTCCCGGCATCGGGAATGATTT